>LULE01000199.1_pt1 | contig 48917 bp, 48 predicted proteins | sample 728231 | NCBI WGS metagenome assembly LULE01 (sample SAMN03860297, study PRJNA289734) | marine metagenome | biome: seawater column; feature: ocean; material: water; isolation source: Red Sea water column Station 192 - depth 10m | place: Saudi Arabia: Red Sea | collected 2011-10-15 | depth 10 m | reverse complement strand
GTCCCAGGAGGCCAGGATGCAGAACGGCATCAGGAAGGTGGTCAGGATCACGAAGAGGACGGAAATACCGTCGACACCCATGCGGTAGCTGATGTTGCTGCCCAGCCATTCGCGGTGTTCCACGAACTGGAAGCCGGAATTGGCGTAGTCGAAATTGCCCCAGATAAACAGCGACAGAAGGAACGTCACCGAGGTGGTCACCAGAGCGACCATCCGGATGTTCTTCTTGCTGCCCTCGTCATTGCCCGGAACCAGGAGAATGAAGAGCACGCCCAGCAGCGGCAAGAACGTCGTGAGTGACAGAATTGGCCAGTCAATCATTAGTGTGCACCCCCGCCGGTGCCTGCACCGGTGAACATCGACCAGGTGATAAGCGCAGCCACACCGATCAGCATCGCAAATGCATAGTGATAGAGATATCCGGTCTGCAGGCGGACGACCCACGCGGTCACGTTCTGGACACGGGCGGCAACGCCGTTCGGGCCATAACCGTCAATCACGGTACCATCGCCCTTCTTCCAGAGGACCCGGCCGAGCCACATGGCAGGACGGATAAAGATGAAGTTATAAAGCTCGTCGAAGTACCACTTGTTGAGCAGGAACTGATAGAGGCCGGAATGGCGCTCCGCCAGCTGCTTCGGCATTTCCGGAGAGCGGATGTAGAACTGGTAGGCAACCAGGAAGCCGAGCACCATCATGACGAACGGGGACACCTTCACCCAGCCAGGAACTTCGTGCATGGCATGCAGGATGTGGTTGGTTTCACTGTTGAACAGCGCACCCTTCCAGAACTCCGCATAGCCTTCGCCGTAGAACGAACCGTAGAAGACCATGCCCGCAAGAACGGCACCGATGGACAGGACGAACAGCGGCACGGTCATCACCAGCGGCGATTCATGCACGTGCTTCATGACATCGACAGGTGCACGCGGCTTGCCGTGGAAGGTCATGAATGTCAGACGCCAGGAGTAGAACGACGTCAGCGCAGCGGCGATCACGGTCATCCAGAAGCCGTACAGGGCCATCGGATTGGCATGTTCGCCCGTGGAGCCGGCAAAGGCTGCCTCGATGATCGCGTCCTTGGAAATGAAGCCAGCGAAACCGATATGGGTGAACGGAATGCCGACACCCGTCAGGGCCAGCGTGCCGATCATCATCGTCCAGTAGGTAATCGGAATATGCTTCCGAAGGCCGCCATAATAACGCATGTCCTGTTCGTGGTGCATCGCATGGATGACCGAACCCGCGCCCAGGAACAGCAGCGCCTTGAAGAAGGCGTGCGTGAACAGGTGGAACATCGCCGCGCCGTAAGCGCCGACGCCCGCCGCGAAGAACATGTAGCCGAGCTGCGAACAGGTCGAATAGGCGATGACGCGCTTGATGTCCCACTGCGTCGTGCCGACGGTCGCGGCAAAGAAGCAGGTGGCGGCGCCGACGAAGGTGACGACGCCCGCCGCGACCGGCGCGGCTTCAAACATCGGCGACAGGCGGCAGACCATGAACACGCCCGCGGTGACCATCGTTGCGGCGTGGATCAGCGCCGACACGGGGGTCGGACCTTCCATCGCGTCGGGAAGCCAGGTGTGCAAGCCAAGCTGCGCCGACTTGCCCATCGCGCCGATGAACAGCAGCAGACAGAGCACGGTCATCGTGTCGAAGCGGTGGCCGAGAAAGCCGATCGTCGATCCCGCCATGCCCGGCGCAGCGGCCAGAATCTCGGGGATCGAGACGGTGCCGAACACCAGGAAGGTGCCGAAGATACCGAGCATGAAGCCGAGGTCGCCGACGCGGTTGACGACGAACGCCTTGATCGCGGCGGCATTGGCGCTCGGCTTCTTGTACCAGAAACCGATGAGCAGATAGGATGCGAGGCCAACGCCTTCCCAGCCGAAGAACATCTGGACGAGGTTGTTCGCGGTCACGAGCATCAGCATCGCGAAGGTGAAGAGCGACAGATAGGCGAAGAAGCGCGGCTGATCCGGATCTTCGCTCATATAGCCCCAGCTATAGAGGTGGACGAGCGCCGAAACGGTCGTAATGACGACCAGCATCACCGCGGTCAGCGTGTCGACGCGCAGCTCCCAGTTGAACTGGAGCGCGCCCGACGAAACCCAGTGCAGCACCGGCGTGACGCCGGCTTCGCCCGTTCCCGCGACGAAGGACAGAAAAATCGGCCAGCTCAGCGCGCAGCTTGCGAACAGCGCACCGGTGGTCACGAGCTTTGCCGCGGTGGTGCCGATGGCGCGCTGGCCCAGACCTGCGACAAGCGCCGCGAGCAGCGGCAGGAAAACGATCGCCTGAATCACCGGCTTACCCCTTCATCCGGTTGGCATCGTCGACGGCGATGGTGCCGCGGCCGCGGAAATAGATGACAAGGATCGCGAGACCGATCGCGGCTTCGCCCGCGGCAACGGTCAGCACGAACATCGAAAAGACCTGCCCCACCAGATCGCCCAGCGCGGCGCTGAACGCCACGAGGTTGATATTCACGGCAAGCAGGATGAGCTCGATCGCCATCAGGATGACGATGATATTCTTGCGATTGATGAAGATGCCGAGCACGCCGAGCGTGAACAGCACCGCCGAAACGGCGAGATAATGGCCGACCGAAATCACAGTTCCATCCCCTGCCCGACGCCCGGATCGACGAGGCGCGTCGCATCTTCGGGACGGCGGCGCACCTGCTGGCTGATATTCTGTCCGCGCACGCCGCCGCGCTGGCGGTGGGTGAGCACGATCGCGCCGATCATCGCGACGAGGAGGACGATGCCCGCCGCCTCGAACAGGAAGATGTAGCGCGTGTAGAGCAGTTCGCCGACCTGCTGGATATTGCTCTTGTCGCTGACCACGGGCGCGGCGCGCGCCGCAAGATCGATCCCCCCGGCGCTCCAGGCGCCGACCGCGAACACCAGTTCGGCGGCAAGGATGATCGCGACGAGCGCGCCCAGCGGCAGATAGCGCACGAAACCGGCGCGCAGCTCGGCGAAATCGATGTCGAGCATCATCACGACGAACAGGAACAGCACCGCGACCGCGCCGACATAGACGATGACGAGCAGCATCGCGATGAATTCGGCGCCCGCGAGCAGCATCAGCCCCGCCGCGTTGAAGAAGGCGAGGATCAGCCACATCACGCTATGCACGGGATTGCGGGCGAAAATTACCATCGCGGCCGACGCGATCACGATGGTCGCGAACAGGTAAAAGGCGATCAGTTGAATCATGTCCGCGCGCCCTTACCGATAGGGCGCGTCGGCGGCAAGATTGGCCGCAATCGCGCGTTCCCATTTGTCGCCATTGGCGAGCAGCTTGGCCTTGTCATAGAGCAGTTCCTCGCGCGTTTCGGTCGCGAATTCGAAGTTCGGCCCCTCGACGATGGCATCGACCGGGCACGCTTCCTGGCAGAAGCCGCAATAGATGCATTTCGTCATGTCGATGTCGTAGCGCGTCGTGCGGCGCGAGCCGTCGTCGCGCGGCTCGGCCTCGATCGTGATCGCCTGCGCCGGACAGATCGCCTCGCACAGCTTGCACGCGATGCAGCGCTCCTCGCCGTTGGGATAACGGCGCAGCGCATGTTCACCGCGGAAACGCGGCGACAGCGGGTTCTTCTCGAACGGATAGTTGATCGTCGCCTTAGGCTTGAAGAAATATTTGAGCGTCAGCCAATGGGCTTTGACGAACTCCCACAGGGTGAAGCTTTTGATGAGGTGGGCGATGGTGCTCATAGCTGTGCCTGTACCTTCGGGCTGAGATCGCCACGGCAGAGGCCGTCCCAGCTATTTTTTTGGGGAGCTGCGACCGAGTAGGTCTTGCCGGCCTCTAGGTCCGTAATCTGAGAGATGTGGACCCGTTCGCTGGTGGGACAGTCACCGTAACGCGTCAGCATCAGATAGCCGGAAATCAGGAAGACCCAGAAGAGCGAGATCGGCAGGAAGACTTTCCAGCCCAGCCGCATGAGCTGGTCGTAGCGGTAGCGCGGGACGGTTGCCTTCACCCAGCTGAAGACGAAGAAGAAGAAGAGTATCTTCGCGAACAGCCAGATGATGCCGGGGACAGCATAGAGCGGCGCCCAGTCGACCGGCGGCAGCCAGCCGCCCCAGAAGAGCACCGCGTTGAGCGTGCACATCAGGAGGACATTGGCATATTCGCCGAGCCAGAAGAGCGCGAAGCTCATCGACGAATATTCGGTCTGATAGCCCGCGACGAGCTCGCTTTCGGCCTCGGTCAGGTCGAACGGCGCGCGCGCGGTTTCGGCGAGCGCCGAGATCAGGAACATCACCGCAAGCGGGAAGAGCAGCAGGTTGAAGCCGAAGGCGTTGACGAAGCCCAGCCCATGTCCCTGCTGCGCCTTGACGATCTCGTTGAGGTTGAAGCTGTCGGCCCACAGGACGACGCCGATCAGGATGAAACCGATCGACACTTCATAGGAGATCATCTGCGCCGAAGCGCGCAGCGCGGAAAAGAAGGGATATTTCGAGTTCGACGACCAGCCCGACAGGATGACGCCGTAAACGCCAAGCGACGAAATCGCGAGGATGTAGAGCAGCCCGACATTGATGTCGGCGAGCACCGCGCCCGAATTGAACGGGATCACCGCCCACGCCATCAACGCCACGGTGAAGGTGATGATCGGCGCGATCAGGAACAGGCCGCGGTTCGCGCTCGACGGGATGATCGTTTCCTGCAGGAACACTTTCAGGCCGTCGGCGAAGCTCTGCAGCAACCCGAAGGGACCGACGACGTTGGGACCGCGGCGCAGCGCGATCGCGGCCCAGATCTTGCGGTCGGCATAGATGATCATCGCCACCGCGAGCATCAACGGCAGCGCGATGAGCAGAATGCCGCAGATCGTGGCGACGCCCCACGCCCATTCATAGGACATGCCCAGGCTTTGGAAAAACTCGGTCATTCCGCGGCCTCCGCATAATCCGCGCCATGCAGCAGTTCGGCCGAGCAGCGCTCCATCGTCGGCGATGCGCGGCAGATGGCGTTGGTGAGGTAGAAATCCTTGATCGGCGACGGGATCGTGCGCGCCTCGGGCTTCGCGTCGAGCTTGGGCACGAACCAGCCGTAATCGGCCAGCCCCTCGACGCCGAGCGCCGGCACCGCCGCGATCATCGCCGCGCGACATTCGTCGAAGCTGTCGAAGCCGACGCTGACGCCGAGCGCATCGGCGAGCGCGCGGAAGATGCTCCAGTCCTCGCGCGCGTCACCCGGCGCGAACACTGCTTTCTCGCTGCGCTGGACGCGGCCTTCGGTGTTGACCGTCGTGAAGTCCTTTTCGGTCCAGGCCGCGGCCGGCAGGATGACGTCGGCGGCATGCGCGCCCTTGTCGCCATGATGGCCGACATAGACTTTGAAGCTCTTGTCGAAGGCCGCGAAATCGACCTCGTCGGCGCCCAGGAAGAAGGTCAGCTTGGGCTTGGCGGCGATGATGTCCTTGATCCCGCCCGGCTGCGCATAGCCGAGCATCAAGGCCCCCATGCGCGCTGCCGAGAAATGGACGACATTGAAGCCGTTCCAGCCGTCCTTGACCGCATCGACGCTCTTGGCGAGCGCCAGCGCGGCGCCATGGACGCCCGGCACCGACAGCGCGCCGCCGCCGAATACCAGCATCGGCCGCTCGGCGCCCTTCAGCGCATCCATCGCTGCCTTGGGCAGTTTCGCGACCAGCGAGGCATCGTCGCCGAGCCATTCGGTCTTGTAGGTGAGATCGACTTCGGGCCCGATGCCGAACACTTTCGCGCCCTTCTTCCACACCGCCTTGCGGACGCGCGTGTTGATGAGCGGCGCTTCCCAGCGCAGATTGGTGCCGACGAGCAGGATCACGTCGGCATTTTCGGCCTCAGCGATCGTGGTATTGAAATTGACCGCCGACAGGCTGGTGACGTCATAGGCAAGGCCCGTCTGGCGTCCTTCGAGCAGGTCGGAGCCGAGCGCATTCACCAGCGCCTTCGCCGCGAACATCGTCTCACAATCGACCATGTCGCCCGCAATCGCCGCGACCGACTTGCCGGCGTTCGCCGCCTTGATCGCGGCAAAAGCTTCGGCCCAGCTCGCCTCGACGAGCCTGCCGTCCTTGCGCACATAGGGGCGGTCGAGGCGGCGGCGCATCAGGCCGTCGACATGGTGGCGCGTCTTGTCGCTCGCCCATTCCTCGTTCACATCGTCGTTTACGCGCGGCAGCACGCGCAGCACCTGGCGCCCGCGGCTGTCGATGCGGACGTTGGTGCCGACCGCGTCCATCATGTCGATGCCCAGCGTCTTGGTCAGTTCCCACGGCCGCGCCTCGAACGCATAGGGCTTGCTGGTCAGCGCGCCGACCGGGCAAAGATCGACGACATTGCCCGACAGCTCGCTCGCGACCGCGCGCTCGAGATAGCTGGTGATCTGCATATTCTCGCCGCGATAGATCGCGCCGATATCCTCGACCCCGGCGACTTCCTCGGCAAAGCGGACGCAGCGCGTGCACTGGATGCAGCGCGTCATCACCGTCTTGACGATCGGCCCCATATATTTCTCGGTCACCGCGCGCTTGTTCTCGTCATAGCGCGACGCACCGCGGCCATAGGCGACCGACTGGTCCTGCAGGTCGCATTCGCCGCCCTGATCGCAGATCGGGCAGTCGAGCGGGTGGTTGATGAGCAGAAACTCCATCACCCCTTCGCGCGCCTTTTTCACCATCGGGCTGTCGGTCTTGATCACCTGCCCTTCAGCGGCGGGCAGCGCGCACGACGCCTGCGGCTTCGGCGGGCCGGGCGACACTTCGACAAGGCACATGCGGCAATTACCGGCGATCGACAGGCGTTCATGGTAGCAGAAGCGCGGGATTTCCTTCCCCGCCTGCTCGCACGCCTGCAGAACGGTCGCGCCCTGCGGAACGTCGATTTCTACGCCATCTACGGTAACTTTAGGCATCAGCCGGAACCCCTGCACTAGCCTCTTGAGCCTTCATAGCCATTCGATAGAGCGCTATTGCCAGGCGCGCCCGAAGCGATTGATCCGTAATATTTGTACTCACATCGCCGGCCAAACTTCGGCATGTGGTAGCGTCCTTCCTTAGAGCTTTTAGAGCCCGCTTTTCGCTGTCGCTGCCGGGTTCAACTTTCAGAATACCGAAAACCCGTTCGGCAGATTGACGAACCTCGCATTCACTGAACACGTTAAGAAGCATGCTGTTGCGACCGTCGTTATTCCTCCACGCTAAGGCCATTTGAACGTCCGTTACCGGTTCCATGTCTTCAAATTTCGGCAGTGGAGTCGACCGAAACTCTCTCTTCAACAATGCTTCAGCCAAGGCACCCCGGAAGTTCCAATACTCCATATCAACGGAACGACATCCCGACCGTGAAGCAGCTGCGTGTATCTCCTTATATATCAGACCTGGCCCGTCCCACTCGGTCCATGCCTTCATGCGCGTGGCATCGTGATCGACGAGACAATCCGCAAATTCGTTCAAGGGGCGCGATGCATAGGCAGGACTGGCGACAAGGCCGACACAAAAAGCAAATGCCAAGATGCAATGGTGAATGCTCACTCTGCCGCCTCCATCACGCCGCCATTTTCACGGATGCGGCGTTCGAGTTCGGGGCGGAAGTGGCGGATCAGGCCCTGGATCGGCCACGCCGCCGCATCACCGAGCGCGCAGATGGTGTGGCCTTCGACCTGCTTCGTTACGTCGAACAACGTATCGATTTCGCTGATGTCAGCGTCGCCGGTGCGCAGTCGCTCCATCACGCGCCACATCCAGCCGGTGCCTTCGCGGCACGGCGTGCACTGGCCGCAGCTTTCATGCTTGTAGAAGTAACTGATGCGGCTGATCGCCTGAACGACGTCGGTCGACTTGTCCATCACGATCGCGGCGGCGGTGCCGAGGCCCGAGCCGAGTTCCTTGAGGCCGTCGAAATCCATCGGCGCGTCCATGATCTGCGCCGCCGGGACGAGCGGCACCGACGACCCGCCGGGGATCACCGCGAGCAGATTGTCCCAGCCGCCTCTTATACCGCCGCAATGCTTTTCGATGAGGTCGCGGAACGGAATGCCCATCTCTTCCTCGACGACGCACGGGCGTTCGACATGGCCCGAGATCTGGAAGAGCTTGGTGCCCTTGTTATTCTCGCGCCCGAAGCTGGAGAACCACGCGGCGCCGCGGCGCAGGATCGTCGGAACGACCGCGATACTTTCGACATTGTTGACCGTCGTCGGGCAGCCGTAAAGGCCTGCCCCCGCCGGGAACGGCGGCTTCAGGCGCGGCTGGCCCTTCTTGCCTTCCAGGCTTTCGATCATCGCGGTTTCTTCGCCGCAGATATAGGCGCCGGCGCCGCGATGGACGAAGACGTCGAAGTCATAGCCCGACTTCGCGGCGCATCGCATAGCCCGCGATCAGCGCGCCCTCGATCAGCTTGTGCGGATCGTGGCGGATGATCTCGCGGTCCTTGCACGAGCCGGGTTCGGATTCGTCGGCGTTGATGACGAGGAAGCTCGGGCGGTCGGCGCGCGGCTCCTTCGGCATAAAGCTCCATTTGAGCCCGGTCGGGAAGCCCGCGCCGCCGCGGCCGCGCAGGCCCGACGCCTTGATTTCCTCGATGATCGCGTCCTGGCCGCGAGTCATCAGATCCTTGGTCTTGTCCCAATCGCCGCGCGCCTGCGCGCTTTTGAGGTTCCACGGCTGGTAGCCATAGAGATTGGTAAAGATGCGATCCTTGTCGGCGAGCATCAGTTGGTCCCACCCTTGTTTTGCATCATCTTGTAAACGACGTAACCGAGCGCGAGGATCAGCAGCGGACCGATCAGCGCAAAGGTCACGCGCAGCACGAAACCGAGCACGACGAGCGCACCGATGATCGCCAGGATCGTGATGATGTCCTTCTGGGTCATCACCATTCCTTCCGATAGTCGTGGTTGGCCTTGACCATGTCTTTCAGGGTCGTCGGGCCGCCTTCGGGATCGCTCGTATGACGCTGCACATTCTGGGTGCCGGTCTTGGGCTGCTTGCCCGCCGCCAGATCCTCGAGGATGCGGGTCATGCTGTCATAGTCGAGATCTTCGTAATTATCGTCGTTGATCTGGACCATCGGCGCGTTGGTGCAGGTGCCCATGCACTCGACCTCGGTCAGCGTGAACAGCCCGTCGGGCGTGGTCTTGCCCTTGGTCATCCCGCGGTTCTTGCACGCCGCCATGACATCGTCCGACCCGCGCAGCAGGCACGGCGTCGTGCCGCAAACCTGCACATGATAGCGGCCGACCGGCGCGAGATTGTACATGGTGTAGAAGGTCGCGACTTCGTAGGCGCGCATGAACGGCATATCGAGCTCGGCCGCGACATATTCGATCACCGGCACGGGCAGCCAGCCCTGCGTCTGCGTCTCGGCACCGACCTGGCGCTGCGCGAGATCGAGCAGCGGCATCACCGCCGAACGCTGACGCCCGGGATTTGGGGTGCGTCAGCCATTTTCTTTAAATTCCGAAGTTTTACTGACCGATAGAAACAATTGGGCGAGGCCATAAACCCCTCCACCCAGTGCAGAGATCAGAACGGCCCCTAATGGAAAGAAGAGAAACGCCATGCTGGCCGTACCGTCTCCGGGGTAGGTCAACATGTACCAAACCCCGAAGCCTACGAACGCTGCACCTATGGCGACACAAATCCACGAAAAAGTACGAAAATACCCCAAGATGCGAGCAAACCGGTTACTGCGACCCGCGGCTTCCTCAGCCAGTTGATGGCGATAAGCAGCGAGCCAATTCACCGGTCGCACTCCCCGAACACGACGTCGATCGCGCCGATGATCGCGGTCGTATCGGCAAGCATGTGCCCCTTGCACATGAAGTCCATCGCCTGAAGGTGGCTGAACGCTGTCGGGCGGATCTTGCAGCGGTACGGCTTGTTGGTGCCGTCGCTGACCAGATAGACGCCGAATTCGCCCTTGGGGCTTTCGGTCGCCACGTAAACCTCGCCCGCCGGGACGTGAAAGCCCTCGGTATAGAGCTTGAAGTGGTGGATCAGCGATTCCATCGACTGCTTCATCTCGCCGCGCTTCGGCGGCGAAACCTTGCGGTCGAGGCTGGCAACCGGGCCGCTGGGCATGTCGCGCAGGCACTGCTTGATGATGCGAGCCGACTGATAGACTTCCTGCACGCGGACCATGAAGCGGTCGTAGCAGTCGCCCTTGGTCCCAACGGGAATGTCGAAATCCATCTTGGCATAGGCGTCATAGGGCTGTGCCTTGCGCAAATCCCACGCGATGCCGCTGCCGCGGATCATCGGGCCCGAGAAGCCCCAGGCCAGCGCGTCTTCCTTGCTGACCACGGCGATATCGACGTTGCGCTGTTTGAAGATACGGTTGTCGATGACGAGGCTCATCGCATCGCCGAACAGTTCGGGCAGGCGCTTATCGACCCATTCGCCGATATCGACGAGCAGCTTTTCGGGAACGTCCTGATGGACGCCGCCGGGGCGGAACCAGGCCGAGTGCATCCGCGCGCCGCTCGCGCGTTCGAAGAAGTTGAGGCAATCCTCGCGCAGTTCGAACACCCACAGGTTCGGCGTCATCGCGCCGACGTCCATCACGTGCGACCCGATGTTGAGCATATGGTTGCAGATGCGCGTCAGCTCGGCGAACAGCACGCGCAGATATTGCGCGCGTTCGGGCACTTCGAGATCGAGCAATTTCTCGATCGCCAGCACATAGCTATGCTCCATGCCGAGCGGCGAGCAATAGTCGAGCCGGTCGAAATAGGGCAACGCCTGCAGATAGGTCTTATACTCGATCAGCTTTTCGGTGCCGCGGTGGAGCAGCCCGACGTGCGGGTCGACGCGTTCGATAATCTCGCCGTCGAGTTCCATCACCATGCGCAGCACGCCGTGTGCCGCGGGATGCTGCGGGCCGAAGTTGATGGTGTAATTGGTAACGACCTGATCGCCCGCCGTGTCGGCGGTATCGACCGGATAGCCTTCGAACATGTCGCTTCCGTGGTGCCGGACCGTCGCATTATCGGTCATGCGTCACCTCCTGCTTTGGGCTTGCGCGGCTTGATCGGCGCCTTGGCGGCTGCCTTGGGTTTTGCCGGAGCCTTTTCGGCCTTCTTGGTCGCGGGCGTCTTGGCCTTTGCCGCAGGCTTGGCCTTGGCGCCGTCCTTGCTCGGCTTCGCGGCTTCCTTATTCGCCTTTTCGCCCGCGCCGGTCTGCTTGCCGTTGTCGGTCGTTCGTCGCCGGGAAGGATATAGTCGGCGCCTTCCCACGGGCTGAGGAAGTCGAAGCTGCGGAAATCCTGCGCCAGCTTTACGGGCTCGTAGACGACGCGCTTGTCCTCTTCGGAATAGCGCAGCTCGGTATAACCGGTCAGCGGGAAGTCCTTGCGCTGCGGATGCCCTTGGAAACCATAGTCGGTCAGGATGCGGCGCAGGTCGGGATTGCCGCTGAACAGCACCCCGTACATGTCGAACACTTCGCGTTCGAGCCAGCCGGCGTTGGGCCAGACAGAGACAATGCTCGGCACCGGAGTTGCCTCGTCGGTCAGCACCCGGACGCGCAGACGGTGGTTCTGGGTCACGCTGAGCAGATGATAGACGACTTCGAACCGCTCGGGCCGGTCGGGATAATCGACCCCGGCGATCTCCATGAGCTGCTGATAGGCAAGTTCGTCGCGCAGGCCGACCATCACCCCGGCAACCGCTTCGCGGCGCACGGTAATGCTGTCCTCGCCCACGGCGAAGACATGCGCGATCAGATCGCCGCCGACGACTTTCTTCAGCGCCTCGACAATGCCGTCGCGCGGCGCGATCAGGGGAGCGGGACTGGCCATCAGCGTTCGATCGTTCCGGTGCGGCGGATTTTCCGCTGCAACTGCATGACGCCGTAAAGCAGCGCTTCGGCGGTCGGGGGGCAGCCGGGGACATAGATGTCCACGGGCACGATGCGATCGCAGCCGCGCACCACCGAATAGCTGTAGTGGTAATAGCCGCCGCCATTGGCGCAGCTACCCATCGAAATCACATATTTGGGGTTCGACATCTGGTCGTAGACGCGGCGCAGCGCCGGGGCCATCTTGTTGCACAGCGTGCCCGCGACGATCATCACGTCGGACTGGCGCGGGCTGGCGCGCGGCGCAACGCCGAAGCGTTCCATGTCATACCGCGGCATGTTGACGTGGATCATCTCGACCGCGCAGCAAGCGAGGCCGAAGGTCATCCACCACAGCGAGCCGGTGCGCGCCCAGTTGAACAGATCCTCGGTCGAGGTGACGAGAAACCCCTTGTCGCCGACCTCTGCATTGAGATCGTCGAAAAAGCTCTGGTCCGGGGCTGTCCCCGGAGCGACCGGCATCGAGCCGGGGGTCAGGATGGTCGAATTGCTCATTCCCAATCCAACGCCCCTTTCTTCCACGCATAGACAAGACCGATCGCGAGCTCGGCCAGGAAAACCATCATCGTCGCCCAGCCAGCCCAGCCGATTTCCTTCAGGCTGACCGCCCAGGGAAAGAGGAAGGCCGCTTCAAGATCGAAGATGATGAACAGAATCGCGACGAGATAGAAGCGCACGTCGAACTGGCTGCGCGCATCCTCGAAAGCGGGAAAGCCGCACTCATATTCGGTCAGCTTCGCCGGATCGGGCTGATGCGCCCCGGTCAGCCGCGCCACGCCCATCGGCAGGAACACGAACGCCGCCGACAGCGCGACGGCGATGCCCAGGAACAGCAGGATCGGCAGATATTGAGTCAGATCGACCATGGGAGCTCGCAGTCATGATTTCGGGCGTTTGCCACCCCGTTTCTGCGGGCGCTTTAGGCCAGCATGGCGCTGCCCGCAAGCGCTGCGGACAGGAAAATCGCGTTGCGAACACCAAAAGCGCGGGGAACACTGGCAAGGACGGGCGAAGCTATGTTAGGCGGCTAGACGGGACGCGTGTTGCGGTACGATTTGCCGCCATCCAACTGGGGGACTTTATGCGCCAACTGCCATTTGCCACTGCTCTTGCCACACTTGCCGCGACCGCGCTCGGCGCGACGCCGGCCCATGCCGAACTGGTTACGCCCAAGAATCCTGCGGCAATCGTCGCGATCGTCGAATCGCAGGGCTGGCCGGCCAAGCTGGTGACCGCCAGCGATGCCGACCCCTATATCGAGAGCAGCCGCAACGGTCTGAAATTCCTCGTTCTGTTCATGAACTGCAACGACGCGCACAAGGAGTGTAAGACGCTGCAATATTATATGGGCTTCAACGACGCGAAGAATCTGTCGTTCGAAAAATTCAACAGCTGGAACAAGGAAAAGCGCTTTGCGCGCGCCTATCGCGACAATGAAGGCGATCCGGTGCTGGAAATGGACGTCGATGTCGATTTTGCCGGATTGCCGCGCGAAAATCTGGGCGAGAGCTTCAACACCTGGGCGTCGCTGATGGATGCCTATCGCGAATTCATCTACGGCGATTGATCCGGCGAAACGCGGACAGCAAAAAGGCCATCCCGGTTATCCCGCGGATGGCCTTTTTTGCGCTTACATAACGCGTCAGGCGTTGCGCAGCGCGCCCGCGACCAGCTTTTGCAGCTTGGAATGCACCGCGCCGCTGCCCGCGATGAACTCGCTGCGCTCGATCGCCCGATCGCCACCGCGGAAATCGCTGACAAAGCCGCCAGCTTCGCGCACGAGCAACATGCCCGCCGCAACGTCCCAGATCGACAGATCGGCTTCCCAGAAGCCGTCGAACCGCCCCGCGGCGACCCATGCAAGGTCAAGGCTGGCGGCGCCGAAGCGGCGGATGCCCGCAACTTCGGGCGCAACCGCACCGAAAATGCGGCTCCACTGGCCGAAATCGCCATGGCCCATATAGGGGATGCCGGTCGCGATCAGGCATTCGTTGAGATTGCGGCGCGACGAGACGCGCAGGCGCCGGTCATGCAACCATGCGCCGCGACCGCGTTCGGCCCAATAGCTTTCGTCGGTAACCGGCTGATAGATCAGCCCCGCGGTCACATCGCCCCAGCCGCCGCCGAGCTTCGGTTCCTGCACCGCGATCGAAATCGCGAATTGCGGGATCGCGTGCAGAAAGTTCGAGGTGCCGTCGAGCGGGTCGATGATGAAGCGGGGCTTGCCGGGCTCGCCTTCGATCTCGCCAGCTTCCTCCATCAGGAAACCCCAACCCGGACGAGCATGGGTGAGTTCGTCATACAGCGTGCGCTCGGCGGCCTGGTCGGCCTTGGACACGAAATCCGCCGGTCCTTTTTGCGAAACCTGCAGATGCTCGATCTCGCCAAAGTCGCGGCGCAGCTTCGTACCCGCCTTGCGCGCGGCACGTTCCATGACGGTGATGATGCCGGATACGGCCATTTTCGTTTCCTTCAACGCGTCGCCCCCGCGGAGGCGGGGCCGCTGGCTGCGTTGCGCCAGATTGCTCGCGGCCCCCGCCTTCGCGGGGGCGACGTTACTTAATCAGCACGGCGGACATATTCCCGGTCATAGACGTTGACCACGATACGCGTACCGCTGGTGATGTGCGGGGGCACCATGACCCGCACGCCATTGTCGAGGATCGCCGGCTTGTACGACGAAGAGGCCGTCTGGCCCTTAACCACCGCGTCGGCCTCGACGATCGTCGCTTCGATCTGTTCGGGCAGCTCGACCGAGATCGGGCGCTCTTCCCACAGTTCGAGCACGACTTCCATGCCGTCCTGCAGGAATTCGTGGGCTTCGCCGACGACATCCTTCGAGATGGTAATCTGTTCGTAGCTGTCCTTGTCCATGAACACGAGGTCGTCGCCCTCGGCATAGAGGAACTGGAAATCCTTGGTGTCGAGGCGGACCTTCTCGACCGTATCGGCGCTGCGGAAACGGTTGTTGAGCTTGCGCCCGTCGATCAGATTCTTTGCTTCGACCTGCATATAGGCGCCGCCCTTGCCCGGCTGGGTGTGCTGGATCTTGGTGACCTTCCAGATGCCGCCCTCATATTCGATAATATTGCCGGGACGGATTTCAACGCCGGTGATTTTCATCGCGCACACTCGCTAGTTCAAGGATGGAAAGAGCCGCCGGCGCAGCGGGTGCGCCGGTCACAGGAGCGCGCCCTTAGCCGCCTGCGCGGCCAAGGGCAAGCGCGTTAGACGCTTTCGGTCGCGCGGCGCGTGCGCCGATAGCTGTATGCGATCAGCGCGACGAAGAGCGAAAGGCCGACGATGATCGCCGTCGGCTCGAAGCTCTCCCCGACCAGCGCCAGCGGCGCATCGCTTCCCGAACCCGCGACGACGCCCGCGAACAATACCCCGAAAATGCTCTCGCCAACGATGAAGCCCGTCGCCAGCAAGACGCCCATCCGGCTGTAGAATTCGGGGCGAGCGCTGCGTTCGGCGCGCTTTTCCCAGAAATGGCCGATCACCGCGCCGATCGGAATGAGCAAGGTCAGCGACATCGGCAGATAGATGCCCATGCCGACGCCGAGCGGCGGCAGGCGCAGCTTGCCCATGCGCCCCAATATCTCGTCGGCGGCGATGATCGCGGCGCCGATCAATGCACCATAGCCGATCAAATCCCAACGCAGGTCGCCGCCGAGCACGCCTTTGGCCAGCGCGCTGATCAGGGCCGCTTGCGGCGCCGGCAGCGCATTGGCGCCCGCCCCCGTGGCACCGGCAAAGCCAAATGCCTGGTTCAACAGGTCGAGCACCGGCGGAATGATGAGCGAACCGAAGCCGACACCGATAACCAGCGCGAGCTGCTGCATCCACGGCGTCGCACCCACGAGCTGGCCGGTCTTCAGATCCTGGAGATTGTCGTTGGAAATCGTCGCGACCGAAAAGACGATCGCAGTGGTGAACAGCGCATAGGCGACAAGCGCGGCAGTATCGGCTTCACTGTGATTGCGCCCGAAGAAGAGGAGCAGCATCAGCGAAGCGGCAATGATGGCGAGGATGCCGACGCCCGACACCGGACTGTTCGACGCACCGATCAGGCCGGCCATATAGCCGGTGACGGCGGCGATGATCGCGCCGACGAACAGCACGAACAGCAGCGTCGCGAAAATGACGCCGACCGGATTGGCCGCGATCGGGCCGCTCTGCGCAAAGAACCACAGCAATCCGGCGATCGGAATCAACGAGCCCAGGATCGTCCCCGCGACGATGCCGAAGGACAGGTCACGCTCGCCCAGTTCGACCACCTCGCCCGCGCCGCGCGCCCGCGACGACGCGATCGAACCCTTGATGCCCTTGACGATCGGGCCGACGATCTTGAGCAGCGTCCACAGCGCCGCGACCCCGATCGTCCCGGCGCCGATGAAGCGCACCTGCTGCGAAAACACCATGCCGACCACATCGTCGACCGGTCCGGTCAGCCCCTGCGCCGCGGTCAGCGCGGGCATCAGCCCCGCCCATGCGATAACCATGCCGATGAACATCGCAACGCCGACCGACAGGCCGACAAGATGCCCCACGCCGATCAGCGCGAAGGACAGGCTGCCGCTGACGCCGGTGGCGCCGGCGCCGAGCTTGAAATTCTTCGACACTTCGAGCGCCGCGAGCTTCATCGCGCCAAGCAGCGAGAAACCCGCGCTGATCAGCGATCCGAGCAGGATCGTACGCAGGCCGCGCTGGTTCTCCTCGGCCCCCTCGCCCGCGCGCGACCCGACCTTGAGCACTTCGGCCGCAGCGACGCCTTCGGGATAGGGAAGGTCCGACCCGGCGACGAGCGCGCGGCGCAACGGGACCGAGAACATCACGCCCAGCGTTCCGCCGATGAAACAGACGGCGGCGGTCGTCCAATAGGGGAAACCCTGCCACCAGCCGACGATGACGAGACCGGGCAGGACGAAGATGATGGCCGCAAGCGTCCCCGCCGCGCTGGCGATCGTCTGGACGATATTATTCTCCAATATCGTCGCCCCCGAAAGGAAGCGCAGGATCGCCATCGAAATGACCGCGGCGGGTATCGAGGTCGCGAAGGTCAGTCCGACCTTCAACCCCAGATAGACGTTTGCCGCCGTGAACAGCAGCGTGATCAGTCCGCCGAGGATGATCCCGCGGACGGTGAGTTCGCGCATCGAAACGCTGCGCTGGTCGGTATCGGACATAAACTTCTCCCCGCGCGCTGTGTTGCGGGCGGCGCCGGATTAGGCAAGTCAAAACAGGCATCGAAACACGACGAAGCGAAACCGAATTGACGCTTCGATCCAATCATCGCCACGCAGCGTGGCGCATAGAGCCGGGCATGACAACGGCCCTTCCCGATCCCAAGCCGCATCCCGGCCCCGACGCTGCCGCCTCGGCCAAGCGCCCGGCGCCCTGCGCGGGCCTTTTCGGGTGGCGCAAGTGCGACGACGTACCGCGCGATGAGCGTCCGCGCACGCGGACCTGACGCGCGCGGCCTAATCCGCTGCCATCAGCGCGGCGAAAGCCTGCACCGCCGCGGCCGGGCCGTCCGGATGGTTCCAGACGCCGCCCGATACGGCAAGGAAATCGGCGCCAGCATCGATCAACAGCTCCGCATTCTCGACCGTGATCCCGCCGATCGCAACGCAGGGCAGCTCGAACAAGCCCTGCCACCAGCTGAGGATTTCGGGGTCGGCGCGGTGTTCGACCGCCTTGGTTGTCGTGGGGAAGAAGGCGCCGAACGCGACATAATCCGCCCCCGCCTCGCCCGCTTCCATCGCAAGGTGACGGCTGTTGTGACAGGTGATGCCGATCTGCGCGCCGGGGCCAAGCAGCCGCCGCGCCTCCTGCGGATCGCCGTCGCCCTGCCCCAGATGGACGCCATCGGCCTTGAGCCGCTTCGCCAGCGCCATGTCGTCGTTGACGATGAAGGCAACATCATGCGCGGCGCAAATCGCCTGTAGCGGTTCGGCAAGGCGCGCCGCTTCGTGCTGGGTCAAACCCTTGACGCGGAACTGGAACGCGGCAACCGGGCCGGCGGCCAGCGCCGCTTCGAGTTGCGCCGGAAAGTCGCCGCCGACATCGGGTGGCGAGATGAGGTAAAGCTGGCAGGTCGGTTCGGTCATGGCGGGTTCATAGCTACGCCGCCAGCATGCCGCAAATGCAGAAGATGTTTCGCGCCGCCACCCTGTCCCTCGTCACTGCTGCGACCGTTTCGGCCTGTGCAGCGACTCGCGACGTTACCGCATTGCCCGACGCCGCCAATGTCGCCATCGGCCAGCGCGCCTATGCCGACGGCCCGTTGATCCAGCCGGTCGCGGTGATCGAGGACAGTCGCTGCCCCGTCGGAGTCGCCTGTGTGTGGGCAGGCCGCGTCCGCGTGAAGATGCTCTGGCTTCGTCCCAATGGCGAGGCACAGCCTTTCGAAGCGGTGCTGGGCGAGCCGACGCCGCTGGCCGACGGCACGATCACGCTCGAATCGGTGCATCCCGACAAGCGCCCCGACCGACCTATCAAGGCCGGCGATTACCGCTTCGCCTTCCGATTCATGGGCGGTCTTTAGGCGACCCGCGCCAGCACGAAGCCGTCCCATCCCTTCGCGCCGACCGTCTGCACGGCGGTGGCGTCGATGCGCGGGTCGGATTGCAGAAAATCGAACAGCGCGCGTGCGCCCAGGATGCCGGGATCGTTGCTGGCGGGATCGAAGACGCCGCCTTCGCGCACGACATTGTCGACGATGATCGTCGTGCCGCTGCGGCCGAGGCGGATCGCTTCGGCGACATAATCGACATTCCTCTGCTTGTCGGCGTCGATGAAGACCATGTCGAAAGGCGCGACGTCGGTCATCGCGGCAAGGCTGTCCATCGCCGGGCCGACCCGGATCTCGGCGCGATCAGAGAGGCCGGCGCGATCGAGATTCGCCTGCGCGACGCGGGCATGCATGTGGTCGACTTCCAGCGTCACCAGCGCGCCATCGTCCGGTAGCGCCCGCGCGAGCCAGATCGTCGAATAGCCGCCGAGCGTCCCGATTTCGAGGATGCGCCGCGCGCCGGCCATTTGCGCGAGCAGATAGAGCATCTTGCCCTGCGCCGCCGAGACGTCGATCGGTGGCAAGCCGTTTTTGGCATTGTGCGCGAGTGCGGCCGACAGGATCGCGTCGTCGCCGATCAGCTTCTCGCCGATATAGGTGTCAACGCGGTCCCAGCTTTCGGCCATCAGGCGACCGATGCGGCGTGAATTTCGTCGATCGCGCCGCCGAGCGAGCCGTTGAATTCCTCGTCGCTCATCGACGCGCGCAAATCTTCCAGCAGCGCGCGGCTGAAGCTCGCGATGATGCCAGGGTTGCGCGCGAGTTCGGCGCATGCTTCGGGGCGCGCGAAGCCGCCAGACAGCGCTACGACGCGCAGCACCTTGGGATGATCGACCAGCGGCTGGAACAGGCCGGCTTCGGTTGGCAGCGACAGCTTGAGCATGACCGGCGCGCCGGTCCACGCGTCAAGCGCCGCGAGCGTTTCCGCCAGCAACAGTCGGTCCGCCGCATCGCGCTCGGGGCTCTTGATATTCACTTCGGGTTCGATGATCGGCACCAGGCCGTGCGCGGCGATGCGCGCGGCTTCGGCAAATTGCTGCGCGACGATCGCTTTGACGCCCACCGGGTTGGCGAGGTTGACGACGCTGCGCATCTTGGTCCCGAACACGCCCTTCGCAACCGCCCGCTCGCACAGCGCATCGAGATCGGCGTTGGGCTTCATCAACTGAACGCCGTCAGCTTCGGCTTCGAGGCCTTTGTCGACCTTGAGGAACGGGACCACGCCGCGCTCCCACAGCAGAGCCGGGATCGGCTTGCCATCGGCTTCGCCGTCCATGGTGCGTTCGAACAGGATCGCGCCGATCACCTTATCGCCGTTGAAGCAGGGTGCGGTCACGATCCGGCTGCGCATTGCATGGATCAGCGCGAACATTTCCTCGTCGCCCGAATATTCACCTTCTTCGATGCCATAGCCCTTGAGCGCCTTGGGCGTCGAACCGCCACTCTGGTCGAGCGCGGCGATGAAGCCCTGGCCCGATTTGATCTTTTCCAGCATCTCGGCATTGGCGGTCGTCATAACGTCTCCGTGGGTTTGCATACGTATGGTGCGGCGCACATAGCGGCCCGTTGCCTGGGACGCAATGCGATGGAAAAACGGCCGATCAGCAACGCGTCAGCGTCGGCCCCTTGGTCAGACTGGTCTTGCCGCCGCGCTTGTCGCGGCTGTCGACGCGCACGACGATGCCGCCGTTCACCATCTGCTTCAATTCGTCATCGCCGCACATCAGCCGGCGCATCTGCTCGATCGGCTGCAGAAAGGCGGTCTGCGGATAGGTGTCGAGATCGCGGTCCATAACGAAGACCTGCTCGCCATTGTCGAGGCCCTTGTACGACAGTTCCCATCCCTTGGGGATCGAGAATTCCGACATATAGAAATCCGCGATGATGGCGCCGGGGAACTCCTCGGCCGCCATGACCGGCACGCTGATCGCGGTAAGAGCCAGCGCGACAAAAATCCTGATCTTCATGTCGCTATCCCCCTTAGCCCCCATCAATTCCGCAACGCATCGACACCGGGAAGCGGTTTTCCTTCCATCCATTCGAGGAAGGCGCCGCCCGCGGTCGATACGAAGGTGAAATCGCCTGCGACCCCGGCATGGTTGAGCGCGGCGACGGTATCGCCGCCGCCGGCGACCGAAATCAGCGATCCTTCGCGCGTCAACGCCGCGGCCGTCCGGGCGAGCGCGACCGTCGCGGCGTCGAACGGCGGAATCTCGAAGGCGCCGAGCGGACCGTTCCACACCAGCGTTCGGCAGCTTTTCAGCACATCGCCGAGCGCCTCGACCGCCGCGGGTCCGACATCGAGGATCATTTCGTCCGCCGCGACTTCGTGGATGTTCACGGTGCGCGTCGGCGGGTTCGCGGCAAATTCTTTCGCGACGACCACGTCATAGGGCAGATGGATGGTGCAGCCTGCGGAGTCCGCCGCGTCGAAAATCGCGTTGGCGGTATCGACGAGGTCGTGCTCGCACAGCGACTTGCCGACATCGACGCCGCGCGCCGCGAGGAAAGTGTTCGCCATCCCGCCGCCGATGATCAGATGATCGACCTTGCCGACAAGGTTGCGCAGCACGTCGATCTTGCTCGACACTTTCGCGCCGCCGACAACCGCCGCAACCGGATGCGCGGGATTGCCGAGCGCGGCGTCGAGCGCCTTGAGTTCGGCCTCCATCGCGCGGCCGGCATAGGCGGGCAGCCGATGGGCAATGCCCTCGGTCGAGCCATGCGCGCGGTGCGCCGCCGAAAAGGCATCGTTGACATAGATGTCGCCGATTTCGGCAAGCGCATCGGCGAACGCGGGGTCGTTCTTTCCCTCACCCGCATGAAAGCGCGTATTTTCGAGCACGGCGACGTCGCCGGACGCGAGGACCGCAACGCCCGCCTTGGCGCCTTCGCCGATGCAATCGGGAATGAACATCACCGAATGGCCGAGGACGTCGGCGACGCCGTCGATGACGAGGCTGAGCGACTGGGTCGGGTTCTTCGCCCCTTTCGGACGGCCGAAATGGGCGAGCAGCAGAACGATGGCACCCTTGTCCGACAGTTCGCGGATCGTCGGCATCGCTGCGCGAATTCGCGTGTCATCGGCCACGGCGCCATCGGACATCGGCACGTTGAGATCGACGCGCACCAGCACCTTCTTGCCGGTGACGTCACCGATGTCGTCGAGCGTCTTGAAATCTGCCATCTTTCACTCCGATCCCGGAGTGTTCCCCCGCGAAGGCGGGGGTCCATCTCCTGCGCTCTTATCCCCTGATCACCGCCGGTTTCATTCCGATGCGGTCGGAGATGGGCCCCCGCCTTCGCGGGGGCACAAGGATATTGTTAAAGGAACTTCGCGATCACGCCCGCCGTGTCGATCATGCGGTTGGAGAAGCCCCATTCATTGTCGTACCAGCTCAGCACCCGCACCAGCTTGCCGTCGATAACCGCGGTTTCAAGGCTGTCGATGGTCGAGCTGGCGGCGTTATGGTTGAAGTCGATCGAAACCAGCGGTTCCTCGGTATAACCAAGGACGCCCTTCAGCGCGCCTTCGGCCGCGGCCTTGAGCACCGCGTTCACTTCTTCCTTGGTCGTTTCGCGCGACGGGGTGAAAGTGAGGTCGACCACCGACACATTCGGCGTCGGAACGCGGATCGATGACCCGTCGAGCTTGCCCTTCAACTCGGGCAGGACGAGGCCGACGGCGACCGCCGCACCGGTCGAGGTCGGGATCATCGACATTGCGGCGGCGCGGGCGCGGCGCGGATCGTCGTGGATCTGATCGAGGATTTTCTGGTCGTTGGTATAGGCATGGATCGTCGTCATCAGGCCGCGTTCGATACCGATCGCTTCGTGCAGCACCTTGGCAAAGGGCGCGAGGCAGTTGGTGGTGCAGGACGCGTTCGAGATGATCCGGTGATCGGCGGTGATCTGGCTGTCATTGACGCCGTAAACGACGGTCAGGTCGACTTCCTTGGCGGGCGCCGAAATGAGTACGCGCTTCGCGCCGGCGTCGAGATGCTTCTGGCCGCCGGCCTTGTTGGTGAAGAAGCCGGTGCATTCCATCACGATGTCCACGCCGTTGGCGGCGTGCGGCAGGGCGGCGGGATCGCGCTCGGCAGTGACCTGGATGCGCTTGCCGTTGATGATCAGGTCGTTGCCATCGACTTCGACGGTGCCGTTGAAGGCGCCATGAACCGAGTCATGGCGAAGCAGGCGCGCATTCGCCTTGGCATCGCCCAGGTCGTTGATCGACACCAGTTCAAGGTCATGGTCGGTCCGCTCGAGAATGGCGCGCGCCACATTGCGACCGATACGTCCGAAACCGTTGATTGCGACTTTCACTGCCATGTCGGTTAGTCCTTTCTGCGGAAGGTGGCGGCCGGTCTTATGCGCCGAGCCGTGCCAGAATCTTGGGGGTGATGGCGTCGACCGTCAGGCCGAAATGCCGGTAGAGATCGTCGATCGGCGCCGACGCGCCAAAGCTGTCGATGCCGAAGCGCAGGCCATGGCGGCCGGTGTAGCGTTCCCAGCCGAAGGTCGTCCCGGCCTCGATCGAGACGATCAGGGCATCGTCGGGCAGCAGATCGGCCTGATAGGCCGCATCCTGTTCGTCGAACAATTCGGTCGACACCATCGAAACGACATCGGCGCCCTGCCCCGCCGCTTCGAGCTTTTCGGCGACGTCGAGCGCCAGCGACACTTCGGAGCCGGTCGCGACCAGCACAACCTTGCGCGCCGCGGCGGCGCTGCGAAGACGGTAACCGCCTTTCAGACAGAGATTTTCCGTGACGTCATGACGCAGCGGCAGCAGATTCTGGCGCGTGAGTGCGAGGAGCGTCGGACGGCTGTCCTGCGCCAGCGCGATCGCCCAGCATTCGGCGGTTTCGACCGCGTCGGCGGGGCGCATCACCAGCAGATTGGGCATGGCGCGCAGCGACTGCAGATGTTCGATCGGCTGGTGCGTCGGTCCATCCTCGCCCAGCCCGATGCTGTCGTGCGTCATCACGTAAACGACGCGCTGACGCTGGAGCGCCGACAGCCGGATCGCGCCGCGGCAATAGTCCGAAAAGACCAGGAAAGTGCCACCATAGGGGATCACGCCGCCGTGCAGCGCCATCCCGTTCATCGCCGCCGACATGCCGAATTCGCGGATGCCATAATAGATGTAGCGACCCGAATAATCGTTCCTGTTCAGCGGCTTGGTCGACGATGTCTTGGTATTGTTCGAGCCGGTGAGGTCGGCGCTGCCACCGACAAGCGAGGCGATGTCGGCGGTCAGCGCGGTCAGCGCATTTTCCGACGCCTTGCGCGTCGCGACCTTCGGCGGTTCGGCAACCAGCCCGTCGAGATAGGCCTTGAACGCATCGCCCGGCGCCACCTTGCCGCTCAGGCGATCCTCAAAATCATTTTTCTTATCGCTGCTTACAAGGCGATCGTTCCACGCAGCATGAAGCGCCTGGCCGCGCTGTCCAAAGCCGCGCCATGCGTCGGCAATGTCGGCGGGAATGACGAACGGTTCGGCGGTCCAGCCCATATTGGCGCGCGCCGCCGCCACCTCGTCTGCGCCGAGCGGCGAACCATGCGTTGCCGACGTGCCCTGCTTGTTCGGCGCGCCGAAGCCGATCAGCGTCTTGCACGCGATCAGCGACGGGCGACCGTCCGCCAGCGCCGCGTCGATCGCGCGGCGAATATCGGCAGCATCATGGCCGTCGCAGCTGTCGACATGCCAACCGGTCGCCGCATAACGCGCTTTCACGTCCTCGCTGGTCGAAAGGTCGGTCGACCCGTCGATCGTGATCTTGTTGTCGTCCCACAGCACGATCAGGCGGCCAAGGCCCAGATGGCCGGCCAAGCCGATCGCTTCGTGATTGATGCCTTCCATCAGGCAGCCGTCGCCGGCGATGACCCAGGTGCGATGGTCGACGAGGTCGTCGCCGTAAATGGCATTGAGATGGCGCTCGGCGATCGCCATGCCCACCGCAGTCGCAAGCCCCTGCCCCAGCGGCCCCGTCGTCGTTTCAACGCCGGCAAGCTCGAAATTTTCGGGATGCCCGGCGCAAGGACTGTTCAGCTGGCGAAAATTGCGGATTTCCTCCATCGTCGGATGCGCATAGCCCGCGAGATGGAGCGTCGCATAAGCGAGCATCGAGCCATGGCCCGCCGACAGGACGAATCGGTCGCGATCGGCCCATTTCGGATCGGTCGGATCGAATTTCAGATAATCCGAATAGAGGACGGTCGCGACGTCGGCCATGCCCATCGGCATCCCGGGGTGACCGCTGTTCGCGGCCTGTACGGCGTCCATCGCAAGCGCGCGGATCGCGTTGGCGAGCTGGCGTTCGGGCAGTGTCATCTTTTCCCCGCTTATGTCTGGGCTGGCGTGCGCGACTGCCCTTTGCGGCGGCGCCGCCGAGAGTCAACCGCCCGCGGCAAGAATTCGCGCGCATTTCGGCGCCGACAGGCGATTGCACCCCTCCCCCGGCGCTGCTACCCCTGTGGCATGGAACTCGATCTCGACGAATCCAGCCTCGCCATCGGCCGCATCGAGCGCGCGCTGAGCCGCATCGAAAAGAGCCTGGCCGAGCGCGCAGAACGCGGCGCATCCGATCAACCGACAAGCGATCAATCGGCCCTGAAGGCCGAAGTTAACGCTGTTATCGGCGAACTGGACCGACTGATTGCGGAGGCGAATCGTGGCTGATGTCCGACTGAACATAGCCGGGCGCACCTATGACCTGACCTGCGCCGACGGCGAGGAGCCGCAGCTTCAGAAGCTCGCCGGGCTGATCGACGAAAAGGTCCGCGCCATCCCCGGCAGCACCGAGGTACGCCAGCTTCTCTTCGCGGCGCTCATGCTCGCCGACGAGGCGCAGGAAGCAAAGGCCAAGGTCGACAGGTCCGAGCCCCAATCCGATTCGCTGCGCGCCGCGGTTGCGCTAGCGGAAAGCCGCGAAACGCAGGCGCGCGACGAACTCGCTGCGGCCCGCAGGGAAATCGAGGCACTTAAGGCCGCGCCGCCGCCCGCTGTAGCAGCCGCGCCGCGCACAACGCACGACCGCGCACTGCTCCAGATCGCCGACCGGATCGAAGCGCTCGCCGCAAAGGTTGAGCAAAGCGCTTGAGGATGGGGCCCCGCGTCCCTAAATAGGCATCGGCGGGTACTGCCCGGCACGAGCCGTTGCGAAAATCCCTGAGGCGATACATCATCCAAGGGAGCTGTCCCTGCCCGGACCCTGGTCCGACGTACATGGCCCCCACCTGACGTTACTGGCGTCAGAGGATCTTCCGGAAACCGACCCATGGTGGTCCCGCCAACCCGACAGGCTTTGAAGGAGGCCCGGCCCGCATGACGCCCGACCTCGCTTCGCAGAAACAGGCGCTGCGCGAACGATTGCGTTTTCGCCGCCGCCATTTCGTCGCCAATCTCGACCCGATGGGGCGGCTCGCTGCCTTTCGCGCCGTTCCCGACACGCTCCGCAAGCTGCTCGATGCCAGCCCTGTCGTCGGCGCCTATGCACCGTGGGGCGACGAACCCGATATCCGCCCGCTGCTGCTGCTGGATGGCCGGCGCATCGCGCTGCCGCATCACGCAGACCGCACGGCCGCCATGACCTTTCGGATATCGGACGATGGCGATGCGCTTCGAAAAGGGCCGTGGGGATCGCCCCAGCCGCCCGAAAGTGCCGAAATCGCGCATCCCGACATCATCCTCTGCCCGCTCGTCGGTTTCGACCGCCACGGCGGCCGTCTCGGCCAGGGAGGCGGGCATTATGACCGGTTCTTTGCCGAAAATCCGGCGGTTCCGCGCATCGGGATCGGCTGGTCGGTGCAGGAAGTTGACACTGTTCCCATTGAACAAACCGACATTTTGCTCGATGCGGTCCTCACCGAGCAGGAATATATCATTACCGGAGACCGATTGTGAGCGAGCCCCCCGCCGATCCGCAGCCGAGCTGGCGCAAGCCGACCGGCATCCTTCTGATCTTGGCGCTGATCACGGCGTGGGCGGCTGCCGTCGTCAGCCTCTCGCCGTGGGTCGGCGGCTGGCCGGTGCTGGTCCAGGCGATTTTCTATCTCGTCGCGGGGATCGCCTGGGTATGGGTGCTGCCGCTGCGGCCACTGCTGTGCTGGATGGAAACCGGGCGCTGGCGCGCCCCACAATAGGGATTGGCACCGCCCGATTATTCGATAGCCTGCGCGCACCATTGGGGAGGCAGGCGCGATGCGGGTATTTATGGGAACGGCGGCTCTCCTGTCGCTGATTTTGGTGAGCACCCCGGCGGCGGCGCGTGATGACGGCCTGCGCAAGCAGGTGAAGGCGCTCGTCAAGGCGTGCCCCGCCGCTGCCAAAGGCTATGATCTTGCCGCCCTGACGCCCGACGGCCTGGCCACGCCGGACTATCGGGCAAGGTTCGAAGAATGGGCCGGGGCGCCCGATCCCGATACGCAACCGGGTAGCAGCGGCGCAACGATCATGCTGCGCGGCGTGATCGGTTCAAGCATCACGCAGGATATCCGCTTTTCGACCGTCAGCACCCTGTGGCGCGACGCGGCCGGGGCATGGCAAGTCTTGCGCGTCGATCATGGGACGCTGCCGCCCGTGCCACCGCCCCCGCCGCCGCCCGAATTGTTCGAAGAGCCCGATGCGGCCTATGGTTTCATGATCGAGCAGGTCAAGCCCGCCCCCGACAAGAGCCGCCGCGTCCAGCGCGGCCGCCTGCTTCCGGCGGCGGCGGCGGAACTCGATCGCCTGCTTGCCGATCCCTGTCTGCAACTCGAACAGATGGGGCTGACGGCGCACCGCAGCAAAAGCGAGGTTCCGCCCTGCCCCTATGACTATGCCGGGTCGACGATCGAGGTGACGCGCGATGCGCGAAGCTGGCTGATTTCGACCGACTGCCGTCGCGAACTGCCGAGCGCGAAGATCGCCGACATTCTCTTTTATCCGCAGGCCGATGTTGCCATGCCTGACTGGGACAGGACAGCGTGCGCCGATTGCGTCCGCTATGTCCTTGTCGCCGAATATTTCCGGCGCGCCGAGCGGACTGGCGACGCCGCGACCGATGCGGTGATCACCCGCGCTTATGCTGCCGTGGCCGGACGCGATTATGCCGGGGCGCGGCGCTTGCTCGAGCCCCTGGCAAGCGAGACGTCCGCCTATCCGCTGCGTTGGTTGCTGATGCCCGAACTCGCGTGGCTACGCGACAAGACCGGCGATACGGACGGTGCAATCACGCTGCTCGCCATCGCAGGCGCAGCGGCCGATTATCAGCGAGGCCGGCTACGCTGCGATGCCCCGATCGGCAATCTCACCGAATTTCAGGACGTCATGCAGCGGCGTTTCGGCATTGCGCAAGTCTGCGATGCGCCGGAGCAGTTCGCCATCCCCGACGGGTTCGATATGGCGCCGGTGGAGCTTGCCCGGCAGAAGGCCGGTGCGATCGAATATCCGATATATTCGCGAAAGACGGAAGCGACCCAAGCCAAGGATTGAAGGAGGCGCCACCTGCCGAAATTCAGGGCAAGTGGCGCGAGTGACGGGGCTCGAACCCGCGACCTCCGGCGTGACAGGCCGGCGCTCTAACCAACTGAGCTACACCCGCTTGCGCTTGGGAGCCGCGCCAATATTGCCCTCGTCCCGACCTGTCAACCGTCCCGATCAAACTCTTTTCGATTTAATCGCTCGCGCATCTCTTCGGTCGCGGTGAGCGTCCCATGTTCGAAAAGGAAACCGGCAAGATCGGGGGTGCCGGTCGAGGCCAGGACGGTCTGCACGATCAGGAGCAGCGGCACCGCGAGCAGCGCGCCCGGCGTCCCCCACACCCATCCCCAGAAGCTGAGCGAGACGAGAATCAGCAGCGGATTGACCGTCAGCCGCCGCCCCAGCACGAGCGGCGTGATCAGATTGGCCTCGACCAGATGCACCCCGATGAAGATGACGGCGGGCAACAGTGCCACCCCCACCGCATCGAAGGTCATCAGCCCGCCGAGACCCAGGAGCATCGCGGCGACGATCGGCCCGAGATAGGGCACGAAATTGCACAGCGAGACGATGCCGCCCCACATGAAGGGCGACGGCATGCCAAGCGCCCACAGCAACAGCGAGACGATCAGTCCCAGCAGCGCGTTGATCATCGTGATCGTCGCGAGATAGTCGGCAGTCGCATCGACGACATTCTGGATCACGCGCGCGGTCTGCATCGCGCCGTCGAAGCTGCCGCGCCGCCGGATCGTGCTGCGCCGCAGCCGCGTCCATCCGGCGAGGAAGAAGAAGATCACGAGTACCGCGAAGAGAAGCTGCACCGCCGCGGCGGGCGCGGCCGAGATGAAATAGTCGACGACCGAGGTTGGCGCGGTGGCGGCCATAGCCTGCGCGGTCGCTTCGGACCCGCTCGCGACCGAGGTCAACGTGCGGTCGACGAATTTCTGCAAGGTCGAATAGAAATCGATCACCGGCGCGAGATTGCTCTGGATGCGCGGGATCGATTCGGGGATGCGCGCGAACCAGCCCGTCGCGGGAACGACGATGATCGCCAGCGCCGCGTTGACCAGCATCAGAAAGCTCGAGAGCGCCAAAAAGGCCGCCAGCGCCGACGGAACGCGGCGCCGCTCGAGCCATTCGAGCAGCGGAACGAGGGCAATGGAAACGACGATCGCCGCGGTAAGCGGCAGGAAGAATTCGGCGCCGGCCTGCAGCGCGAAGGGCAGCCCCAGGCAGAAGGCCGCACCAATGATAAGCGTCAGCGCCGCGAGCAACCGGTCCCGACGAAAATCATCGATCTCAACGCGTTGCGCTGCGTCTTTGAGCAGGGGTGGCACCTTCGGGTGCTCGCTGTCCTCCATTGCGTCGATCGCTCCCGTTGAACCCGATCCTCTTAGGCGCACTTTGGCGTCGGCGCCAGTGGCGCCCGAATGGATTGGCCCAATGGTGCGCCATTATTGCCCTGTCCCCATTTAGGACAAAAGGCCGAGTATTTTCACCATTTTAACCAGAAATTACCCTTTTTCCGCGAGGACGGCTCCCAAGGACCAGCAATTATGGAGCCAATTCGATGATGAAAGCGCCTGTGGGGGGCGCGAAGCATCAGCTTCTTCGACCCTCTTCTTCCACCCTGTTGCTTTGTGCGCTCGCCCTGCCGATGCAGGCGCATGCCGCGGGCACGGTGGCCGGATCCACCATCAGCAACACCGCCAGCGCCAGCTTCGACAACGGAGCGGGAACGCAGACGATCGATTCGAACACCGTTAACCTGCGCGTCGACGAGCTGCTCGACGTGACGGTCGCCTCCAACAACCCGTCGGATGTCGCAACGACGCCTGGCGGCACCAATCAGGTGCTTACCTTCACCGTGACCAACACCGGCAACGGCCAGGAAGCCTTCGGGCTCAGCACGATCGCCAATGTGGGCGGCGACAATTACGACCCGACCATCACCGGCATCTATATCGACAATGGCGACGGCATCTTCGATCCCGCCACCGATACGCTCTATACCGCCGGGTCGAACGATCCGGTGCTCAACCCCGACCAGAGCGCGCGCATTTTTGTCGTTGCGACGACGCCGGGGACGGTCGCCGACAATGATCGCGGCATCGTGACGCTGGTCGCGGCGGCCAAGACCGGCACCGGCGCCCCGGGCACCACCTTCGCGGGCCAGGGCCAGGGCGGCGGCGATGCGGTCGTCGGTTCAACCGGCGCCGACGGGCAGGACAATGGCGCCTACAAGGTGTCGGCGGCCACCGTCACGCTCGTCAAATCGGCGGTCGTCGCCGATCCGTTCGGCGGCAGCGAGCCCGTTCCGGGCGCGACGATCACCTACACGATCACCGCGACGGTCGCGGGTACGGGGTCGGTCAGCGGTCTCGCGATCACCGACAATATTCCGGCCGACACATCCTATGTCACCGGCTCGATCACTCTTGGCGGTGCGCCGCTGAGCGATGCGAGCGACGCCGATGCCGGCGACTACAACGGCACGCGGATCCGCGTGCAGCTCGGCACCGTCGCGGGCGGCCAGACCCACACCGTTACCTTCAAAACCAAGATCGACTGATGGAGATTCGCATGCGCAAGGCTCTTTTCCTTCTGATCGCCGCCCTCGCACCGGCACAGGCGTTCGCCGCCAACCAGGTCGCGCTCGACAATAATGTCTTCGTCGAGCGGGTGACGACCGACGCGGCCGGCAAGCAGCGCGTCCTGCTCGAGGAACCAAAGGTCGTCGTTCCTGGCGACCGGCTGGTCTTCGTGCTCAACTATCGCAACGCGGGCGCGCAGCGGTACGGTCGGCAGCTTCGATGCGGCCGATACGCTCGTCACCTATATCGACGAGCTTGCAACCGATACGCCGATCCGGCTGTTCGTCGTCGCCGACGTCACGCACGTTCGCTGGGCGTTCCAGAAGCCGATCCCGGCGGGAGCGACCGGCAAGCTCATCTTCAGGGGGGTCGTAAAATAACCCTCTGATCATAACCGCTTAAAGGTCACCGGCGGTGGGGCAATAGGGGACCGAACAAGCCTGGAGTTCAGCTATGACCAGCAAGCTGACTTATGTGGGCGCCATCGGAATGACAGCGGTCGCGTTGATCGCTGCCAGCCCGGCCTATGCGGCCGGCACGACCGCGGGCACCACCATTACGAATAACGTCACCGTCGACTATCAGGTCGGCGGCGTCGCACAGGGCCAGCAGACCGCGTCGAACAGCTTCGTCGTCGACCGCAAGATCAATCTGCTTGTCGAAGAAGTGGGTAGCGTCACGACCGAGGTCGTGCCGGGGCAAAGCAATGCCGTCACGACGTTCCAGTTGACGAATACGTCGAACGAAGTGCTCGATTTCGCACTGACGGCCAGCCAGGTACGGTCGGCAGCTTCGATGCGGCCGATACGCTCGTCACCTATATCGACGAGCTTGCAACCGATACGCCGATCCGGCTGTTCGTCGTCGCCGACGTCCCGGCCGGTCTTTCCACCGGTGCTGTTGCGGGCGTCCAGCTGCGCGCGACGGCACGTGAAGGTGGGGCTTCGGGCACGCAGGGCGCCGCGATTACGCAGACTGCCGGGGCCAATACGGCCGCCAAGGACACTGTCTTTGCGGACGTCGCCGGGGTGAATGACGCCAATCGCGACGCGTCGCATAGCGCCGCCGACGATTATACGGTCAAGACCGCGACACTCACTGTAACCAAGACCAGCCGCGTGGTCGACGATCCGTTCAACGGAACGACGAATCCGAAGCTGATCCCGGGCGCGACGGTGGAATATTGCATCCTCGTCGCCAACGCCGCGGGCGGTGCCAGCGCCACGTCGGTCGCAATCAACGACAGCGTCCCGACGCAGTTGACCTATGTCGCCGGTTCGGCGCGGGTCAACGGCACGGTTACGGCAGGCACCTGCAACACCGACGGCGTCGCGGCAGGGACCAACTATGCCGCGCCGGTCGTGTCGGGCACCGTTGCGACGGTGGCCGCGGGCGACACGCGCACCCTGTTGTTCCGCGCGACCGTCAACTGACAGGACCAGCGAAGGGGGCGGCGGCGCGCACGGCGCGGCACCGTCCCCTTCAGGACCGGCAATGACCTTCGGCTCGAAAACCCTCTCCTATGTGACCGCCCTGGTCGCGGCAGCCCTGCTGCCTGCGGCACCCGCGGCGCATGCGCAGGTGATTTCGAATACCGCGTCGGCGCAGTGGACGGGCAGCGGCGGCGCGGCGCAAACGCTCTCCAATCGCGTCGATGTGACGGTGGTTGCAAGGCCGCCTGAGCAGCCGGTCATCAGCACCTACCGCCTGGTCGACAGCGGGGGCAACAAATCGGTGCCGGTCGTTCCGACCCCCTGCGGCGGGTCGATCATCGCCGCCCAGGGCCTGAGCGCCGCAAGCGCGGGCCAACTCATCCAGCTTGCCGGACCCTATGCCGGCCTTCCGACCAACCCGGCGTCGCTGCAGAGCACCGCCAGCTTCCGCGCGGGCGAAATGCTTGTTGTCGGCGTCACCCTCGCCTCCGCAAATACCGATCCGGCGCAGCGCGACCTGCTGCCCGTCAGCATCGACTTGCAGAATGGCGATCATGAACAGATCACGCTGACCGAAACCGCACCAAACAGCGGCGAATTTGTCGGTATCATCAACACGATCGGCGTTCCGCCCGCCGTGGTTGCCGGCGATTGCCGCCTGTCGGTCACGCCGGGCGCGCCAATTCAGGTCCGCGTCACCGATCGCGCCAATGCGAGCCTCGTCGCCATCGCGACGATCGACTTTCTGGTCGATCCCTTCGGCATCGTCTTCGACAGCGGCGATGGTTCGCCCGTCGCGGGCAGCCGCGTCACGCTGATCGACGCAGCAACCGGCCAGCCGGCGCAGGTGTTCGGCGACGACGGAACCTCCTCCTACCCGTCCACGGTCGTCACCGGGCAGAACGTCACCGACAGCGGTGGCACGGTCTATACCTTCCCCGCGGGCGACTATCGCTTTCCGTTCGTGGCGCCCGGCACCTATCGACTGCTCGTCGAACCGCCCGCGCCTTACACCGCGCCGTCGGCTTCCAGCCCCACGGATCTTGCGGGCTTGCGCCGTCCCGACGACGGTCAGCCCTTCACGATCACCGACGCGAGCTACAGCCGCGCCTTCACGCTTTCCAGCCCTGCCCCGGTGCGGGTCGATATTCCCGTCGATCAGCCCGGCCAGCCATTGGTGATCGCCAAGACGACTTCGACGCAGGTCGCGGTGCCTGGCGATGTCGTCCAGTATCGCATTACGGTGTCGAACCGCGATGCGCGGCGGACGACCGGTGCGGTGACGGTCGGCGATCAATTGCCGGCCGGGATGCGCCTTCGCGCCGATACGGTTCGCATCGACGGCACCCGCGTCGACCCGACCGTGGCAGCCGACGGACGCAGCTTCAGCGTCGCCCTTCCCTCCATCGCACCCTCGGCGTCGGTCCTGCTAACCTATGTCGCTGAAGTCACCGTTTCGGCGCAGCCGGGCAGCGCGCTCAATCGCGCGACGGCGCAGGACAACCGCGGGACCGTCAGCAATGTCGCCGAAGCGACGATCGCGATCAAACGCGACCAGCTTGGCGACCGTATGACGATCATCGGCCGTATCACCGACGGCGGCTGCGCCGTCGACCCGGGCAAGGCGCGCGGAATCGGCGGCGTCCGCGTGATGCTCCAGGACGGCAGCTACACCGTCACCGACGAGGATGGGCGCTATCATTTCGAAGGCGTTCGCCCCGGTCTGCACGTCGTCCAGATCGATCCTTCGACCCTGCCGCTCGATCGCGCGCCGGTCGATTGCGCCCGCTCGACCGTCGATGCCGGCAGTGCGATCTCGCGCTTCGTCGAAGGTCGCGGCGGTTCGCTGAAGCGCGCCGATTTCCGCGCCGCGATAAGCGCGCCGCGCGCCGCCCAGGCAACCAATCCTGCCGAAACCCGCAAAACCCTCAGCGACCCCGAAGCCGCAGGCGCCAATCGCGACTGGCTTGCCGGGCAGGCACCGGGCATCGGTTGGATATTTCCCGAACCCGATCATAATCCGCGCGCCAAGTCGATCCGCGCCGCTGTCAAGCATCTGCCGGGGCAGCGCGTGACGCTCAGCATCAATGGCAAGCCGGTCAATGCGCTCAATTTCGAGGGCGTCAGCAAGTCGGCCGACGGGAGCGTCGCCGTCAGCGTCTGGCGCGGGATCGAGATTGCCGAGGGTGAGAATCGCCTCGAAGCAAAGGTCGAGGATGCGAACGGCGCGCCAGTGCAGACGATCCAGCGCAATGTCCATTATTCGATCACGCCGATGCGCGCGACGCTGGTGCGCGACAAATCGGTGCTTGTGGCAGACGGTGTCACGCGCCCGGTGATCGCGGTGCGTCTGACCGATCGAGACGGCAAGCCGATCCGCGCGGGACTGACGGGCGATTTCAGCGTCCCCGCACCCTATTACCCGGCGGTCGAGGCCGAAGCGCAGCAGGCGCGCCAGCTTGCCGGGCTCGAACGCGCGCAGCCGGTCTGGAAGACCGAAGGCGACGACGGTCTTGCCTTCATCGAGCTCGAACCGACGACCGCTTCGGGAACACTGACGATCGATTTCCGTTTTCGCGACACCAAGGTCGAGCGCCAGCAGACGATCGAAACCTGGCTCGATCCGGGCAATCGCCCGTGGACGGTGGTGGGCTTTGCGGCTGGAACGCTCGGCTACAATACGCTGGACGACAGGATGGAAGCGGTCGCGGAGAAGCTCGACGACCTCAACGCCGACGCCCGGCTCGCGCTCTATGCCAAGGGCCGCATCCAGGGCAAATGGCTGATGACGCTGGCCTATGACAGCGACAAGGAACAGGACGACGCGCGCTTTGGCGGCGTGATCGATCCGCGCGCCTATTACACCATCTACGCCGACCGCAACGAGACGCGCTATGATGCCGCATCGGTTCGCAAGCTCTATCTGCGCCTCGAACGGCCGCAATTCTATGCGATGTTCGGCGATTTCGAGACGGGCATTTCGGAGCCGCAGCTCGCCCGCTATCAGCGCGCGCTCAACGGTGCCAAAGCGGAGTATCGCGGGCGCAACCTCGCCGCGACAGCCTTCGCCGCCGATACGCCCTATCGCTTCCGCCGCGACGAGATTCAGGGCAATGGCCTGACCGGTCCCTATCAGCTCGCTGCGCGGGACATTCTGCCGAACAGCGACCGCATCACGATCGAAACTCGCGACCGGCTGCACAGCGAACGCATCGTCGACAGCAAGACGCTGACGCGCAACATCGACTATGACATCGATTACGCCGCTGGCACGCTGCGCTTTCGCGAGCCTATACTCAGCCGGTCCTCGGCGCTAGATCCGCAGTTCATCGTCGCCGAATATGAAGTCGATGGCGTCGGCGAACGCGTGCTCAATGCCGGCGGCCGCGTAAGCTATCGCAGCGACGACGACCGGCTGCGCGTCGGCGCGACGCTGATCCACGACGAGGATAATGATCGCAAAACCAACCTCGGCGGCATCGATGCGCGCTTCCGGCCCGATACCGATACCGAGGTTCGCGCCGAAATCGCGGTCAGCGACGCCAGCAGCAAGGCGGGCAGCAGCAACAGCAGTGCCACCGGAACCGCGAAGGCATGGCTGATCGAGGCCGAGCATCACAGCAGCAGCGCCGACTTCCTGGCCTATGTCCGCGAACAGGAAAGCGGATTCGGCACCGGTCAGATCAGCAGCAGCGAAAACGGCACGCGCAAGTTCGGCTTCGACGGACGGCTGCGCGTTGGACGCCAGCTTTCGGTGACGGGCAGCGCGTGGCAGGAAGATTATCTCGACACCGATGCCCGCCGCCGGGCGGCGCGCGCGCTGGTCGAATATGACAATGGCACCACGCTGCTCCGCGCCGGACTGACCCACGCCGACGACCGGCTCAGCGACGGCAGCACGAACAAATCCGACATCGTCCAGCTCGGTGCGACGCAGCGGCTGTTCGACAAGCGCCTCGAACTCGATGCGCAGAGCGAATTTGCCTTGGGCGGACAGGATGCAAGCGTCGATTTCCCGACCCGTCAGCGGCTCGGCGCGCGGTTCGCGATCACGCGCGACGTCAATCTGGTCGGTAGCTACGAAATCGCCGACGGCAGCAGTGTGAAGGCCCGCACCGCGCGGCTGGGCTTCGACCTCGCGCCATGGGCCGGGGCACGCCTGCTCGCGACCGCGAATCAGCAGGATATCAGCGAATATGGCCCGCGCAGCTTTGCGGCCTATGGCCTGTCGCAGTCGCTGCGGCTCGGCGAGCGTTGGTCGGTCGATCTGTCGGTCGACGGAAACCGCACCTTGGGCGGTATCCGCGCGGGCGATGTGTTGAACGCGGGTCAGCCTGCGGCGTCGGGTGGTTTCCTTGCGGGCAACGGGACGCTGACCGAGGATTTCGTGGCGGTCAGCACCGGCGCCACCTATCGCGCCGATCGCTGGACGATCACGGGTCGCGCCGAATATCGCGATGGCGAGCTGGCCAATCGCTATGGCCTCACACTCGGCGGGCTGCGCCAGCTTGGCGAAGGCCGGGCGCTCGGTGCGCTCTTCACCTATGCGAAGGCCAGCGGTGCCGGCACCACGCCGTCGACTGAAGTGATCCAGTTTGAACTCAGCTGGGCGCATCGTCCCGCCGATTCGCGGCTGTCCTGGCTCAACAAGACCGAAGTCCGTTCGGACAAGGTGCGCGATGCAGTCGCGGGTCAGGCCGGGCCGATCGGCGGCGCCGCGCTGACAATCGATGGCGATGCCACCAGCCGCCGCGTCATCAACAGCCTGTCGGTCAACTGGTCGCCGCTCGGTGATCGCGGCGATCGGCGCGACGGCGATGGGCTATGGTATGAACGCGGCGAATTCGGTTTCTTCTGGGGCACGCGCTATAATTTCGACCGCTTCGGCGCCGATGACGTCAAAGGCTGGTCGAACATGTTCGGCGCCGACTTCCGCTTCAATCTGGGTGAGCATGTCGACGTCGGCGCCTCGGGCAGCGTCCGCGTCGGCACCGGCGGCGATACCGTCGCCTGGGCCGCCGGCCCGACGCTGACTCTCGCGCCGATGGCCAATGCGAATGTCACCTTCGGCTATAATTTCGCGGGCTTCCACGACCGCGACTTCGAGGACGCGCGCTTCGCCCGCTCGGGCGCCTATGTGACCTTCAAGCTGAAGTTCGACCAGACGAGCTTTGTCCTCGCAATGACGACATAGACTCAGTCCGCGAACAGCAGAACCGGCGTCTCGATCAGCTTCTTGAGCGCCTGCACATAGCTTGCGGCGTCCCAGCCGTCGACAACGCGGTGGTCGCAACTGATCGACAGGTTCATCAGCTTGGCGCGGCGGATGTCGTCGCCGTCAAAAACCGGGCGTTCGACGATCTTGTTCGGGCCGATGATCGCGACTTCGGGCCGGTTGATCACCGGGGTCGTCGCGATGCCGCCGAGCGGGCCGAGCGAGGTGACGGTCAGCGTGCCCCCCGTCAGTTCCTCGACCTTCGCCTTGCCCGTGCGCGCGGCCTCCGCCAACCGGCTGATTTCGCTCGCGAGCTGCCAAACATTCTTGTCCTGCGCGTCGCGGATCACCGGGACCATCAGTCCGGCATCGGTCTGCGTCGCCATGCCGAGATGGACGGCACCATGCCGCGTCACAACACCCGCTTCGTCGTCGTAACGCGCGTTGATCATGGGAAATTTGGGAATCGTGCGGCAGATCGCGACGATCAGGAACGGCAGCATCGTCAGCTTCGGCCGACCGCCGCGATTGGCATTGAGGTCGGCGCGCATCGCTTCGAGCGCGGTGACGTCCATTTCCTCGACATAGGTGAAGTGCGGGATCGCGCGCTTCGACGCCGCCATATTCTCGGCGATCTTGCGGCGCATGCCGATGACCTTGACCGGTTCGTCGGCGCGCGCACGGCTGGCGCCCGGGGCGTGATAGCCCTGCCCGCCGCTATAGCGGAGAAATGCGTCGAGATCGGCATGGCGAATGCGGTCGCCATCGGAATGGACCTGCCCCAGATCGATGCCCAAATCCTTCGCCCGGGCGCGAACGGCCGGCGATGCGAGGATGGCTCTACCCTGTTCCGTTCGGGCTGGGCTTGTCGAAGCCCCGTCCTTCTTTTCAACGGTGGAAGACAAGGACGGCGCTTCGACAGGCTCCGGGCGAACGGCTTGGAGGGACGGCGGCGCTTCCGCCACCGCAGCCTCTTCTACACCCGGCGTTTCGGCCGCGATGTCCTCTTCGAATTCCTCTTCGGCGATCATGTCTTCGACCGCGGCTTCGCCGTCGGTTTCGATCACCGCCAGCGTCGAGCCGATCGAAACCATGTCGCCGACGTCACCGGCGAGTTCGACAACGACCCCCGACACGGGCGATTCCATTTCGACCGTCGCCTTGTCGGTCATCATGTCGGCCAGCTGGGCGTCCTCCTCGATGCGCTCGCCGATCTTGACGTGCCAGGCAACGATCTCGGCCTCGGCGATGCCCTCGCCAATGTCGGGCAGGCGAAATGAATAGCGAGCCATGGCGGTCAATCCTTCATGATCTTTTCAAGCGCGGTCGCGATGCGCACCGGCCCGGGGAAATAAGCCCATTCGAGGCTGTGGGGGTAAGGCGTGTCGAAACCCGTCACGCGCTCAACCGGCGCCTCGAGATGATAGAAGCAGCGTTCCTGAACGAGCGCCGCCAGTTCGGCGCCAAAGCCTGAGGTGCGCGTCGCTTCATGGATGATGAGGCAACGCCCGGTCTTCTTTACCGAGGTTTCGATTGCATCAATGTCGAGCGGCAGCAGCGTCCGCAGGTCGAGGATTTCGGCGTCGACGCCCATCTCCTCGATCACCGTCTTGGCGACGTGGACCATCGTGCCATAGGCGAGCACCGTCACCGCCTCACCGGCGCGTACCGTCGCCGCCTTGCCGAGTTCGATGCGATAATAATCCTCGGGAACCGAGCTCGCATCATGCTTCGACCAAGGCTCGACCGGGCGGTCGTAATAGCCGCTGAACGGGCCATTGTAGATACGTTTGGGTTCGAGGAAGACGACGGGGTCGTTATCCTCGATCGCTGCGATCAACAGGCCCTTGGCATCATAGGGGTTCGACGGAATGACCGTCTTCACGCCGCAGATATGCGTCATGATGCTTTCGGGCGACTGGCTGTGCGTCTGGCCGCCAAAAATGCCGCCACCGAACGGCGTGCGTACCGTCATCGGGCAGATAAAATCGTTCGCCGAACGATAGCGCAGCCGCGCCGCCTCGCTCACGAGTTGGTCGAGCCCGGGGTAGATATAGTCGGCAAACTGGATTTCGGGGACCGGACGCAGGCCATAAGCGCCCATGCCGACGGCGACGCCGATGATGCCGCATTCGTTGATGGGGGTATCGAAAACACGCGTCTTGCCGTGCTTTTTCTGCAGGCCCGCGGTGGCGCGAAAGACGCCGCCGAAAAAGCCAACGTCCTCACCCATCACGACGGTGTTAGGGTCGCGTTCGAGCATGATGTCCATGGCGCTGTTGATCGCCTCGATCATGTTCATCGTCTTGGTCTGGGTTTCGCCGGCCATCATTCGGGCTTCCAATTGGGGCCGAACTTCTTTTCCTGTTCGGCCAGCATTTGATCGCACTGCTCCTTGAGATGCCAGGGCATTTCCTCGAAGACATCCTCAAACATCGTTTCGAACGGCTGGTGCATGCCGTGACCCAGAATCCCGAGCTTTTCCGACTGCTTCTGCGTCGTCTTTACCAGATCGTCGAGTTCGGCGCGCAGCGCATCATGCTGCGCATCGTCCCATTCGCCGAGCGCGATCAGATGCTGCTTCAGGCGCGCGATTGGATCGCCGAACGGCCAGGCGCTCGCTTCCTGCGCGGCGCGATAGGCGCTCGGGTCGTCCGAGGTGCTGTGCCCTTCGGCGCGATAGGTGAAATGTTCGATCAGCGTCGGACCGTTATTCGTCCGTGCCCGGTCGGCCGCCCATTGCGTCGCGGCATAGACGGCAAGCGGGTCGTTGCCGTCGACGCGCAGGCCGGCGATGCCATAGCCGACGGCGCGCGCCGCAAAGGTCGTCCGCTCACCCCCGGCAAAACCCGAAAAGCTGGAAATCGCCCACTGGTTGTTGACGACGTTGAAGATGACCGGCGCGTTGTAGACGGTCGCGAAGGTCAGCGCCGAATGGAAATCGCCTTCGGCCGACGACCCTTCGCCGCACCACACGGTCGCGATGCGGCTGTCGCCCTTCGAGGCCGATGCCATCGCCCAGCCGACTGCTTGGGGATATTGCGTCGCGAGATTGCCCGAAACGCTGAAAAACCCGTGCTCGGGCGCCGAATACATGATCGGCAATTGCCGCCCGAGCAGATGGTCGCCGCGGTTCGAATAGATCTGGTTCATCATCTGGATCAGCGGATAATCGCGCGCGATCAAGATGCCTTGCTGGCGGTAGCTGGGAAAGCACATATCGGCGCGGTCGATCGCCATCGTCGAGGCGACCGAGGTCGCCTCCTCGCCGGTGCATTTCATGTAAAAGCTGGTCTTGCCCTGGCGCTGGGCGCGGAACATGCGGTCGTCGAAGGCGCGGACGAGCATCATGTAACGCAGCATCGCCCGCAGCCGTTCGGCGCTGAGCTTAGGATCCCACGCGCCCTTCGCCTGTCCGTCGAAATCGAGCACGCGGACAAGGCCGTAGCACATGTCGCGCATCGCATCGGGCTTGGTCGCTTCGCCCGGACGCGGGGTCGCCTCGACCGCCGGAACATCGATATCGCCAAAGTCGGGCGTGTCGCCGGGGCGATAGCGGGGTTCGGGAATATGGAGCGACAGCGGCGGCAGATTGCTCGCCGGGCGCCGATGCGTTTCGGGCATATCTTCGTCCCTTCAGGGCGCGAATCGCCGCGCCGTTATATTTCAATTGGACGACATATTATTACTTCCTGCATAGCAATGCAATGTCGGCCTCTCAGACCGCAACGGGCGCGGAAATGTGCGCCTGCGGGGCGTAATTCTCGACCGCGAAATCGTCGAACGCATAATCGAAAATGCTCGAAGCCTGCCGAAGGATGCGCAATCGCGGTGCGCCCGATGGAACGCGCCGAAGCTGCTGCTCCACGAGCTCTGCGTGATTGAGGTAAAGATGGACGTCGCCCCCGGTCCACACCAGTTCATGGGCATGAAGGCCGCATTGCGCCGCAACCATCCGCGTCAGAAGCGCGGCTTCGAATATGTTGAAGGCAAAACCCAGGCCCAGGTCGCACGACCGCTGGAACAGAAGGCACGACAGTCCGCCGTCGCTCCGCACATGAAACTGATAGGTCATGTGACAGGGCGGCAGCGCCATGCGGTCGAGATCGGCGACATTCCAGCCTGTGAAGATATGCCGGCGCGATCCGGGGTTGTTGCGGAGCGAGTCGATCAGCGCGGCGATCTGGTTGTGCCCCTGTTCCGCGCGGCGGAACAGCCCCTCGCCCGCCGGCTCATAGCGTGGCCAATTGACCCACTGATGACCGTAGACCGGCCCCAGATCGCCCCACGCCGCCGCGAAATCAGGATCGGCGACGATCCGCGCCTCGAACGCTTCGGCGTCGATCTGCTCGCCCGTCGCGCGGCGATATTTCTCGAGCGGCCAGTCGGTCCATATGCGGACGCCCTGCGCAACGAGCGGTCGGATATTGGTGTCGCCGGTCAGGAACCACAACAGCTCGCGCAGCGCCGTTTTCCAGTACACGCGCTTGGTTGTGAGCAAGGGAATGGCATCGTCGCGCAGCGAAAAGCGCATCGTTTCGCCGAACAGCGAGCGCGTCCCGACCCCGGTGCGGTCGACGCGTTCGTCGCCTTCGGTCCATATCCGACGCATCAAGTCGAGATATTGAAGTTCATAATGGATGGTTTCGGACAAGACTCGCTCCCGGCATTGCGGCCTCTTTGCTAGGCGGCAGCGGCGCGGCCCGCAAGCGCCCCGCCCGACCTTGCACCGTTTCGGCCCAGTCCCGGCTTGGCGCGGACCGCCCTGCAGCGCAGATTTCGGCTATGGCGCTCGCTTTCCCTCCTGCCCGCCCTTTCGACGGCCCGACGCTGAGCGGCTTCGTCGATCGCGACGCGGAGGACGCGGTGGCCCGGGATCTGCTGCGCGCCGAGTTCCCCGCTGACCGCGAGCGGTTGATCCTGGCCGGATTCGACGGTTTCGGGCGCCTGATGCGGATCGAATGCTGCGAAGGCGGTATCGACGGCCGCTGCACGATCGCCCCTGCCTGCTGGCACCGGCTGATCGGCCGGGGCGCCGCGACCGTGTTGATGGCGCATAATCACCCGTCGGGCTGCGCCTACCCGAGCGAAGCCGATCTGACAGCAACCGGCGAGGCGATGGATTTTCTCCGCCGAATCGCCGTCGATTTGACTGATCATCTGATCTTCGTCGATCATGGCCATTTCAGCTTTCGCCGCGCGCAATTGCTCTAAATCGGCGAATATCGTCAAAGCTGCCGATTGGCGCTTGAAGTTCCGAAAAGGCGCGTCTACAGGACCGCCCTGCCCTCGCGCCGGTCCGCCGGCGCCAGAGATCGGTCGGGGAGTAGCTCAGCCTGGTAGAGCACTGTCTTCGGGAGGCAGGGGCCGGAGGTTCGAATCCTCTCTCCCCGACCAGTTTCGCATTGCTGCAGATTTTGCACAGACGCGTCTTGTAACGTGTCGCGACCCATCCTAAATTGATCCTACGCCGCCATGGTTTTCCCCCCTTTCCATCGCGGCGAGCGCCTCGTCCTAGCGGACGTGGGTGCGTCCTCCCTGGACCCTGGCCACCTCGTACTCCGGTACGAGGTGGTTTTTTATTCGGCGGCCAGCGGCAGCATGTCGCCATCGGGACGCATCTGCCCCGCCGCATCGATCAGGCCGGCGAACCAGCGTGCAAGCGCGCCCGAACGGGCCGCATCGACGCTCTTGTCGGGATGGAGATAAAGACTCCGGTCGATTTCGATCTGAACCGCATGGATGCCCGCCAGCGGCCGCCCGTGCGTGCGCACGATATGCCCGCCCGCATAGGGCTGGTTGCGCGTCACGGCGACGCCGAGCCGTGCGGCACTGTCGAGAAGCAGGTCGGATAGCCACTCGCCCGCCGATGTGCCGAAGCGATCGCCGATCACGATGCGCGCCCCATGACCTGGCTGTCCGGGCGGAATCGAAGGCATGCTGTGCAGGTCGATCAGAATGGCGTGGCCGAAGCGATCACGCGCCGCGGCGAGTTCTTCGGCAATTGCTGCATGATAGGGCCGATGCAGCGATTCGAGACGCCAGTGCAGCGCGGCCCGGTCGATCGGACGTTTCCACAATGTACCGCAGTCGGCGAGCCGCGTCGGCACGACGCCCAGCCCGGCACGCTCCTTGCGGCCCGGCGCCGAAAATTGTGCGCGAAGCGGCACTGCGACCTCGGCGGGCGCCATCTGCCCCTCGCCGCGATTGCAATCGGCGACAGCGCGCGCCCACAGCGCCTGCACCACCGTCGCGCCGGCCTCGACCGCACCCGCCGCGATGGCATCGCACCAGCGATCCTCCAGCCGCTCGAGATCGGCGATCGGCACGCGCGCCGCTGCAAGTATTTCAGGCGGATAGAGGCGCCCGGCATGCGGGATCGACACGACGACGGAGCCTGGCGCGTCGGGACGTTGGACCGCGATTGCGGCGGGCGGAAGGGTGCGGTGGGGCATCGATATGAGAGGGTGGCAAAAAAGCGCCGACGAATCCAGCGGCGCGGGAATTTGTTAAATCTCTCCCGCTATGACACAGTTTCATTCGAGGGGTGCGGTACGCGCGATTACACGATCGGGCACAGCCGGAAGACAGGGGCAGAATTTTACGATGATCCGCATCTTGCTCGCCGAAGATGATGATGTGATGCGCGAATATCTGGCGCGGGCGCTGACTGGCGCGGGTTATCATGTGACCGCGGTCGACCGCGGCACCGAAGCGGTCCCCTATATCGATTCGGGCACATTCGACCTGCTCCTCTCCGACATCGTGATGCCCGAAATGGATGGTATCGAGCTGGCGCAGCACACCGCAAAGGCGGCGCCGCAAACGCAGGTGATGTTCATCACCGGATTCGCGGCGGTATCGCTGCGCGCCGAAGAGAATGTCCCGCAAGCCAAGCTGCTGTCCAAGCCCTTTCACCTCACGCGCGAAGGGCTTGCCAGCCTGCGCCGAGGCCTTTAAGGGGCGCGTCACCCCAAAACGTGTGGGCGTGTAGCTCAGTGGTAGAGCACTGTGTTGACATCGCAGGGGTCGCAAGTTCAATCCTTGCCACGCCCACCATTTTCCTCCCTTTCGATTGGCCCTGATCCCGTCGCCGGGTGGCGGCAGACCATGATCTGCCGTATCGCAGACATCATGAACATCGACATATTTCGGCGGATCGGAATCGTAGGCTCGGGCCGCGTGGCGCGCGCCTTGGCGCTCGGACTGAAGCCCGCATCGCACGAACCGCCCTTGCTATGGGGACGTTCGCCCGCGCGGCTTATCGAAGCGCGGTCACAGGTCGATGGCATCGACACCACCACGACGCTTGGGGCACTCACCGAAGCCTGCGATGCGATTGCGATCGCAGTTGCCGATGACGCCATTGCCGGCATCGTGACCGCATTGGCGATAGCAGCATCGACGACTGAAGCGTCGCCTTTCGTTTTCCACGTCAGCGGCCGCAGCGGGGCAGCGCTTCTGGCACCGCTGCACGATGCGGGATGGACAACGGCCGCCATCCATCCGGCGATGACCTTCACGGGCAACCCGCCGGGCGAAGTCGCGCGGATGGCGGGCGCGCGCTTTGCGATCACCGGCTCAAGCGTCGACGCAGCCGTGCAAGCCAGGCGGGTCGTCGGCCTGCTCGGCGGTGTTGCGGTCGAAATTCCCGAAGAGCGCCGCGCGCTTTATCACGCGGCGCTCTGCCACGCGTCGAACCATCTCGTGACGCTGATTGCCGATGCCGCGCAGGCTCTTGAACGCGCAGGAGTCGACGCGCCGCGCGCGCTACTCGCGCCGCTGGTGCAGGCGGCGCTGGACAACAGCCTCGACCGCGGGTTCGACGCCCTTTCGGGACCGTTGCTGCGCGGCGACGTTCAGACGATCCGCGATCATGTTGCGGCGCTTGCCGCGCATGATCCTGACCTTGTCGCCGCATATCGGGCGATGGCGATGGCCACGATAGACCGGCTTGAACACGAGGGCGCGCGGCCCGACGCAGCGCTGCGCCGCGCACTGGACAGCAGCGGCGCTGTTCCCTAATCGTTCGCGCATAATGGACACCCCCTCATCCCTCCCCGAATTGCCACCGCCCTCACCGTCGGACCCGCCCTATCTACAGGGCCTGAACGGCCCGCAGCGGCAGGCCGTTCTCACCACCGAAGGGCCAGTGCTGATGCTCGCCGGGGCCGGCACGGGCAAGACCGCCGCACTGACGGCGCGGCTGGCGCATATCATCGCGACGCGGCGCGCCTGGCCGTCGGAAATCCTGGCCGTCACCTTCACCAACAGGGCAGCGCGCGAGATGCGCGAACGCATCGGGCGGATGATCGGCGACGCGGTCGAGGGCATGCCCTGGCTGGGCACTTTTCACAGCATCTGCGCGAAAATGCTGCGCCGTCACGCCGAACTCGTCGGCCTGCAAAGCAATTTCACCATCCTCGACACCGACGACCAGCTTCGCGTGCTCAAGCAGATCATCCAGACCGAGGGGCTCGATGAAAAGCGCTGGCCGGCGCGCCAGCTCGCGGCGCTGATCGACAAGTGGAAGAACCGCGGCCTGACGCCGCCCGACCTTGATGCGGGTGACAAGGAAGCCTATGCCGACGGCAAGGGCGGTCATTTCTATGCGCTGTATCAGGCGCGGCTGAAGACGCTCAACGCCTGCGATTTCGGCGACCTGCTGCTGCACATGCTGGTGATTCTGAAAAATCACCGCGATGTGCTCGAACAGTATCAGCAGCGCTTCAAATATATCCTCGTCGATGAATATCAGGATACCAACGCCAGCCAGTATCTCTGGCTGCGGCTGCTGGCGCAGGCGCGCAAGAATATCTGCTGCGTCGGCGACGACGACCAGTCGATCTATTCGTGGCGCGGCGCCGAGGTCGCGAACATCCTGCGCTTCGAAAAGGACTTTCCCGGCGCGACGGTAATCCGGCTCGAGCAGAATTACCGGTCGACCCCGCAGATATTGGCGGCCGCGTCGGCGCTGATTGCGCAGAACAGCGACCGCCTCGGCAAGACGCTGTGGACCGAACTCGATGCGGGCGACAAGGTGCGCGTCGTCGGCGTGTGGGACGGCCCCGAGGAAGCGCGCCGAGTCGGCGAGGAACTGGAAGATTTGCAACGCCGGCGGGTTTCACTTGACCGCGCCGCCATCCTCGTCCGCGCACAGTTCCAGACCCGCGAATTCGAGGATCGCTTCATCGCGATCGGCATGCCCTATCGCATCGTCGGCGGCTTCCGCTTCTATGAGCGCGCCGAAATTCGCGATGCGCTCGCCTATTTGCGCCTCGTCCAGTCGCCAGCCGACGATCTGGCGTTCGAGCGGATTGTCAATGTCCCGAAGCGCGGATTGGGCGACAAGGCGGTGGCGCGGATCCACCAGTTCGCGCGGATCGACCGGACCCCGCTGTTTCATGCGGCGTCACGGATCACCGAAACCGACGAGCTGACTCCGCAGGCGCGGCGCCAGCTCGCCAATTTCGTTGCGATGATGCGCGGCTGGCAATCGAAGGCGGGCGAGCTGTCGCACCCCGAGCTGACGCAGCTCATCCTCGACGAATCGGGCTATACCGCGATGCTGCAGGCCGATCGCAGCGCCGAGGCGGCGGGACGGCTTGAAAACCTCTCCGAACTTGTTCGCGCGATGGAAGAATATGACTCGCTCGAAGCCTTCCTCGAGCATGTCAGCCTGGTGATGGACCGCGACAATGACGACCAGACCGAAACGGTGACGATTATGACGATCCATGCGGCCAAGGGCCTCGAATTCGATCATGTCTTCCTCGCCGGATGGGAGGACGGGGTCTTTCCGTCGCAACGCGCGATGGATGAAGGCGGGACGGCGAGTCTGGAGGAAGAGCGCCGGCTCGCCTATGTCGCGATCACCCGCGCCCGTCAGCGCGCCAGCATCTATCATGCCGCGAACCGGCGCATCTACGGCCAGTGGATGAGCAGCATCCCCAGCCGCTTTATCGGCGAAATCCCGCCCGAACATGTGGCAAGCGAGAACAGCTTCGGCGGCGGCCAGAGCCTTTGGCGGGCCAACTGGTCGGCACAGGGCGATCCTTTTGCGCATGTTGCCGAGCGCCAGCCCGCCCGCACCATGACGCGCGGCCCGGCGTGGCAGCGCGCGGTCGCGCAGTCATCGACCGTCACCCGCGCGCCGGCGCCGTCCGAGCGAGCGCCCGCTGCGTCGGTGGGGGCAAAGCCGCGCGCCGACCTCGCCATCGGTATGCGCGTGTTCCACGAAAAATTCGGCTATGGCGAAATCATCGACATCGACGGCAACAAGCTGGAGGTCGAATTCGAGCAGGCGGGCGCAAAGCGGGTGCTCGACGGCTTTGTGAGGGCGGCATGACAACCAAGGATGAATGGCTGCGCAAAGCACGCGAAGCCCATGGCAGGGGCGATTCAGCCGCCGAAGCAGCGGCGCTCGACGCGCTCATTCGAGCGGATCGGACCAACATCGCGGCGTTGATCGCGATGGCGGAACTCAAGCGTCGGCTCCACGACGAACGTGCCGCCAGCAGCTTCTATCGCTTGGCGCTGGCAACCGCGGCCCAGGCTCGCGATGTCCATCCTGCGCTGCACCCTTCGTTGCAAAGAGCGGAGCAATATTTGTCCGATGTCGACAATGTTCTGGCCGACCACCTATTCAGCCGCCTTCGCGCAGCCGGACTCGACCAACGCACCGCGACCCCGCGTGTAGCCGAGGCTCTGCGGCTATTATCGGGCGAACAACCGCTGTATCAGCAGCAGCCTAATATGTTCTACTTTCCCGGCCTTGCGCAGCGGGCATTTTTTGATCGGTCGGAATTTGACTGGGTTTCCGAAGTGGAGACCGCCACCACCGCCATCCGCGACGAGCTGCAAGCCTTGTTGAACGATCCAGGCGAGCATTTTTCGCCCTATGTCGCGGCCAACCCCGATCGACCTCCGCCCAATAATCCATTGCTGGACAAGCCGGACTGGGGTGCGGCTTGGCTGTGGCGAAGTGGCGAGATCGCAAGCGGCATGGATCCCTTGTGCCCTCAAACGCTCGCGGCGCTAGCGCGCGCCCCCCAGCCGGTGATTCCCGGACGCGCACCCATAGCGTTGTTTTCGCGTCTCAAACCCGGAACCCACATTGCGCCGCACCACGGGTTGCTGAACACTCGGCTTATTTGCCATCTGCCACTCGTGGTGCCCGATGGCTGCGGCATCCGCGTCGGCGCCGAGACGCGCGCATGGCGCGAAGGTGAATTGATGATCTTCGACGACAGCTTTGAACATGAAGCGTGGAATCGCGGCACCAGCGACCGCACGGTGCTGTTATTCGAGATATGGCGTCCCGACATCGACGCCGACGAACGCGAGCAGCTCACGATGCTGTTTTCTGCCATCGACGCCTATGATGACGGTCACTGATCAAAAAATTCGAGGAATGTCGCTGGTGGAGCCGAGGGGAATCGAACCCCTGACCTCTGCAGTGCGATTGCAGCGCTCTCCCATCTGAGCTACGGCCCCGCGACGGGGCGCTCTTAACGGGACTGGTTGACACTGGCAACGGCTTTTCTGACGATGGGAAATATCTTCGGATAATTGGGGGGAAGGATCGATGGCGAAGGCATGGCATCTGGTGCGTCGTCCGCAAGGATTGCCGACGATCGACGATTTCGCGCTGCGCGCGCTTCCCGATCTGCCGCTCGAAACCGATCAGCTTCGCGTGCGCAATCACTGGCTGTCGGTCGACCCCTATATGCGTGGCCGGATGAACGATGCCAAAAGCTATGCCGCCTC
>LULE01000072.1_pt1 | contig 50219 bp, 48 predicted proteins | sample 728231 | NCBI WGS metagenome assembly LULE01 (sample SAMN03860297, study PRJNA289734) | marine metagenome | biome: seawater column; feature: ocean; material: water; isolation source: Red Sea water column Station 192 - depth 10m | place: Saudi Arabia: Red Sea | collected 2011-10-15 | depth 10 m | reverse complement strand
AAGCCACGAGTGGGTCACGAACACGACAGAGAACCGGCCAGACCGACCCTGCCAGCCAGCCCCGGGCCAGCCACTACCAAGACTCACAGCCACGAGACCCGGTGACCCTCGGGTCTCGAGACGGCGCTGGCGCGCCTCCTCGACCGGCGAGGGCTACAGCCCCGGGCGCCAGCGCCGCAGCTCGCGGCTGAACGCCTCAGCGTCGACCATCGCGGCGGTCACCACGACCGGCGGCAGGGCACGGCGCTTGAACCGCACCTCCCAGCCGCGCTGGCCGGGCACGCCCACCATCTCCAGGTCGGTGCTGGCGTCGTAGACGTCGAAGCGGTGGTGGGTCTCCCCGGACCGGATGTCGACGACGCCGTGGTCGTCGATGGTGACGTGCGAGGCGGTACGCCGGGCCCGTAGCGCCACGAAGGCCAGCAGCACCGTGAGCAGCACCGCTGCCACCCCGACCGGCTCGGTCCCGCGCCCGGTCGCGAGTGCGAGGCCGGTCAGGGCGAGGGCCACGACGGCCAGGCCGCCGGCGACGAAGGGGACGCGGCTGCGCTGGGCGGGGAGAGCGACCGGCGCGGTGGTGGTCGCAGCTGCGGTCGCTGGGTCTCGAGGCTCCTCGCTGGCGCTCGTCGCACCTCGACCATCGGAGGTCGCACCTCGACCATCGAAGCCGAGCTCCGCGGTCACCCGCGGGATCGAACCGGTGGCGGCGCCGAGCCCGAAGCGCCGGTGGCGCCCGGAGCCGTCGAGCAGCTCCTCGCGGGCCTCGGCCAGCTCGGTGGCGAGTGCGGCGGCCCGCCGCTCGGCCTCGATCCGGGCGGTCATCTCGGCCTCGGCGATCTCGGCCTGGTGCCGCACCGACGCCTCGACCGACTGCCGGTCGATGCCGCGCTGGCTGGCGGCCTCCTCGGCGTCGGCGCGGGCGGTGATCGCCTCGACGAGCTTCGCCTCGGCGGCGGCGCGGGCGTCGAGGGCCTCCTGGAGCTGCCCCAGCACCTCGCTCGTACGACGCTCGGCAGCCTCGCGCTCGGCGGCTGCCTGCGCAGCCAGCTCGGCGTGCGTCTGCGCGTCGGCCTCTGCCCGAGCGCGGGCCTCGACCGCCTCGGCGGCGGCCGTCTCCGCGGCCGTGCGGGCGGCGACGGCCTCCTCGGCCAGGCGGGTCTGCTCGGCGGCCAGCGACTCGGCCTGCTCCCGCGCCTCGACCGCGGCCTGCAGCGACTCGGCGGCCGCCGCGGCGGCGGCGTGGGCCTCGGTCTCGGCGGCGGCCGCAGCCGCGGCCTGCTCGGCCTGGGCGGCGGCGGAGGCCTCGGCGGCCTCACGCTGCGCCTGCGCCTCGCCGGCGTGCGCGGCGGCGGCCCGGGCGGCCTCCTCGGCCTCGGTGCGTGCGGTGTGGGCGGCCAGGGCCGCTTCGGTCTGCTCGGTGGCGGCCTGCTCCGCGGCGGTGCGCGCCTCGGCGGCGACCCGGGCGGCCTCGTCGGCGGCGGTGCGGCCCTCGTGCGCCTCGGTCGCGGCGGCGAGCGCGGTCTCCGCAGAAGACTCCGCTGAGGCCCGCGCGGCGTGCGCGGACTCGGCATCGGCGGCAGCCACGGCAGATGCCTCGTGCGCGGCGGTCTCGGCCTCGGCGGCGGCCCGGGCGGCCTCGCCCTGGGCGGCGGCGGCCTGCTCGGCCGCCTCACGCTGGGTGTGGGCCTCGGCGGCGAGGTCGGCGGCCTCCTGGGCGGCGGTCTCGGCGGAGAGGCGAGCTGTGTGGGCCTCCTCGGCGAGCCGCGCCTGCTCGGCGGCGGACTCGTCGGCGGCGGTGCGGGCGGCGGCGTGCTCCGCGGCGACGCGGTCGGCCTCCGCACGCGCCTCGGCGGAGGCCTGGGCCGCCTCCTCCGCGGACTCGCGCGCGGCGTGCGCGGCGGTCGCGGACTCGTGGGCGGTGCGCGCGTCGTGCTCGGCGTTCTCCCGGTCCGAGTGCGCGTGGGTCGCGGCGTCCGCGTGGGCCCGGGTGATCTCCTCGGCCTCGAGCCTGGCGGCGTACGCGGCCTCGGCCTCCTCGGCCCTCTCCTGCGCCGCGGCCTCGGCAGCGGCGCGCTGGGCGAACGCCTCCTCCGCGGCAGCGGCCTGCTCGGCGGCGATCACCTCCGCGGCCTCGCGGGCGTTGGCGGCGGCGGCCGCGCTGGAGTCGGCAGCGGCGCGGCGACGGGCCTGCTCGCTGGCGGCCTCCTGTGCCTCCTGGGCGACGGTCTCGGCGGCCTCGCGGGCGGCGTACGCCTCGTTCAGCGTCGCCTCGGCAGCCTCCCGCGCGCTGACGGCCTCGGCCAGGGCGGCCTCCGCGTCGGCACGCGCCTGGAGCGCCTCCTCGAGCCGGGCCTGCGCCTCGGCCAGGCGGGTGTCGGACTCGCTGCGCCCGCGCAGCGCGGTGGCCGCGGTCTCCTCGGCGATCATCCGCTCGGCGGCCTGCTCGGTGGCGGCCTTCTCGGCCGCGGCGCGCAGGGTGGCGAAGCGCTCGGCCGCTGCGGTCTGCTCCGCGATCCGGGCCTCGAGCTCCTCGAGGGAGGGGCCGGTGTCCTTGCGGCGCAGCCAGCGTCGGCCGGGGTCCCCGCCGGTGGGGGACCCGGCCGAGGAGTCAGGGGGGAGGCCGGGGGAGCTCATCGTGGCGGCAGCCTACCGAGAAGACGCCTCCTCACCGGGGAGGTGCGGCCGCGCTCACAGCACCTAGTAGACCAGCGCCTGCACGCCCTCGGTGAGCGCCTCCTCGACGAACGACGCCGCACCGGCGATCTGCACCCCGTCGCGCACGTCGTCGACGGTGATCCCGCGCCGCTCCGCGCACTGGCTGCACAGCGTCACCTCGCCCATGTCGAGGATGATCGCGAGCAGGTCCTCGACCGGCCGCGCGTGCTCGAGCCCGAGGTCGGGCCCCTTGCCGGGCACGGCCCACCAGGCGGCCTCGCCGGTCAGCCACAGCGAGACCCCCGCGCCGGCCGCGCAGGCCGCCGCGGCGACGGTGAAGGCCTGGTTGGCCCGCTCGGGCGCCTCCGCGGCGCAGGTCACCTTCAGCAGCAGCCGAGACGTCATGGGCTCCAGCCGGTGGCGTTCGAGCTTCCTCCCAACCTGCACCCGAACTGTGGACCCGTCGCCTGGCTGCTCGGCAGCTGGATCGGCAACGGCCACGGTGACTACCCGACGATCGAGCCGTTCCAGTACGGCCAGGAGGTGGTCTTCCAGCAGGACGGCCGTCCCTTCCTGCACTACTTCGCGCGCTCGTGGGTGATCGACGAGAACGGCGAGAAGGTCCGTGACGCCGCCCAGGAGACCGGCTACCTGCGCTGCCCGGAGCCGGGCAAGGTCGAGCTGGTGCTCGCGCACAACATCGGCTTCTCCGAGATCTGGTACGGCGAGGCCGCCGACGGCAAGCTCGAGCTGCGCACCGCGGGCGTCGGCTACACCGAGACCGCCAAGGAGGTCACCGCCGGCCACCGTCTCTACGGCAACGTCGAGGGTGACCTGCTCTACGCCTACGACATGGCCGCGGTCGGCCAGGAGCTGCAGCCCCACCTGTGGGCGCGGCTGAAGAGGGCCTGACATGACCGACCCCGCCACGAGCCCCAGCAAGGCACCCAGCCCCCTGCTCTCGCTGCCCGGCGCGGTCGCCGGCGACGGCGTCGACGCCCCGGTCGCCGCGCACTACGGCTCGTTCAACGCCGAGCAGCGCACCCTGGAGTCCGGCGAGGGCTTCGTCGACCTCTCGCACCGCGACGTGATCCGCATCAGCGGCCCCGAGCGGCTGACCTGGCTGCACTCGCTGACCACCCAGCACTTCCTGCAGCTGGCCCCCAAGGAGTGGACGACCGCGCTGATCCTGAGCCCGCAGGGGCACGTGGAGCACGCGTTCACCGGGTACGACGACGGCGAGTCGTTCTGGGCGCACACCGAGCCCGGTGCTGCCGGCCCGCTGCTCGACTGGCTCGGCCGGATGGTCTTCATGACCCGCGTGGAGCTCGCCGACGTCACCGACGACTGGGCCGTGGCCTGGCGCTCGCGCGCCGACGCTCCGACGTACGACCTGGTCCCGCGCAGCGAGCTCGCGGCCTACGCCGAGGCCGCCGGGCCCGCGTGCGGCCTGTGGGCCTTCGAGGCGCTGCGGATCGCGCGCGGCGAGCCGCGCCACCTGGTCGACACCGATGCCCGCACGATCCCCAACGAGGTCGGCTGGGTCGGCCCGGCTGTGCACCTGGACAAGGGCTGCTACCGCGGCCAGGAGACCGTCGCCCGCGTGCACACCCTGGGTCGCCCGCCGCGGCGGCTGACGCTGCTGCACCTCGACGGCACCGAGAACCGTCTGCCTGCCCCCGGCACCGAGCTGCTCATGGGCTCGGGCGAGGCCACCAAGACGGTCGGCTTCGTCGGGTCCTCGGCGCGCCACCACGAGCTGGGCCCGATCGCGCTGGCGCTGGTCAAGCGCAACGTGCCGCTCGAGGTGACCCTCGAGGTCGACGGGATGCCGGCGGCCCAGGAGGTCGTCGTGGACCCCGAGGTGGGCCTGCACGTCCGCCCGAAGCTGCGCTGACGCGCAGTCGCGACTCCGGAGCGCCCACCGGGTAGGACAGGCCCGGAAAGCACGAGACTCCCGGAGTGGGAGTCTCAGGACCACCCCGGGAGTCGTTCGCGGCGGGCCCAGGAGGGCCCGGTCGGAGGACGCGTCGTCCTCAGTGGAACGACGCGACGTGGGGACAGGCGTGGCCGTACTTCATGCGGCATCGGATGCGCCGCCGGAGTTTCTTGAGCACTGGTTCTCCACCGGGAGGGCAGGGACAGAGGGGTGTGGGATCGGACGGCGCTGTTCGATCCCGAGGGGAGGGCGGGGAACTGCCGTTCGTCGAGAACTTTACTTAGCGGTAGCCCCGAAAGCACTATTGGTTCGTAGTGACGGATGGGTGATCTAGACCACGTACCCCTGGGGGTGTCTGACCTGGGGAGATGAGTGGGTCGGCGGCCAGATCCCCAGCCGGGGACGACCCTCGTCCGCTCAGCGGCGATACATCACGTGGGTGTCGCTCTGGGCGTGCGTGAAGCCCAGCTTGTCGCGGTAAATTCTGATCGCCGGGGCGTTGTCGGACTCGACGTAGAGCAGCACCTCGCGCACCCCGCGATCGTGCAGGTGGTGCAGCCCGGCGAGGGTGAGCAGCCGGCCCAATCCGAGCCCCTGGGAGGCGGGGGAGACGCCGACGACGTACACCTCGCCGTGGTCGCGGTCGTGGACCTTCGTCCAGTGGAAGCCGAGCATCGCCCCCTCTGTGCCGCCGTCGTCCCCCGAGGAGGTGTCGACGGCGATGAGCAGCCCGGCCGGGTCGAACCACGGCTCCGCGCACCGCTCGGCGAACCCCTCGGCGTCCATCGCCCCCTGCTCGGGGTGCGAGGCGAAGGAGGCGGCGTTGAGGGCCAGCAGGGCGTCGGTGTCGCCGGGCTCGAACCCCCGGATCCGTACGCCGTCGGGCAGCTCGACCGGCGGCAGCGGCTGGTCGGCGGGCCGGCGCATCACCCACAGCTCGCGCACGACCTCGAAGTCGTGCCGCGCGGCCAGCCGCCGGGCGGCCGGGTGGTCGGCGTGCGACCAGGCCTCGAGCGAGCGGCGGGGCCAGACGTCGGTGAGCAGCGCCTCCAGCAGCTCGCCGCCGACGCCGGAGTCGCGCTGATCGGGGTCGACGCAGAGGTGGATCTGGTCCTCGATGAGCAGCCCGAAGCCCTCGGCTCGCACCCAGCCGCGGACGTCGTCGGGACGCATCCGGATCTCGAGCAGGGTGGCCTCGTCGAGCGGGCCGGTGCCGTCCGCGGCCTCCGCGCGGGCGGCGACGTGCAGGACCTGACGGGTCTCCTCGGGGGTCACCACTCCACGTTACGTGGGGGGCGGGGCGGGGAGGTGCCAGGTCACCCGAAGGGAGTGGTTGGGCCGGCGCTCACCGGGCACCGTCGTCGGCATGGAGCACAGACGAGAGAGCTCGGAGAGCGACCCCATGGGGCTGTCCACGCCGGAGCTGATGGACCGGCTGTCCCACCAGGTGTCGGAGCTGGTGAGCGCGGAGCTGAGGCTCGCGCGCGCCGAGGTGAAGGACAGCGCCCGGCACGCCGGACTGGGTCTCGGCCTGTTCGGGACCGCCGGCGTGCTGAGCCTGTACGCCGTCGGCGTCCTGGTCGCGGCGGCCATCCTCGGGCTCGCCGTGGTGTGGCCCGCGTGGCTGGCCGCCCTGGTCGTGGGCGGCGCCCTCCTCGTCGCCGTCGGCGTCGCCGCCCTGACGGGGAGGAGCCAGGTGCAGCAGGCGCCGCCGCCGCTGCAGGAGTCCGCGCAGAGCGTCCAGCAGGACCTCGAGGCCGTGAAGGGAGCACGCCGTGGCTGAGCAGCACGACGACACCGCCGGGGAGCGGGAGGACCCGGCGCGGGTCCAGGAGGAGATCGAGCAGACGCGCGCCGACCTCGCGGAGACCGTGGGTGCGCTGGGGGAGCGGCTGGACGTCCGCAGCCGGGCCCGGCGTCGCATCGGCGAGCTGCGCGAGCAGCACGGCACCGAGATCGCCGTCGGCGCGGGCGTCGTGGCGGCGGGGCTCGTGGCGCTGGCGGTGTGGAGGAGGCGTCGATGAGCGCACCGGCCCCCGACGCCGAGGTGAAGCCCGACTCCCCGGACGACCTGACCGCTCGGTCGTGGAAGTACGTCCTGCGCAAGACCGCCCGGGAGTTCGGCAAGGACCAGTGCACCGACAACGCCGCCGCGCTCACCTACTACGCGGTGCTGGCGCTCTTCCCCGGCCTCATCGCGCTGCTCAGCCTCGTCGGTCTGGTGGGGCAGGGCGACCAGGCGGCGCGCACCGTGCTCGAGGTGCTGCGTGACACCGGTGTGGGGTCGGTGGCCGACACCCTCGAGCCGACACTGCTGGAGCTGAGCAGTGGACCGGGAGCCGGGCTCGCCCTGGCGACCGGGCTCGCGGCCGCGCTGTGGTCGGCCTCGGGGTACGTCGGCTCCTTCGGCCGCGCGATGAACCGCATCCACGAGGTCACCGAGGGGCGCCCGTTCTGGAAGCTGCGCCCGTGGATGCTCGTGGTCACTCTGGTCGAGGTGGTCCTGGCCGCGGCGGTGCTCACGGCGCTGGTCGTGACCGGTCCGGCCGCCGAGGCCGTCGGTGCCCAGCTGGGGCTGGAGGACTCCACGGTCCTGGTCTGGAGCATCGCGAAGTGGCCGGTGCTGCTGGGTGCCGTGGTGCTGATGGTCGCGATCCTCTACTACGCCACCCCCAACGTGCAGCAGCCGAAGTTCCGCTGGATCTCGGTGGGCGCAGCGATGGCGATCGTGGTGTGGGTGGCGGCGTCGGCCGCGTTCGGCTTCTACGTCGGCAACTTCTCCAGCTACGACCAGACCTACGGCTCGCTGGCCGGCGTGGTCGTGTTCCTGCTCTGGCTGTGGCTGACCAACCTGGCGCTGCTGTTCGGCGCCGAGCTCGACTCCGAACTCGAGCGGGGGCGCGAGCTCCAGGCGGGCCTGTCGGCCGAGGAGGAGCTGCAGCTGCCGCCGCGCGACACGACGGGGATCGAGAAGGCCGAGGCCAAGCACCGCGAGGACGTACGCCGCGGTCGCGCCCTGCGCGAGTCCCGTGGTCGTGACGACGACGAGGAGGGCGACTCGTCGGAGCCCGACGAGCGCCCCGCACGACGAGAGACCCAGGGGGTCACCAGATGAGCAAGCACGAGGAGCCCACCAGCAGGTCGGCCCGCATCCTGTACCGCCCGGTCGGCCTGGTCGGCTCGATCGTGGCCGGCGTCCTCGCCGGCCAGGTCTTCCAACAGGTGTGGACGCGGGTCAGCAGGCATCCCGACGCCGATGCGCCCAAGGCGCTGGAGTCGGAGTACTCCTGGCGCGAGGTGGCGGCGGCCGCCGCCGTCCACGGGGCGATCTTCGCGGTGGTGAAGGCGATGGTCGACCGCGGGGGTGCGCGCGCCTTCCAGCGCGCGACCGGGGAGTGGCCCGGCGACTGAGCCCGGCGACTGAGCCCGGCGACTGGGGCCCGGCGACTGGGCCCGGCGGCGTCAGGCGGACGCGCTGGCCCGGTCGACCGAGGCCTCAGCGGCGCGTGCGTCGGCCTCGGCCTGCTTGGACTCCTTGGTGGGGAGCACGAAGCGGTAGCCGAGAAGTAGTCGTAGCCCCACACCTCCTGCAGCAGCTGCTGGCGGCTGAAGACGCGGCCGGGGTGCTGGGCCAGGAACTTCAGGAGCTCGAACTCCTTGAACGTCAGGTCCAGCGGGCGCTTGCCGACCTTGGCGGTGTACGTCGCGTCGTCGACGACGACCTCGCCGGAGCGGATGACATGGGCGTCGGGGTCGGCGGCGTCGCGGGCTGCGCTGAGGCGGCCGATGGCGAGCTTGATGCGGGCCTCGAGCTCGGCGGGGCCGCAGGTGTGCAGCACGACGTCGTCCATGCCCCAGTCGTGGGAGACGACGGCGAGGCCGCCCTCGGTGGTGACGAGGATGACGGGGACCTCGGTGCCGGTGGTGCGGATCAGTCGGCAGAGGTCACGGGCGTGGGCGAGGTCCTGGCGACCGTCGACGAGGAGGAGGTCGGCCTCGGGCGCCTCGAGGAGGGCGCTTCCCTCGGCGGGCAGGATCTTGACGTGGTGGCCGAGCAGCGCGAGACCGGGCAGGACCTCGGCGGACGGCTGGAGCGCGCTGGTCAGCAGCAGAAGGGTGCTCATACTGGTCTCCTCCCATGGGTGTGGGTGGGGACCGAAACGCAACGTTGGGCTCCGGCCGTTGATAGTTCATGCACCTTACAGAAATCCGAGCGTCATATTGGAAGGTTCCAAGGGTGAATGAGACGCAGATCATCGAGATTCGCTACTGGGCGGGCGCCAAGCACGCAGCCGGCACGGATCGTGACCTGGTCGAGACTCCGGCGCCGTTGACGCTGGCGGAGATCCGCGAGAGAGCGGTGGACCTGCACCCCGGCACGCGTCTGGGGGAGGTCCTGGCGGCGTGCTCGGCGTTGATCGGCGAGCAGCCGGTGGGCAAGGCCGATCCGGCCTCGGTGCTGGTCAGACCCGGGGAGACCGTGGAGTTCCTGCCGCCGTTCGCGGGGGGCTGAGTCGCTCGCGGGAGGAGCTCCCGCTGTCGAAGGCCCGCCCGCAGGCGACGGCGAGAGGAAGAGGCAGGAGCAACCACGCCAGCACGGCCAGCGTCACCACGAGGGTTGTCTCCATCAGGGCCTCCACGATCTCTCCCGAGTCCGATTACCCCACGTTCGATCCTGCCAATCGGCCCGGATGGGTCGCTCTCGAGGTGGTCTGGACCAGTGGCCGCCCGGCGCAGACGTGACGAAGGGCCCGGGAGCACTTGCTCCCGGGCCCTTCGTCGCGCTGGTTCGCGCTGCGCGGCGCTGTGTTGGTGCTGTGGTGATCAGGACTCGATCGCGGCGGTCTCCTTCTCCGGCGTCACGCCGGAGATCTCGATCTTGCGCGGCTTGGCCTTCTCGGCGACCGGCACGACCAGGCGCAGCACGCCGGCGTCGTACGACGCCTCGATCCGGTCGAGGTCGAGGTTGTCGCCGAGGACGAGCTGGCGGCTGAACTGGCCCGTCGGGCGCTCGGAGGCCAGACGCTCCCAGTCGCCGTTGCGGGCGACGCGCTCGGCGCGGACGGTCAGGACGTTGCGCTCGACGTCGAGGTCGATGGACTCGGGGGAGACGCCGGGCAGGTCGAACTCGATGACGAACCGCTCGCCCTCGCGCCACGCGTCCATCGGCATGACGGCCGGGCGGTTGGTGGTCCCCAGCAGCTGCTGGGTCAGGCGGTCGAAGTCACGGAAGGGGTCAGCGGTACGGAGCAGCATGGGGATTCCTCCTCTGTCTGGATCTCGGGTGCGGGATGGGCACTCGGTGGCGGGTCTGCGTGAGCCCCGCTTACCTATATCAACAGTTACAGGTTTGTTGTATTCCCCCGATCATGGAAAATCAAGCCCATGAGCCCGACCAGTTCGTCCGATCCGCACGCGCCCCGCGTGCGTCGCACGCACGGGGTCTTCGCGATCTCGGTGGCGGCCGACATGGTGCGGATGGAGGTGCAGAACCTGCGGGTGTACGAGCGGCGCGGACTGCTCACCCCCGACCGCACGTCCGGCGGGACGCGGCTCTACTCCCAGGCCGACATCGAGGTCCTCCACCGCATCCGCGAGCTGCTCGCCGAGGGGCTCAACATCGCCGGCATCGCCCGGGTCCTGGAGCTGGAGGCCGAGGTCGAGCGGCTGCGCGGCGAGCTGGCCCGCTCCGACGACGCCCGCACGGGGAATGCGCGCCCGGATCAGTAGGTTGATCCCTCTATGGGCACCGGTCTGACCATCGTCGTGATCGCCGTCGTGCTGGCCCTCGGCTTCGGCCTCTACCGCGCCCGCACGGACGGCCGCTTCAAGAGCGCCTCTGCGCCGCGCCCCCAGGTGGTCGAGCAGACCGGTGACGGCTCCGCCGAGGTGGTCGAGCAGCGAGGAGCGCCAGCGACGAGCGGGCGTCGAGACCACTCGCGAGACCACTCCACCGCAGCACCCACCGGCGCCGCCTGGACCGCCGTCCTGGAGGCCCTGCCGGAGGCCCAGCTGGGCGAGCGGGCGACGCTGCTGCAGTTCTCCTCGGCGTTCTGCGCGCCGTGCCGTGCGACCCGCACGATCCTCAGTGACGTCGCCGGCGTGGTGCCAGGCGTGGTCCACCTCGAGGTGGATGCCGAGCACCACCTGGAGCTGGTCCGTGCGCTGGACGTGCTGCGCACGCCGACCACGTTGATCCTCGACGCCTCGGGCAGCGAGGCGACGCGCGCCAGCGGCGCCCCGCGCAAGGAGGCGGTCCTCTCCGCGCTCGACGGCATCGTCGAGGCCTGACCGGCGCAGCGACGACGGCGTCGCTGGCAGGGCGGACTGGCAGGTCGAACTGACGGAGCGGTCTGGCAGGGCGAGCCGGCTGGTGGTGAGGCATGCACGGTCGGCTCAGCTGCGCACGATGGTGTAGCCGGCGGCTTGAGCTGCCTCGGCCCGGTCGCGCCAGTCGCGGGGTGGTCGGCGGCGGGCGAGCTTCCAGGCGTGCGGCCCGTTGGGTGGGTCTCGTCTGAGGTCGAAGTCGCCGTCGTGGGCTCGTTGGTGGTGCCAGCCGCAGAGGGGGACCGCGTTGGTGATGTCGGTGCCGCCGCCGGCCGCCCAGGGGTACGGATGGTGGATCTCGCACCAGGCGAAGGGCCGCTCGCAGCCGCTGATCGCGCAGGAGTCGTGGATCTGGCCGAGGGCGTTGCGCTGGTGGCGGTCGTGGAGCCGCTGTCCGCGACCGTGGAACATCACCGCCTCCTCGCTGTCGAGGATGGTCGGGACGATCTCGGCCTCGCAAGCGAGCCGCTGGACGTGGGCCGCGGTGAGCTTGACGCCGTTGTCGAGCCGCCCGACGCCGAGCTGCTCCATGTCGTCGGAGACGCGGCGTACGAGGTCGTCGAACTCGACCCGCACCAGCAGGGTCGTCGCGTTGCCGCCGCCGGTGAGCTGCCAGCCGGTGGTGGGGAGGTGCTCGATGAGCTCGCACAGGGCGTTGCCCCGCTTCTCCAGCGGACCCGGGAGCCAGCCGTTCCCGTCGGCCGCGGCCTCGTCGGTGACCTGCTGGCCGAGGGGGCCCTTGGACTGGCGGCGTGGGGCGGTCATCTTGTCGAGGGCCCAGGTGAGGAGGTGCCCGTGCATCTCGGGGATCGTGAAGCGGCCCGACCAGGTGCCGTCGCCGTTGTCGCTGAGCATGAGGTAGGTGTCGCGCTGGGCGTGCTTGGACTCCCGGCCGAGCATGATCGCCTCGTGCTCGTCGGCCAGGTCGTGGTCGATCCGGTCGTACATCCGTCGAGCGGCCTGACGCAGCCGCTTGGGGTCCATCGGCTTGCCGTTGCGGCGACCGTCGCCGGTGGCCTTGCCGAGGATGAGCTCCTCGGCCTGGGCGACCTGCAGCGCGGTGGCGCGGGTGGGGGACTGCTCGGCGGCGTTGACGATGACGCGGACCTGAGCCTTCGTGACTCGGCCGGCGGCGAAGGCGTCGCGGGTCGCGTGGTACTTCTCCTCCAGCAGCCGGGCGATCCGTAGCCCGCCCGCGTTCATCTCGCGGGTGTCGCCGGTGAACTCGACCGCCCATGCGTCCGTGCCGCTCGCGGCCGTGCGCAGCGCGGTCTTGCGACGGTCGGCTTCCGCGAGCACGGCGCCACGGAGCGCGGCGGCCTGGGACTCGACCCGGGTGGCGGTGGCGAGCAGGTCGCCCAGCAGCTGCTCCGGGATGGCGCTGACATCGATGGTGCTGAGGTCGAGCTCGCGCAGCGAGTCGAGCGCGGAGCTGGCCTCCGCGCCTCGATCCGTCTGCTTCGAACTCATGTTCGAATCTTACCTCTCGCCGCCGACAGGCGCCAGAGGTGAAGTCGGATCTGCGGAAATCTGTGGAGAACTCCCCGTGGGTGCCGCGGCTCAGTCGTAGGAGACGAGCTGCGGCCGCGCGGTGGTGATCTCGAGGTCCTGCGGGGGAGAGGTGATGTCGACGGTGCCGGCGACGGGTCGCCACGGGCCGTTGGGCAGGCGCCAGCGTGCGGACCAGGTGGTGGTCAGCTGGAGCTGGACGGTGCCGGCCTCGGCGTAGCGGTGCGAGACGTACTCGTTCATCGGCAGCCCCGCCCGCCACGCCCGCCCCGGGTCGGTGGTGGTGAGGGTGCGGCCGTCGCCGAGGGTCCAGGTGAACTCGCTGGGCTCGATGTCGAAGGTGATCTGCCGGTTGAGCAGCTGCACGGTCTCAGTGAACGGCTGCGCGTCGGTGTGCAGGATCGTGTCGAAGTTGACCAGCGTCACCCCGCCCGGCGGCTGCACCTCCAGCGGCGCCTCGGGCAGCGGGATGCGCTCGAACGCCTCCAGGATGCGGCCCGGAGTGAGAATGTCAACGGGCGTGGCCTGACCAGGCTCGATACAGGTGAAGCCCAACGGGTTGCTGCCTTCCGAGGAGACGGCAACGACGCTAAAGAGCAATCCGTCCGTGCCGCACGACTGCTGAGACCCGCAGCCGTAGAAGGAGTCGGATGCCGCTCCCGACCCTCGTTCGCAGGCTGGTTCGTAGATGTACTCGACAGGGGAGGACGTGGCCTGAGAGCTCGTCCCCGCGGGCTCGGGGGCCGACACTGTCTCGATGCCAGCCAAGAATGCGTGATCTCCGGCGCCGACTTCCGGGTCTTCTGCAGCGGCTGTGGGCGTGATGGCCAGGAAGATGGCGACTAGTGGTGCAAGCGGCTTCATGCCTGGCGCACAAGCTTCTCAACGCGCCAGCCGGACTCCCATGCCAGATGGAAGTTGAAGCGGGCTGTGGTCGGCTTCTCTCGATCGGGGCGCTCATCAGGACGGCGAATTTCGAGAGCCGGGATCTCCATCATCCCTGTGACCACGATCCGTCGGCCATTCTCAGTGGGCGGCGCCCAAGCAGCCTCTCGCAGTCGCCACGCGTCCCCTCTCGCGGTGCCGCCGTCGGCGTAAATGTCATCGACTGTCGCGGTCAGGAAGTCACAACTCTCGCAGTTAGCGTCATTCAGAGCCGCGAAGTCCTCTGTGTTGCCAGTCTGAAAAGCCTCACTGAAGGTCGCCGTCCAATGCTCAGCAAAGGCGACCGCGCCCTCCGGGCTCTTCTCCTGCCACGCCTCCTTGGCGGGCGCCGAGGTGGCGACCTGGCTGGGCGTGGGGGAGGGGTCCGCCTCGAACTGCGGCTCCGGGTCCCCTCCGCACGCGGAGAGCGCGAGGACCAGCCCGAGTGCGAGGGCGTGCCGATGGATCTGTCTCACTGCTGCTGCCTTCCCGAGAGTGTGCGCCCCGGCAGCGGGCGCGGCTTCACGCTAGGTGCTTACCCCCGATCGGGCGAGCGCGAACCCGGCAGCCTGTGGAGAACTACCTCGACACTGAAGCGCCGGCGACGTCGGGCACCGGCGCACCCGACCCCTCGACCACGAGCGCGTCGGAGAAGCAGAGCGCCAGCAGCGAGGCGGCAGCGGCCAGGCCGAGCAGGGCGCGGGGGACGGAGGGGGACGCAGCAGTCACGGGGACTCCTCAGGAACAGAGCGCCACGGGGGGACGGCGCAGCCCTCCCATCGTCACCCCGCACGCCGACCTGAGGAGCGAAAAGGCCCAGATCAGGGCAGCAGGTACCCCGCCGACTCCTCGCGTTCTGAGCGCAACCGCTCGACGTCGACGCGCACCATGTGCGCGATGACGTCCTCGAACGCCACGCTCGGCTCCCAGCCGAGCTGCTCGCGCGCCTTGGCGGGGTCGCCGACGAGTTCGGCGACGTCGGCGGGCCGCATCAGGGAGGGGTCCTGGCGGACCACGGCGTCGAGGTCGGAGATCCCGACGGAGGCGAAGGCCAGCTCGAGCACGTCGGCCAGCGAGCGGGAGACGCCGGTGGCGATGATGAAGTCGCCCGGCTCGTCCTGCTGCAGCACCAGGTGCATGGCGCGGGCGTAGTCGCCGGCGAAGCCCCAGTCACGGCGTACGTCGAGGTTGCCCAGCGTCACCGACTCCGCCTGGCCCAGGGAGATCGCGGCGACGGCGGCGGAGATCTTGCGGGTCACGAAGTGCGGCGGGCGCAGCGGGGACTCGTGGTTGTAGAGCGTCCCGGTGGCGGTGAAGAGCCCGTAGGACTCGCGGTAGTTGACCGTGAGGTGGTGGGCGAAGGACTTGGTGGCGGCGTACGGCGAGCGCGGGTGGTGCGGGGTGTTCTCCGTCTGCGGCTGCTGGTCGGTGACGCCGAACACGGCCATGCCGTTGGCCTCGGCGACGGTCTCGGCGGCGCCCCAGGAGGCGCCGACGGAGGTGAAGCCGGCGAGGTTGTAGACCTCGTCGGGGCGCAGCCCCTCGAGGACGGCGGCCCAGCCCTCGTGGTCACGCTGGTCGAGGTCGACCAGGGTGACGCCGTCGAGGTAGGCGTACGCGCGGCCGAGGGTGGTGGGGGCCCAGCGTGAGCCGGGGCGCAGCGTGCCGACCACGTGGTAGCCCAGCGACAGCAGGTGCCGCGCGAGGTAGACGCCGTCCTGCCCGGCGACGCCGGTGATGAGCGCCGTACGTCGCGACGCGCCTGTTGAAGCCACGGGCGCAGCGTAGCGGAGTCGACATTTCCCACATGGTGGACGCGGTGACCACATGATGAGATCTAGATTGGGAATAGATCCGGACCCGCGCTTACTGTTCCTGTCATGTCCACGACCTGGCTCACGAAGCGGCGCGCAGTCGACCACTGCCGCACCCGCTCCAGCCTGTGTCGCACGTCGATGCGCTGACCCTTCCCCGTCCCAGCCGCTCGACCGCCTCGCCGCGTCCACCGGACGCCTCGACCGAGGTGCCTCCCAGGAGAGACATGTCCACCACGCTCAACCCCAGCACCGCGCCGCTCGCCCCCGAGGCGGACGCTCCGGCCGGCATCGACCCGCGCGGCCCGCAGTTCGCGGCGTCGCTCACCGCGGTCGGGCGCCGCCCGCGGCGTGCAGCGCACCCCGCACGCCTGGCTGTTCAAGACCCTCGTCCGGCCGCGGCTCTCCGCCCCGACCGAGCTCGAGGCTCCTGAGCCGCCGCGCTTCGCCCAGGCCGTGGGCCTCGGCTTCACCGTCGTCGCCCTCGTCGCCTACGCCGCCGGCGGCGTGGTCGTGGCCCAGACGGCGATCGGCTTCGCGCTCGTCGCCGCCCTGCTCAACGCCGTGTTCCGCTTCTGCCTCGGCTGCGAGATGTACCTGCTGTTCCGCCGCGCCACCTCCTGAGGGCACCCGTCCGCCGGTCTCGACGCCCGCTCGCTGCTCGACCGGCGTCGGTGGTCGAGCAGTGAGGCGCGCCAGCGCCGAAACGCGCGTCGAGACCACCCCGCAAGCAACCGCAACCACACCGCTGTACTCGATCGAAAGGCATCAACCATGACCCGCGAGAACACCCTCGTCTCCGCCCAGTGGGTGGAGGAGCACCTGGACGACCCGAAGGTGGTGCTGGTCGAGGTCGACGAGGACACCGCCGCCTACGACAAGGGCCACATCAAGGGCGCCATCAAGCTCGACTGGACCACGGACCTGCAGGACCAGGTCCGTCGTGACTTCGTCAACAAGGCGCAGTTCGAGGCGCTGCTCTCGGACCGCGGTGTCGCCAACGACGACACCGTCGTCCTGTACGGCGGCAACAACAACTGGTTCGCCGCCTACGCCTACTGGTACTTCAAGCTCTACGGCCACCAGGACGTCAAGCTGCTCGACGGCGGCCGCAAGAAGTGGGAGCTGGACTCCCGCGAGCTCACCGACGAGCTGCCCAGCCGCGAGAAGACCTCCTACACCGCGACCGAGCAGGACTCCTCGATCCGCGCGTTCCGCGACGAGGTCGTGGCCGCGATCGGCACGCAGAACCTCGTCGACGTGCGCAGCCCCGACGAGTACGCCGGTCGTCTCCTCGCCCCGGCCCACCTCCCGCAGGAGCAGGCCCAGCGCGCCGGTCACATCCCCACCGCCGCCAACGTGCCGTGGAGCAAGGCCGCGAACGACGACGGCACCTTCAAGTCCGACGACGAGCTGCGCGAGATCTACACCGAGGCCGGCGTCGACTGGAGCAAGGACACCATCGCCTACTGCCGCATCGGCGAGCGCTCGAGCCACACCTGGTTCGTGCTCAAGGAGCTGCTCGGCCAGGAGAACGTGAAGAACTACGACGGCTCGTGGACCGAGTACGGCTCGCTCGTCGGCGTCCCGGTCTCCCTGGGTGACGAGAAGGGTGAGGCCTGATGTGCGGCGCGACTGAGGGCGGCCTGTCCCTCGACGGCGTGAACGTCGCCAAGGAGGCCGTGGTCCAGGGCCGCGTCGTCCGCGGCGGCGAGCCGGTCGGCAACGCCTACGTGCGTCTCCTCGACCGCACCGGTGAGTTCACCGCCGAGGTCCCCACCTCGGCCACCGGCCACTTCCGCTTCTTCGCCGGCGACGGCGAGTGGACCCTGCGCACCCTGGCACCCAAGGCCGACCCGGTCGACCGGGTCGTCCAGGCCCAGACCGGCAGCGTCGCGGAGGTCGAGATCTCCGTCGGTTGATGCCCTGCGCCGGTCGAGGCGCGAGCGAAGCGAGCCCCGAGACCCAGCGCCACTAGCGAGGCCCGGACCATGAGGTCCGGGCCTCGTGCGTTGATGGTCGAGCAGGCGAGCGCCAGCGAGCCGTCGTGGAGACCTAGTGAGAGGCGGCGGGCGCGCGACCAGGCATCGGCGATCTCGCGTCCAGGCCAGCCCGCCCTCGCGTTACATCCGAGTTACGCTGCGGTGGTTCCGGTGAACTTTGCCTCCGGGACTGCCCGATCTCCGAGATCGACTCGCCAACCACCCCCGGGTGTGGTTGTCTTTTACCCGTCCAGACCCAGTCCGCTAGGTGCCCAGGCGCCACATGGGGAGTCTCATCATGAAGAAGTTTGCTGCCGGCATCGCCGTAGCCGCCATGTCCGCCATGGGCCTGGTGTCCGTCGCGAGCCCGGCGTCCGCTGCCTGCGACCCGTCCTACAACCGCTGCGACGACACGAAGACCCAGGTCGAGGATGTCCGCAAGAAGACCAACGGCAAGGGCGTCACGCGCGTCAAGGTCAAGGTCGACGTCGCGCCCAAGAAGGGCGCCGAGGGCAAGGGTGACGCTCCGCGCGGCACCTTCCTGTTCTCCTGCACCGGCCCCGGCGACGCGGTGAAGAACTACGGCCGCAAGTCCAAGAAGAACGGCAAGCCGCGCAAGGTCAACTTCCGCTTCCCGGTCGAGGGCGAGTGGACCTGCGTCGTGACCTTCGTCCCGAACCGCCCGAAGCTCGACGGCTCGTCGAGCTCCAGCTTCACGGTCACCGTCTGACCGAGTAGTCGCGACAGGGCGGCTTCCCTTCCCACGGTCGTGGGTGTGGGAAGCCGCCCTTTGTCGTGTCCGCACGCGTCCGCTCTCTGCCGTTCATTAAGGTGCTCTCCATGCCTGGCTCTCGTCGCCGTCGTGTTCTTCTCGTCGTGGCGGCGGTGATCGCGGTCGTTGTCGTGGCATCGGCGTGGACGGCCTACCGTGCGTGGACGGTGCAGGCGGCGCTCCTCGACACCGTCGATGCGGCTGAGCGGGTCCGGGTGGCAGCCACCTCGCGAGAGACTGACGCGCTCCCTGATCTCCTTGACGACTTGGAGCAGGCCAGTGGGCAGGCGGACGAGCGCACCCACGGCCCCACCTGGCGGGTCCTGGGTCTGCTGCCGTACGTCGGCGACGACGCCGGCGCGGTCGCCATGGTGTCCGAGGTGGTGCACGACCTGGCTGGTGGAGGCCTCGAGGCAGCCGTGCAGGCGGCCGACGGGCTCGGCGACCTCGCACCTCGCGACGGCCGCATCGATTTGTCCGCGCTGGAAACGATCGCCGACCCGACCTCCCAGGCAGCCGCCTCCCTCGAGTCGGCGGCCGACCGTCTGAACGACGTCGATACCACACGTCTGGTCGCGCCGCTGCGCACTCCCTTCCGCGACCTGGTGGGTGAGATCGAGGAGGCCGACCAGGCACTGGGCGCCGCTGATGCGGCTCTGGACGTCCTTCCCGAGATCCTGGGGGGCGACGGTCAGCGCAACTACCTGCTGGTCTTCCAGAACAACGCGGAGGTCCGGGCCACAGGTGGCCTCCCGGGGTCGGTCGCTCTGGTGTCTGCCGACGACGGTGCGATCTCCCTGGAGCAGCAGGTGGCCGGGAACAGCTTCGGTCGACGGGAGACGCCGGTGCTGCCCCTTACGCCGGGCGAGCTGAACCTCTACGGCGTCCAGTTCGGTACGTTCTTCCTCAACGCCGGGTTCACTCCCGACTTCTCCCGTGCCTCGGAACTGTGGAGCGCCCGGTGGCAGGAGCGCTTCCCTGGCGATGTCGATGGTGTGTTGAGCCTCGACACCGTGGCGCTGAGCTACGTGGTCGCCGCCCTCGACGAGCCGGTCGAGGTGGACGGGGTCGTCCTCGACGAGTCGTCGGTGGTCGACGAACTGCTCCACCGCACCTACCTCCGCCTCGAGGAGCCTGCCGCCCAGGATCGGTTTTTCGCGGCAGTGTCCGCTGCAGTCTTCGACCGCGTCCGAGCCGGCGCCTTCGATGTGGAGGACCTCTTCACGGTGTTGGCGCGGGCCACGCGGGAGGGGCGGATGCTCTTTGCGGCCCAGGGCCGGAACAGCCAGCTCGCGGCGCCGCTGACGGACGAGCGGATCACCGGTCCCGATCTCGCGGCGAGCGATGCTCCTCAGTTCGTCGTGACCCTGGATGACAAAGGCGCCGACAAGATGACCTACTTCCTCCGCGCTCGGACGCGTCTGATGCCTCGCTACTGTGTGGGCGGCCGCCAAGCCTTCGAGCTGTCGATGCGGCTGCAGTCCACGGCGCCCGACGATGCTGCCTCACTGCCGAGCTACGTCACTGGGCCGGGCAGCAGCAACAACGAGCCCGGTCAGCTCGCCGTGACGGTGAACGTCTACGCACCCCCGGGCGCACAGATCGGCGACGTCAGGCAGTCCGAGGACCCGGTCCCGACGGCGACGCAGGAGCTCCAGGGCTACACGGTGTCCAGCGTCGACGTGCGGCTCGACCCCGGTCAGGTGGTCGACCTGTCATGGCGAGCGCTGGGCGCCTCGGGAGAGAGTGCTGACCACCAGTTGTGGGTGACTCCGACCCTGGACTCAGGGGAGTTGGGCGCGGTGCGCTCGGCCTGTTGAGCACCCGAACCGCCCGAGGCCGGAGCTGGGCGGCCGCCGATCAGCTGATCAGGAGTCGACGCGCGCGAAATAGGTCAGGTTGACGTCGTCGTCCGACGGGAACGCCTGCAGGATCACAAGTCCCCCAGCCGGAAGGCGCAAGGTCGCGCTCGGGAAGCCGAGCTCGTCCGTCCGGTCGGTGAGCTCCCAGCCGGCGTCCTCCAGTGCTGCGATCGCCGCGTCGAGGACCGGCTCCGCTTCCGCGGAGTAGATGTTCGTGGTGATGGAGAACCCTGCGTCGGCGTCGCCGTCGGTGGAGGCGACTTCTCCGTCGAGCACCGGAACGACGTCGCGGGGGAAGTCGGCGGGGAGCCCGTCCTCTGCGTCGGGCGTCGCTGCCTCGGAGAGGAAAACCCCGGTGGGCTCGGGATCGTCGGGACGGCTCGAGTCGTCGCTGCAGCCGGTTGCCACGCTGAGGACCAGCAGTGAGGGGAGAGCCAGCGAGGCCAGACGGAGCCGTCCAGGTCGAGTCATGGAGTGGACCTTACGACCCGGTGTCCGCGCGACGAGCGCCGCGCGTGGGCTTGTCGACGTCCTCGGGAGCGTAGCCGTAGCCGTAGCCGTAGCCGTAGCCGTAGCCGTAGCCGTAGCCGTAGCCACCACGGCGGCGGGACGGCGTCATGTTGAGGATGAGCCCCACCAGATCGGCGTCGACCTGCGCGAGCCGGTCCTGGGCCTGCGAGAGCTGTTCGCGCGTGGTCTTGCCGTGGGCCGCGACGACGATCGCGCCGTCGGCCTGCACGGCGAGCAGTGCGGCGTCCGTGACGGGGAGTAGCGGGGGTGCGTCGATGATGATGGTGTCGAATCGACCCTTCGCCTTCGTGAGCATGTCGGCCATCGCGTTGGACTGCAACAGCTCTGCCGGGTTGGGCGGCACAGCGCCGCTGCCCATGACGGTCAGTCCAGAGACCGAGTGCTCCTGCAGGGCGTCCTCGAAGGCGACCTTGCCGACCAGGACGGTGGTGACGCCGACGGAGTTGTCCAGGCCCAGAGCGAGCGATGCCTTCGGACGGCGCAGGTCGCACTCGACGAGCAGCGTCTTCTGGCCGGCCTGGGCCAGGGTGATGGCCAGGTTGACCGCGGTGGTTGTCTTGCCCTCTCCAGGGAGCGCGGAGGTGACCACGAAGACCTTGGTGGTCGCGTCCACGTCGACGAACTGGAGATTGGTTCGCAGGACGCGGAACGCTTCGACCCGCGGTGCGTGCGAGCCCAGCGAGGTGACCAGCGGCTGGGTGCGGATCGAGGGGTCATAACCGATCGTGCCGAGCAGCGGTGCGTCGGAGGACTCACGCACGTCTTCGGGGGACTTGATCGTGGTGTCGAGCAGCTCACGGAGTACCGCGATGCCGAAGCCGAGCAGCAGGCCGAGGACGACGGCGAGCCCGAGATTGCGCACCGGCTGAGGCGCCACCGGGGACGTCGGCAGGGACGCTGAGTCCACGATGCTCGCCCGGATGAGTGAGTCGCTGTTGCCCGGGTACGTCTCCAGTCGGCGCACGAGATCGCTCAGCCCGGTGGCGTAGGACTGGGCCAAGGCCTGGGCCATCGTCGGAGAAGGGTCGGTGACCGAGAGGTCGATGATGACCGTGTCTGGCACGACGGACGCCGCGACCTCTCCGAGCAGCTCGCCCTCGGTCATGTCGGCGCCGAGATCGTCGATCACCCATCCAGCGAGTTCTGTGCTCTTGGTGACGAGGTCCGCGTACGACTTCACCCGCTGGCCCGAGAACTGAGCGCCGGTGAAGGCTTCCCCGACTGAGTCGCCGGAGCTCGAGGAGGTGGTGGAGACGAAGACGCGTGCCGTCGACTGGTACTGCGGGGTAGAGGTGAAGGTCCACGCAGCAGCGGCCCCGACCACCAGGAGGGTCAGCGTCGCGATCAGCAGCCACCGCCGCCGAAGGATGCGCAGGTAATCACGCAGTTCCACAGAGACTCCGTTCGTCGGCGCGCCGAGCCTGCGCGTCTGCCGAAAACCCTAACCGACGGATGTTTCAGCAAGCGACCCGCTCAGCCAGCGGGCTCTCCGGCGGTCGAGGTGCGAGCGGAGCGAGCCTCTCGAGACCCCGCGCACTCAGGTGGTCGAGCAGTGACGAGCGCTAGCGAGGAGCGGGCGTCGAGACCACTTGCCCGACGCTCAACGTCGGCGCAGCCCACCGATCGCCGGCCGCACGTCCGCTAGGTATACGAACGCCGCGATGGTGAACACGATGTTGAGCAGCCCCAGCGGACCGCCGAGCAGCAGCTGCACCACGACCCCGAGCCCGAGGATGAGCGACCAGGCCGTCTTGGTTAGCTTGCCGGCCGCCTCGTACTCCTCATTGGAGTGCATCAGCGAGTTCACGAACGCGAAGATCTTCACCACCAGCAGCACGAAGGCCACGACGAGGTAGAAGTTCAGGTCCAGCGATCGCACGTCCAGCACACGTGCAGCCTACGAGATGCCCCGGAGTGCTGGGACGCACGCGGTCGCTGCGACGCCGCTCCCGCCGGTCGAGGCGCGAGGATCGCCGGCGGCGATGCCCCACCGCCGGTTGAGGTGCGAGGAGCGCCAGCGACGAGCCTCGAAACCCGGTGACCTACAAAGCAGCCCTGATCTCCCCGACCGGCACGCGGCCACCCAGAAGCACGTGCTCCCCGGTGCGCCGCACAGCAGCAGCATCGACACCCGGCAGATCGAGCACCCCGGAGCGCTCCAGCGCAGCCGCCATCACGACAGGCCGCGCCCGGGCACCCCCGTCGTCGATCTTCAACGCGGACGCCCGCCCGTCGGGCAGTGCTACGGCGTAGCACGCCTCCGCCCCGGCCTTGCCGATCGCGCCCGGGATCGCCCGCAGCAGCGCCAGCTCGTCCCGCGTCGATCCGGACACCAGCTCCGGGTGCGAACGGATCGCCTCAGCAACGGCCGTCTCCGGCCCCTCAGTGGCGACCGCGAGCGTGCGGAACGCGCGCGCCAGCCCGGTGAGCGAGGTGGAGAGCAGAGGGGCGCCGCAGCCGTCCACGGCGATCGTGTCGACTGTCTCTCCGGTGAGTCGCGAGAACGTCTCGACGATCTGCTGCTGCAGCGGATGGGTGGGGTCCAGGTACGTCGCGGTGTCCCATCCGTTGGCGGCGCAGGTGGCCAGCATCGCCGCGTGCTTGCCGGAGCAGTTCATGAAGAGCCGTGAGGGTTCTGCTCCGGCCCGCAGCGCCTCGTAGCGAACCGCGTCGATCATCGGCCAGTCGACCGGGCACTGCAGGTCGTCCTCGGTCAGACCGACCCGCTCCAGCAGGCGCCGCACGCCGTCAAGGTGCATCTGCTCTCCCGAGTGCGACGCGCTGGCCAGCGCCAGCAGGTCAGGCGGGAGGACGAGCCCTGCCTCGAGCAGCGCTACGGCCTGCAGCGGCTTGTTGCACGACCGCGGCAGCACCAGGGAGTCCACGTCTCCGACCGACCACTCCACGCGTCCGTCGGGCGAGAGCGCGACCACTGAGCCGTAGTGATGCCCCTCGACGAAGCCGGAGCGCACGATCTCGGCGACCACGGCCTGAGCGGAGTGGGGGAGCGACGTCATGACCGCGAACGTAGTCCCGGCACCTGCATCCCCTGAAACTCGACTAGTTCTGTCAAGATACTCGGGTGAGTGCCCTCCCGCAGTTCTGTCCGACTCCGCGCGAGCTCGACGACCTCGAGCTCCTCGCGACCGGTGCCCTCGCCCCCCTCACCTCGTTCTCGGTGCGCGCCGCCGGTGGTCGAGGTGCGAGCGAAGCGAGCCTCGAGAGCCTCATCTCGCTTGTTCTTCCGGAGGACGTGTACGCAGCCGCCGTCACCGCGGGCGGCGTGGAGCTGGTCGACCCTGAGGGTCTCCCTCTCGCCCGCGTGACCGTGCCCGGCGGCAGCGTGGACGCGCTCACCCACGCGCAGTACGGCCCGTTCCGCGAGCTCTACCTCACCCCCGCCCAGGCCCGGGAGCAGTACGCCGGTCGCACCTGGGTCCCCGTCACCGACGCCCTGACCGAGACCCAGGCCGAGCAGGTACGCGGCCTCGGGGCCGTCGTGCTGGTGGCGCTGGTCGGCACCGGCACCCCGGACCTTTCGCCCGTGGCCCTCATCCGCGCCACCCGCCTGGTGGCGCAGACCCTGCCTGAAGCCGCGGTCGTCGCGGTCCCGCTGGCCGCGCACGAAGACCCAAACACCGACCACGCTCTCGGCGTGCAGGTGCTGGGTACGTACGCCGGCGACGACCCTGTCGTGGCGCTGGCCGACGACCCCGAGGGTGACTACGCCGAGGTGGCCGCCCCTGTGGTGGCCGCAGACCGTCCGGCGCCCGACGAGCAGGGGCTCGTCCTGTTCTTCACCGGTCTCTCCGGCAGCGGCAAGTCGACCCTGGCGCGCGCGCTGATGGACAAGATTCTCGAGCAGGGCGGACGCACCATCACCAGCCTCGACGGCGACGTGGTCCGCCGCAACCTGTCGGCCGGCCTGACCTTTTCCAAGGCCGACCGCGAGACCAACATCCGCCGGATCGGCTGGGTCGCGGCCGAGATCAGCCGTCACGGCGGCCTGGCGGTCGTCAGCCCGATCGCCCCGTTCGACGAGACGCGGCAGCAGGTCCGCGCGATGGTCGAGGATGCTGGAGGTGCGTTCTTCCTCGTCCACGTTGCGACCCCCCTGGAGGAGTGCGAGCGCCGCGACCGCAAGGGGCTCTATGCGAAGGCCCGCGCGGGTGAGATCCCGGAGTTCACCGGCATCTCCAGCCCCTACGAGGTCCCGGGAGACGCCGACGTCCGCGTCGACACCACCGGCCGCACCATCCCCGACGCCCTCGACGACGTGATCGTGGCGCTCCAGGAAGCCGGCTACCTCGACCTCCCGCTCAGCACCCCTGACAGGTGGTCGAGCAGCGACGAGCGCCAGCGAGGAGCGGGCGTCGAGACCACCGACAAGCCACCGGTTGAGGAGGCGCGCCAGCGCCGTCTCGGAACCGAGGCCCCCGAGACCACCCAGGCTCCGGACGAACCCCTCAAGGTCCTCTTCGTCTGCACCGCCAACATCTGCCGCAGCCCCTTCATGGAGCTCACCGCCCGCCACCTGGCCGGCGACGCGGCGATCGAGTTCCGATCGGCCGGCACTCACGGCTTCAGCGACCACCCGATGAACCCCGAGATGGCGGTCACCCTTGAGCCTCGTGGTGTCACCGGGGAGCAGGACTTCCGCAGCCGCCCCCTGACGAAGGCCGAGCTCGACTGGGCCGACGTGGTGCTGACGGCAGAGGCCGACCACCGCCAGTTCATCCTCGACGACCACCCGGCGCTCTTCCGCAAGGTCTTCACCCTCGGTCAGTTCGTCGACTCCCTCGCCGGGCAAGAGGGCCTCCACGGCCTCGAGCTCCTCGCAGCGGTCGGCGCACACCGCGCGACGGCGTCCCCCGACCTGGACGTGGCTGACCCCTACCGCCGTGGCCCGGAGGCGTGCGAGCGCGCCGCGGCCCACATCGAGTCCCTCCTCCGCGCGGCCCTGGCCGCCCTCGCCCCCAAGGTGTCCGTGTGACCGACATCCTCACCCTCACCGCCCTGTCGATCGCGGTCGCCGGATTCGTCGTCGGGGTCGTCGTCGGCCTCACCGGCATGGGCGGAGGCGCCCTGATGACGCCGGCCTTGATTTTCCTCGGCGTCGGTGGGGGCGAAGCCGCAACCGTGGTGACGGCGGACCTGACCGCCGCTGCGGTCTACAAGACCGGCGGCGCGGCCGTGCACGCCAAGGAGGGCTCGCCCAACCTCAAGCTCGCGATGTGGTTGATCATCGGCTCGGTCCCCATGGCGTTCGTCGGCCCGTACGCCGTCAAGGCGTTCACCACCGATGCCGAGGAGCTCGACCGGGTGCTCAAGCTGAGCATCGGGTTCGCGCTGCTGTTCGCGGCGGCAACCTATGCGCTGCGGCTCTACATCAACCTGCGCCGCGTCCGCTCCGGAGGCGACCCGGGCGACCCGAACCCGCCGGTGCGGCCGATCCCCACGCTGCTGGTCGGCATGCTGGGTGGCTTGTTGGTGGGCGTCACGAGCGTGGGATCGGGCTCAGTCATCATGATCGCCCTGCTGATGCTCTACCCGGGGCTCTCGGCGGTGAAGCTGGTCGGCACCGACCTGGTGCAGGCCGTTCCGCTGGTGCTGGCCGCTGCGGTCGCGAACATTGCCATTCACGGTCTTGACTGGGGTATCGCGATCCCCCTGATCCTCGGCTCGGTGCCGGGCACGCTGCTGGGTGCGAAGATCGCCCCCCGCGTGCCGCAGTCCTACATCCGCCGAGGCATCGTTGTGGTGTTGACGATGTCCGGGGTCGCGCTGCTGGACAAGGCGGGCTGGGCACCTCTCGGGCGCGAGGAGACCCACCCGGTGCTAATCGCCGTCGTCGGACTGGTGGTGCTCTTGCTGCTGCCGATCATCTGGGGCTTCCTGCGCAAGGAGCAGGGGCTACCCTTCATGGGTGCGCCGACGGTGAGCGAGCTCGACACCTGGAACTATGCCGGCCGGCGCACCACGCCGTCCGGCGACTCAAAAGGGCAGGACCGGCCAGTCGGCTAGTTGGGGCCGGTCGATCCACCCGGCGCCGTGCTCGAGCGCGGCGATGTCGGCGTCGACCATCAGCCGGGCGAGGTCCAGCGCAGTGACCGTGGCCTTCCATCCGAGGTCGTGCGCGGCTTTGCTCGCGTCACCGATCAGCTCGTCGACCTCGGTGGGGCGCAGGTAGCGCTCGTCGAACCGGACGTGCTTCTCCCAGTCCAGGCCGACGTGGGTGAACGAGGCCTCGACGAAGTCGCGCACCGAACAGGCGGTGCCGGTGGACAGTACGTAGTCATCGGGGGAGTCGGCCTGCATCATCCGCCACATGCCCTCGACGTACTCCGGGGCGTAGCCCCAGTCGGGTTGCCCAGCCAGAGCTCCGACTCGATCCCGGCCTTGATGCGGGCCACGGCGCGGGTGACCTTGCGGGTCAGGAAGGTCACACCCCGGCGAGGTGACTCGTGGTTGAAGAGGATGCCGCTCACCGCGTGCATGCCGAAGCCCTCGCGATAGTTCTTCGTCATCCAGTGGGCGAAGACCTTCGACACGCCGTACGGCGAGCGCGGGTGCAGTGCGGTGTCCTCCCGCTGCGGAGGCGGCGTGGCGCCGAACATCTCGGAGCTCGAGGCCTGGTAGAAGCGTGCGGGCACCTCGGAGAGGCGCAGCGCCTCCAGGATGCGTGCCGCGCCGATCGCCGTGACCTGAGTCGTGTGCTCGGGCTCGGTGAAGGAGACTCGCACGTGCGACTGGGCCGCGAGATTGTAGACCTCATCGGGCTGCACGAACTGGATCAGGCTGGTCAGTCGGCTGGTGTCGGTGATGTCGCCGTGGTGGAGGAACAGCCGCGCATCGGGGTCGTGGGCGTCCTGGTAGAGGTGGTCGATGCGCGAGGTATTGAACGACGAGGAGCGGCGCATCAGACCGTGCACCTCGTAGCCCTTGCCGAGCAGCAGCTCGGCGAGGTACGAACCGTCCTGGCCGGTGATGCCGGTGATGAGTGCGCGCCTGCGCCGGTCGGTGCTGCTGGGAACCACGTGTCCTGCCTCCACGATCGGGGTTCAGGACATCAAACCAGTCGTGTCCCAGGCATGGGTGAGCGCCGTCTCATCCGCGCTGAGGTGGTCGAGCAGCGAGTGCCAGCGAGCGGGCGTCGAGACCCCCTCGCCCTACGGATCAGTCCCGCCCGTAGATGTCCCTGGTGTAGACGCGGTCCTCGACGTCGTCGAGCTCCTCGGCGCGCCGGTTGGCGATGATCACGTCGCTGCGCTTCTTGAACTCGTCGAGGTCGCGCACGACCTCGGAGTTGAAGAACAGGTCGTCCTCGAGCGTCGGCTCGTAGATGACGACCTCGACGCCCTTGGCCTTGATCCGCTTCATCACGCCCTGGATGGAGGACATCCGGAAGTTGTCAGACCCTTCCTTCATCACCAGTCGGTAGACGCCGACCGTACGTGGCTGGCGCCTGAGGATGTCGTCGGCGACGAAGTCCTTGCGGGTCGTGTTGGCCGAGACGATGGCGCTGATGAGGTTCTGCGGTACGTCCTGGTAGTTGGCCTGAAGCTGGCGGGTGTCCTTGGGTAGGCAGTAGCCGCCGTAGCCGAAGCTCGGGTTGTTGTAGTGGGAACCGATGCGGGGGTCGAGCCCGACACCCTCGATGATCTGCGCCGTCGACAGACCGTGCCGGGCCGCGTAGGTGTCAAGTTCGTTGAAGTAGGCGACCCGCAGCGCAAGGTAGGTGTTGGCGAATAGCTTGATCGCCTCTGCCTCGGCGGAGTCGGTGAGCAGGACGGGCACGTCCTTCTCGATCGCCCCCTCCAGCATGAGGTGCGCGAAGGCGCGGCCGTCCTCGGTTCGATCGCCCACCACGATGCGCGAGGGGTGCAGGTTGTCGTAGAGCGCGCGACCTTCGCGGAGGAACTCGGGGCTGAAGACGATGTGGGCCCCTAGGTGCTCTCCCCGCATCCGTGCGGTGAAGCCCACCGGGACCGTGGACTTGATGATGATCACCGCCGTGGGATTCACCTGGCGAACGGTCTTGATGACCGACTCCACCGAGGTGGTGTCGAAGTAGTTGCTCTCGGGGTCGTAGTCGGTGGGCGTGGCAACGACGACGAACTTGGCTCCGGCGTAGGCCGCGTGCGAGTCCGTGGTGGCGGTCAGGTCGAGTGAGCCACGGGCGAGGTAGTCGGTGAGCTCGGGGTCCACTAGCGGGGACTCACCCCGGTTCACCATCTCCACCCGGGTCTCGTCGAGGTCCACAGCCCACACCTGGTGGTGCTGGGCTAGGACGACAGCGTTGGAGAGCCCTACGTACCCGAGTCCGGCGACTGCGATCTTCACCCTGGCACTCTAGGGCGACCCGAGCCGACTTACAGACCTCGCACGGGATCGTCACCGGTGCGCAACGCGCACGACATCTGAGACGTATGTGATCGTGGCGCACGGCACGCTGGCGGCTGTCCAGCGCTCGGTGATGTCTCACGATGGATGCTCATGGCTACGATGAGGCCTGCTTCCCACAGGAGAGGTCTGTTTCGCATGCCCGACACCCACGCCGACTACCGGCTGAGTCAACTCGACCAGCTGGAAGCGGAGTCGATCCACATCTTCCGCGAGGTCGCGGCGGAGTTCGAGAAGCCGGTGCTGATGTTCAGCGGCGGCAAGGACTCCATCGTGATGCTCCGACTGGCCGAGAAGGCCTTCTACCCGGCGAAGATCCCCTTCCCGATGCTGCAGGTCGACACCGGCCTGGACTTCCCCGAGGTGCTCCAGACCCGTGACAACTGGGTCAACCGCCTGGGCGTCAACATCGTGGTCGCCAGCATCGACGACGCGATCGCCAACGGCGTGGTCGTCGACGACGGCAAGACCTCGCGCAACCGTCTGCAGATCGGCACCCTCCTCAACGTCATCGAGGAGAATGGCTTCACCGCCGCGTTCGGCGGCGGGCGCCGCGATGAGGAGAAGGCCCGCGCCAAGGAGCGTGTCTACTCCCACCGCGACGAGTTCGGCCAGTGGGACCCGAAGAATCAGCGGCCGGAGCTGTGGAGTCTCTACAACGGCCGCCTCCACGAGGGCGAGCACATGCGGATCTTCCCGATCTCGAACTGGACCGAGCTCGACGTGTGGTCCTACATCGCCCGCGAGGGCATCGAGATCCCCTCGATCTACTTCGCCCACCAGCGTCGGGTCTTCGAGCGCGGTGGGATGCTCATGACCGAGACGCCGCTCAACCCGTGCAAAGACGGCGAGGTCGCCGAGGAGCGCACCGTCCGTTTCCGCACCTGCGGCGACATCACCCTGACCGGCTGCGTGGAGTCCACCGCCAGCACGGTGGAGGAGATCATCGAGGAGATCGCCGTCGCCCGCGTCACCGAGCGCGGCGCCACTCGCGGTGACGACAAGTTCTCTGAGGCCGCCATGGAAGACCGCAAGAAGGAGGGCTACTTCTGATGGCCACCAATTCGCACGTCGAGCCTGTCGAGACGCCCACCGCCGGCGAGCAGGCCGTCGAGAACGTCACCACGAACATGGACCTGCTGCGCTTCGCGACAGCCGGCTCGGTCGACGACGGCAAGTCCACGCTCATCGGACGCCTGTTGCTGGACTCGAAGTCGATCTTCGAGGACCAACTCGAGGCCGTCGAGGCGACCTCGAAGGGCAAGGGCTACGATTACACCGACCTGGCCCTGCTGACCGACGGTCTGCGCTCCGAGCGCGAGCAGGGCATCACCATCGACGTGGCCTACCGCTACTTCGCGACGCCGAACCGCAAGTTCATCATCGCCGACACCCCGGGTCACGTGCAGTACACCCGTAACATGGTGACCGGCGCCTCTACGGCCGACCTGGGTCTCGTGCTCGTCGACGCCCGTCAGGGCCTGACCGAGCAGTCGCGCCGGCACGCGGTGATCCTCTCGCTGCTGCGCGTCCCCCACCTGGTGCTCGCCATCAACAAGATGGACCTCGTTGACTTCGACGAGAAAATCTACGAGAAGATCCACGACGAGTTCACCCAGTTCGCGACCAAGCTATCGATCCCCGACCTCGAGGTCATTCCGATCTCGGCGCTCCAGGGTGACAACGTGGTCAACCGCAGCGAGAACATGCCGTGGTACTCCGGCCCCACGCTGATGCACCATCTCGAGCACGTCCACGTTGCCTCGGATCGCGATCTGATTGACGCACGTTTCCCTGTCCAGTACGTGGTGCGTCCCAAGTCGGACGAATTCCACGACTACCGTGGGTACGCCGGCCAGGTGGCCGGGGGCGTACTCAAGCCAGGCGACGAGGTCGTCGTACTTCCTAGTGGGATGACCTCGACTATCTCCAAGATCGATCTCTTCCACCAGGAGGTGCCCGAGGCATTTCCCCCCATGAGCGTCACCATCAGCCTGGCCGATGACGTGGACGTCTCTCGTGGGGACATGATCGCCCGCGTCAAGAATGCACCACAGCCTACGCAAGACCTTGACGCCATGGTGTGCTGGATGACTACTGCTCCGCTCAAACCGAGGCAGAAGTTGGCCATCAAGCACACCACGCGGCTCGCTCGCGCACTGGTGAAGGACATTCAGTACCGATTGGATGTCAACACACTTCACCGCGACCAGGACACCCACGAACTCGCAGTTAATGAGATCGGGCGAGTCCAACTGCGCACGACCGTCCCCCTCCTCTGCGACTCCTACTCGAAGAATCGCACGACCGGCTCATTCATCCTCATTGACGAGGCAACGGGCGTGACGGTGGGAGCGGGAATGATTCTGTGAGCCACTCCCTGGCCTGTAGACAGGCGCTTGGCAGTCAACCGGATGCGTCGTGAGGTGTAGCGGGTCGCCCTTCGGGGCCCGGCGGCCCGGGGGTGGCCGGTGGGTCCCGGCGGGAGACCGGTTCAGCGAGTGGCCGGCAAGTCGGACGATGTGGAAGTATCTGAACCACCCCAGTTTCGACGTCGCTCCTGTTTGAGTCTAGGAGGATGCAGCCATGCCGAAGAAGATCGATCTTGCGGTGAAGGCCAGGTACTCCGCCGCGACACACCTCGGTGGCACGAGTCAGGTCTGATCAGGCCATCGTTGTGGCCAGGGTCGGCGCCGGCACCCTGTGTCCGCTGGACAGATCCCAGGCTGATACCCCCGAGGGGGTCAGGCGATTCAGAAGTCACATCGCGCACCGGCGGACCAGCGCTAACCCTGACAGCCAGCCCCAGGCCAGCCGCGACGAAGACTTACAGGCGATTCACTCTCACAGATGCAATATCAGGCTAAACTGCCTGTGACACCACTTTGGCGGGGACCCCCGCGACCGTAGCCCCCGCCGGCACGTCACTGAGGACAATAGCGCCAGCAGCCAACTTGGCACCTGCGCCAACATGCACCTCTCCAAGCACTCGGACACCCGCCCCGAAATCAACGTCGTCACCAATAGTTGGCGGCAATCCGTTATCTGTTCGTTTCCCGATAGTCACCTGCTGGCGCAGCGTGACCCCGGAGCCAAGCACAGCGTCGTCGTGGACAACTATTCCGTTCGCGTGAGGAATTCGTAGGCCAGGTCCAACCCTAAGTCGCCAGGGAATTTCCGCCCCAAGTAGCCAATCAACCAACAGGCGATAGAATACCCCGATAGGAATGGCGGCCACTCGAGGCGGCAAGTCGCGCGGTTGCCTAGCGGTGGAGGCCATTCTGAACAACGTCAAAATCAATATCGCCTTTGGATTTCCGCGGTTCGCATGCCAGTCGCAGGTGAAACTTTTCAGGTGATTCACCGCCCAGCGCCTCCCAAAACTCCTGTGTACAGTCCGGAAATACTCTCAAGCCACTTTGCCGGCGTGTACCGCTCTGCATAGCGCGCACGGGAGGCTCGCCTAAGGGTAAGTTGGTTACGATGGATGTAATCCAGACCCATCTTCAATGAAGCAGCGTCCGTGTAAGTAGCCCCGGTGCCAGACGCATGGATGTCATCCGCAGCTGCGTTTCCCTGCTGTGCTAGCACCGGTAGTCCAGCTGCAATCGCCTCAAGATACACCTGTGGCACAGCTCCCTCTGCCCAGATACTGGGAACGACGACCCCTCTACTACTAGTCAGGAGTTCAAGGACCTCCTCATGCGTGCGCACGCCTAAGTAGTCGACCGCTTCGGACGAGCTGCTCCACCACTCGATCTCACGACGCATTGGGCCGTCGCCAACGATCTGAAGCGGTGCCTCAAGTGGCCAATACTCCATCAACCGACGAAGTCCCTTTTCCTCGGACAGTCGACCAGTGTAGATCCAACTACCAGATGCCGCGTCGTCAACAACCGTGCTAGCCGGCCCAAAATTCGGCAGAAGTTCGATCTTGGCCCGCGGAATCCCGTTCTCCACGTGCATACGTAGGGCGCGCTCGGACAAAGCAAGAAGGCAAGTTGCTCGCTGCACCAAGAGATAATCAGCCACAGGCCCACTAAGATGAACACTCATCGGCACCGACTGTACTCTTGAATTTCGATAACATCCGTTGACTACGCCGTGCAGCGACGTAGCTCGGCACTTGGCGCAGGGTTTCCCATTGAGCATCATGGTTCCCTTCATGCACATAGTCCTGAAGTTGTGCAGAGTGGCGACAATCGGGACTGAAACGTCATCTAGCCACCCCAAACCCAAATTTGGCACGACATTATGTACGTGAACCAAGTCGGGCTTTTCGTCCGCGATGCATTCCGTAATATCCGAGTTGCTGCCATTTGTCATCATAGAATGCGCGGCAATGAGCCGGTTGCTCAAGGTAGGACGAGTAGGCGTCTGGCTCGTATAGGTGACAACATCAAACCGAGTCCGCAACACCGCAACCTGTGCATCGACAACGATGTTCTCACCGCTCGGCTGACTCCCTGAATAGCGGCTATGCGCCACAAGGATCTTCATCTCTGGCGACATCTCCTTTCCGCGCGAAGCAGAACCCACGCAAATTCCGGAAGCCCGAGCAGATATCTACGCCACAGCCGCTTTGGTTCGCTTAACAGGCGGAAGAGCCACTCCAACCCGAGCCTTCGTAGAATGCGTGGACCGCGACGCTTCGTACCGCTGCTGAAGTCAAACGCAGCCCCCACTGCAATGAAGATCCTGTCCGACTGTTGAGCGAGGAGTCCAGCGACACGGTCCTGTTTCGGGGTCCCCAGGCCGATCCAAACGATGTCGGCGTTAACCGCCTCAAACTGTACAATCCAGTCCTGCACTTCCATCCGGTCCCAGTCGTCTCGATAGGGTGGAGCCAGTTGTCCCACTATAAGCACCCCTGGGAACTTCTTTTCGAGACTCTCACGCAGCCTAACAAGAGTCTCTGGTGTTGTCCCTAACATGAAGTGTCGAACCCCCCCGCCACGACCAAAGTCCAGCACATCCTCGAAGAGAGAAGGTCCCGGCACCTGAGTCAAGCGCATTGCCCGGAGTAGCTTCCCGGCCAAAACCACCGAGCGACCGTCAGGCAAGACCCTCCAAGCATGCTGCAGAATCGAAAGAAAAGCCGGGTCCTTGGCAGCGCAGACGCTCGTGTACGCATTTGCTAAATGAACGTTTCGCCCAAACGAGCGTCTTGCAGCGGACTTTACTATGTCGTCCGCCGCATTGTCCGCGCTAGGAAAGCGCAGGAAAGGAATGTCGGCTAGCCAGATGTATTCAGGCATCGAGAATCCGCCTTCCATGATCCAAGCCGCCCCACATCACGATGTGACGACCATACAATATGTAAGCGGAGGTACCGGCGGCAAGGTACGGCAACCCAGCAACAAGACCAATAGGCGCGCCCAGAAAGAGTGCGGCAGTGGCGACGACTCCGGCCACGATAACGGAAATAAGCTGCCGACGAGGACAGTTCGCAACCTGGCTAAGTAGTGAGGACCAAACGCTCATCACTATGCCAAAAACCAACAACCCAGCGTAATACGGGTAGGCGCCATCGCCCGAGAACTCCATTCCGACGAGACCGGCTACCCAGCCACCGCATGAAGCGTAGAGGACTGCTAGGACCAACGAAGCAGATAAGTACCAGAAGAGTTGCGTTCGGGTCTCTGCTCGGAGCGTTTCAGGCCTGCTGGAACTAGCTCCCCAGCGGCCAATAGACAGCCAGGGGAGGCTGGCGGATAGAATCTGCGCTGGGGCAACGAGGAGGAGAAGCTGTGCGTAGTAAGCATATTCTTCAGCCCCCCGCAACAAAACGGCAGCAGATGTGAGCAAGTATGTGTAGAGCAGAACTCGGGCCGCTGTTGAAGTTGCGAAAGCAACTCCCGAGGCGACGCGAAAAATGACAGTGCCTAGTGCCTCCCAATAGCCATTTCGCAATCGCGAAGCGACGACCCCCCTAGCTCCCGAGGCAGCGAACAGTGTCAACGATGACACAGCGATTAGCGCTTCTGGGCTCGCTTCGAAGCTCCATGCGACTCCGATGAGAATACTAAGGCTCAGGGCGGCGTAAAGGCATGATCCTTCGACTAAGCGTCGCCAATCTCGCTGTTGCGCGCGGAGTTGGCGGGAGGCACCCATACAGCACGCTGAAACCGTCAGGAGTAGTGCCGCCGACGCGTGTGCCGCCCCTGCGCCGCCGAGAAGGACCACAGGGAGGAGTAGTGCTAGTAAGAGTAGATAGCACTTTTGATACGCGTTCTTCAGGACGGCCAATTGTGAACTGCCGGTTTGGTCATCCGCGATCCGCGAGCGGGTGATCGTTGCCTCCGAGAGGACGGCGAAGCTGCCCCAAGACACGCCCCAAACAAATGCGAAGATCCCGAAGTTGCCCTTATCTAGAGCATGAAGAGCGACAAGAGAGCAACCAAAGTTTCCTGCAGAAAACAGCAGTTGATCTGAAATGAGTGCAGGAGCTGCAGCACTGCGCGGCCAGATCCGCATTCTCAGAGGTGCGCCAAGGCCGTAGCCGCTGCAGTAGGGAGCCCATCAGAAGTCCATGCCACGCGCTCCGGCCTTAACCTCTTTGCTCGCAACTCTCGTACATATGCGCCCTCAGCCAACTTAAGACGTCTGTGTCGAAGTTTGGCAGCTCGCGCGCTCCGCCTACTCCTCGTGATGTTATGCATACCATCTAGTGTCGAGAATTCGTCGGCGTCGGCACTTTCCGGAGTTGCTGTCACCTGTGCCTCATGGACTCGAAAGGCGCTAAGTGGTGCGGGGATGTATCTGAATCGAGCTCCATTTGCGGCTAGTCGTAGCCATAAGTCCCAATCCATGCTTCGGCGCAGATCTTCATTCCATCCGCCTACAGCTTCTATCGCACTTACTCGGACGAACGTGGTACATGAACTGATAAAGCATCCGTAGTAGCGCAGGACGCTGATGTCGAATGTGTGACCAGGGACGAGGCGAAGAAGCGCGCCATCGGCGTCCACGAAGGCGCAATCACCGTAAATCACATCCGCGGCCGAATCGTCAGCGGCGGTGCGCTGAAACTTGTCAAAAGCGCCGGGGAGATAGAATTCGTCTGCATTCAGCCAACCTATGAACTCCGACGAAGCACGGGCGAGAGCCAAGTTCAATGCGTGAGACTGCCCATTATCCCGCTGCACGTGTAAGTCCAAAACGGGGTCTGGGCGCTCAAAGTTCGCGAGTTCCGACAATGTTTCATCCGTGGAGCCAGCATCTTGAACGCGCCACGTGACGCCCCAGTTGCCTTGACCAGCGATGCTGCACCCTGCCTCGGTGATGTAGCGCCCGTAGCCGAATGATGGGGTCAATACTTCCAGACTGGTAGTCATGCTATCGCGCTCTCTAAGTGAGGGTATTTACGTCGTGTGTGCCGCTGTGCTCGCTGCTGCGCCATCAGTAGGCCTACGCAGTAGTAAAACGGCACGGCGCCGAAAGGTGACTCCATAACAACACCCAGAGTTGCGATGATCAACGTTCCTAGAATCAAAGAACCGACTAGGAGATCGAGTTCGTTTCCGCGTGGCCATGCTCGAATCGCCTCCCGCAATGCCAAAAATATCAGCCAAAAGTACAGCATGAGGCCTATGACGCCAAGTCGCGCGAGCGTGTTTAACCAGAAGTTGTGGGGTGCTCGCGGTATTGTCTCTTCGGAGGGATCTGCGCCAACCAAAAGCCTCCGGGCGCCTGAATCGAAGAGAACGTCGGGGCCGAACCCAACTCCAGCAACTGCCCGGAATGCGTCATCGACTGAGTAGTTATACAGAGCGACCCATGCTTCCTTTCTGGCTTCGGTCGTGCCGGCAGCCCCCAAACCGAGTTCACTGCCGTCCGCCGACGCGCCGAGTGTGCCTGCGAGTCGCTGACCGATGTCGGTTTGGGGAAGCACGGCCATCATGCCGATGAGAAACATGGGCACTAAGGCCGCGGAGATCAAGCCGGCGTTGCGGGTTAGACCTCGTCTGTACGCGAGAACGACTGAGAGACAACAGAGCAAGATGGCTGATGCAAGTCCTGCTCTCGATCCAGTGCTCAATGTGCCGATCAAGCAGACTGCAAGCCAGAGCAACGGGTACCCGGATCGACGCCCACTCAGAACCCGAAAAACCAGAATAGACGCAAGCACGCCGAGTAGCATGGTATCCATATCATTCCGGGTCTGGAACAGCCAGATGTGTACAGCCGCTGGGTTCACGGGGAAGTGCCAGTTCGCGAAAACTTGGCTAGTTGTTGCCGCCAGGACCCAAACTGCGTGAAATTTCAGGACGCAAGTGAGTGCGCGGCCGGTGCGGTCCAACGTGCTTCTCGCGTCGGCGCCGCCAACTCTGCTGCCAGCTAAGAGGGCGACTACAACGTAACCATAAGGAGCGGCATCCCGAAGTACATCAATGGACAAGGACGACCCTATGATCAGCCTGGCGATCGTGTAGGCCAACAATAGCCAGCAAACTAAGGCAAGTGATGTCACCTGACTGTCCCGCCCGTGAGCAGGAGCATGCCCTTTGCGAAGTTCGCGGTAGGCTGGCAACTGCGCCCGAATGAGAACTCCGAGGCCCGCGAACGCCAGCAATAGATCAGACAGGTAGAGAGGACCCACTCCGACGTAGGCTCCCCATCGTGTTCCTCCCAGCAGGAGAGCCACGGAGAGAGTGCCTGCGACTAGGACGGGGGGACGGGTCTCACGGGGCACGTACCCCAGTCTACTGCCTCAAGATTACGAGAGAGAGTCGCAATGGTGAAGAAACTCATTCTGGTTACGTCCGCTGCTGGGGCCTACGGACGAGGAGGAACGCAATTGCTTGTTGAGGCGATTGCCGAGTCAGGTACATCTCTCGCCTACTCAGTCTCTGTTGCCCAATTGGAAGAACTCAACGCCATGGACGTGTCGGATTGTGTCATCTTTTGGCAATCTTCCGCAGAGATATCTATGTCTGAGAGGCGGACTCTCGAGCACTGTCTTGAACTGGGGGCCGTGATTGTTGAAAAGAACGTCTTCGCCATGCCAAGTGTGAATCGCCCGGTGCACCGGAACTACCGAATATGCCTGATGAGTAGGGACGGACAAATGAGATACCAGCTCCGGTCACGGCTCGAGGGGCTGAAACAAACGTCGTCCTGCTTTGTGCTCCCTAATCCCAGGTGGGGTTCTGGTAGAACTTCTACAATTAGGTCGCTGCCTGACAGAGGGGAGTTAACTCTTCTCAGGATAGGTAGGCCCGACCCCATCAAGTGGTCGAACTTTGAACTTGAGTATGCTGTTGCGCTCCATCGAAAGACACGCAGGCCCGTACGTCTTGTGCGCGTCGGCTATCCAGGTCCCCACGCTGTGACAAGTGTGGCTGGCGTGAGGGTTGAGGATCTGCCATATCAGGACGACCTCTCAGAGATTTATAGAGGTGCCGATCTGTACGTGCATTATTCGCGTATTGGCGAAACGTTTGGAAATACGGTCTTCGAGGCGCAGGAAACGGGTCTGCCGGTGATCTTCGCTGCCAGCCTAGGCTGGGACTGCGCACCGGTGGAGTATCTGCCTCAATCTTCATTCTTGTTCGCGAGCCGTGGCTGGCTGCTTAAAAATGCTGACACAAGCCTCTCGCGGTTTGAGTTCAGTTCAAAGTCAGTCGGCAGTTCACGACGGCCTGTGCGCGAATATGGGGAAGCCATCATGCAGATCGCGAACACGGCACCCGAAGAAATGACCGAACTCAGGTCCATATCGTCTGGCGTTGGTTATGTCTGGATGTTGGGAACTCGCGGTCACGGCTTCTCCGCGGCAGCCCGCGTGGGTGCAGTGTTGCGCATGGTTCTACGAAGTCTCCGCAATCGAGTGATAAGGTCTTAAATATGTCGGATGACGAGGTAGTTGCAGTAATTGCCGCGAGAAACGAGGCTGCGCAGATAGCTGATGCTATCCGTTCTGCGGCCAGCCTTGCGACCAGAGTTATCGTGATCGACGATTTCAGTACCGATGAGACCGCCGAGTACGCCCGTCGCGCCGGGGCATGGGTCGTCCAGGCCCAGCCTGAGGCTTCGGGCAACGTAGAGCGTCTGTTTAAGCAAGGGTTCTCACTGGTTCGGCATGGGTGGATTCTTCGTATGGATGCGGACGAGCGCGTCACTGACGACTTGGCGCGATCGCTCCGGTCGTTCATCTCGACGGGGGAAGTGTCCGCTGTACGCTTCGCCCGGTTGAACGTGTTGTTCGGTGGAGCAGTGCGTCACGGCGGCTGGCTGGAGGCGAGGCAGGTGGGCCTGTTTCGTGCGGACAGTTGGGATCGTTCCTGGGGCAACACAATCCACCAACAGGTGGCAGTGGTCGGCCCCGTCGCGACGATTACGCCTAGAGATGGGGTTATGATCCATCTTGACTATGATGAAGTATCTGAATTCGTGGAACGCAGCTTGATGCGGTATGCGCGTCAAGAAGCGCAAGAGCGATACGCTATGGGTCGTCGCTTTAAGGTGTGGCGTCTTCTGCTACGCCCATTTCTCCGCACCGTGTGGAAGCTTACCGTAAGGGGCGGGGTTCTGGACGGCAGTCGCGGTTTGGTTGTGGCATCTTTGCTGGGATTCTACGATGGCCTGATAGAGATGTACCTGTGGGAAATGGGCCGATCAAATGATGAGTCGTCCAAGTCAAAGACCTAGGGTTGGGTCGGGTAAGAAGTTTGAAGTGTGTGAATTCACGGGCATTGCGATCTAGGGCGGCCGTGGAACTGTAGACCAGTATGATGCTAAGTTCTTAATCATCAGGGTCGAGTAGTGGGGATTAAGTCCCCGGGAGTGGTGTAGCGCTGCGTTCCTTCGCTGATGGGTCAGGCGGTCAGGGCGGGTAGGTCTTCTGCTCCGATCTCGGTGTCGTTGGTGGGGACAATGTTGACGCGCGAGCGGGTAAGGACTTCGAGTCCGAGGTAGCGGCCCTCGGCCCATTCGTCGGTCTGCTCGGCCAACACGGCACCGACCACGCGCACGATGGCTTCGCGGGTGGGGAAGATCCCGACCGGGTCTGTGCGGCGTCGGATCTCCTTGTTGGGTCCCTCGGTGGGGCTGTTGGACCAGATCTGGGTCCAGATCTCCTTCGGGAAGCCGGTGAAGGACAGCAGGTCGGCTCGAGCACGGTCGAGGTGGTCGTGGACCTCGGGCAGCTTTTGGTCGACGCAGTCCAGGAGCCGGTCAAACTGGGCGTAGACCGCGGCGGTGTCGGGCTGGTCGTAGACGCTGTGCAGCATCGCCATGCCTGCCGGCCACATGCCTTTGGGTGTCACTCCCATCAGGTTGAAGGCGTAGTGGGTGCGGCAGCGCTGCCAGGCCGCGCCGGGCAGGTTCGCGGCGACCGCCTCGACCAGGCCGCGGTGCGCGTCGGTGGTCACCAGCCGCACGCCGGGCAGGCCGCGGGCCACCAGGTCGGCGAGGAACTCGTTCCACGCCGACCGCTCTCGGCGATGGCCAAACGCATGCCGAGGACCTCATGGTGGCCCTCGTTGGTGACGCCGGTGGCGAGCAAACGACTGCGTTGATTGATGGCGCTCGCCGAAGTTCCCCAGGGATGCTCATCGAAAGTCCCCACCCTGGGCGGTGGTCACTGTAGCGGTCGGCGGGTGCCGGACGCGGTAACTCGGAGTGCTTCGTTCTCGGCGTGGTGGTCGCGTAGGCGGTAGGAGTCGCCGTCGAGGTTGAGCACGAAGGAGCGGTGCAGGAGTCGGTCGAGCATGGCGGCGGCGGCGTCGGTGGTGTCGCCGAGGGCCTCGCCCCAGGAGGCGACGCCGCGGTTGGTGGTCAGGACGATGCTGGTCTTCAGGTAGCGCTGGGACACGTCCTGGAACAGCGCGGACGCTGCCTCGCCGGGCAGCGGGAGGTAGCCGAGCTCGTCGATGATCAGCAGAGTGGGGCCGGCGAAGAACCGCATGGTGGTCGACCACCGTCCATCGATCGCGGCGCGGTGGCAGCGGGCGGCGAGGTCGGCGGCGGTGGTGAAGTAGGTCCGGTAGCCCGCTTCGGCTGCGGCTCGGCTGAGGCCGACAGCCAAGTGGGTCTTCCCGACCCTGGGCGGGCCGATGAGGAGCACGTTGGTGGCGGACTCGAGGTAGCGACAGGCCGCGAGCTCGTCGAGGAGCTTCTTGTCGACGCCGGGGGCGGCGTCGAAGTCGAAGTCCGCTAAGGTGGCGGGTGTCGGCAACGAGGCGAACCGCAGTCGACCGGCGAGTTTGCGGGCTTCGGTGGCCTCGACCTCACGCGCCAGCAGATGCTCCAGAGTCGCGATCATCGACCACTGCTCGCTTCTGCCTGTGCCAGCACCAGGCCGCCTTGAAGTGCCTCTACCTGGTGACCCGATCACTCGACCCCACCGGCACCGGCAAGGCACGATGGGTCATCCGATGGGAGTCAGCACTCAACGCCTTCGCCATCACCTTCGGGGGACGCATCAACCCCTCGGACAACCAGGAACGCCAGAGGCCAGTTACACAGGAAATCTGCCAGTCCCGGCCGGGGCCGGTGCCCCGCGAAGCCCGGCCGGCCGGCCGTGGTGGAAGGCGACCTCGGGGAAGTCGATGGGAGCGAACTTGGCCCACCACCGCAGCCCCGGCCCGAATGACGTGCGTTGGCGTCGGTGTAGCCCACGCCCCGCGCGATCAGCGCTAGGTACTCTTCGACTACCAACGGGTCATACGTCCGTCTTGCCACGACACCCTCTCCTCGGTGTCGCTTCGACTACTGGAGCCCGTCGACGCTCCGGTATCGCCGAGGATGCGTACTTACAAGTGGCTTCTCCGAGGCGTGCCGTCAGGCGGACTCATCGTCAACACCTTGAAGGCGAATCTCGGCACCGCATCCGCTTCTACCTCCATTCGACACCTTGGCGTACGACTCGCGCAGGGGTACCCAAGCACAGCGAACGGGGCGGGATGTCATTCGCAACAACACTACCTGCACCGACGATGGCTCCATCGCCGATAGTGACACCTGGGAGAATGGTGACGCGAGCGCCAATCCAAACGCCGTCGCCAATCGTTATAGGAAGAGTCTTCGGCACGTCATCGAGTTCGTGATGGTTGCTGTCAGTCATATGCACACCCCAGGCGATCGCACACGACTTTCCAATTGAAATTCTGTCGAAGCAATAAAGCCTACAGTCCTCATTTAGGTAAGTGTCATCCCCGATCTCAACCAATGCGAACGGGGTGTACAAGTGAAGCAGTAGCTTGCGGTGCAGTTTTACGTTGCGGCCAAGGCGAACAGTTCCTCCTCGCAACCTAACGATTCGGGGAAATCCCTCTGAGCGCAGTCCTTCGGCGCCTGCAAAGCGCACTGAAGCCATGAGGCCCAAAAGGCGGTGAATCGCGCGGCGAATATTGTGACGAAGGCTCAATGACTGCTACTCCTCGCTTGCTTCTAACTAAGGACCATGTTGGAGTCCTTGACGTGACTTACTAGCCATAAGTCCTGCAAAGCCGCTTAGTAGATCTAATTCTGATGCGCTTTGAGAATGCTGGTCTCCCACTGAGTTGTTCGGAGGTTGTGTTGCGCCGGCATGAGGGATTCAGGTCGGCGGCGTCAGTACGCGCCGCGGGCCCCGAGGACAGCGCCTAACGTCCGAAACAGAATTGTCAGATCCTGCAGCATTGACCAGTTATCCACATAGTACAGGTCCAGTCGGATGGTCTCTGACCAGGTCAGGTCGGATCGTCCCGATACCTGCCAGAGGCCGGTCATTCCTGGCCGTACACGCAGTCGGCGGGATGTGTAGTCGTCATAGGCTGCGACTTCGTGCGGGAGAGGTGGCCGTGGGCCGACCAAACTCATCTCGCCGCGCAAGACGTTGATCAATTGTGGCAGTTCATCCAGCGAAAATCGGCGCAGCCACCTCCCCGGTGAAGTCACCCGGGGGTCGTCATGAATCTTAAACAGGCCTTCCGAATATCCGGCCTGCTGGTGTAGGGCTGCCAATTTAGTTTCGGCGTCGACGACCATGGTGCGAAACTTCAAGCAAGAGAACTCGCGCCCTTCCCTGCCGGTGCGTGTCTGTCGAAAAAGCGCCGGACCCTGGTCGTTGACTTTGATTTGAGTTGCAATGGCGGCCATAAGTGGGCAGAAGACGATCAGCAACAGAGACGAGCCTATGATGTCGAATAGGCGCTTTCCCCATCGACTCGCGTCGGACCAGGTCGGCGGGTCCACATGGATCAGCGGTAACCCCGCTACGGGACGAATCCTAATTCTCTCGGCCGAGATGTCGGTGACACTAGGGGCGACAACCACTTGGACGTCGTGCAGTTCCAGGTCCCATAATGAGCAACGGAACTGGCTTGACGCGCCTACTGAGCCACCCGCGTAGAAGATGACATCGGCTCGGGCTGCCGCTACCAATTGGGTGGCGTCGCTCGTATTCCCTAGGACTGGAACTCCGGACGAAGTCTCCTCCGCGAGGTCGTACTCGGGGGTCAGGGCCCCGATCACCTCATAGCCGAGCCAGGTCTCCCGTCGAAGGACAGCTGCGATCTCGTCGACATGCGAGCGGCTGCCAGCGATAAGTACTCGCTGGCGCAGTGAGCCGTGCTTGCGCGCTTGCTGTACCGCACGGCGGAGTAGAAGCCGGCCGACGAGCAGCGTGGGGATGCCCGCGCCGAACGCGAGCAGGAAAAACCCCCGTGAGAGGTCGTACTTCGCGAGGTAGCAACCGACGCCCGACAGCCCGGCGGCAATGATGCTGGCGTTGAAAACTCGACGGTACTCGTCGGTGCCTGCGCCGAAGACATCCTTCTTGTAGCCGCCTGCGAGCGCGATTGTGGCGATCCATCCTGCGATGATCATCGGTCCCGCAACACTCGCGCTACTCTCAACACTGGCCGAAGAGGTAAAGATGTCGAGCTCGCGCCGCCCGACTATTGCGATCAGCCCGATGCCAACCATGAGGGCGACGTCGATGGCCAGAGCCGTGAGCGGCAGGGCGCGGAGATAGCGACTGCGGGCGCCAGACCACCGGCTCGTGGTTTCCGACAGAAGGGTCATCGCTGCTGGTCCCATGCTTCCGCGCGTGCGGCGTGGTATTGCTACCCCCTCGACGATGAGGGGCTGGATTGTGGTCCGCCCGACCGGACGCGACGCCTGACTTTACTTCTCTTCACTCTGCGGTGCATCTCGTCCGTGTTACGCGTGATTGAACACTGAGGGTGCAGCCTCGCGAGTCCTGGCAGCACTGGGTCCTCGTCCTCCCGAAGGGCTCGTCCGCTGGTCTGTACCGATTCGAGCGGGGGTGGTGCCGCGCGGCGTGACACCGGGGTGCGAACCTAGGGGCCAGCGGGAGACCCCGCCGTCTTCAACCGGGTGACGAGGTAACGATGCGAGTCCTGACCGGCGCAACGCCGAACGAGAACATCACCGACGCGGACCTGGCCGAGCTCTACGCTCCGCCGGCAGGGCAGCCCTGGCTGAGGGTGGGCATGGTGAGCACCGTGGACGGCTCTGCCACCGGCGACGACGCACGTACTGCCTCGATCAACAACGCGGCCGACCAGCGCGTCTTCCAGGCGCTGCGCTCGCTGGCCGACGTGATCATCGTGGGAGCCGGCACCGCCAAGGCAGAGAAGTACGCACCCACCGACGTGCCGATCGTGCTGGTGTCACGCAAGGCCCAGGTGCCCGAGTCGCTCCAAGGGGCGCCGGCCGGGTCGGTCCACCTGGCTACCTGCTCTCGTTCCGACGGGCTGCCGGCGGCACGGGAAATCCTGGGCGACGACCACATCCTGGAGCTCGGCTCCCACCGGGTCGACCTGCCGCAACTGAAGGCCACACTCGCCGAGCGCGGCTGGATGTCTCAGCTCTGCGAGGGCGGGCCGCACCTGTCGCGGGACATGGTCTTCCAAGGCTGCGTCGACGAGGTCGCCGCCACCACGGTGCCGCGCCTCGTGGCTGGCGCCTATCCGCGGACGACCGAGGGTGCGCCCATCAACGTGCCGCTCGAGCTGACCATGCTGCTGGAAGACTCCGGCACCCTCTTCGGGCGCTGGGCGCTCGGGGGCTGAGCGTGCGGCGACTGGTTGTCGCTGTCCTGGCCGCGTCCGTTGTCGGGGCGCCGGCGGTTGCGGCCGTGCCTGCGTCACCGGGTCTCGATGACGCTCAGGCCTCGGTGGCCGTCGCCGCTGAACTCGCGGAGGATGGTCTCGACGCTCGCTCGTCGCTGGCGCTCCTTGCTGCTCGACCATCCGGGCTGTCGGACTCGACCGGCCTCGGGGACGGTGAGGTGGTGCGCGTCGATCAACGGGTGGTGAAGCGCGACCTGCGCGGGGATCTACTGGAGCTGCCCGCCCCAGGTGGTGACGTCGTGGAGTTCGAGGTCCAGCCGGTCGAGGTGATGGAGCCGCGACTGGCTGAGCGTCACCCGGAACTCGCCGCCTATGCCGGGCGATCGGTGGGCGACCCGACCACCACGGTCTCCGTGGCGGTGACGCCACTTGGAGTGTCGGCGTCCGTGCGCGGGGCCCAGGAGTGGGTGGTCGAGCCGGCTGGGACGTCCGGTGGCGCTCGGCATGTCGTTGCGGTGGGTGGTCTCGACGCTCGCTCGGGCCGTCAGACGGCCGTCGCTGCTCGACCACCGGTCGATGTTCTGGTGCCCGAGGGGTCTCGTGGCTCGCTTCGCTCGCACCTCGACCAGCCCAGTTCGGCTGCTCGACCACCTCAGGGGCAGGTGGTGCGTCGGACGTACCGGCTGGCGTTGCTGAACGACCCGACGTACGCCGACTACTGGGGCAGCGAGAACGTGCTGGCGGCGAAGGTCGCGCTCGTCACCCGGCTCAACCAAATCTACAACGACGACCACGCCATCCGCTTCCTGCTGGTCGAGGACTCCGAGGAGCTCAACCTCGACTCCGACGCGAAGGCGATTGGCCCTGACGGGCCCTGTGGGTCCGCGCCCTGCTTCGACGACGCCATCGAGGACAGCGAGGGGATGCTCGGCCGGTGCGGGACCGACACGCTCGGGCGGACGAGGCTCGTGCTGGCGAACCTCATCGGCGCTTCGGCGTACGACGTGGGTCACCTGACGCTGGGCGTCGACGGCGGAGGAGTGGCGTGGCTGGGCGTCGCCGGGCGCGACTACGCCGGCGGTGGCTGCACCGGGCTCACCCAGCCGCGCGGTGATGTCTTCTACATCGACTACGTCGCCCACGAGATCGGTCACCAGTTCTCCGCCGAGCACACGTTCAACGGGGCGGGCGACTTCTGCGGCGCCAACGGCTCCGACGCCTCCGTCGAGCCCGGCTCCGGTTCCTCGGTCATGGCCTACGCCGGCATCTGCGGAGCCGACGACCTGCAGCCGCACACCGACCCGTACTTCTCCCAGCACTCCATCGAGGAGATCGGGAGCTACGTAGGCGGCGACCAAGTGGACGTGGTCGAGGTCCAGCAGGTCTCGCTCAGCGGTTTCGTCACCGACGGGGACACCGTGACCCTGAGCCTGGGTGAGAAGAGCACGACCCTCACCCGTGGGACGGGCTACACCCGGGCGGCCGTCCAGTCCGCGGTCGGCGACCTGGTGGGCAGTGATGTCCGGGTCGCCCGATGGGACTACGACCCCTACCTCGGGCAGGTCTCCTCGTCCGCGGCCGCCCCGGGACAGCCCTCGGACGCTGGGTTCCAGATCGTCTACGCCTCCAGCCTCGAGCCGGATGTGGGCGGAGTCCGACAGGACCGCCCGGAGCTGGTCGCCACGGGTGGACCCGGAGTGGAAGCCGAGGTCGTCGAGGTCGCACGGGGTGGCCCGGCCCGGAACGGTGGCGAGGCGGAGGCCTCCGGCAACCTGCGGCCTGTCGTCGCGGCGCCTGCGCGGAAGACGATCCCGGTTCGCACGCCCTTCACGCTCCGCGGGTCGGCCACCGACCCTGACGGCGACCCGATGACCTACTCCTGGGAGCAGGACGACCCAGGCATCGGCACGGCACTGTTCAACAACAGCAAGGTGTTCGGCCCGTTGTTCCGCCAGTTCGGCGACAACGCGCGCGTCACCGGCAGCGGTGCCCTCGAAAGCCCCTCGCCCGGGCAGAACACCGCTTCGACCGAGCCCACCCGATGGTTCCCCGACCTCGAGCAGGTACTGCGCGGTCGCACCAACGCCAAGACCGGCAAGTGCCCCGGGGTCTCCGGGAGCTCCGCCCGGGACAAGGTGCTGGACTGCTACTCGGAGTTCCTCCCGACCGGGCAGTACCGAGGGGCCGCGCACATCGGCCGACGGACCATGCACTTCCGGCTCACGTCGCGCGACGGGAACCCGGTCGGCGGGGGCACGTCCTACGCCGACGTCGCCATCAAGGTGCAGCGCTCGGCCGGCCCCTTCCTCCTGCGCTCGCAGTACAGCGGTCGCACCGAGCACGCTGGGCAGAAGATCGGCGTGCGCTGGAAGGTCAACGGAACCAAGGAGTTGGCCCGCAAGGTCCGCATCCGGTTGTCCACCGACGACGGACAGACCTGGGGCACCGTGCTGGCCAACAACACCCGCAACGACGGGAAGAAGAAGGTCCGGTTGCCGGCCGGCATCACCGCCGACGCGGCGTGGGTGATGGTCGAGGCGCGGGGGAACTACTTCTACGACGTCAGTGACACGCCGTTCAAGATCCGCTGAGCGTCGAGGCGCCCCTCGCTCGCACCTCGACCGGTGGGGGTGGCTCATCCGCTCGCGTCTCGACCGGCGGGAGGCAGCGGATCGTTACACGGCGGACACCCGGCCGGTGGGTGACGTTAAAGAGGTCCGATAGCCTCCGGGCAGTTCGGAAACTCTGAAGGGAACATCGATGCGACGCGCACTCATCACCGGCATCACCGGCCAGGACGGCTCCTACCTGGCCGAGCTGCTGCTCGGCAAGGGCTACGAGGTGCACGGGCTCATCCGCCGGGCCTCCACGTTCAACACCTCGCGGATCGACCACCTTTACCAGGACCCGCACTCCGATGAGGCGAAATTGTTCCTGCACTACGGCGACCTCTCGGACGGCGCCCGCCTCGTCACCCTGATGCACGAGATCCAGCCCACCGAGGTCTACAACCTCGCAGCCCAGTCACACGTCCGGGTCAGCTTCGACGAGCCGGAGCACACGGGTGACACCACCGGGGTCGGTGCCATGCGTCTCCTCGAGGCGGTTCGCCTGGCTGGCGTCGACTGCCGCTACTACCAGGCCTCGAGCTCGGAGATGTTCGGCGCGACGCCGCCGCCTCAGAATGAGGAGACGCCGTTCTACCCGCGTTCGCCCTACGGTGCGGCCAAGGTCTACGCCTACTGGGTGACCAAGAACTATCGCGAGGGCTACGGCACCTTCGCCGTCAACGGCATCCTCTTCAACCACGAGTCCCCCCGCCGCGGCGAGACCTTCGTGACTCGCAAGATCACCCGCGCGGTCGCCCGTATCAAGGCCGGCTTGGAGGACCACGTCTACCTCGGCAACCTCGACGCCGTCCGCGACTGGGGCTACGCGCCCGAGTACGTCGAGGGCATGTGGCGGATGCTGCAGGCCGACGAGCCGGATGACTTCGTGCTGGCCACCGGCGGCAACTTCACCGTACGCGACTTCGTGGTCACCGCGTTCGAGCACGCCGGTCTGGACTGGGAGAAGCACGTCCGCTTCGACGAGCGCTACCTGCGCCCCACCGAGGTCGACGCCCTCATCGGTGACGCGTCGAAGGCCGAGGCCAAGCTCGGTTGGAAGGCGAGCGTCCAGACCGACGAACTGGCTCGGATCATGGTGGACGCCGATATCGCCGCGCTCGAGCACGAGGGCCGGCCGTGGTACGACCAGGTGGCGCTCGAGGGCTGGCCGAAGGTCGGCAACCCGGGGATCACCGGTGTCTGAGGGGGCCTTCGAGCCCCGTCCGCTGGACCGCGACGCCACAACGTTCATCGCTGGGCACCGTGGTCTGGTCGGCTCCGCGATTTGGCGCAAGCTGGAGGGCGAGGGCTTCAACTCTCTCGTCGGCCGTCGCTCCGGCGAGCTGGACCTGCGTGACCGCGAGGCGGTCTTCGACTTCTTCGCCGAGACGCGACCGCGCTACGTCGTGCTCGCCGCAGCTAAGGTCGGCGGCATTTTGGCCAACAACACCTACCCGGTCGACTTCCTGTCCGACAACCTGCGCATCCAGACCAACGTCATGGATGCGGCGTTGGAAGTGCGGACCGAGCGGCTGCTTTTCCTCGGGTCATCGTGCATCTATCCACGCATGGCGCCTCAGCCGATTCACGAGGACTCTCTGCTCACGGGACACCTTGAGCCGACGAACGACGCCTACGCGATCGCGAAGATCGCCGGCATCCTCGGGGTCCAAGCCGTGCGACGCCAGTACGGGCTTCCGTGGATCTCGGCGATGCCGACCAACCTCTACGGCCCCGGCGACAACTTCTCGCCCACCGGCAGCCACGTGCTGCCGGCGTTGATCCGGCGCTACGACGAGGCCCGTGCCTCGGGCGCGGAGTCAGTGACGAACTGGGGGACCGGCTCCCCCCGGCGGGAGTTCCTACATGTCGACGACATGGCCGCTGCGTGTCTGCACCTGATGGAGCACTTCGACGGGCCGCAGCAGGTCAACGTCGGCACCGGCCGCGACTCGACGATCAAGGAGATCGCCGAGACCGTCGCCTCCGTCGTGGGGTTCGAGGGTGAGACCCACTGGGACACCTCGAAGCCCGACGGCACCCCGCAGAAGCTGCTCGACGTCAGCAAGCTTCGGGACGCCGGCTGGGAGGCCTCGATCGGCATGCGAGAGGGACTGGAGTCCACCGTCGCGTGGTACCGCGAGCACGCGGCTGACCTGCGCGAGGTCGGTTAGGCGTCGTCCCTGCTCGCTTGTCTACTTAGCGGACGCGAGTAGGCGTGCGAGTCTCAACCACGCATGGTGAATCCCTCCGACCGAGCGTTTGGGATGGGAGAGGCGCTCTAGACAGTAAAGCATTTTCTCAGGAACTGCTTTCGCGAGTTGCGTAAGCCCACCCATGATGAAACCGCTGACAGATCAGCGATGGCATTGGGGGGCCAGCCATGTTCTTCACGCGTGCGCGTGTTTTCGATTCTGCCGCCAGGCGATCAATCACTCTGGCGGCGACTGCGTTGTTGGTGCTTGGTCTCGTGGCGCCTGCGGCCAGTGCTCAGGCCTGGCACCAGGTGACAGGCAGAATCTTCGCACCGAGTGAAACAGGGACCGTGCCGGGTACCGAAGTGCAAGCGCTTGATGGGAACTCTCTGGTGGGCTCGTCGACGGTGACTGCCGATGGGACCTACTCACTCATGGTGGCCTCGTCGGTCGTCGATGTCGTCTTCACCCCGCCCGAGGGTTCGCGATGGAATCCGATCCGGGTCGAAGGAGTGGATACATCCGCAAATCCAACTGTGGACGTGACTTTGGTGCCCATCAACGGCTTCGTGGCTGTCTCGGGTGTGGTGCGTGATGGTGATGGGGTTCCGTTGGTGGGGGTGTCGGTTGGTTTTTCCGACGGGACGGATGCTGGGGGCGCCTCTACTGATG
>LULE01000064.1_pt1 | contig 50356 bp, 57 predicted proteins | sample 728231 | NCBI WGS metagenome assembly LULE01 (sample SAMN03860297, study PRJNA289734) | marine metagenome | biome: seawater column; feature: ocean; material: water; isolation source: Red Sea water column Station 192 - depth 10m | place: Saudi Arabia: Red Sea | collected 2011-10-15 | depth 10 m | reverse complement strand
GAACTGGTGCAGCAGGTGCAATAGTAAGACGAGTAATAGCTATATGTACATTATTCGCAGTAATTTTTGCACCATTTATATTAGCTTTCTTTAATGAACCAGTAACAATAGAAGCAAATAAAGCTGGAGGATTAATCGGATTTCTTTTTGGAGATATGTTTGCTAAAGGTAATGGTTGGATAGAATTAAATGGATATGTGTTACTTCCAGAAGTAAGACAAACTATGTTAGCTTTAGTAGGTTTTTATTTTGGATCATCACAGGTTAAATCATAATGTCAGATACTTATTTTTTTGATAGTCAGCAAAACTTTCAAGGTGGCATGCAAGGCGGATTTGATGCTGGTCATGTTGCTGATGATCAATATGCTAAAGGAGTTAATGTAGTTTGTAGAGATGGAGTTATATCTAGTAGACCTGCTATTAAAGAAATGCTATTAGATTATTCTTTATTACCAAAAATAACTGAATTAGCACAAGCTGTAACTGATCAAACAGCAGCTACAAACGCTGTTACTATAGCTAAAGCAGCATTAACAAATCATGAAGCAATATTTACAGCAGCTTTAGCAGCTGTTAATGCAGCTAGAACAGGTGTAGATTTAACTAAAGATGAATTATTGCAATTATTAAGTTATCATCAAGCTAATTATACTTTACCTACATTAGCATATAAACCAGAAGTACATAGTATTGATAGTCATCCAGATGATAATTATGATGGCGGATGGACTTCTTGGAAATTAGGAGATACTGCAGGATCAGATTCTCCTTTTGTAGAAGGAACTACTATACCAGATAGACCTAAATTTGGTGCGCTTTATCCACATAAATACGATTTATTTAGTAATATAAGATTTAACACTCTTACAGATTTATCTCAATGCCCTAATGGTTTTTGGAAAGAACTTGTAATAAAACAAAAATTTATAATATATGATCTAGTTTATGGATGGATTGATGATATTGGTTCTCATGAAAAACCTACAGGAGAGTCATTAGGCGGTGGTATTTCTCGTGAAGAAAGAATAACTCAATGGTTTGATATAAATAGAGGCAAACCAGAAACTATTGAAAAATATAGTAAAGAATTTAATGTTGATCATTTAATAAAACCTAAATGGACTGGTCAGCGTTTACTTGGAAATATGGATGGTACTGAACCTTTACAAGAAAATACTACTGTAAACGTACCTGTTGATAGTGGATTAAGAGATTGGGTTCGTAATGGTAGGTATCAATTTTCACATAATAATCGCAATTATAGTTATGATAAAGATAAAGCAGAAATGTATCCATTTGGAATATTTGGTTTAAGTGATTCTAATAGAAAAGTATTTATGGGTATAAATTGGACACCAAAAAATGGTGCGCAAATAGGTATATTATTATTACGTTTATTAAGAATGGGTGAAACTCAAGGAATTATATCTAATTCATATCATAATACATCAACAACTAATATTTTAACACAAGCAATGGTAGATGATATAAAAACATGTATCACAGGTGAATATGCTCTTATAGATGTTCTTACAATGCAACAAAATAATTTTATTACAAATTATGGTACATCGCAACATGATATAAAATGGACTAAACAAAATATTTTTGGAATGCCAGAAAAATTAAATGTTGGTAGTACTACTGCAGATGCAACTCATAATGGAACTAATTATCCACGAATGCTATTACCTTATGATATGTCTAGTATATTATCATTATTAAATATAGTAGGAGAATTTATTAATAAATGTGATTATACAATGGAAACAGAATATGTTTTGTTTACATCACCTAAAGATAGAGGTCTTAGTATAACTGATGGTAATAATATGTATGGAAGTTATAATACAATTAATGCAGATAATGTTACTAATTTATTTCAAGTAACTCCTACAACTGTTACAGGACAAACTACAGGTTTTACAGCAAATGTAGTTAATTATAATTATAGTGTTACAGTTAGTAATAGATTTACACCCGGAGGCGCACAGCCTAATACTTCTTTTGAAACTTATTATCCTAATGAATTAAGATTATCGGGTAGTAATGGAAATTTAGATATTAATGAACAATTTAAAACACAAAATAATGAAATTGTTAAACTACAAAAAGATTACTATTACGATGATTCTAATAATACATATGTAGAATATCCTAGAGATTATTTTGCAGCAGGAATAGATTACAAAACTCCTTTTGCAAAAATGATTGATACTATTAAATCTTTATATGCTTATAATCAATATTTTGTAACTAATTATAATAATCAATATGTTTATAATGCTATTACAGGAAATTTTAATATTGAATTTGGTAATATAGCAACTAATGGTAATGCAGAATTAAATACAACTTATAACGATGGAATTGGAAATACTATTCCAACTCATTGGGCGCATTTTCCTTATGTTCATAATGATCCAATAACATCATATAGTACTGTTGCATATGAAGGACAAAGAAGTATTAAAATAAGTGGAAGAAATTCTCATACAGATGGAGCTTTATATTTATTAAGAACTACAGCAGGAACATCTAGATTACCAGATGCTTATGGATTACATGCTAATTTGGCAGCAAGTAAAAAATTTGATACAGATAGTGCTGTAAATATTGTTAATAATAATACTCAATATAATTTTAAAGGCAAAGTTAAATTACCAGATGATGCTGTTATACATTTAGGAGGAGCTACAGATGATATATCTGCGAGTGTAGGTTTAAGATTACGTATTGATTTAATTGGTATAGACTCTACAACTACAACAGTAACTAATGGTTGGCATAATGGTGGTAAGCCTAAAGTATTACAACAAGCATATACAGGCGGAACAACATTACATGCTAAAAAAGGTATATGGAGTGACTTTGATGTTAATTTTACTATACCACATGTTAATACATATACAGAAAATAATGTAAGTTATACACATGATATATATGCGTTAAGAATATCTGGAATGTCTACACAAGCATATACTGGAGGTAATGCAGCTGCTTTTGCTGCTAATTATCAAGATTTTTTAATAGATAATTTAGAAATAAGTAAAATTCCTATAGAAAGAGGTATTTCATCACAATCTGGTTATACATATGAAGATTTTTTAAATAAAGAAATTGAACTTAATAAACAAATAATACAATCAGAAATAGGTCTTATTACAGCTAATACTGAAGTAGATGAATCTTTTGAAGCAAAAAGAGTATTTAATTATGGTCATTATCAAGGATGTATTATTTATAAAACAGCAAATGTTACTTATATTGCTATTGTAATGAGTGGTCATATATTTTTAGTAGATATAAATACTGGAGCTATTAAATTATTAACTAATAAAAATACTAAATTAAATTCTCATGTAGATCAAGTATACATGGTTCAAGCTGAAAATTATCTTATTATTCAAGATGGAATTGGAAATCCAAAAATTATAAATGGAACAGAAATAAGAAAAAGTAATTATAATTTTGATGACACTCCAAAAGAAAAAAATATTGAAGTACCAAAAGGAACTAATATGGCATATGGTCAAGGTAGACTGTGTGTACAAATAAATGAAAAATCTATTGTAATAGGAGATATATTTTTAGCATATGATTTAGAAAATATATTAAAATTTACAGAAACAAAAATACTTAATGAAGGTGGGGGTTTTACTGTATCGGGTAAATTAGGTAATATTGTTTCATTACAATTTGCAAACGTAGCTGATACTAGTACTGGAGATGGTCCCCTCCTTGCCATTTGCGAGAATGGTTTCACTACGTTTGCAATTAATAATCCAAGAAATCAATGGTCTAATATAGCTATACAAAAAGTACAAATGCTAGGAACAACAATAGCTGGTAAAGATGCTTTTGTTAATATTAACGAAGATATTATTTATAGAAGTCCAGAAGGAATAAGATCTTATGCTGTTGGTAGAAGTGAAGCTAATAGCGGATTTAGATTTAGTAATATAAGTACAGAAGTATCTGAATATATAAATAATGATAATAATTATGATTTAAAATATGCTAGTCTAGCACATGCTGATAATAGAATGTTAGCATTAACTAATGCTAAAACTATTAAAACAGAAGTAGAAGGTTATGCAGATGCTAAAATTGCAGAAAAAGCAGCTTTAAATACTCTTAATAGTGCAATAGATACACACGTTGCAAATTATGGTGCTGCTGATGCTAATGCTCTAGGTAATAATGCTTTTTGGCAACAATGGTTAGCTACAGTAGTTAATCAATTTGATACAGGATATAATTTTAATCCTGCTAATGTAATACCAATTATGAAATCTTTTATAGAAGATGGTAAACAAAGTTCTCCAACTCAAAGTGAAAATACAGCAGCTAGACCAAATAATTCTTATTTTAAAACAACTGATACATTGCCTTATAAAAATGCAATGATCTATTTAAATAATTTAGATAGTGATGATAAACAACAAGATATATCAAATGAATTTACTATGCTTTGGTATCTTTATTATAATGGATCAAGAACTAAAAAAACAGCGTTAGTAGAATATGCAAATGCATTTGAAGATGCAGGTTTTTATTTAAATGTAGAAGGTTCTGATAATTATCTTGGAGAACATGGATTAGAATTTGTTATTAATAAAGGAACTACTAATGTCTATGGTCATGCAAAAACAGATTTAATTCAACATGGTGGATATATAAGATTAACAGGAAATATAAGTGTTGCAGCAGATACAACTACAACATTTACAACACATGCTGATCAATCAGCAGATTATGCTGTAGGAGATCATATACAATTTGTTGAAACAGGATTACAGCCACAACCATTAAATCAAGGTCAAAAAGTACTTACTGTTGGAAATAATACTTTTACTGCAGATATAAATGGTGCTGATGCTGTATCAGCAACAACACATTCTGTACTAGCAGAAACTGTACTTGGCGGTCAAACACCTACAGGAATATCAAATATTACTGTTTCTGGAACATATCCAAATCAAAAAATGTATATTACATATGCTGCTGCTCATGGTTTAAATGTAGGAGATGTTATTGTTATTACTGGTGGAAATGCACAAGTAGGAGCAAATGTTAAAAATATACCATTTAAAGTAAATGCATTAGGCGATGCTAATAATGCTAATACAACTACAATAGTAACTATAAACATTCAACAAAGTTATGGTACTTTTACAAATGGAACTATTAATGCTAGTGATGGTGCAACTTCAAAATTAAATGCATATGTAGAAATAGTTAATAGTAGTAAAGGTAGATTAGTTGCAAATTCATTTAATACTGTTTTATTAAGATATAATAAAACTACTGGTTTTTTAAATGTACAAATTAATCCACATAATACACTTAATCATCAAGCTGGCACAAAACATATGAGTAGTCACGTTAAAACATTTGAAGCAAATGGATTAACATTAAAGCCAACTAATGCATTAAATTTAAGCACACCATTAAATTTTAATTTATTTAATAGTAGACAAAATAGAGAAGATGGTTCTTTTTATGGAACATTATTTGGATTTTATTATTGGAAATCAGATCAGTCTTTTCCTTATAATGGAACAAATTTTAAAAGACAATTTGAAAATGTAAAAAATTCTGCAAATCAAGAAATAATTACTAAATTTAATACAACAGATGGTAGTAAAATATATAATCAAAGAGATACAAGTTTATCACCTGCTGTAGTAGCTTTATCTAATAATATAGATAATTTTGAACAACAAAATATGATTGATGCATATTTTAGTCAGCCAGATTATTTAAATTATTATATATTAATATACCCTTCTGGAAATATTGAAACAAATGTTGATGCTTGGAAACAAGCTTATAATATTTCTAGTTATATAAGTTTTGATGTTTATACTACTCAATTTGTAGATTTAATACCAAAAATGAAAGCATATATAGATGCAACTCAAGCAAGATTAAATTTAGAAAGAAATACAGTAATATGGCGTGGTCTTATAAGTTATGATTTTTCATTAGCTGGATATACTAAAAGCACTAGAAGTTCATCAAGTGCTAGATTAAAAACTGGATCATATGATGGTATATGGACAGGAATTAACGCATATAAATTATTATCATTTTCAGATAAAGGTATAAAAAGAACATTTATTGTAGGTAAAGCAAAAGGATCTCATGTTTTTGCTATAAATAATGGTTTAGAAGGTAACTGGTTATATCCCGGTGGTTTAGTAGCTATAGAAACAGATTATCATCCTACAACATTAGCTCCTACTGCAATATCTGAAATAACAACAGATGTAGATAAAAAAGATTTAATGTTAACAGCAATTACTAAACCAAATACTGAACATATATTTGAAACAAGATCAATGGCTTATAAAGCAGAAAATACTTATATAGATGCGCCATTTATATTTAAACATTTAGATGAATGTACATTTTGGGTAGATGATATTAAAGATGATGTAGAATTACAAATTTTTGTAAAAACAGATGCATTAGATTCTTTTACACAAATAGGTACTTTAACATTAAAAGCTTCTACAGAAAGTGAAACAGATCCAACACAAGTAGGCGCACCGCAATCTAGAGCTATGATTACATTAAAAGATTTTATAGAACAATATGATAGTACAACTAATGTACCTATAAGAAATGGTAATGAATTTCAATTTAGATTTAAATGGACAGGTAATATGAGAATAAGAAGATTTTTAACTAGTGCAAGAAAGATCAGTCAACCAAAAAATGTCAATACAGAAATAAATAAAATTGCATATCCTGTAGACACATTTAATGAATTTGATTACAATTCGTTGTAATTATACAAATAAGGTAATATTATGAATATAAATCATAACATAATAGCAACAGGAACATCAAACTTAACTTCCTATGGATCAGTAAGTTCGTTTGTAGATAACTTACCAAATTATTTAAAAGTACGTACAGAATTACCTTCTGGATTAGCAATGGTAAGCGTAGGTTCTTCAGCACCTACACAAGAATATCAAAATGTACCTTGGCTAGAACTAGATGCTAATAATAATCCAATAGCATTAAAATACTTTAATGGTTCATCGTGGACTACAATAGCACCAGATTTTTCTGTTAAAACACAATCAAGTAATGTTTTTTTACAAACAGGGTCAGTATCATTTAGTGTAGGTACAGAGCCTAATGCACAAAAAATTAGTCCAGCAATTAAATTTGCAGAAACTTTTGGTACATCTACTTTACCTTTTATTACATTACAAATGTTAGATTGTATAGCATTAGATGCTCTTATTGCAAACCCACAAGTTAATTTCTATTATGGAATAAAAAATATAACTAATACTGGATTTAATATTAAATATGGACATACATTTAGTAAAATAGTAACTGATGTTGATATACCTGCTAATGGTAATGTTGAAGCTGCTGATGTAGATGTAAAAAGTAATAATCCATTTGGTGTAAGTACAGAACCATTAGTTGCAGAATTTATTTATACAGCTATAGGAATAAAAGATTAATGAAATTATTATTAAAAGATGCAAAAAATCAAGTAGCCGAAATATTAAATATGGCACCTACAGATTCTCGTGTAGTTGATTATATTAATGAAGCTATACAATATGTAATACAAAGTACAGATTGGGTAGATACATTAAGAACTATGACTTTTAATGCAAAGAATGGTATTTTAACATTACCAGATCATGTAATACAACCTATTAAATTTACTGCTGCTGATGTTGTTGGACAAGTATATGGTAAACATTATGAATATATGAGTAATGGTCCGGGTCCTAGTGATAAGTGGGATTTAACAGAAGAAAATCTTGTAGATATAGGATTAGTACCAACTACGTTTGATATAAGTACTACAGCTCCAAATATTAAATTAGAGCTAACTAGACCTACTGGTGATACAGCAAGTTATGAAGTTAGAATATGTGGTACTGATGCTAATGGTAATGAAATATATGATGCAGGAGATGGTCAACGAGGTGTTAAATATACATTAACTAGTCAATCAGTAAGTAATCCTACATCAGAACAAGTTAATTTTGTTAAAATTACACAGGTTATTAAACCTGTAACTAAAGGTTATTTAAGTGTTATAGGTCATAAATATGGAGATAATTCTATTACAATAGAAAATTTATCTACATACAAACCTAGAGAAACTAATCCTGCATATAGACGTTTTAAAATATTTGGTAAAGCATGTATGGATGCTAATAAATTAACAGCTATTAAAGGCGTATTTAGAATAGGATATACACCTGTTAGCGAAGATAATGATGAATTATTAATAAATTTAATTACACCATTAAAATTAATGGCTAGAGCAATTAAACATTATCATCACGATGAAATAAAAGCAGCAGCAACATTACAAGGTGTAGCAGAGCGTATATTACGTAATCAATTAAATAGACACGATATTCATGATAATCTTATTGATGCTGATATTGGATATGGAAACGGAGATGTAATCGGAGTTTAATATGAGTTGGTGGACTAAACTTAGAGATAAAGTATTTGACGATGCATTAGGTATTGATGAAACACGTGGTGGTATTGGTGGTGCTATTGCAGATGCAGTAGAAGATACTAATGAATTTTTAAAAGATACTGAAGATTATATTGTAGATGATGTAGGAATAGAATGGGAAACATTAGCTGCAGCAGGATTAATGTTTATTCCCGGTATGCAAGGATATGCTGCTAGTGCATTACAAGGTGGTTTAAATGCAATAGGATTAGGCGGTATAGGATCTACAACATTAGGAGGAGCATTTGGAGGAGGACTTACAGCTGCTGAAGCAGTAACTAGAGGATTAGTAATGGGAACAAGATTAGGAACAGCAACAAGCGCTCTTGGTCAAGGTTTAACACAAGGTTTTGATAATATAGATTTTAATTTAGCAGCAAAACAAGGATTAACATCTGGTGTATATAGTGCAGCTATATATCCTGCAATGGATGTTTTAGGTTATGGATTACAACAAGGAATGGAAAATTTAAATCAAATAGCTACTAATAATCCAAATGCATATGGATCTAGTCTTTTAGGAGAAATTTCTAATCCAGAATTATATGAAGTAGGTGGACAAATAAGAGATGGTTTATTTTCTGTACAACAATCAATGGGCTTACAAATGGGTATGACAGGAGAAATTGATCCATTAAATACTGCTGCTGCATTTATAGGTGGAGCTACATTAGGTACAGGAGGTACATTTACTACACCAACGATGCAACTAGGTTATTTATCTGGCGGTGCTGCAATGAATGATGAAGGCGGTATGGGTACAGAAATGGCAGGTAGTGCAGATTATAATATATCTGGTGCTGCAGATTCTAATCCTTTATCTATATGTGGTGGAGGTAGAGGTGACACAAGTCAAAGTGGATCATCTGTTCCAGAAGCACAATTTATAGATATAGGTAGCGGTCAATTTGGTAATAGTGGTTTAGGCGGAGTATTTGGAGGATTTGATGAATTAGGTGGATCTAATGTAATGGTTGATACCGATAAATTAATAGATCAATATGCACAACAAGGTTTAGGCGCAATGGTTACAGCGAGGGCAAGTTAATGAGTGATGGAACTTTAATGGGTGGTTTAAAATCAGTAGGTGGTTCTATAAGTAAAAATGTAGGAAAAGCACTAGAAGGTGGAGATTGGCTAGGTAGTGCAGTACAACTTGGTGGTATGTTATTAAATAATTATACTAGACCAGATTCACCAAAAATAGAAGATTATGTTCCAGAAGAAATACCAGATAGAGATATATCTGATTTTGATCCATCAATACCATTATTACAAATGGGTCAAGCAGATGTTGCATTAAAAATGTTAGGAGGAGAATTACCTTCATCTGTTGTAGATCAAATAAAAGCAACAGCAGGAGAAAGAGCTGTACAAGGTGGATATAGTGCTAGTGAACAAAGAGTTAGAAATGTAACAGCTAGAGATCTTGGTTTAAAACAAATGGATATGATTTCACAAGGATTTAGTTATGCTAATCAATTATATAATAGAGCGCAAGCAGCATTAGATCAAGCATACTCAATAGACTCTGCAAGAGCTAATCAAGCATATGATGCATGGGCAGCTAAATATAAAAGAATAATGGATCAACATAATAATGCTGTTGAACAACATAATGATTTCTGGTCAGAATTAACTAATGTTGGATCTAGATATGTACAGTCTGCTAGAATAGCACAAGAAAGAAAATCAGCTAAAGAAGATACTAAAACTGCAGCAGCTAAAAGTGATGAAATTATATCTGATACTGATAAAGCTGCAGCAGGTAGAATGTTAGTTGAAAGTACGCCAGATACAGGAACAAATTTTTATTATATATTAGCGACAATGCCAGAAACACTTAAATATGATTATGATATGTTAAGTCTTAAAGATTTTTACGGAAAATATGGAATATCAAAAACTGATGCTGCAAAAACTGCTCCTAACTTGAAATAGAGGTAAATTATGTCATATAAATATCAACCAAGAATGAATAATCCAGATTTTAGAGAATCGGGTTTAGCTGAAATATCTGCAGCAGCACAAGCTGGATTAGATACAGCTATTACACAAGGTGTTAATGAAACTAACATTAGAACATCTGTTATTAATCAGCAAAAAACATTAGCTAAATTACCTTCTGAAATTGCACAAGCAGAAGAAAATGTAAGAACTACATTTTTAGCAAACTCTAAAGAACTTGCAATGGCACCTATTGAAGTTAGACAACTTGCTATTGCAAAAGAATTAGATGAAATGCGTTTAGCTAAAGAAAGAATTAAATTTGAAAATGGTGCTATAGCAGCTGAATTACAAAATTTGCAAATTGAAAATCAAAATAAATTAGTAAACACTGAAGCTAAAAAACATTTTTTATCTGACAATATAAACGGACAACCAATTATGTTTAATGGTGTTCAATATACTGTTGCTGGTTTTCTTAATGCTGCAGAATTAAATCCAAACAATACAAAATTTTATACAGATCCTATGGTAGAAGCTATAATTAGACCATTAGAATTAAGTAGTGATGAATCTATAAGAAACAAAGTTGCAGCTTTTAGACAACAGCAAAAAAAGATTTTTGAAGAAGAAGCAATAGTAATTCGTAATATGAAAGTTAATGCTTTTAAACAAGCAAATCAACAAAACAATAATAATACAGGTGATACTCCTGTAATTAAAGTAACAGACAATATGGGTGCTAATGATGCAACACCAGCAAATGAATCTGATGTAGTAGCTGGATTTAATACAGGTGCAGGTTCTAATATAATATCAGAAGATACAGCATTTGTAGCTGCATATAAACATGTATATAAAGATAATGATGGAAATGTAATACCAGATGACCAATTAACTTATAATCAAAGAATGGTTAAACAAGAAATTGAAAATATTCAAAGAAAAGAAAATGTACGTATTGCTGAACAAAATGAAAAACTTAGACAAGATGCTATTAATAAAGGTATAACTAACGAAGAAGATATTAACACTTATATTATTAATGCTAAAATACAAGAAGATTTAAATTCAGATATAAAAATTGAAAATGTAAAAAAAGAAAATATTAATTTATCTTTAGAAAAACAATATAAAGCACAACTAAATAATTTAGATCTTCTTTATAATGATAAAGAAGTAAGAGATTTAATAAATAAATTTAACAGTCAATCTAGTAAAGATTTTTTAAATGCTGATATACCTGTTGAAGAAATCATTGCTAGTAGAAAAGAATTAAATGCTGCAATAAAAAATGTTTGGGAAAAAAATGTTGGTTACGACGATTTAAGTTTTGAAGAAAAACAAATAGCCGACTCTTTATTTGCACGATCACAAGCAGAACGTACTTTAGCTTGGATAGAAAAACAAAAAACAATTAATCAATCAAAAGCTAATGATTTAGCAGAAGCAGAAAGATTACAAAGTGGTAGAAATCCAACTGAAGGATATGTTACAATGGGTTCAAATCCAAGAGTAACAGCAGATTATTTAAAATCAAATGTTCCAATTGATATTGCTAATAAAAAAACTTTTGGAGCTTTAAATATACTTGATGATGAATATCAAGGTCAAAAAAGACATTGGCTTTCTGGAATGTGGAATAATATAATTAGTGGTGATGATCCAAATGTATCAAGAGGTGTATATAATTTAAATAAATGGAATAATCCATTACGTGTACATATGGATGCAGAAATTGATGGTAGACTAGCACAAATTAATGCAAAGATTGCTAATATTACACAAAGTGGTTTAAATAGAAATGATCCAAAGTATAAAAAAACATTAGGAGATTTACAATATGCTAGACGACTTTATACTGATTTAAAAGGTAATATTAGTGGTACATCTTGGTTTAAAACTATGCCAGATGAAGTTATATTACAAGGTACAACATATCAAATACAAGATAAGATTATAGAAATAACAAAACAATATCAAAAAGCAGGACATGCAAGATTTGGTGCAAGTTATGATGTTGATCAAGGTAATAGTTTAATTGGATCATTAAGTGATATGTTAGATGAAGTTTATATGCCAGAGTCAATAGCACAACATGAAGTAGTAGTTGAAAATATAGCATTAGATAAATTAGGTGAATGGGCAAGAGATACAATTGGTGCATCTGAATTATTACTTAAATCAACTATTAGTACCGCTGGTACTCCAGTAGCTGTTTCTAGTGATGCATACGTTGCACCAGAAGAATAAAAATATTACAATAGAATAGAGGTATAATCATGGCTGAATTTAAATATCAGACACGTGAAGAATTAGTAAATGCAGTAAAAAGTAGAAACCCGCAAAGGACTGCAGGTAAATCTGATACCCAAATCTATAATGAGTTCATAAAAGAATTTCCAGAATTTCAACAAAAAGTTGCAGAAAACTTTAATGAGCCTGATACAATTTCTAAAAATCCTAGCGATATTATTAATAATAATATTGAAGAAAAAGAACCTAATCAATTAGATAAAGCTACTGCTATGACAGCTATATCTAATGTAGTAAGTAAAGACTTTTATAAATACTTACCATTCATACGTGATGCAGAATTATTTGAATCAGCAAATATGTTGAAACGTGCAAGACGTGTACAAGATGGTACAGCTTCTGAAGAAGATATATTAAAAATAAAAGAGTTTACATTAGAACAAAATCAAGAAAAATCTTTTGGTTATAATGTAGCCAAACTTGTAACTGAAATACCTGCATATGCTGCAGAATTTGCAGCGTTTACAGGAGGTAGCGCTTTAGTTGGAGCAAAAGCTGGAACAGTTGTTCCGGGAGTTGGTAATGTAGTTGGAGGTGTAGTTGGAGGTATAGGTGGAGCTATAGCTAGTTTAGGAAGAATAGCAGGTAAACGAGCAGCTAAAGTAGCTATGTTTAAAGCAGTACAAAAACAAGTTGGTAAAGCTGTTGAAAAATTAGCTATAGATAAAGCTGCAGGTAAAGTTAAACAATCTGCTAAAGCAATAGCTGAAACAAAAGCTGCTAAAAATGCTGCACATATTTTAGGATATGTACCTAAAAGATTAAAAGCTGCAGATGCAAGAATGAGAGCTGGTGAATTTGCTAAAGATTTAGCTTTAGTAAAAACTAATTTTACAGGTCCTGCAAATAGAGGTGCTATTAGAAAACTTCTAAAAGAACAAGGTACAGGTAAAACATTAAAGAATGTAGGTAAATCAGTATTTCGTGGATCTGAAGAAGCATTAGTAATGAATTTATGGAGAAGTCCACAAGCATTTAATCAAGCATTACAACGTATGTCACCTACTTTTACTGTAGAAGATGGAGTATTAGATGAAGAAATGGTACTACGTTTAGTAGATGAAGGTGATGATTTTGTTTCAGCATTAACTAAAGCATATGCAGATCAAGGTATAGAGTTTTTCTCTGAACGTGTAGGTGACTCTTTATTCTTATTAAATAAATTAGTAGGTGGAGAAATTGTTTCTGGTGCTACTAAAAAAGCATTAACTAAAGCTGTTCCTAAAGGTGTTAATAACTGGTATCACGATCTACCATTAAAAATAGCTGTTACTAAACATTTAGATAAAGCTAAAAATAACGTACTTTTAAAAGAAAGTTTACGTAGAATGGGTTGGAATGGAACTCTTGCAGAAATGTATGAGGAACGTGTAGGACAAGCTTTAAGAGCTAGTATTGGATTACAAGATAATTGGTTACCAACTCCAGAACAATTATTAACAGAAGCTGTAGCATTTACTATATTTGGAGCAGGTGCAGGAGCTGTACAAACAGGCTTTAAATCAAAAGTATTAGGTGGTGCAGGGTATGAAGCAGCACAACGTGCAGAAGACTTTTTAGATACACCACAAGGCGAAAAAGGTGTACTTGTACAAAATGAACAAACTAAAGAATTAGATGAATATGTTGACGAAGTAGTAGAAGACTCTGTTAACAATGTAGTTGATGAATCACCTTTAGCTAAAGCTATACGTGGATTTGGTATTAAAGGATGGAAGCCTTTTGAAAATGTAGAAATTAGAGGTAGTGTATCACAATTAATTAAAAGTCTTAATGCAGATAGTTTACAAATGCGTTTAAGAAAAATGAATGCTGAAGGTAAATCTAGAGAAGAATTAACTGCAGAAGCTAAATCATTCTTAATTGAAACAATTAAAGCTAGAGGTGTAACAGTTAGAAATAGTGAAGTTGCACGTAGAAGACTACAAGAAGCTATTAAAAATGGAGAAGCTGTATTTTCTAGAGATAGAAGAACAGGTAGATCTATGTATGTAATAGATATAGGTGCAGTTAAAAAGAGATATGATGAAGCTGGTAGAAGTCAAGAATTTTTTAAAAACTTTCAAGAAGAATCTAAACAAGATAGATCTATATTATCATTAACATTTGAAGAATATAATAAATTTAATGAAGATGGTTTATTAACAGGAGAAGATATAACAGATCTTTTAGATCAAAAAGGTACACCACCTGTATCAGAATTATTACGATTATTTAATATGCGTAGAGCAGATGAAGCTGTTGCTGCATGGGAAATGTTAAAAACAGCTAGAAAAAGTTTTACTAAACAAGCTAAAGAAAAAGGTAATGCTAAAGATGGAATAAGATTTAAATTTACACCAACTGTTCGTGTTTCTATGACTGAAGCACAATTATCTGAAGCTGGTTATTCATTACCAGAAAATATGAAAACTACTGATGGTAAAGGTACATATGAAGTATATGTAGGTGGTCGTAATATATTAAATGCACAAACAGGTAATGCAGAAATTAGTATATCTCCTGTTGGTAATGCATCTACAGTAATGGAAGAAGTTATTGAAGCTGCAGTACGATTAGAAATGGTAGAAGATCTTAATGGAGAAACAGCAGGTTATCAAAGTGAAAACATTAAATTTTTATCTAACTTATTAAAAAGTGTTGCAGCAGAAGCTGGTATAGATGTTAGTGAAGATGGTTATAGTGAAATAGAAATTATATCTAAAGCATTTTTAGGTGGTGTTGTAGGAGCTTATACAGGACACCAAAGCGAAGCATGGAATAGTATTCGTGTTACTGAAGAACAAAAAGTTAACTTAATTGCTATTATGAGAGATCTTGTAGGTGATGCGTTAGTTGACTCAATGATAGAACTAGGTAATCAAAATCGTGAAACTACTAAACCTAAAGAAGAAACAGCAAAAGAAACAACAGAAGAAACTAAACCTGTAGAAGAAACTACTGAAGAAACTACTGAAGAAACAGATAAACCTAAAAAAATTAAAACAAAATTATCTGAAGAAATAAAAAAAGTAGATACATCATTACCTAAAGAAGAACAAGTTGAAGCTATTACAAAAGCAATAGAAACTGTTAAAGCTGATGTTAGTGATGCTAAAGCTCAAGAAATAGATAAAGTAGCTCGTACAATACAAGAAGCTATTGATAAAAGTCCTACAGACTCTATTGTTAAAAATGTATTAGAAATTATTAACAATCAACCACAATCATTTTCTTTAGAGATTATACCTACAGAAGAAACTGTAATAGATATAGTTAATCAATTAGAAAAAGAATTACATGACTATGATCATGATAAACGATTATTATCTGAAATAAACAATAGTAGATTGTCACAAATAATAAATGAAATATATATAGGTAAATCAGAAGCACCTAATTATTATTATTATATAATGAAAGAAAATCCAGAAACTAAAAAAATTATTGAAGACATAGTTTCTAGTTATGATGCTTTTGTTAATTTTCTAAACATTGACTCTAAAGATGTAATAGAACCATTAAAGGTTTTACATGATGCTTTATTAGAATTTGTAACAAGTACAATAGGTAGTACTAATAAAGATGCTTACGATATGTTAACACATATACATCAGCGTTATGAAAATTCACAACGATTAGTAATGATAGAAATTAATAAATTTGGAAGTAAAATTTTAAATAAATCATGGTCCACTGAAAATATAGAAAGAAATATTAAAAATCATTTACAAAGTACATTTGGAATAACTACAGGTGAAGGTAAATTAAAAGCTTTAATTGATGGTTTTATTCGAATGAGAAAACCAGATGGTACTACAGATCATGCAGCTATTATTTCTGCATTACATTCTTTAACAGGAATACCAACAGCAAACTTTGATAGCATTCCTATTAAAGATATAGATGCTATTTATGAAGATATAATAAGTGTATTAGCTTATAGTGCAGGAAGTGGTAATACATTACAAAATGTATTAACTTATTTTACAAGTCAAAATAAAGAAATAGGTAATACAGGATTTGAAAGAACTTTTGTACAACGTATTTTATATACACAAGGATTAGAAGCTCCATTAAAAATTACATTTAAAAATACAGATGGTAATACAGAATTAGCTATGCGTCTTAATTCACAAATTATAGAAGCAGCTTTAAGTATAGCAGGAGAACAAGGTATACCTGCATTAGAAGCTTTAGCTATGATTAGTGGTATACAATTAGACAATGGTAAAAAAGTAGGACATAAAAGATTTGATCGTATAGATAGAGAACAATCTTTATTACAATTATTTAAACAAGATGGTGATTTTTATTATCAATCTGCTGGTGCTATGGGTGGTAAATCAAATGTTTATGGTATATTAATGAAGAAAATATACGAAAAAGATTTTAAAGATGCATTAGCAAAATATACTGAAATTTATAACAATGCTGTAAAAACTAGTGGTAATGAAAAACATGTTAAACAATTTTTAATGGAACCAAGTAAAGTTTCTGCTTTAATGGAAAAAGCTAGTAATGAAAAAGATTTGTTTAAAATAAACTATATAATTAACAATGCTATAATAGGTGAAAAATTACATGGTAATTATAGTAGTTATAAAAATATAACTGATTTTAAAAAACGTGCGCATCAAATACCAACACCCGGAATACCATTAAAAAATATTAATAATATTAATTATATATTAATAGATGATTTAGATAATGAACTAGATGGTCAAGGTGTATATACAGATGATTTCGGTATGAGAGCTGCAGCAGAGCTAGGACCATTATTTATGTATGGATCTGGTAATGCAGAAAGTATTAAACCTATAGTACGTTATACTAAAGATGGTGTAGTCTATATGTTTAAAGGTAGTTTAATTAATGCTGCTAATTTAGAAGGCGGAATACATCAAGATTTAAATACATTATTAAATAAAATAAATTCTACTGGTAAAAAAGTAGATATGATTATACCTAAATCTGCAGCTAAACTAGGATTTTTTGGTACTGCATTACAACAAAAAGCAGCAGAATTAAGTGTAGACAATGTAAATAGCATAGATCCTAAATCTATTACAATAGGAACTATGCAAGGCAAAGACTTCAAAGTTGTACAAAATTTAAATTATAATACTGATTTTAGAAATTCACCATTAGCAAAACAGTTAGTAACTGATATGCATATGGGATTAAATCAAGATACAATTAATAAAATACAAAGTGAAAACACACAAATTTTATTAAGTTTATTAAACGATAATTTTGATTTAGCATTTGGTAGAGAAGCAGAAGCTATAAGAAAAGAATTACTTGACAATCCTAAAGCTGATTTAAAAGATCTTACACCTTTAGCACAAGATCGTATAGATGCTATAGCTAAAGCAGTAACCTTTGAAGCTACATTACCATATGAAACAGCTAGAGAGTTATTAACAGTTGTTGCTGAAGTCTTAAAAGATCATGCATGGAATGAAGAAGCTAATGCTGATTATTTTCGTAGATTACAAATAGCTTTAGAAAGTGATGCTGTATTAGAAACAGATCCACAAGTAAGTAAATTTGTAGAACAAATGAAAGCAAGGTTTATACAGCGTTCTATACAGCGTACAGCACCAAGAGTTATGATGCAGAAAGTATCATCATATGGATACAATATACCTACATACTCTGTTCAGAAAGATGGAGTTAGATTAGCATGGATTATATCTAATACTAAAGGTGTTAGAGAAGCTACTGATCGAGATGAAAATGAAAATTTATTTACATCAATAGATGATGCTATAAATCATATACAAAGAAATAAAGAAAAATATATTGATATGTTTGTAGTAGATCCACAAACAGGTGAAGCTACAAATCAAATTAAAACATGGGAAATATATGATGTTCAAAAAGATTTATTACCTATGGATATAAATGAGTTTTCTGGAAAATTTGTAATTCCGGGTGGTATTATATTAGAAAGTCGTATACCTGCAGAAAATTTACAATCTCATGCAGCACATAGATTATGGAAAAAAGTAAACAAAGATGCTAAAGGTAATTACTCTATTACATCTAAAGATATATCTAAAAATAAAGGAGAAGATTTTGATGGTGATATAGGGTATCAACATTATTTAGATGACAAAGCTAATACCACAATTAAAAAGAATAAAAATAAAATATTATTATTAATGGCTGCTACATATGAAGATCCAAAAATAATAGAAGCTATACAAAAACTAGAAGCTAATCCAGAAGTATTTGATGAAATAGCTAGTAAACGTAAAAACAAAGTAACTACTGCTGATTTATTTGTTAATGAATTAGATTTTGAATTAGAAACACACGATGCTAATAGAGCATCATTACAAGCATTAGGTATAGTAGCATCTAATAATAAATTCTTTAGTTTATTAGAATACATGGGTTATGAATTAAAAACTACATATAATCAATTTGGTGAAATTGTAATTAGAAAAGGTAAAAAGTTACCTATTAAAGAAAGAAATAATATTGAAGCTATAATTAAAAAATCTGGATGGGCAACAGATTTATTAAATATAGCAGTAGATAATGCATCTGCACAACAAATGGCACCATTAGGATTAAATGAAAATAATATTGCTATAGCACAATTACTTTTATTTTTAAGTCAAGCTAATACTAAAGAACAAATTAAAGCAGAGATGAATAAAATAGTAGACTTTTTATGGTCTGCACCTATGCAAGATTATGTTGAAGCTATTAAAAAATATAATAGAAATAGCACACAGGAAAGATTTGATTTAGGTGGTCGTAATAACTTTATTAAAAAATACATGCAAGAAAAAGGACATGATTTAAACACACAAATATTACCTATAATGCAATTAGATGCAATGGCATCAGATGTATCTAATGGTAATAAACTAATTAATAGTGAATTTACACCGCCATCTAGTATAGGTGAATTAATACAAAGAGAAGAATTACTACAAGAATTTACTAATAAGAAAAATAAATATTTTGTTATTGATACAAACAATAATGCTTTTGATCAAATTAAAAGTTCATTATCAGAAATGAGAAGTAAAGTATATAATAACAATATATTAAGTGGACAATTTGGTAAAATGATTATTAATCCAGATAACTTACCAGATTATGCTAGAAAAAATATATTTAGAGATAAGTATATTAATAATGTAGAACAATACATATTACAAAAAATAGCTGAATATACTGTAAATGGTAATCAACCATTTGATGCAACTTCTAGAGTAGCATTGTATAATATAATACAAAATCAAATTCGTGATTTAATTAATAGTGGAGAATATAGTTCTAATAAATTCTTACAATTAATAGATATTAGTATTGAAGGTAGAATACAAGTTGATCCTAAATATCAATCTAATCAAGATTTCTTATTAAATGCAGTAGAAAGTATTATGAAAGACTTTGATAAACTACCTGCTGCATTACAGGCAAATTTAGTTACATATCAAATTGCTGTATATGGATTAACAGATAGTACATGGAATGGTGGCTATCTTATGTTTATAGGAAAGAAAAGAAGATTAGCTTTATCTCAAGCAATTAATAAAAACATACAAGAGTTTATTAATTTTGAAAATAAAGATTTACCTATTGCTCAAATAGCAGGAGAAGCTAGAAAATTTATGGAAGAAGCTTCATATACTGATATAGAAAATACAACTAAACCATTACATAAACAAAGCCATGTAGATATTTTTGAAAATAATCAAGAAGAAAGTGATATTTTATTAAAAGAAAGTTTAGATCGTAAAGTATTAAAAATAGATAGTATTGCAGATAAAGAATTATCTAATGATTTATCTAAATATGATAGTATGGTAGATGATTATATTAATGATAAAGAACATAATAAAGACGTTATACCTATAGATAAACCAGAACAAGGTATGAATCATTCGTTATTATCATATCATCAAGCTATAACTTATGCAGCACCAATAACTATGGCTGGTGCAACTGGTGCATTAAAACAAAACTTTGATTTAAAAAATGATGCAGATACAGTTAGATTGTTAGGTAGATTAGTACGTGAACAATTAGAACATAGTGTTGGTGCTAGACGTAAATTAGGTCGTAAAGCTGAAAAAATTGACGAAAGTGATATAGCATTAGGTAAACGTGTATTAGCAGCTATAGGTGCTAAATTAACAGGTACTGAAGAAGTTGTATTAGATGTTGTAGAAAAAGAAATAGCTCTATCTAAAGCTATAGATATTGTTTTTAATCAAGAAAAGAAAAAAGTAGATACCGAAGTATGGAATGGTAAACCACCTGCTTCTTTAATTAAGAAAGCTCGTAAAGCTATTAATCAAGGTTTAGCTACAGAAGTACCAATGAAGACATATGGTCAAGTAAAACGTGTTCTCATTGAAGCAGAAATGAATGAATATTTAGAAACTACAGGTAGAAAAGATAATTTAATACCTGTAAAATATCCTGTTGTTACTTCTAAAACTGCTAGTGAAATATATAGAGAATACAATGCTAATAAAAAAGATTGGATGGCTACAGCAGAACAAGTAGAACAAACTATACGTGATAATTTTGAAAAACAACGTCTTAAATTAAATAAAGAAAAAGGTGCTTATATAGCACATTTAGGTAAAGTTAAAAACTATTTACCTATGATGTTTGCACAACATCCATATTTAACAAAAGTCTATGAGAATAGAAAAGAACAAGATCCAGAAACAGATACTGCTAAAAAATATCGTGGAGATGTAAGAAGTATTAGTCGTACTGGAGATATAAATACATTTCAAGACATGGTAGATAATGGTTATATGCCATTAACAACTAATCCTGCTGAATTATTTGAAATATATACAAGACAAACATCTCAAGATAGATATATTCGTGCAGCGTATCAGATGATGATGATGCAAGAATTACCAGATGGTACACCATTATTAATTCCTGCAATAGATATACAACAAGATCCAGATAATAAATTCTTTAATCAACAATTTATAAATGAATATGCAAGTAAATTACAATTTGCATATGGTAATATTGTTAAACGTAAACCTAGTGAAGGTGCTATATCTTATATTAACAAAGTTATAGAAGAAGTAAGTACAGGCACAGAATACGTTTTAAAAGAAACAGGTATACCAGAAGTTCCTACTGTATATGTATTACGTGGTCATAGTGCAAATGTAATGGATATGATCATAGGTAAAAGATATGAAAACAAATGGTTAAGTAAATGGGAAGCATTAGTAGCTTGGACCAAATTTGCTGCCATTGGTTTCCCATATTTATCTTGGTTCCATCATCTTGCATTATTAGAATCTCAAGTAGCTATAGGTGGTATTAAAGGTTCTTCTGTATGGCAACCTAGACAACATTGGAAAGCATTTGAGAAGTTTTCTAAAGATTTAAAAGACGATCCTTTTATAGCAGAAAAATGGTACAAAGCTGGTATGAGAGCTACGTTAGAAGATCCAGATTATGCACAAGGACTTGTTAACCAGCATATAGAAGAAATAGCTGATTACTTACAAAAGAATTTAGGCGGTAGCTCTGCTAAAGCTCTACGTAAATTCTTGGATCTTAAAAAGAATTGGGATTATAAATTATGGGTACAACTTCATGCACCATTAAAATTATGGACAGCAGAAGGATTATTATTAGATGCTCGTAACCAATGGGCTGAAAATAATGTTAGACGAGAAGCAGATGGATTACCACCATTACCATTTGAAGAAGCGCAAGTTATAAATGAAATAGCAGAATTAGTAGATAGCTTATATGGTGGTGTTAATTTCCAACGTAGAATTTGGGCTACACCACATGCATTACAAATAGCTAATAATGTATCCTTTGCGTTTGACTGGACATATAGTGCAGCTTCTATGGCAGGTGCTGGTGCTATTCCCGGTCTTAACGAAGTATTTGGTACACCTACAGATCTACAACAAGAAATACGTTTAAAAAAATATATACCTGCATTTTATGCAATAGTTATGTTTGGTATACCTAATGCTATACAAGCTGCTATATATGGTATTACAAGACCTGTAGGTGAAGATGATGACGAGCCATTAATCTTTTTAAATGAAGAAGGTAGAGCTACATGGATAGATGTTACTCCATTATATAGAGTTATGCCATTCTATGATAATAAACAATATGGTACTGACTCTGGAGAAAGACGTGTATATTTACGTTGGGGTAAACAAGGATACGAAATAGGTGGATGGTTAACTAATCCAATAAGAACAGCTGGCTATAAATTATCTGTACCACTTAAACAAGCTATAGAACAACTTACTGGTAGAAGTATGGGTGGCTGGGATCTTGCTTATAAAAATGCTGACTACTATGGTGTATTTGAAGCAGCAGGTTCATTCTGGAATAGTAGAGTAGGTAATATAGCTAAAATGTATGTACCATTTAGTGTACAAGATATTATAAATGGTAGACCTACACCATTACCAGCAATACCTGTTAACTTTGCTAAAATGAAACAAGGTAAACATCAATGGTATGCTGCTAAAGAATTAGCAGAATTATATATTGGTTATACTAAACAGGGTAATTTTGAAAAATTACAGGATCATAAACAAAATTTATATAGAATTGGTGCAGGTATAGTAGCTGCAGCAGTTAAAAATGGCGCTAATGCTGATGCTGTTATGAAACAAGGATTAGCAAATGCTAGAGCAGAACTATATAAAGAATTAGAAAATGCAATGAAAAAGAAAAAATATGATAAAGCTAATGGTATAGCTGTCAGATTAAGAGCATTAGAAGCTAGTGCATTTACTATTAAAAAAATTGTAAAAGAGAATTTATAATGGAAGTAAATAAATTAATTATATTTTTTATACTGATGTTATCATTAATTGCTATGATAATGGATGTATTTATTTTTCATAGACTATGATGACTGCATTAAAAAAAGCTCCCCGAAGGGAGCCAGTTGTCTACGCTTCCCAAGAACTACCTCTGTAGTTACCAGATGTAGCTTTTTGAGCAACTTCAACGTCTTTGGTGTTGTAAGTTGTACCTCTATAAGAAGCGATATGATCGTTAGATTTCACCGCTTCTTTGTGAACAACTTCAGCACCTCTATATGATAGATTTGCCATTTTATTCTCCAGTTACGATGCGTTCCTTCCCACACCATGTGGTACTTCCGACCTTTCGGTTGAACGAATATGCTAGTTTTTATCATGGAACTAGCAAACCATTGCTTCATCGCATAGAAGCACTAAAGAACTTAAAACGGAATATCCTCTGTGTCAAGATCTTGATTAAGATTATCTGGTTCATCATCCAGATGATCCCATGATTGATCATCAGCATCTAATTGTTTAGATAGAAACTGTATTTGATTAGCAACAACACGTAACTTTTGTCGCTTATCACCATTTTCTGTTTCCCATATATCAAGCTTTAGCTTGCCATCAACTAATACTTGACTTCCTTTGCCAATGTATTTTGCTGCAGTTTCAGCTTGTCTAGCCCAGACAGTTACATCTAAAAATACAGGAGTATCAACTTTATTTCCTGTAGATTTATCTACATAACTATCATTTATTGCTAGACCAAACTCGCCTACAGATGTTCCATTACTTAATGTTTTTAACTCAACATTTCTTGTTAAGTTACCTACTACTACTACTTTATTATAACTAGCCATTATGACTCCTTTTATATGTTATTTAATTCACAGATTCTGTATTTTATACCAGACCAATCTGCGTATTGTTTCTGCAAAATCATAACTGCAAACCTGCTGTCATTAGTTATGAAATTTGCACCTTCAAGAGCATCCATAAAAACTTTTACCAGATTATCTACATCTGGCTTTGTAGCTTTATAGATACTCCCTTTTTCCTTATCCTTACTAGAATGCCCTTTAAGCCAATTAAAGCTATAGATGACCTCTAGCTTTAGTGGACCATCAAAAGGCGTTTCTGGAGCATTCTCCAAAAGACTATCACGTAAGAATAACTTCATGTTGTTTAACTCTTTACTAGCACTAGCTGAAACAAACAAATGTTTCATCCACATCTTTAACATTGCTGCACGTTCAAGATGTCCATATTGTGCTAGGAATTTGTTAAAACTTGTCTTTTGTATTATACGTAATGCACTTTGATGAGTTTTTGTAGGGACATCAAATATTATATTCCCTGCAATACTCCTTGAGTTTATCGATGTCATCAGACACTTTCTCCTTATCAAGAACAATTTTAGCCATATTTCTACGAGCATAGTCAATATATTTATACTGATCATTATGTTCAGTTCTTAATATATAACTAAACTGCAATGGATGTTCTTCTATCCATTGATGGCATTTTGGACAAACAGCAAAACCATTTTGCATATCATATCTATAATGAGTATACTTTCTTGGTATTATATGATGCGCACCATTATAAGCCATGTCATTACATCCTTCACGATTTAATTGACATCTATTATAATATTTATGGTTAATTACTTTTTGCCATAATTTATCATATTTTTCTGACATTTATTATACAACCTTTCGGAATAACGATTAGATCTTTTAAATCATCTAACTCTCCTACATATCTAGTAGTAGTTAGACGAAGCCAAGTGGGAGATTGTGCATCTACCCACCCGACTGTTTCTGCTAGTGCAGGTTCAATAGGTTCTTCTGAATGTAAGATAGCTTTAATATCATTCCATTCAACAAGAACTCTATCGCCTTTACTAACTTTAGTCATTATTAATCCATTCGTCTTTTTCGAAGTCATAATCATGTATTAAATATGATTTACATTCAATTAAAACATCCTTTTTTCTATGATAATTATTAGGATATTCAGTATAATCATCATGTACACATGCACCTTTTTCATTATGCAAAACAATTTCACCACAATTATAACCTATGTCTTCATCAGCATACTTAATATGCATTTCAACATTAGGATGTTGTTCTGATAATGCTTCAAATATTTCAAAAGGTGCAGCCCAAGCGGTGTCAAATGTTACATGTGTATCATCATGCCACTTAACATCACAAGCATTCCATTTTGTACCCCAATTATGTATACACCAATGATACCAATCACTATGACCATATTTCTTTTCAAGTTCTGGTCTTACTGTGCCATTAGAAGTTGTACCTTTTAATTCTTCTGGCATTGGTATAATTGAGTCAAAGTTAAACTCATGATGTTCAACAATTGTTTCAGTTGCTTTTACTGGATCATCACCATTTACTAATGATGTTAAATCCATTACTTTTGATTCTTCTTCTTTGTTTACTGACTTACGTAAGTTATCAAGATCTTCTTTAGATCCTTTTAAATGTACGCTATTTGATACCCAATTTGGCATTTTATTTACTCCTTTTCTATGTTATTTTATTAATTAAATGTCTGTGTTTTCTTATGGAATACCATTTTTGCAGAACCAGTACTACCACCACGATTTTTTTCCCAAGACATTATTATTGGTTGCTTGGGTAAGTTCATGTGTATATGTTCTGGATCTGGATACAACAGACCTGCTAAATAAGCATCTTCTTCTAACGCACCAGTTTCTTTAAAGTGCGATAGTCTAGGTGCTTGTTTCTTCCTTTCATTAACAGTACCATGTTTGTTTATATCAGCTTCTCTACTTAATTGAGATAATATAATCATCATAGGATTACTGTTTAATGATTTTAACGTATCAGCAATATCATTAGATGCACGAGCATAAAACTCACGATCTTTATTTTTATTACTAAACGCTTTCATTCTTTGTACATAATCTAATCCAAAGAATGTACTTTTGTATCTTTCAGATGCGTATCTCATAGAGCTACATATCTGTTTAGGTGTTAATGATTTATCATATATAGTTAATGGCGATTTCTTTAACAGGTCCAAATAAGCTTTAAACTTTTCTGTTTCCTGTTTTGTCATTTTATTTGCTTTAACTATACGTTCTTCTATACCACTTAATATACATATACATTTACGTAGTATATCAGCACGTTGCATCTCTAAACTAAACATAGTAGCATGGCGTTCATTTTTAAACTCCCACCAATCTCCTTTACGTTTAATTACATGATGTAACATTTCATTACATAACCAAGTTGTTTTACCTACACCCGGTCTTGCACCTATGACTACTGGAAAAGATGGTGGATATTTCGTAATTATTTCATTTATCTTATCATATTTAGATGGATAACCACCTCTTATCATAAGATCATCTAACGATATATCATCATCTTCATCAACTTTGTTTGTAGTTAACAGATGAAATAAATCTTCTGTTACACCACTTATAGCTTCCTCTACATTAAAAGGATTAGTCATATCCTTTTCTGCTTTTTGAGTAAGCATTTTAGCTTCTCTAGCAAGTTTATACTTACGTAATAAGTCACACCAATATATAGGTCTAGCTTCATTATATGCATAAACTTGATCTAATCTAGATACACTATGATTGCTATCCAATGCCACAATTCTTGACCATATTGAAGATTGAGTTAATGGTTGACCTTGAGATAACATTGTTTCTATTACCTCAAAAGCCAATCCATAAAACTCATCTACAAAAGAATCTCGATTTATATTATGAACAGCAACTGCTCGGAATCCTTGAGATGGATCATTAATAATACTACTCAAGGCACTACCTTCAACTACTGAATCATGCATAAGATACTCCTAGTCTGCGAAATATGTGCCAAATATATCATCAAAAGCAACTTTTTCAGTTACAATATCGGCACCTAATTTTTCTAATCTATGAACTTCTGCTTCTGTCCATTGAAAACAAGGTAATTCAAGATAATTTTCTAAATGATCTACTTGTAGATTTTCTTCTATTCTACATCTAAATAGAGAAATTAAGTAGTCAACATATTCTTCTGTTGCAAAACTTTCGTCAGTATAACATACTTCTGGTTTATCTGCAATAGGAGAATCTTTACCGCCTACACCTAATCTTTCAAGTAGTTTAGTTTCAACAGTAACTTCTTTAGCGTTAAAGGTTTCTTTAACTTTATCTATTGAATTTTTAGTAGATTTAGTCATAGCTTGTTGCATGACTTCATTTTCATCATGTACTTTTACAGTACCAATGTTTTCAATTTCAACATACTCACCATCATTACGTTCTCTAGATACACGTTCTTCTGGTTGTTCTGGTTCTGTTTCTTCTATTACAATAGAATCACTAGGTAATTTACTTGCATCAACAGTATTGATTTCTTCTTGAGAATACAAACCACCAAAGGTATCTGGAAATGCTTCTCTTAAAGCTTGTACTAATGCTACTTTTTGTAACATAGTACGTGGCTTTGATGACCACATACCAGTAGGTGTGCCATCTCTTTTAAGACCAACATATTCTTCATACCATACAGTACATGTAATAGGTACTGTGTAACCTTCTACATATACTTCTGCAGTAGCTTGCATATCTGGTATAGTACCTTCAATAGTACATTTGTGACCTTTATATCTATGATCACGTTTTGCACGTTTAAGGAATGTTTCTTTACCAGTAATCATACTAGCTGGTGCATTACCATACTTTACAAGATATACTTCTCGTAAGAATGGATTTAATTGCTGATGTTGACATAACTTCAGAAACATTGCCATTTCTGTATCAGTTATGTTTGGGTTATTGCAAATGTATTTCTTTACAGTTGCAGGTGATAACGTAATCTCATTGTCATTAAGATCACGATAAGATACTTCCATTTTACTCATTTACTTACTCCTATTTTATAGTACGTTAATAATAAATAATATAACATTATATTATTTTTTTGTCAAAAGTTTCTTTCTTTTGACAGTTAATTTTCCATCTTGATTATACCACAAACTACTAATAACTTTCTTACCTAGTAGTTTTTCGGCTTTAGCTACACTAATTAGTTTACTATCGTATAAATCATTTGGATTTATACCTTGCTTAACGCATTCTTCTACTAGTGTATCTTCTGCATCATCATGGAAATGCCTACTTTTACGACCAACACCAAGCTCATAATCATTTAATTCTTCGCCTTTGTGTAGTCTAGTATATAGTTCTTGCTTTAATGCTCCACCGAATGATTTGATTTTTTCATAAACCTTAACCATTTCTTCCAGTTGATTATTAGGCAAGTTCCATATCTTTACTTCTTTATTACTTTTAGCTATTTGATTAGCTTTAGATAAGTTACCAATTGTTGCAGGACAACGCATATGTTTATTACACCATATACATTTATCATGAGGTATGTATGGTGGATTATCTAATTTAGCTATTTCAATAACTTCTTTCATCATAAGAATATGACTATTCAGATGAGTGTCTGTAATTCTAAACACTTGTGGTTCATCATATACTCTTGGTTGTACTATTACAGTATAACGATGTTTGTATTTAGATACAAACGGATCAAGACCAGCCATATAAGATAATAACTGTTCTGATTGTGGACTTACTGCTTTTGCACCAAACTTAAAGTCTAATACAATTACAGTACTTTTACCTATTGTAATAACTAAATCTGGTATACCACCAGAAATACCTAATACATTAAGTTCGACCCATTTTTCGCTATCAGTCTTAACTACATTATTATAAGTAGTATCAGAAGTTTTATCTTCTAAACCTTTTATAAAAGATCTAGTTTGATCAATAGCAATTTGGACATCTCTAATGTCTTGCTGATCCATTTGTTTATCTGGATCACGCATTTCATTACTTTCACCCATTAGTTCTTCTAGATAATCTGTATCACAAGTATAACATTCATTAGTAGGATCTAGAAACATCTCAACATATTTGTGTTTTTCTGTACCTTTTATAGTATGTACAGTTTCAACACTATCGCTAGTATATGCAGGACATTTTACTAGCATTGGATGTGTACTTGGTCCATAAGGATCATGTTTGATTTTTGTAGTACTATTACCTATGTGCATTTTATATTTCACCTCCTTTATTAGTTGATTTATCTCTCCATTGATTTTAATACATCTTCGACTTTTAGCCAATACTTTTTAGTACTAACTTTATTCCAGCCTTGCGGTCCACCATTCCATATACGAGCGTATACTTCTGGTGTTACTGTAAAGCCAGTATTTTCTTCGTATTTTGCACCCCAATAACTTAAATATAGGTTACATATAATACGACTCATTTGCATATCATATCTGTCATCTAATGTAAAATCAGTACCAAAGATATTGTTTACATCTTCAACGACATTATGATGTATTTGTAGACAACCGATGTTATCTCCATCATCGCCTACCGCATTAACATTACCATCACTTTCAACAATAATTAATGCAGATATAAATGTTGCTATATTCATAAGCATTATTTACTCCTATTTTTTGTATACCATTCATCAAAACGATATTTATAAGCATTACACGTAATTAACTTATTTTCCCATTTTGGTGTATACCATTTATTACCTTTTCTACGATAAAGCTGATAATCATAATCATCAACTTTTTCACGTCTAACCATAGTATAACTTTCATGACAATTAATATCATAACAGTCATTATCTTCTAAATAATCCCATATATGATTATCCACATTATCTAGACATCTTGGACTATTTTCGTTATACGTTTCTTTCTGATTTTGAAAAGAAACTTCATCACCTTTAAGGTGAAAACTTTTAGTTTCAGTATAAGTTTCTTCTATATCATAATTAAACGCAATATGTTTTCTAGGATTTTGCCTATAAAACTTATGACGTTTGTATCTTATATGTTTATTAGTTGCCATGATAACCTACTCTTTCTATAACTTTAACAACATAATAATGACCACCAGTAAAATGATCTATTTCATCTTGTGCGTTTGGCTGCAAATCTGTAAATTCTGTATTGCCAGAAACAGCAATAACATTTTTATCTAATGCATCAAAACGAACAATGAGATGATCATCTATATCATATTCTGGTATTTTTTTTGGTTCATCTAATTTCATTATTCACTCCTGCTAACTTTTACTTGCTCTACAATAGCTAAAGCAATTAAATTAGCTATATCATGTGATACAGAGTCATGTTTACGATATAATGCAGGCAATAATTCTTGAATACACCATGCGTAATTTAACTCTACTACAATATTTTGATCTTCTTTATTTGCCATAATACTTCCTTATAATTAAGGGGAAGGTTTCCCTTCCCCATTGTTAATTTACTCTACTTCATTAGCATAAGCTTCTAGTGTATGTTCATCGAATTGTGGTAAACCCACTTGTTCTTCTATAAGTCCTAATGCTTTTTCTTTAAGAACAGCACGAGAACCTGTAAGATTATCATATGAAACACTGCTACGAGTACCTAATGAACTATTCATTTTACCTGTTTCTCTAGCAAGTACATTAGTTATTGCATTAAAGAATGCATAACCAGTATCTTGATATTTACTATCAATACCATCTTGACCTTCTTGCCAAAGATCAATTATTTGGTCTTGCTTTTTAGTATTACCAAGAGAATGACCTTTCTTAGATACTTTAGGTAAACCTGTTTCTGGATCTATATTATCTGGAAACAGATTTTTAAGTATTAGTCTTGCAGCATTAACTGATAAATTACCAGCTTTACTTAACGTACTCATGCGTAATTCTTCTATTTTAGCACGTTTACGTAACTGCCACATTTCATTAATATTTACTAATACTTTATCCATGCAGTCAGAATAATGCTTAACAACACGATACTTATCGCCAGCATTATCTCTATACAACGCAGAAGATATAGCCATACCACGTGTATTGTCACAAACAACACGAACAGTATTAAATACTTGTTCTATGCCTTTGCCACCATGACGCATATTATTACTTACCATGTATCTAGTTAATGTTGGACTATCATCTCCATGTATCTGATGTCTTCCAATAACCATACTCACAAACTGTATAGCACCATTATATAAAGTACCTGCAGATTCTATTGTAATAGGATCTTCAGTATCTGAATAAGGTTCTATAACTTGTGAGTCGATATACCCAACAAGTCTATTCATGTCTAGTAAAGTATAACTATTACTAACACATTTGTTGAGTATTTTTTGTTCATCTGGTCTACCTAGTGCATAAACACCGGGAACTTCTTCCCATTTAGGTTTTGAGTAAACCCAATCAACAATTTCATTCCCCCAGCTAACTGCTGTTGGAACTTTAACGATGTCGTACTTGAATAACTCTTGTACTTCATCAGTCTTTAGTGGTCTATTTACCCTAATATAATTAGGTTCTTTGTGCCAAGTATCGCCCCATACGATACCTTGATCACATGTATCTATACCATGTCCCATGATATTTTCTCCTTTACTTTATGTTATTTTATTATATGTTAAACGTCAAACAGAGAACATTATGGAAATAAATTTGCACCATGAAGATAAAGAATTATCTCCAAAAGATTGGAAGCAAACTGCTTTCCAGCTCTATTTGACACGACAATCACACGCTGACATATGTAAGCAATGTGATAATTTATCGCCACACACCCTTAAAGAATGGATCAATAAAGGTGAATGGCGAAAGCAACGTGACGAATTAGAAGAACAAGCAAAACAAAATTTTGTAGCTAAATATAAAAGCTTGATTCTTGCTAATCGTGTAGATGTTACTAATCGACACCTTAATATATCTAAAGCACTAGAGCAACGTATTGCAGATAAGCTCGAAGATAATAAAGCTAATTACGATGATGAAGAATTACTTAACTACGCTAGAGCGTTGAAAAGTGCTTCAGATGTTTCAGCAAGAGCAGTTGGACTATCAGATAAGATAGATCCGCTTGCTGAAGGTGGACAAATACATGGACAAGGCATGATTATTAACATCGGTATGCAAGCTTCTCCTGTTAAAACAGTCAAACCTGTTTCTGATGTAGAAATATTAGAAGATTAAGCTTGCACTTATAAATAAATTATGATTTTAATTAAATTCATAATATTTATTTACTCCATATATTATGCAAAGGTCCATAAGTCTTTCACTTCCTTTCACTTATGGACCTTACTTCTTTCTCATGATATGGTATGTCATATACCTTTGATGAAAAATCTTTTAATCTAGTTTTAATCCAAACAAGATAAAAAGAATGAGCAATAAATGGTGATATATTAAATTTCTCTCGTAATTTAACTGTTACATCTAACATTAGATCAACTTCACCATTTACGTATAATTTATCTATATAATCAAACACTTCATCAGTTTTAGGATACTCATCAATCATTGTGTTAACTCCCATATTGGAAAGAATGAATGTCTAATCATATGATACATTAATCTATGTACGTTTGGATCACGTCGATTAACATCTATGTCACCTTGAAACCAAGCACCATACATTTTATGATACCATATCCAAGGTATTATATCTATATCACATTTAGCATACGTATCATTTGGTGGCTGATAAGTACTGCCATCTGGTATATATTCTATTTCAATCCATGTTTTAACATTATCTTCTTCTTCATCATGTTCAATAGTTATTTTATAATCTTCATAATATGCAACTTTTTTTGAACCACGATGTTTCCACCAACTAACTGGTAATGTGTGAATATCTTCTTCACTCCAATCTGGTACTAATTCATTCTTCATCTATTACCTTTCCGTTACAGCTAGTAGATAAATACCCGCCATAATCTTTACCTTCTGTTACTTTTATGTCTTCGTCTTTACTTATAATTGGACATTGATCATCCATTTTATTTAAATATATATCAAAAGCTTCATCTGATGATTTAGCTTTAATTTTTATATATATAGTTTTATCAACGTGTACTGCTATTTCGTATATGTTTTTCATATTTACTCCTTTCCAATAGCATTTAATCGTTCATATTCTTCTTTTGTTATCTTACCTTCAAGAACCCATTTATCACGTTGCTGCTGTAAGGCTGCTCGCCAACAGTCTAAAGATTTAGATATTGGCTTGCAGTCTTGTACAGCTTTGCAATGTATTTCATGTTGTTCTTTTTTAGTAAGATGCTCCATACCATGAAACATAGGTTTAACCATTATTCACTTCCATTTCTATGGACTCTGTTACCATGTTTATCTTCAAATGACTCAACATATAAGTCATATTCTGGATCATTAACCATTAACTCTACATCTATTAATGGATGCATAAGACCCAATATACGTCTAGTAACAGTCATTTCATTTATGATTTGTTCATGAACATCAAAATCATGCTCATGAGTTCCACCATTAACCTCATGGTACAATATAATCTTATAGAGTTTATCTTGATTTATTCTACCATCAATTACTGCTGGCACATTATCATTGCTTTCAATGATTTTTACCTTTGCAGTATATATACTATTTTCTCTCATTTATTACCTTCTTTCATCCAAGCTTCTAATATATCAGAAGCAGTTTTTTTATGAAGACCATAGTTATCTTCTAGATAACGACTGGCTCCAAACATGTTAGTTTTACCCGACTCACGAAGCTCATCAAGAAAAGAGAAATATTCTTCTCTTTCATGGTCACTCCAATGATGAGTAATATTATCAACTGACCAATCTAACAATCTACTCATTTTTTATTACTTCCCTTCATGCTCTTTAAGAGCTTTCTTTGAGCTTTTTTATGACATAAGTCCCATAATTCGGTATTATAATCATCAGCTTCTTTTGTTTTACGTAATATTGCTATTACTTTATGTGACATGTGTCCATCGATATGACCAGAAGCCATATCGACAGCAAACATTATATGTTGTTCATTGTATTGATCACTCATTATTTACTCCTTTCAAGTTGATCAACACTATACTGGTAAAAACCTTGGTGTGTATCTTTGATACATGGTTCACATAGTTTTTCACCATTGGCTAAAAGATACTGTTGGTTTGGTGAATAAAATCTCTTTCTACATTCACCACACCTCCAATACTCAAAGTTGACATATATTCTTGGATTTTTAAACCAAGATTTAATCTTCTTTATCATTCTTTTATCCTTATATTTTCTATTATAATAGACATCACGAGATTTATCGTACATCAACTTACTTTGTTATGTCTGTATAAGCTGGTTCATCTACTATTGCATCTTCCAACTTAACATTAACATCATCTATTTGATGAACACGAACACCAATCATATCAGCTAACTGATATAATGCTCTCATGTATCCTCTTTCCATGTTATGCTGTTCTGCTGATTTCTTATAATCAGCTTTTGCACCATCATAACACTTTTTACGATCATATGCGTCTTTAATCAATCCAGCTTCTAATCTATCAAATGCTTTCATAGATGTTTGCTTCAAGACTAATGCCTTTTGTTGATTTTGGTTTGCATATGCAAAACCTTCTATGATCATAGTTCTTACTTGCTTGTTGCTGATGTTTTTTCTTGCCATGTTACTTTTCTCCTTATTATGCGAGTACAAACTGTATGTACTCTATTAAATCACTACTTATTTTTATTCGATAACTCTTTATCTTTACGTTTCATTGCTCTTTGACACTTGTCGACATATCGTTGTGGATATGGATTAGTATCGTGTTCAAATATCATTGTACATAAGACTAATCGTTCAAACTCTTTCATAGTCTTACATCGTTTAATTCTCTCATAAAGACCCATCTCTCCACCTTGTGGATTAGGCTTTCTTTGTGAGCGTTTCCATTCAATGTTCTTGCTAGTTGCATCTAACACTATAGTACTCCCTTCATTTTATTCATGTGAGTTTCTAATCTTGCAGTAAATCTAGGTGACAGAGTAGTCTTTTCCCTTTCAATGCAAGCTTTAATACTTATTTTTGCAACAATTTCATTGTTACGATCAGCTATTAGCTGACTATTGTATAACTCTTGTAATTTACACATAATCACTCCATATAATAGCTATCATGCTTACAACTAGATAAGCAATCAGCCAAGTTTCTAACTCATTAAATGTCATCGTGCGTCCATGCTTTAAAACTTCTCGCACTTATCTTTATTTCTTGTTTAGCAGTATACTGTGGTGTATGTGTTTCCAATATAAACAACATTTCGTTGTTCGGATCCATAGTATACATTTTTTCCAATGCCTCTGCTGTCGCAGTATGCCCTTCAAAGAACCATTCAGTTCTTCTATGCACATCTGGACAGAAGCATGTAACTTTTACATATGTATCTACAGATTTAGGTTCTGCAACCTTTTCTTCTTCGCTCATTATTTACTCCTTATAAGTTACTAGCTTTGCTATGTAATGTTTCTAATACACTATCTGCAACTTGTGCAGTACTCTCGGCAAACTCTCTGTCTGCCTCATTATCTTGCCATTTAGACAAGCCATCTCGTAAACCGCCATTAAGAATAGTTATTCTATGACGTACTACTTGTACTGGTTTGGCACTAGCCTTTTGTAAAGGACTTCCAGTCTTTCTGCCCTTCTTCTTACGTTTAGCCATTATATGACTCCTTTGTATTGTATACGTACATACACACACGCACGTACGTAGGGTTATTGTAATTATACGATTGTACCCATAAGACCCACTATCATACAGTCTTGTAGACGTATGTATGGGGTACGGGTTATATGTCGAGCATACACTCTCGTGATATGCGAGATATAGTACTACTTATTCTTGTTCTTAGACCCTTTAGGTCTACCTACTGACTTCTTTACTTCCTTTTTAGGGTGTATAGCCCTAAAGATAGTATATGAGTTCTGTATCACATATACTGGAGATAAGATGACAGTAGCAAGTATGGCGTATAGTATTATGACGACAGGCATAAATACATACCATAATCCAATGATAATCTTCATTGTCTTACTCCTATGTTATAGGTTACTATTTAGCGGCTTTGTAAGCCTTGACAGCAGCTTTTACTGCTCCTACGAACTTTTTGTTCTTTGCAGACACAGTCTTCTTAGCAGACTTCATGTCTTGCTTGAACGCTTTGATCGTTCTTTTCATTGATTTCACCCCCTTTCAGATAATTAAAGGACCTTAATTACTTCTTTTTATGCCATTGTTTAGCAAACGCTTTATAATACATACCGCCTCTAACAAGACATATAATAATGTATAAACCATGTATTATTAACATAGCTTGCCAGCTTATGATACAACAGCAAACAAACATAATAGTACATCCTGCTACATACCATGTTACATGATCGCCATTTATACCTTGTTTAACTAGGAAGTTAAAACATGCACAGAATACAATCCATAGTATTGAGCATATAATATGTTCAGTCATTTTATTTCACCCCCTTTCAAAAAAATTTATCATTTTATTTCACCCCCTTTCAAAAAAATTTATTTCTCTGGAAAAAAAAGCATGCTTTTTCAAAACTAGAAAAAGTCTAGAAACAAAAGTCATGCCAAAAAATATTGAAATATTTATAAATATGACCCCCCTCTAAACATAAATATCATATTAGACGTGGGAGATTTCTTGACATGAAATTCTATTATAATAGAATACACATATGAAAGATCGGGATTATGTAAATATAAACCCTATGCCGTATAAGAGTATTATACAAGACTGTAGTGATATGCTTATGTCATTAAGTCGACATATGTTGCCTATTATAGAAGAATTAGATGGCGATGAATTTGAGTTGACAGACGGCGAAATTTTAGTAACTATAACAAAAATTAAAAAAAGAAAGAGGTATTGATATGCCAATGGGAAAAGGTACTTACGGAAGTAAGAGAGGTAGACCATCTAAAAAAGCGAAGATGTCAATGACACCTGCAAAGAAAATCCTATTCCACGTACTACTGGTAAAGGAGGGAATTATCGGAAGACGAAGTCTGGTGCAGGTATGACCAAGAAAGGTGTGGCTGCATACAGACGTGCAAATCCGGGCAGTAAACTAAAAACTGCTGTTACTGGTAAGGTAAAGCCGGGAAGTAAAGCAGCAAAGCGTAGAAAGTCTTACTGTGCGAGATCTGCAGGACAATTAAGAAATAGTAGTGCTAAGACAAGAAACGATCCTAATAGTCGTATACGTCAAGCACGTAGAAGATGGAAATGTTAAATGCATTTATATAGTACAAAAGTAAGCGGAAAGCATTGTGGGTTTAAACCTAAAGTCAGAAAAGATCCAAAAATGACTTATTTTAGTGATGCTGGTTCAAAAAAGAAAGTTAAGAAAAATGCCTAAAAGAGGTTTATACGCAAATATACACGCTAAAAGAAAACGCATTAAAGCAGGTAGTGGAGAGCGTATGCGTAAAGCAGGTGAAAAAGGCGCTCCAACTGCGAAACAATTTAAAAAAGCAGCTAAAACTGCTAGGAAGAAGAAAAAATGAATTGCAATTGTTTAAATAAATTAATCAGTAAGATTAAAAACATTTGGAATAAATTTGTTAATTGGTTAGTAAAATAAAAAATTTATTAAGGAGGAGAAGTTAGGTGTTAAGTGGCAGACAAAAAAGGCAGACCTGTAACGATCAAAGGTGTGATCTATGAAGATGATATATCAACTGGAAAGAATGATATTGAATCTTCAGATATATATAGCAACGAAGAAAGTAAACGAGTTGCCTTTGATAGCGTTGCTAAAGATACAGTCGGTTCTGAAGTAACTTCTCAAGCTACACAGTCTGGTATACAAGCTGTTGTAGCACATGTACAAACACAAGCACAAAACATTGGTATGTCTGGTCTTATTGCTATAGGAGGCGGTGGCGCATTTCAAGTAGAACATATGATAGATCATGGTGGTCAAGCAGTAGAAAAAGCTACACCTATGGTAATAGAGTTAGTAGAAACAGGAACTATACAGGATACAATACCTGTGGGTCATAGTAAACATGGACAAGAAATACCAAAAGTAGATAGTTTTTTTGGTGTTAAAGTAGGTGAAGCTAGGGCTAGAGCTATAGAAGAAAAAAATAAACCAGAAGAATTAAAAGAAGCACAAGAAGTAATGACAAGATCAGCAAGATCACCGGGAGTAAATGACTTCGGTGAAAAAGAAGCGAGTATGCAATGATACACTTTAAAATTATATGGGAACATATACAGCCACATTTAATGGCTATTAGTATTGCTTTAATAGCTTTTTTAGCAACATTAACTATCTTTATTCCTAAAGATACAAAGCTATATAAATTTTTAACATTTTTAACCAAGAAGAAATGAACGTGCATTTATATCATTTAAAAACTATAATAACTTTATTAGGTTTACTGGTTGTATTAATTTTAGGAAGCTGTATTGCTCAAGCTGATTTAGTTTATAATTTAAGAGCAGAGTTAGAAGATAAATACATTTATATAGAAAATGAAAAACACTATTATGATATTTTTTATATATCTACACCTAGTTATGCTACAGTTACCTTTGATAATTATGCAGCAAATCTAGGATCAAGTAATGAAGATTATGATTATAATGATCCTTATCTATACTTATTAACAAGTTTTCAACAATCTGTTGATAACTTTATATATGAAGATGATGATGGTAATGAAGATGTAGAAGAAGGATTATTCTTTTATTTATCTGATATTACATTTACAAATAATTTAATTGCATTAGTTACATCATATGATCCAGAAGTTAAAGGAACAGCAGATTTTACTATTACTAGTAATAATCAACTTTATATTATTCCAGAGCCATTAGCTATTAGTTTAATAGCAACAAGTGGTTTAACTTTATTAATAATAAAAAGAAAATTTCTCTAGACAATCTATTATTAATAGAATACATTATACTTAATCTTAACAAAGGAGGTATAAATGATTACATGTGTTATGGTAATCGAAGAAAATTCAGATAGCGGCAACATCAAAGTTGGTGTTAAATTTACTGATAAAAATAGAACAGAAAGTGAAATTGATTTTGCAGCAAATGTAAATGCAATCATTGAAGCTTACAGTAAAGAAGCTGGAAAATTATCTGATGGTGGCGAAGTAGTTGAAGAAAAAACTATTGTAGCTGAAAGTCCAATTACTACTGCTCAAAAAGTTATTAAACATATGAGTACTAGTGGTAAAAATTGGGAACAATTAGAACCTTATCTAATTGCTCAAATTGAAAAATGTTCGTTTCGTGCTTTATCAGAACAAGAATGGAAATCTTATGATAAAGTATTAGATCCTAAAATTATTAAACAGTTAACTGGCGAGGAGTAAAAATATGTCAGAAATAGTACGACCCGAAACAAAAGAATTAGTAGTTCCATTAGGAGAAGGAATTACTGCAAGAGGAGCATCTGTTACTGTAGCAAAAGATGTAAAATATGAAGCTGTAGAAAAAGCATTGCAAAGTGTTGCAACGCTAGAAAAAATGAGTCAATGGTGGATGGTGTAGAAACAACTGTTGGTGTTAAGTTCAAAACATTCCAACATTATAAATATATGGCTAAAAAGTTTCCACCTAATCAAAGGTATAACTTGCCATTTGCATATCACGAAACTGTTGTTAGATTAGATAATAGTCAACGTAAAGAAATGTTAAAACTTGCAGATAGTAATGATTTAACTATTGGTGAGTTTCGTAGACATGTTCGTTCAGAGTTTCCTAAAAAAAGAAAATCTGGAAATGATGATGTTGAATTTGTATTAGGTACAGTAGATTTATTAGACAATGAAGTTGATATGTCTACAGTTTTTGATATATGTTCTAACCCTATGAATAGAACAGTTACAAAAAAAGAATTAAATGAAATGGGATTGTTTGCATTAACAAAACAAAACCAAGTTCATGTAATTGTTATGCGACCTAAAAAAGATATAGAAATATCTACGCAAGAAAAGGAGCATGCATTTTAATTAGGAGGTAATTATGAGTCAAGAGCGAGATGCTTTAGTAAGAACGTATTTAGAAAAATATAAAGATCTACCAACAATGTCTTTAGCTAAATTAATTTACAAAGAGCATCCTGCTCTTTTCTCGTCTTTAGAGAACACTAGAAGTTTTATTAGATATAGACGTGGTAATAAAGGTGATGAACATAGACAGAATGGTAAAAATAAATACAAAGATTTATATAGAAAAAATGGTAAAGCAGGATTTACTACACCTATACCTAAATCAATAGCTAAACCACCAAAAGATATTAAATTACCTAATGGTAAATATGCTATTATATCAGATGTACATGTACCATATCATGATGATGATGCTGTTGATACATGTTTAAATTATATAGATAAACAAGATATAGATCATATAGTCTTGAATGGAGATATAGCTGATTTCTTTTCCATATCAAGATGGGAGAAAAACCCAGAAGAAAGAAACCTTGCAAGGGAATTGATGTTAGTTCGTCAGTTCCTTTCTCATTTAAGGGATCGTTATCCTAAAGCTAGAATCTTTTATAAGATAGGAAACCATGAAGAACGATGGGAAAAGTATATGTGGTCTAAAGCACCAGAGATTTGTGGTGTTTCAGACTTTGAAATGTATAACTTATTAGAGTTTCGTAAGTGGGGAATAGAAGAAGTTAGTGGTAGACAACGTATGAAAGCAGGTAAAAACCTAACTATTATACATGGTCATGAAATATTTGGATCAGCAGCACCAGTAAACTTTGCTAGAACCCTACAAACTAATCTAGGTGTATGTGCAATAGCAGGTCATAGACATACAACTTCACAACATTGTTTTAAAAATGCTGATAATAAGTATATACATTGTTGGTCTTTAGGGTGTTTATGTGATATGCGACCAGAATATGCTACATTTAACAAGTGGAATCATGGTTTTGCTATGATGGAATTAGATAAAAACGACTTTATTATAGAAAATAAGCGTATAATTAACGGAAATGTAGTATAATGGCAGGTAAAATACTGTATAATTTAGAGTTTGATGAACATGAACATCCAGCTCAAATAGAGCTATATATATGGCGAAATTACAAACATTGCCTTAAATTAGGGGGTAAATTGCTAGAAAGATGGCAGCATATGAAAAATGCTGTACGATATTTATTTCCAGAATCTTTTCTTGTAGAAAAAGGAGCATATTCTTACGAGCAACGTGGATATGTTTGGAATAAATGGATGGAACGTAGATGTAAATCATTTATGAATGGTGATAGTGATCGTCAATTTCAAACTTGGTGGGGTGCATCAGCAACTGGCAAATCTACAGATGCAGGAGTACTAGCATTATGTGCATGGCTTGCATCACCACATAACACAACTGTTATAGTTTGTAGTACAACAACTAAAATGTTAGAGAAACGTATATGGAGAGAAGTAGTACGTTTTTATAAAATGCGTGAAAACGAATTACCGGGAGTTATTAGAAGATCAACAACTAGTATTTTATTTGATCCAGAAAATCCATTATCTGGAATACATGGTGTTGCTGTACAAATGGGTACACAAGCAGATGCATTAGGTAACTTAATTGGTATGCATAATGAATATGTATATTTAATAGTAGACGAAATGCAAGCTACTCGTGAAGCAGCAGTAACAGCTTGGGATAACTTATCTTCTGGAATGATTGAAGGTGGATTTTTAGGTATGGGTAACCCTATGTCTAAAATAGATCCATTAGGTGCTAAATCTATTCCAATAGACGGATGGGAAAAATTATCATCTGAACATGAAGAATGGAAAACTCCTAAAGGATATTGTTTATATTTTGATGGATTAAAAAGTCCGGGAGTTGATGATCCAGATAGATACCCATTTTTACTTACAGAAAAACAAATAGATGAAATGCGTATAGATCCCGGTGAAGACAGTCCAAGATTTTGGACTATGCGTAGAGGTTTTATGCCACCAGATGGAATTATATGGTCTGTATTAAATGAAAAAACTATAGAACAATTTCATGTAAAAGAAAATGCATATTGGGAAAGTAATCCTATTACAATAGTAGGTATTGATCCAGCTTATTCTGCTGGCGGAGATAAATGTATTTTATATCCTGCTAAAGTAGGAATGGCTAATGATGGTGAGTATAAAATAGAATTTCAAAAACCTATTCGTATACAATTAGTAGCAAAAGAAAATGAATTAATGTTAGATACATTATGTAAAGAATTAGCAAAACATATAATTAATTTAAATGTTAATACTATAAATATTGGTATGGATTGTACAGGAAACCAATGGATGTTAGCAGATGCTTTAGAAAAAGAATTAGGTGAAACTGGTATAATGCGTGTAAAATTTTCTGGTAGTGCTAGTAGCGATCCTATTTCTGTACAAGATAGAAGACCTGCAAAAGATTTATATACAAACTATGTTACAGAATTATGGGGTAGATTTGGTACTTACGTACAAAATGATATGATAAGAAATCTTGATGACGAAGCTTGTAAACAATTTTGTACAAGATTATTAGACTTTTCATCTAACGATAGTCGTAAAGTTGTAATAGAATCTAAAACTATATTAAGAGATAGATTAGGTTATTCTCCAGATGAAGCTGATAGTGCAGTAGTTGCAATAGAAGTTGTAAGAAAAGGTTTAAATATTTTACCTATGCAAAACAAAGGTGGAGTAGGTTCTTTTTCAGATGCTGAATATGAAGATATGGCTTATGCTGAAGAAGAAATGTTAAATGGATCTTTTGATGGAGATGATTTTGATAGTGTAGATTTAGATATAGAAGAAGATATAACAGATTGGAATGAGCTTGAAATTTAAATTAAACAATATAGACTTGACACCGCCTTGTGGATGGATGTATAATATTGCATTAACGAATGTTACAATTAAATCAAGTTCTTATAATGAGCTTGTTAATGAAGTAAAATTAAATTTAAAAATAAATAATTTTGATATTCCAGATAATCTTGAAGAAGATATACAACATCAAATATGTCAAAATTCACCAAACACATATTGTAAAAATTCTACATCATTAGTATACAGACCTATGGATGTATATAATGGAACAAGTGCTTTTGTTCATATGATGCGTAAAGGTAAAAAATCTTTTGTAAATATAGAAAAAGCTGAAGAAAGAGCAGAAATTTGTTCTAAATGTCCACTAAATGTACAAAATCCGGGATGCTGGTCATGTAAAGGTTTTCAACATATAGTAGATAAAGTAACAAAAGGAAGGAAAACAAAGCTTGACAATGAGTTAAAAGTGTGTGGTATTTGTAAGTGTTTTATAAAAGCAATGGTACATGTAGATGTTGAAATTTTAAATTTAACAACTAAAAAGAAAATTATTAAAAATAAATATCCAGATTTTTGCTGGAAGAAAAAAGAATTGGAGGAATATTATGAAAAAATTTAATGTTATAATGAATTATGAAATTCATGAAACTGGTGAAGCACTTAATACACATGAATGTAAATTAAATATAATTACAAATTGTGCTGATGGAAATAGTTTTTCTATTAATTTAAAACAATTAGGAAGAAATGAAAGTGAATGTGTATCAGATTTACAAAGACAAGAATTATTTTGGTCTGGAATTAAATCAATGTCTTTAGGAGCAGTACAAACAGAATTTGAAGAATACAATCCAGAAAAAAATAAAAAAATAAAAGAAGAACAAAATAAAAAACAATATGAAACGTCACGTGATGCTTTTTATAAAGATTTACATAAAAATATGATGATTGGTAAATATGGAGAAATACGTAAATTTTTAGCTGATAATGGAATTAATTTAAAAGTAAAAAATGGGGAGGATAAACAAAAGCTTGCTGATAAAATAGTTAAAGCTGTAAAATTAAGGGATAAAGAAAATGCGTAAAATAACTGACCCCAAACATGCACATAGTTTAATTGAAGATTTAATTCATTTTGATCTAACAAGAGCTAATAAAAGAAACAAAGTAAGTGGTATGGTAAGTGGCAATGCACCATTTGACTCTGAAACTTTAAAAAAAACAGGACAAGCACATAGATGTAATGTCAATTTTCGTGAAGGTGAAGGTATAATACAAGCACGTAATACTTCATTTTTTGAATTATTTTTAGATGGTCGTAGTATTATTGATTGTAAATTAAAAGATTTAGCAACTTATATGGGTAGAGGAACTCATTGGGAAAACATTGTTACAGAAGAAATAAAAAAATTAATTACATCTTGGTGTGGTTTTGAATATGAAATGATGATGTTAGCTAACTCTATGAATTTACATGGAGATTCTTTTCCTTTATTTCCTACAAAAGATGAATGGAAATGGAGAGCATTTAAAACAGGTGATGTTTTATTTCCAAAAAATACAAAAGCAAGTGTAGATTATATTGATTGTGCAGTTATTTTAGATGTAATGAGTATTCCAGAATTAACAAAAAAATTAGATAATCCTAGTGCAGGAGAAATGGGTTGGAATAAACAAAAGATCAGAGAAGTTATAGAAGACTCTATAAAGAAAAATTCATATGATACTATTGATTGGGAAGAATTACAACGTGATATTGAAAACAATGCATTAGCATATGAAACTGTATTAGCAAGCGAAATAAAAGTAGCACATATTTTAGTACGTGAAGATACAGGTAAAATATCTCATTATATTATGGAACGTGGTTCTGGAGATGCATTTATATTAGAAAATCCAGATGCATATAATAAAATACAAGAAGTATTTATACCATTTATTTGTAACATTGGTAATGGATATTTTCATGGTATTAAAGGTATAGGACATAGAATATATCCTTCTGTAGTTATTAACAATAGATTTTTATGTAGAGCAGTAGATGGTGCTATGGATAGTGCATCTATGGTTGTAGCATTTAAAGATGGTACAAGCCGTAAAGGTAAAACATTAAGATTAGGTAATCAAATTATATTACCAGCAGGTGCAGGATTAGAAACTAATAATTTATCACAAAACTTAAATGGTATTACATCTATATATGGATTATTAACACAAGTTAATCAATCAAGTGTAGGAGTTAAAAGACCGGGATTAAGTTCTATTACAGGAACAGATGTACAAAAATATACAGCTAGAGGTGCTGGAATACAAGCTATAGAAGAAGTTGAATTAGAAAAAACTGATATTGCTTTATATTATAGACAAGTAGATATGTTATATATGGAAATGGGTAATAGAATTTTTGCTGCAAAAGAAGTAGATAGTAAATTATTCCGTCAAAGATGTATTGAACGTGGTGTTCCAGAAGAATTAATGAAAGATACAGATGCTTGGGAATTTAAAGCACCTAGAACAATTGGTTCTGGATCTACAGTTATGAAAAATATGACTACACAAGAAATGTTATCTATTGCTCCTTATTTACCAGAAATGGGTAAAAAAGCTGTAATAGAAGATTTTATACAAGCTCGTGGTGGTCCAGAATCAGTAACAAGATATTATCCACCTTTTGAAGATGATACTATGCCTAGTAAAAGTAATCAAATTGCAAATCTTGAAAACAACGATATGATACGTGGTCAACAAAGTATTGTTAGTGTAGATGACTTACATGCTACACATTTAGATACACACTTTATGTTCTTTGGAGAAAGAATAAAAGAAGCTAGAGCAAACTTTAATGAACAATCAATATCTGCAGTAATGGATGCAGCAGGACCATTTATTCAACATATTAGTACGCATTTACAATTTATAAAAGGTGATCGTTTAAATGCAGGAGCGTATGATGAATTTAGCGAACAGTTAAAAGAATTAATGAATATTATTAAAGAATTTGAAAATGCTTATCAAGATATTGCAAAACAACAACAAGCTCAAGCTAAAGCTCAACAAGAGCAAATGCAAGCAATGATTGATAAAGGTGATCAAACAGAATTACAAAAAGCTATGATGGAAATTAAAGCTGAACAAGAATTTAAAGTTCTTAAAGAGCAACACAATCATCAAGTGCGTGTAGCTAAAGCGCAAAATTCTATGAAACTAGCGCAAGCTAAAGCATTAAATGATATTGAATTAGCTAGAGTGAGAGCGGCAAATGAAAAAGGAGAATAATGGATATAGAACATATAGGAAATATGATTGAAGAAATTAATCGTGATGGATCTGATTTAAATTTAAAATATATAAAATGGAAAAAAAGTCCAATGACAAAAATAGTTGGACAAATTTTATATAATTTATCGACACCAGATAAATGTGCTGGTAAATTAGTAAACATTCCGGGTACGGGAGAAGATTCAGCATGTGCTATGTTAGGATATGTTTTAGGAAGAAGTCATGCTGTATCTGAAATGTTACAGCTTGATGATATAGTAGGACCAATTGAAACTGAAGTAGAAGCAACATTTGAATAAGGAGAATATTATGGCTGATCAAGATAATGTAACACCAATAGAAGATGGAAAAGAATTTAACGATGCAGAATTAGGAAGCATTGTTGATAAATTATATGGAGGTAATAATAATGCACCAAAGGAAGAAGTGCAGGAAAAAGCACCAGCACCAGAAGTTAAATCTGAAGAACCAATATCAAAAGAAGATATACATGTTCCTTCGCCAGATTTACCACCGGGCTTTGATCCAACTTCAACAAAAGCTAGTGAAGATGTTGAGCAAAATGTTGATTTGGATGATAAAGTTATCGATGAAGCAATTGAAAATGCTCCTAACGATAATTATAAAAACAATATGGTTGCAATGCGTAAGAGTTTGCAAGGAAGCAAAGAAAAGCTCGCTAATCAGCAAAAGTTAATTGATAAACTTAAAGAAGCTGGAATTATCAATGATGATAATGAATTTGATAATAGTTTTGTAAATAAAGATTTACAAAATGAATTAAATCAAGCTTATGATAAACTTGGAAAATATGATTTAATGCAAGATCCAAGATTTCAATCAAAGTATAATGAGCCTATAAAAAATCAATTAGATGCAATAGCTAATGTTCTTAAAAGCGCAGTACCAGAAGAAGATCAAGCTAATTTAGGTGAAACTGTTATGAAAATGGCAAATATGTCAGCAGTAGAACGTATTAAATTTATGCAAAATAATTTACCAGAAGAATACAGATTAGCTGTATCTCCTTATTTTGCTGAAGTTGATAAAATTGTAATACAAAGAAATGTAGCTTTAGAAAATCATAAGTCTACTTTAAAAGATATAAAAGAAAGACAATTGACAGAAGAAACACAAAGATCTAAACTATATAAAGAAGCAATTAAAGAAAAAACTACTAATGAAATTATAGCAGATGGTTTCAAAATATTTGAAAGGAAGGAAGGAAATGAAGAATATAATCAATTCGTTGATGCGATATATAACAAAGCCAATAGCGTTTTTGACAACAATAACGCTGAAGAACAAGCTAAAGCAATGTTGCTTGGTGTTGCTGCTCCCGTTTACAGAGGTATGTATGAAACAACTGAAGCGAGGTTACAAGAAGCACTCAAAGAAATTGAAAATCTTAAAGGAGCTAGAGCATCGTTTACTGGTAATGTTTCCGAAAAGTCTGATGAAGCAACTAAAAAAGCTTTATCGTCTAACAAAGGTATTGCAAAAATGCTTGGTAAAGAATTAAATCTTTTATAAAAAAAATACTTGACAAGCATAATAGACGCATAATATAAAAAAAACACGCCCTGTTATGCGTTATTAACAACTCGCAGTTCGAGCGTTAGAAGAACATCGTTGGATATAGGTCTATTATAATAGATTTATATATATTTGTTTATTAACTCTACAACTGGAGAATTATTATGCCTGCTAATATTGAAGGTTTAAATACTAGCTTTGTACGTGCAGAACAGTATGTACATTCAGCTATTGCAAATAAATCCAAAGAAACTATGTCTATCTGGCGTGACCTTATCGGACTCGGAAATTTTGAGTATGGTCGTGGTTACTTGATGAAAAAACATAGCTTCTATGGTGGAAAAGAACTAAACACTACTGCTAGTGACTGGTATCAGTTAAAAGATTTTCAAGATCGAACTGATGATGTTGTTGGTGGTGGTTATGATCATAGAGAAGATGCTTGTAGCTATAACCCACAAGTAACTGGCTATGGTTTCGAAGAAAAGAAATATACTATCTACGAAACAACTCGTAAAACAGAAGATATTTGTTTACGTGATATTGTTTTCTACTGGCAGTTTGAACAACAATTAGAGATGATCTTTAACTCTCTAGCTGATGTTACATTAGGTGCTTGGGAAAGATGGTTACGTGAAACGTATATTACTTTTTCTACTAAAATTGTCGTTGCAGAAGGATTTCCTACATTCACAGTAACTGGTGGAAGTCTTGTTGATGGTGTAATGGATACAAACTCTTTAAGAGAAATTGCATCACCTGTAGATCTAGATCAAATTGGTACTTTAACACAAGATGTGTTAGATCATCAATATATGTATCTTGCAAGACAGGCAAAAAGTGGAGCTGTTTCTAACAGTGAAAATGGTATGCCTGTATTCGCATTAGTTACTTCGTTTGAAACTTCAACAGAATTGATTAGAAAAGATAGCGAAAGAAATGAAGATTTCCGTTATGCTAAACCATCATTCTTGTTAGAAGGTTATGGAACAGTAACTGGATATAGAAACTTCGCACACTCACATGACTTGGAAACCCCACGTTATAGAGTAAAAGAAGCTAATGGCGCTACTTCTAGTACATTAGAAAGAGTATATCCATTCAAACATGTACCTACTGATGTTGGTACTGCTACTAATGTAGATAAAGATTATGTATATGCTCCATTTGAGTTATCTGTAATCTTCCTTAAAAATGTATTCAGAGGACTAGTTCCAGAAAACCCAACAGCTGTAGCTGGTGCTACATTTGGTGGTGCTTCTAATCTAGGATCATACAAGTGGATCAACATTCCAGATCAAACAACTAACCTATTAGGTGAAAAAGGGTTTATGTTTGCTCGATTCAATGCAGCTCCAGAGCCGCTAGAACAAGTTGACAACGCTGTAACTTTGTTACATAGAAGACATCAAGCAATTCCTATTGTTAAACCTGCAGAAGGTGCTAACCAAACAAATGATAACACTCCATTAATGGGTGTTCTACAAGCTACGGCTACACCAACTATTAACTCTGCTGAAAGTAAGTGGAATGGTATTGATGATGCAGATGGTACAAGTGATACTGCATATCAAATCTTCGAAATTGTATGTGCAACACCAATTTCTGGTAAGAGAATTGGTGATAATGCTACAATTACATATGGTGCTAACGGTACTACAGTAGATGTTACTATTATGCGTGATTACAGTAATGGTCGTTACAGAGTAAGAACGGATGATGGTGCAAGCGAATTAGATTATGGTACATTAATTACTGATTCTAAAACCGCTGGTCATAGTACTACTATTGGGTAACATTAATAATTAGAGAGCGACCTTCGGGTCCTCTCTTTTTTTTTATTATCATGAAAGCACTAGAAGAAAAAATTAACGATATGTCTGTAAAACATGCCGAATTAGTATCTATACAAACTAATACTTTAAAAGCTGTAGAAGCTCTTAAAAAAGATGTAGATAGATTAGAACGAAGACTATATGTAGACAATGGCAGTCCATCTATACAAACACGTTTAGATAGACATGAACGATTTATAAAAATAGCAAACTTTGTTAGTTATGCAGCTATTACAGCTGTTATAACTATTTTAGTAAGAGGAGAATTAGTATGAGTGTTGAATTATTAGCAATGTTAGGTGGTAGTTTATCAGGGTTTATTATGAAACTGATAGCTGCACAATC
>LULE01000139.1_pt1 | contig 51607 bp, 49 predicted proteins | sample 728231 | NCBI WGS metagenome assembly LULE01 (sample SAMN03860297, study PRJNA289734) | marine metagenome | biome: seawater column; feature: ocean; material: water; isolation source: Red Sea water column Station 192 - depth 10m | place: Saudi Arabia: Red Sea | collected 2011-10-15 | depth 10 m | reverse complement strand
CGCCAGCGCCAGGCGGGCTATCGCTACAATCCGCCGCTCAATGTCGATGTCGAGAATTTCGCGGGCACCGGACCCTATTCGGGGCTAAACGGCCTCGAAACGACGGTCTCGGTCAATCAGCGGCTCGACATCGGGGGCCGGCGCCGCGCGCGCATGACGCTCGCCGATGCCGAGTTTCTCGCGGCCCAGTACCGGCTCGAGATTGCCCGCGCCGACCTGGCCTTCGAGGTCCGGAACCAGTTCGCGACCGCGCTCGCCGCGCGCGACGGCCTCACGCTCGCCCGCGAGAATGAAGCCCGCGCGCGTGAACTCGTCCGCGTCGCCCAAGCCATGGTCGACACCGGCAACGAGCCGCCGCTCCGCGCCTTCCGCGCGAATGCGGCGCTCGTCCAGGCAACGGCCGAGCTCCGAACCGCAGAGGCCGAGGAAAGGACCGCCCGCCGTTCGCTGGCAGCACTCCTCGGAAGCTCGGTTCCGCCTGCCGAGCTGATCGAAGGCGATTTGTGGGTTGCACCGGTCACGGTGGACTCGCTGGCAACGCTCGATGTCCGCCTCGCGGAAACCGAGAAGCTGATCGCCGAGGCACGGCTCCAGGGGCAGCGCGCCGACGGGCGTCTCGATCCGTCGGTCGGCTTCGGTGTCCGGCAGCTTCGCGATACCGGCGACCGGGCGCTCATCGCCAATGTCTCGGTCCCGCTCCCCGTCTTCGACCGCAACCGCGGCAATATCTCGGCTGCCAAGTCCGATGTCGCCGCCGCGATCGCCCGGCGCGAGAATGCCGTGGTCAATGCCGAGGCGGAAATCGCCAATGCACAGGCCGAACTCGAAGCCGCCGAGGCGCGCCTTGCGGCGCTCGAAGGCAGCGGCATCGAGCAGGCCCGCGAGGGCGTGCGGCTTGCCGAGCTCAGCTACCGCGCCGGCAAGTCGACGCTCGTCGAGCTGATCGACGCGCAGCAGGCCTATGCCGCGACCCAGGCCGAGCTGATCGCAGCCCGGCAGGCCCGCGCCGAAGCCCGAGCGATCCTTTCCCGCCAGGCCGCGGCCGACGGCGACGCGGATCACCAGCCATGATCGCGCCGGTCCCATCAAGCAGCGGGGCCGAACGCCCCGCCATTCACATCAGTCAACAGGGGGGCGCTGCCGGTCGGCGCGCGAACCGCATCAACAGCGGAGACAGAATATGATCACCAAGGACAAGCGCCTTCTCGGCACTGTCGCGGGCGCCATGGCGCTCGCCGCCGTCACGGGCTTCGGCGTCGCGCGCTGTACCGCCGATCCGGCGCCCGCCCCGGCGGCCGAAGGCGGCGAGGAAGCGGCGAGTGAAGCCTTGCCCAGCAGCCTCGTCATCTCGCCCGAGAAGATCCAGGCGGCGGAGATCAGCGTCGAGACGATCAACGCGGGCGGACTCGGCTCCGAAATCATCTCGCAGGCGACCGTCACCGCCGCGCCGAGCGGCGAGGCAATCGTCACGGCACGCGCGGGCGGCGCGGTGACCCGGCTGTTCAAGCGGCTCGGCGATCCGGTTCGCGCCGGCGAGACGATCGCAATCGTCCAGAGCCGCGACGCCGCGCAGATCGCGGCAGAACGGGTCGCGGCCGATGCACGCTCGACGCTCGCGCAGAAGAATCTCCAGCGCGAGAAGACCTTGCTCGACCAGCGCGTGTCGGCGCGCGTGGATTATGAGCGGGCGCAGGCCGAAGCGGCAGCCGCCGCGGCGGAGGCGCAGCGCGCCCGCGCCGCAGCGAATGCAGCGCAGGTAACGCGCGACGGCAGCAGCGTGGTCGTCGCGAGCCCGATCTCGGGGCGCATTACCGCCGAAAGCGCCAGCCTCGGCGCCTTCGTCCAGCCCGAGACCGAATTGTTCCGCGTCGCCGATCCCTCGCAGGTCCAGATCGAGGCTGCCGTCGGTCCCGCCGACGCGCAGCGCCTGAGCTCGGGGGACCGGGCGATCATCGAACTGCCCGACGGCCGGACGATCGACGCGCGCGTGCGCGCCGTGACCCCGGGCCTCTCCGGCGACACGCGGTCGGCGACCGCCGTCCTCGATGTGCCGGGGGCGCTCCAGCCGGGCCTCGCGGTCCGGGTGCGTTTGCTGCCGAGCCGGGGCGGCGAGACGGGCGGTCCCGCCCGGATCGTGATCGCGGACGAGGCGCTGCAGACGCTCGAAGGCCGCGACGTGGTCTTCGTGCGGACGAACAATGGCTTCCGCGCCCAGCAGGTCACCGTCGGCCAGCGCAGCGCCGGCCGGGTCGAGATCCTGTCGGGGCTGAAGCCCGGCCAGATCGTCGCGACCAAGAACGCATTCCTGCTCAAGGCCGAACTCGGCAAGGGCGCGGGCGAGGAGGAATAGACCGTGATCGCAAAACTGATGGCGCTATCCGTCCGGCAACGCTGGGCGGTGCTCTTCCTCTTCCTCGCCATCGCGGGCCTCGGCGTCTGGCAGCTCACCAAGCTTCCGATCGACGCGGTCCCCGATATCACCAACAAACAGGTCCAGATCAACACGATCGACCCGCGTCTGTCGCCGGTCGAAATCGAGAAGCTGGTTACCTATCCGATCGAAATCTCGCTGGCAGGCATTCCGGGGCTCGAGACGACACGCTCGATCTCGCGCAACGGCTTCAGCCAGGTGACGGCGATCTTCACCGACGACACCGATCTCTATTTCGCACGCCAGCAAGTGGGCGAACGCCTGCTCCAGGCGGGCGAAAATCTGCCGGACGGGGTGCAGCCGCAGATCGGGCCGGTGACGACAGGTCTCGGCGAGGTCGTCATGTACACCGTCGGTTACAAGAACCCCGACGGCAAAGGGGCCAAGAAGGTCGCCGGGCAACCCGGCTGGCAGCCCGACGGCAGCTATCTGACCCCCGAAGGCGATATGCTCACCGATGAGATTGCCAAGGCCGGCTATCTGCGCACGGTCCAGGACTGGATCGTGAGCCCGCAATTGAAATCGGTCGGCGGCGTTGCCGGCGTCGACTCGATCGGCGGCTATGCCAAGACCTTCGTCGTCGAGCCCGACCCGACCCGCCTCACCAGCTACGGCATTTCCTACAGCGAACTCGGTGAAGCCCTCGAACGCGCCAATCTCGCAGTCGGCGCCAACTATTACAACCGGGCCGGCGAGGCCTATCTCGTGCGCGTCGATGCACGCGTCCGCTCGGTCGACGAAATCCGCAACGCCGTCGTCGCGACGCGCGGCGGGGTTCCCGTGACTGTGGGTCAGCTCGCCAATGTGAGGATCGGCGGCGACCTTCGCACCGGTGCGGGCAGCATGAACGGCAAGGAGGCGGTGATCGGCACCGTGCTCATGCTGATCGGGCAGAACAGCCGCACCGTGGCAGAGGATGTATCGGCGAAGATCGCGCAGGTGTCGAAGACCCTGCCGCCGGGCGTCGAGGTCAAGGTGGTGCTCGACCGCGCCAAGCTGGTGAACGCTACGGTCGGCACGGTCGAGAAGAACCTCACCGAAGGCGCGCTGCTCGTGGCGGCCGCGCTCTTCTTCCTGCTCGGAAACTGGCGTGCGGCAATCATCGCGGTGCTCGTCATCCCCTTCTCCTTCCTGATGATGGCGATGGGCATGAACGCGTTCCGGGTGCCCGGTAACCTGATGAGCCTCGGCGCGCTCGACTTCGGTCTGATCGTCGACGGGGCGGTGATCATCATCGAAAACTGCCTGGCGAGATTGGCGCACAGGCAGGAGCATGAAGGGAGATTGCTCAACCTTCGCGAGCGTCTCGAAGAGACGATGCGTGCAAGCCAGGAGATGATCAAACCGACCGTCTTCGGGCAGGCGATCATCCTGCTCGCCTTTGCGCCGCTGCTGATGTTCACGGGCGTCGAGGGCAAGACCTTCTCGCCGATGGCCATCACCATCATGCTCGCGCTCGTCGCCGCCTTCATCCTTGCCATCACGCTGGTCCCCGCGCTCGTCGCGCTGATGATCCGCGGCAAGGTGGCCGAGAAGGAAGTATGGGCCATCCGCAAGTCCAAGGAACGCTATCTGCCTCTGCTCGACAAGGCGATCGCGAAACCCTGGACCTTCATCGCGGGCGGCTTTGCCTTCTTCCTGCTCGCGATCCCGGCGTTCGGTCTCCTGGGCTCGGAGTTCATCCCGCAGCTCGACGAGAAGAATATGGCGCTCGCCTCGACGCGCGTGCCGTCGGTCAGCCTCGAACAGTCGCTCACCATGCAGCGCAACGTCGAGGCCGCGATCACCAAGCTGCCCGAAGTCGAGCTGATGTTCTCGAAGACGGGTACGGCCGAGGTGGCGACCGATCCGATGCCGCCGAACATCTCCGACGGTTTCGTCATCCTGAAGCCGCAGGACCAGTGGCCGGCGGGTGTCGACAGCAAGGCCGACGTCGTCGAGCGGATCGAGAAAGCCGCCGGCGGCGAGCTCGGCCAGATGTTCGAGGTCAGTCAGCCGATCCAGCTCCGCTTCAACGAGCTGATCGCCGGTGTCCGCGGCGACGTGGCTATCAAGCTTTACGGGGACGACCTCGACAAGATGTCGCTCGCCGCAAACGAGATGGTGCGCGTGCTCCAGGGCATTCCGGGTGCGGGCAGCGTCAAGGCCGACCAGGTTGGCGGCGCTCCGACGCTCGACGTGAAGCTCGATCGCAACGCGATCGCGCGCTACGGGCTCTCGGTGCAGGAGGTTGCCGACACGGTGTCGGCGGCGCTCGGCGGCCGCGAATCGGGTCTGCTTTACGAAGGCGACCGGCGCTTCGACATCACGGTTCGCGTTCCCGACGCGACCCGCGTCAATCTCGACGACATCCGCGCACTGCCTGTGCTGCTGCCGTCCGAGGGCGGCAATCGCGGACAGATCCCGCTCGCACAGGTGGCACAGATCCGGCTGACCGAAGGGCTCAACCAGATCAGCCGCGAAAATGGCAAGCGGCGCGTTGTCGTGCAGGTGAACCTCGAAGGCCGCGACGCGGGCTCCTTCGTGGCCGAGGCGCAGGCGAAGATTGCCAATGTGAAGCTTCCGGCAGGCTATTACCTCGAATGGGGTGGTCAGTTCGAAAGCCTTCAGGCGGCGTCGAAGCGGCTCTCGATCGTGGTGCCGCTCTGCTTCGCTGCCATCTTCATCCTGCTCTACATGGCGCTCGGCACCTTCGGGCGCGCGACCGCCGTGTTCCTTGCGGTGCCGCTCGGCCTCGCGGGCGGGGTGTTCACCCTCGCGCTGACGGGCATCAACTTCTCGGTGTCGGCGGCGGTGGGCTTCATCTGCCTTGCCGGCGTCGCGGTCCTCAACGGTCTCGTCGTCATGACGGCGATCTCGCGACGACCGTCATCGGCGGTCTCATCGCGGCGACGATCCTGACGCTTCTGGTTCTTCCCGCCATCGCCAAGGTGGTGCTCGGATCGAACTGGCAGCCCGGCTTCATGAAACGCAAGTCCGAACCGGCCGAAGCGCCGGTCACGGAATAGGAGAGGAACATGCAAAAAGCATCCAAGCTCTTGCGCGTCTACACCGACGAATCTGCCTTTTTCGGTGACCAGCGCGTCTTCGAGTTCATTTCCGAACTCGCCCGCCAGCAAAAGCTGGCGGGGGTAACCGTCCTTGAAGCGGTTCTCGGTTTCGGCCGCTCGGCGCATCTTCACCGCAAGCATGCGCTGGAGAATGACCGGGCGGTCGTGATCGAGATCATCGACGACGAGCAGAAGCTGCGCGACTTCGCGGCGCAGCTCGCCGAAATACCGGACATCGGGCTCATCACGCTCGAAGCGGTGGATATCCTCGGCGGGAAATCCGCCGCGGAGTCCCCTGATGTCCAGAGCTGACCGGCACCTTGCCGGTCTACACCGCGGCGCAGGTCCCCGGCCTGCGTCGCGGACCAGCTTGCGCGAGCGAGGGGGCAGCCGATGTTCTCGGTAGGTACCTCGCTCCGCTTGCCGGTCCCGATCGGGCGTGTCTGGCGCCTGCTCGTCGATATCGAGCGATACGGCGACTGGCATCCGACGCTCCGCTTCACCGATCGTCCCGGTGATGAAGAGCGGCTCGACTATGTCTATTCGCCGCGCGGGGCGCGTGGACCCGAACTGTCGGCCGAGGGCCGGATCACCGGTCTCGACTGGCTTTCGGGTTTCTCATGGCGGACCGGTATGCGCGGTCTGCTCGTCATCGAGGAGAGTTACCGGCTCGAAAAGCTCGGTCAGGGCGTCGAGGTCACACACCGGCTCGACTGCCGCGGCGTCTTCTCCTGGCTCGGCTATCCCTTTCTGCGCCGCGCCTGCTCGGTGTTCCTGCGCCGCTCGAACGCGGCGCTCGAAAAGCATTTCCGCCGCACGACCGTCCAGTCGCGTTATGCGCGGCCGAGCGGACGGCGCGCATGATTTTGAGTTCGAAACCTGGCCGTCGGAGGCCCCTCTCATTCGCCCCCCTCACCACGGGCAGGGGTCTCCGGCGGTCAGGGAGGTGCGGGAGCCGGGTCGCATCCCGAGAAGGTTCCCGCACCTCATCCTGCCGTGCGTTTAACATGCGCCCGGACCGCAATGCCGATCGCCAAGTGAAAAGGATCGCATCATGAGTGACCAGTTGCGGCTCGATATTCCGCTACTCCTCCCCGAAGTCGCCGATACCGCCGACCGCTGCGTCGCGCGCCTGATGAGCGAACTCGAAGGACGCGAAGGCGTCGACAAGGTCCATGTGGTCCGGTCGAGCGACGCTTCGCCGCCGCAGCTCTGCATCCATTACCGTCCGGACATTCTCCCGCTCGAACGCGTGCGGCAGCTCGCGCGAAGCGCCGGCGCGGAGCTCACCGGCCAATATCAGCATCTCTTCTGGGACGATCTCGAGGGCGTCGGCCACGCGCGGCGCGCGCGGACGATCGGCCTTCGGCTTCGCGAAATGCCGGGCGTGATCGAAGCCGAAGTCGGCGCGGCGGGGACGCTGCGCGCCGAGTTCCAGCGCTCGGAAACCTCCATCGAAGCGATCAGAAAGGTATTGTCGGATATGGGCGTCACCCGGAAATCGGCTGCCGTCGCCGCGGCTGTCCCGGCACAAGCTGGACATGTGCATGGTGACGATGGTCATGATCATGGCCCCGATCACACCCACGGACCCGACCATAAGCATGGCCATACGGGGCCGGACGATCATGATCATGGTCATGACCATGGCGGGATATTCGGCGAACGCACCGAGCTGATTTTCGCCCTCCTTTGCGGTCTCGTCCTCGGCATCGGTTTCGCGATCGAGAAGTTCGAGGTCGCTCCCGGGTGGGTGAGCTTCGGCCTCTATCTTGCTGCCTATGGTTTCGGCGGCTGGTTCACCGTCCGTGAAGCGATCGAGAATCTGAAGCTCAAGCGCTTCGAGATCGACACGCTGATGCTCGTCGCCGCAGCCGGCGCGGCAGCGCTGGGCGCTTGGGCCGAAGGCGCGCTGCTTCTCTTCCTCTTCAGCTTGGGCCATGCGCTAGAACATTATGCCATGGGCCGCGCCAAGCGCGCGATCGAGGCGCTCGCCGAACTGGCGCCTCAGACCGCCGTGGTGAAGAACGACGACGGCAGCACGCGCGAAGTGGCGGTCGAGCTTCTGCAGATCGGCGACACGGTCGTGGTCAAGCCCAACGAGCGGCTCCCGGCTGACGGTTTTGTCGTCGCTGGGCGAACGGCAGTAGATCAGGCGCCCGTGACGGGAGAAAGCGTTCCCGTCGACAAAGAGCCTGTGCCGAGCCGCTCAATCGCCGCAGCAAGTCCCGATGCTATCGATTCAAAAAATCGGGTCTTCGCGGGTACGATCAACGGCTATGGGGTTATCCACGTTGCAGTGACACGGCTTGCCGGCGACTCTGCTCTCGCCAAAGTCGTTCAGATGGTAAGTGAAGCCGAAACGCAAAAGTCTCCGACCCAGCGATTCACCGACCGCTTCGAAAGGATTTTTGTTCCCAGCGTGCTCGCGTTGGTTTTTCTACTGCTCTTTTCCTGGGTCATTATAGACGAACCATTTCGCGACAGCTTCTATCGGGCAATGGCGGTCTTGGTTGCCGCTAGTCCCTGCGCGCTCGCAATAGCCACGCCGAGTGCTGTCCTTTCAGGGGTAGCCCGCGCCGCCCGTGGCGGTGTGCTCGTAAAGGGAGGTGGGCCGCTCGAAAGCCTCGGTTCGCTCACTGCACTGGCATTTGACAAGACCGGCACGCTTACGGAGGGGGAGCCACGGATTGTGTCCGTAATCCCTTCAGTCGATGTAACGGGCGACGAACTATTACGGGTTGCAATTTCGGTTGAACAGCTGAGCGATCATCCGCTGGCTCGCGCCATAGCTCGTGATGGCCGAGAACTGCTGGCTTCCGGGAATATTCCGGAAGCGCAGGATTTTAGAAGCCGCACTGGTGAGGGTGTCTCCGCGACCGTTGACGGCGAAGACGTGCTGATCGGGAAATCCGAGATGTTCGGGCGTAATGGTACGCCCCCCCTAGGTCCCGAACTCCTAGCAGAGATTGAGCGCTTGCGCTTGAACGGTCGGACCACAATGGCCGTTCGGAAGGGGACGCGCGACCTTGGGGTGATCGGACTAATGGACCAGCCCCGAAAATCAGCGCCTTCCACGATCTCTAAACTACGACACCTCGGGATTCGCCGCATGATCATGGTTTCGGGCGACAACCAGCAGGTCGCGGAGGCTGTCGCTGGTGAAGTCGGTATCGACGAGGCATGGGGCGACCTCATGCCTGATCAGAAAGTTGACGCCATACGCGATCTGAAGGCCAGGCAACCTGTAGCGATGGTCGGCGATGGCGTCAACGATGCTCCCGCTATGGCAAATGCTACCGTCGGCATCGCTATGGGGGCGGCTGGATCAGATGTCGCTCTTGAAGCCGCCGACGTCGCTTTGATGGCAGACGATCTCGCGCATCTGCCCTTCGCGATCGGTCTTAGTCGCCAGACGCGGCGGATCATTCGCCAGAATCTGGTCGTGAGCCTCGGCGTGGTTGTTGTCCTCGTGCCGGCGACGATCTTCGGGCTCGGTATCGGTCCCGCAGTCGCGGCGCATGAAGGTTCGACGCTCGTTGTTGTCGCCAACGCGCTGCGCCTGCTCGCCTATCGCGACCGCGTCGCGGACTGAGCGGTGACCAGGTCGCCGACGGCCCGGACCGCGCGTGCGAAGGAGGAAAGGAGACGTGATGGAGTTCGAGCGGGAGCATGATCTCCCCTATAGTCCGGAGCAGATATGGGCGGTTCTCGGCGACTTCGAGAACCACCGGATCTGGAATCCCTATGTCCGCATCGAGCGTTTGACCGAGGACCCGATCGCGATCCGCTATTCGATGCGAATGGATCCCCACAAGCCCAAGTTTCTCGAGGTTCCCGCTGCGGTAACGTCAGCGCGCCCCGGGGAAGAACTGATACTCGACGTGAAGCCTAGCTTCATCCTCCAGTTCGAGGAAAGCTACATCCTGACGCCGACGGCAAGCGGGACGAAGTTCGTCCACCGCTACCGCTGCCGCGGGCCCTTTGCCTGGCTCCGGCTTCCCGGCATCAAGACCAGCTTCCAGAGAATGATCGGGTCGATCGACGGCATCCTGCTCAGCTATCTCAAGTCCAAGTATAGCAAGCCGCAATCGCCGCCCCGGCGAACCAAACCGAAGTTCAGAGGTGGCCGGCGATGACGAGCTTTCCGCTTCTCGCTCCGCACAAATGGCGTCCGCTCGGCGCGGCCTGGACGATTGCCCTCTTGTCGAGCCTCGCCGTCCTCTTCGTCGGCGAGGTCATGGGTCAGGCACCGTGCGATCTCTGCTGGTTTCAGCGCGCCTTCATGTTCCCGCTCGCGATCATTCTCGGCATCGCCGCGTTCAAGTCGGACCGCGCCGTCATTCCTTACGGGCTGGCGCTGGCCGCGGGAGGCAGCCTCGTCGCCCTCTATCATAGCCTGCTCTATGCCGGCGTCATTCCGGCCCCGATCGTCCCCTGCACCGGCGGTCCCTCCTGCTCGGGCGAGAGCATGGCGATCGGAGGCGTGCCGCTGCCCCTCCTGTCGCTCACCGCTTTCGCGATCATCCTTATCCTCTTGCTCAACTTCCAAAGGAGACTGAAATCATGAACAGACGTATCGGAGTGGTGGCCACGCTTGTCGTTTCGGCACTCGCCTTCACCGGCGGCGCGATGCTCTACAGCGGAACCGCCGAGGGCGAACCCACGAAGAAGGTCGTGGCGGGGCCCGTCGACAGCCTCATTCGCCCGCACTCGCCGATCATCGGCCCCAAGAATGCCCCGGTCACGATCGTCGAATTCTTCGACCCGTCGTGCGAGGCCTGCCGCGCCTTCTATCCGACGGTGAAGGGCATCGTCGCCAAATATCCCAAGGATGTGCGTCTTGTGATGCGCTACCTGCCGCTGCACCCCGGCTCGGCCGAGGCGATCGTGATCCTCGAAGCCGCGCGCGTGCAGGGCAAGCTTGTGCCGGTGACGGCGGCGCTGCTCGAGGCGCAGCCCGACTGGCATGACGGGAAGATGGACGGCGCCTGGGCCGCGGCCGAGAAGGCCGGCCTCAATGTCGCGAAAGCGCGCGCGATGCCGACCGCCGATGCGATGTCCTGGATGGAACAGGACATTGCCGACGCGCGCGCGGTCGGCGTCAAGGGCACCCCGACATTTTTTGTCAATGGCGAGATGCTCGTCCAGCCCAGCCCCGAACAGGTCGAGGCCCGAGTCCAGGCCGCCGTCGCGGCAAAGGGCAAATGAGGGCCGCACCCGCCCCGCTTCGTCCACGCGGGGCGGGTGCCCACCATCCGTCGCGACGCTGTCTCTCCCGCCATCGGCCTGTCGCATGGACACGCCGGGTCACCGGCCGATCGGCGGCGGTGGAGGAAATATTCACAGCGCATTCAAGCATGAAGGGGGATTTTGACCGCCACGAAAAGGAGAGACTGACATGCGAAAACTGATGACGATCGCGGCTGCGATGCTCGCCTTCGCGGTCCCCGGAACGGCGCTTGCCCAGCATCATGGCGATCGCGGCGGATATAGCCGCGGCCATGATGCGCCGCGTGGCCACGACCGCGACTATCGTTCGAACCGGCACGACCAGCCCTATTATGGCAATGACCGGGGCTATCGCGGCTACGACCCCTATTATCGCGGATACGATCGCCGCTACGAACGCCGCGACCGCTACGAGCGGCGCTATCAGAAGCGCCGGATGCACCACCACCATCGCGGGCGTCACTGGCGCGGGTGAGCCGGCAGGGACGTTGGCGCCGGGATAGTGCTCGTCTAGGAAGGGCCGCTTCTATGGGGGGATAGATGATGCGGCACCGATCCGAGACATGGCTTGCCTGGTTTTCGCTTTTCGCGACGACGATCCATTTCACCCTCGAAACCTGGTATCATATGGTCTGGGGGCAACCGCTTCAGGCGTTGCTCGTCGACTATATCAGCGTGGCGCTGATGATTTTCGGGGCCGTGACATCGCTCCGCATCAGGCCGCGTAGTGCGGCCGGCCTGCTGGCCGCCGCCTGGACCTACAATCTCGGCTTCGGGTGGCGGAGCGCCTTTGGCAGACTGGAGGCGCTGGAGCGCGGCGCGGCGCCGGTCAACGGCGAGGCGTCCTTCGTTCTCCCGATCGTCGCGGCCTCGCTCATGATCGTGGCAATCGTGATGGTCTGGGCGCTCTTTCTCGCCTGGCGGCAGGCATTGAGCCCTTCACCGGCGAACGGCTGACGGCGGGCGAGACACCCGGCTGGTCGCTATCGCCGCGCGCGGTAGATCGAAATCGAGCCGGTCGGCGTGGGAATGATCCTTACCTCTTCGACCGCCTGGAAGCCCGCGTCCGCGAGGATTTCCGGCACGCAGCCCTTGGCGTTGGGCTCGGTATATTCGAACCCGTCGAGCAGCTGAATCTGGCGAAACAGCATGCGCATCAGGAGCGAGCGCTGCTCGCCATAGTCGGCGATGAAGAGGGTACCGCCGGGCTTCAGGAGCCTGAACATCTGCGCGGCGATCGCTTGCTTGACCTCCATCGAACACTGGTGGAGGACGAGGCTCGAGACGATCTTGTCGCATTGCTGGAGCGCGTCGATGGCGTCGAGTTCGTCGCCCATCGCCTCGAACCATCGGATATCAGCGCCCGCTGCGTCCGCCTTGGCGCGCGCGATCTCGAGCACCGCCGGGTCCGGGTCGACCGCGAGCATAACGCTCGCAGGCGCCGCTTCTTTCAGCGCGATGGCAAGCGTTCCCGTTCCGCATCCGATATCGACAACCCGCTCGCCGGCTTGGGCAGCGACGAGGCGGACGAGGTCGCCGCGCCAGCGTTTCTCCCGCGTCATGAGCGCGATGGCGGCATCATAACGGTCGAGCGATCCGCTTTTTCCGAGCGCCGGGACGAAGTCTCTGTTCTTGTCGGTCATCCCGTTCATCTAGCGGCGCGGCGGCCCGCGCGCTTGAACGCAGGGGCTATGGCGCGAAGAGCAGATCGCTCGCGCGAATTCCGAACATCGCTTTGATCGTGCGCGCGAAATGGGCGCTGTCGGCGAAGCCCGCCGCATGCGCGGCGGCCGTCACATTGTCCTGACCCTGAAGCGAGTCGAAGGCGATGATCAGGCGGCGCCAAAGAACATAGCGCTGGAAGGGCATTCCGAACTCGGATGCGAAGAGATGCCGGAAGCGACCGAGGGAGAGCCCGCTCACCTGCGCCGCATCGGCAAGCTGCACCGGCCCTTCCTTCATCCGTTGGTCAATCGATGCCATGGCGCCGGCAATGCGCGGATCGATCGCTCCCTTCGCTCCCTTCTTGAGCCACCGTTCCCAGAAGGTCGATTGATCGTGTCTTCCCACGACGATCGGCTCCGCCCCTTTCAGCCTGGCTCTCAGCTCGTCGGGCGGGCCGAAGGCGACGGTCGGTTCGATAAACCAGAGATCGGCGTCCCGCGCCGGCAGCAAGCGGTGGGCAGCGTCGGGTTCGATCAATAGGCATTGGCCCTCGATCTGCCTGCCCTCAGCATCGACCGCGGCGATGGGCTCCTCTGAGAAGATCGCCTGAGCAGCGAAATGGCGATGCAAAACTGCATCGCCGACCGATCCCGACCAGCGCGCATAATAGCTTTCGAGGCGAAGCTGCCCCTTCCAGTCGGACGTGTCGCGCATCGGGTTGCGATAGCAGCAAGCGGGCTCGACCGTCACCTGCCTCCGTGGCGGGCTGTTCCGCCGCGAAGCGCGGCCCCCTTCGGCGGCCGCAGAGGGAGAGGAGAGAGGGGCCAGGTGACGGGTTGAAACCGGGAGAGAGTCTTCCGGACCCGTCGCGGAGACACGCCATGACACTTCTACCCAGCACCCTCGCCCGCGATTCGTCCCCGGGCTACAAGGTCGATATCTCGCGCGGCCAGCGCATCGGCCGCGTCTCGTCCGAATGGTTCTCCCGGCCCGACGACGAGCGCTACCTGTCGCTCTCCGACCTTTATGATGCAGTGCGCGCGCGGGCCGAGACCGCGACTGCGCGGACTGTCGAAACCCGCGCCATTCGCGTCATCGCCGCGCCCGAAGAACCCGAGCGGCTGAGCCTGCTCCTTCCCGACCGCGAAGCGCCGGTTGCACCCACGCACTGGTCTTTCGGGCAAATGTGCAGTCTCGTCGGGGCGCCGTCGGCCTATCTGCGCCAGCTTCCCGCCGCGTTGGCGGGCATCAACATGCAGCACGGTCTGCTCGCGCATCGCGGGGAATTGGTGAAGACGCTCGAGACCGGCAACGGACGTACCGAGTTGCGCGCCGTGACCGGCCCCGATTATGGCCGCATCTGGGATCATGAGCTTGTCGCCGCTGTGATGAAGATAGCGGGCAATGGCACCGGCGACACGCGGTGGAAGGTGCCGGGGCTCCTCGACTGGTCGACGATGCGCCACAATCCCTTCGTCGAGGTCACGAAGGATACGACGACGCTCTACGCCAGCGACCGCGACGTCTTCCTCTTCCTTGTCGACGATGCCAATCCGATCGAGGCTGGCCGCCTGCCCAACGGCGATCCCGATCTCTTCTTCCGGGGCTTCTACTGCTGGAACAGCGAGGTCGGGTCGAAAGCCCTCGGCATGGCGACCTTCTATCTCCGCGCCGTCTGCATGAACCGGAACATATGGGGCGCCGAGGGCTTCGAGGAGATCAGCATCCGGCACAGCAAGTTCGCGGCTGGTCGCTTCGCGCAGGAAGCGGCGCCCGCGCTCGAACGCTTCGCCTCTTCCTCGCCGGTTTCCTTCATGAACGGCATCAAGGCCGCTCGCGCGGCGATCGTCGCGCGCGATGATGATGATCGGCAGACCTTCCTGCGCAAACGCGGCTTCTCGAAGGGTGAGAGCGAGCGGATCATCCGGAGCGTGCTGCAGGAAGAGGGGCACCCGCCCGCATCGATCTTTGACTTCGTGCAGGGGATCACCGCGCTGGCCCGCGAGCGTCCGCATCAGGACGGACGCCTCGAGCTGGAGGCCAAGGGTGCCAAGCTTCTGGCCTCGGTCCACTGAGCAAATCTCACGGTCGCCGCCGGCGTGGTCCTTTCCCTTCAGAGGGAGAGGGCTGCGCCGGAGCCATGACGGGCTGAGAGCCGGGAGAGAGTCTCGCGGCGGCCTGTCATGGAGAAGCATCATGACGAAACAGGCAAAAATCACCCTCAGCGGCGCGCGGGAAATCCCCTTCAGCGCGCTCGTGCTGAGCCAGGCCAATGTGCGGCGCGTGAAGGCCGGGGTGTCGATCGACAGCCTTGCGGCGGACATCGCGCGGCGCGGCCTCCTCCAGAGCCTGACCGTTCGAGCGCAGCGCGACGAGGCGGGCCAGGAAACCGGGCGCTTCGAAGTCCCGGCGGGCGGTCGCCGCTTCCGCGCGCTACAGATGCTGGTGAAACAGCGGCGCCTGGCGAAGACCGAGCCTGTGCCCTGCATCGTCCGCGAGGATGATGCCGTGTCGGCCGAAGAGGATTCGCTCGCCGAGAATGTCCATCGCGAACCGCTGCATCCGCTTGACCAGTTCCGGTCGATGCAGAAGCTCGTCGAACAGGGCACCGACGTCGAAACGATCGCGGCGACCTTCATGGTCACGCCGGCGGTCGTGAAGCAGCGCCTCAAGCTCGCGGAGGTCTCGCCCAAGCTCCACGACATCTACGCCGATGACGGCATGACGCTCGAACAGCTCATGGCCTTTTCGGTGTCGAGCGATCACGCGCGGCAGGAACAGGTCTGGGATATGCTCGCCTCGAGCCACACGCAGCAGCCTTGGTATATCCGCGCGCGGCTGACCGAGGACAAGGTACGGGCATCGGACAAGCGCGTCCTGTTCGTCACGCTCGACGCCTATCGCGAGGCAGGCGGACATATTCTTCGCGATCTCTTCGAAAGCGATGACGGCGGCTGGCTCGAGGACGTCGCGCTGCTCGACCGGCTGCAGGCCGAGAAGTTCGAAGCCGAGGTGGCGCGTATCGCGGCGGAAGGCTGGAAGTGGATCGAGACCGCGGTCGACTTCCCTTATGGCCACACCTTCGGCCACCGCCCGCTCGATGGCGTGGCGGCCGAGACGAGCGCCGACGATGAGGCGCGGATCGAAGCGCTGCGCGAGGAAGCCGACCGGCTCGAAGACGAATGGGCGGGCACCGAGGACATCCCCGATGAAATCAGTGCCCGGATCGATGCGATCGACGAGGAGATCGCGCCGCTCGTCTCGAAGCCGCTGATCTACGACCCGGAGGAAGTGGCGATCGCCGGCACTTTTGTCAGCATCGATGTCGACGGGTCGCTGCATATCGAACGCGGCTTCGTTCGTCCCGAGGACGAGCCGCAAGAGCCCGTCGACGAGGAAGCTGCGGGCGGCGAGGAAGCGGTCGGCGGAGCGGTCGGCGACGAAATGCAGGAAGATGCGGTCGGCGCGACATCTCCGGAGGAAGGCGGCACCGTCGAGGCCGAAGATCCGGACGATCTTGTCCGCCCGCTTCCCGACAAGCTCGTGACCGACCTCACCGCGCACCGTACCCTCGCGCTGCGCGACGCGTTGGCCGCAAGCCCGCTCGTGGCGTTTGCGGCGATGCTCCATGCCATCGTGCTCGAATGCTTTTACACCTATGCCTCCTCGGCAAGCTGCGTCGGTATCGCGCTGCGCAACCATTCGATGGTCGGCTATGATGCGGCGCTCAACGACACACCGTCCGCGCGGGCCATTCGCGAGCGCCACGAAGGCTGGTCCGAGCGGCTTCCCGATGCGACCGCCGATCTGTGGGACGTGCTTGCCGGTCTCGACGCTGATGATCAGGCGGCACTGTTCGCGCATTGCGTCTCCTTCGGCGTCAATGCGGTGTGGGAGCCGGCGACCCGCTATAATGAAGGCCGGGTGTCGGCCCGCGCGGTGGCGAGCCGGATCGAGCATTCGCACATCCTCGCGCGGGCGTCGGGCCTCGACATGGTCCAGGCGGGCTGGGTTGCCACCACGGCCAATTACCTCGGCCGGGTGACCAAGCCGGGGATCCTCGATGCGGTCGAAGAGGCTTGCGGAGCCGAAGCGGCCGCGAGGATTGCGGGACTGAAGAAGCCCGAGATGGCCAGCGCCGCCGAGGACCTGCTCAAGGGCACCGGCTGGCTTGCACATCCGCTGCGCACCCCCGTCATCGACGAGCCCGACGGTGATGGGGAGCTGGCTGCGGCCAATGACGATGGCCCTGCAATCGAAGCGGGCCATGACGAGCTGGGCGACGACGACATCGACGCGATCGCCGCCGAATAACGCCACCGACCATCGTTCGGGGAGTTCGGCGCTGTGCCGGGCTCCCCATTTTTTCGCTGGCCCTTGAAATCAGGACGCTCCGCTCGAACATCGGAGGTGTCCGCCAGGGGCTGCCAGACCGCCGCGTGCCTTCCTGACCCGTTCCTCCGGGCAGGATCGCACGCAGCCTGTCTTCTGAAGGAGGCCCCATGTCGAGTCCTGCAGCCGAGGTCGCGCGACGCCTCGCCGACGATGCCGAGGCGGTATGCCGCCGATATCTCTCCCATGGACGCCGCGAGGGACATAATTGGATGGTCGGTGACGTCCGTAATTCGCCGGGCCGCAGCCTTTACGTTCGCCTTTCTGGCACCGCCGACGGTCTTCGGTCCGCTGGCAAATGGACCGATGCCGCCAGCGGCGATCATGGCGATCTTCTCGATGTCATCGCCGCGAGCTGCGGCCATACATCCTTCCGCGACACGCTCGACGAGGCGCGCCTCTTTCTGAGCCTGCCTGCGGTCATGCCCGGCGACCGAAACCCGGCTCCGCGTAAAGCACCGCGTGGCACCCCCGAGGCCGCCCGCAGGCTATGGGCCGGATCGAAGCCGCTCAGCGGCACCCTTGCCCGCGCCTATCTGTCTGCCCGCGCGATCGGCGACCTTCGCGATGCCGAGTGGCTTCGTTTCCATCCCCATTGCTTCTATCATCCATCCGAGGACGACGCCCCCGATGTCCGCCGGGCCTGGCCCGCCCTGATCGCGGCGGTCACCGACGAGACGGGAAATGTCACCGGGGTCCATCGCACCTGGCTTGACGTCGCCGCCTGCGACAAGGCGCCGGTTGCCTATCCGCGGCGCGCCATGGGCCAATTGCTTGGTCATGGTGTTCGGTTCGGCGCGTCGGCTGCGGTCATGGCGGCGGGCGAAGGCATCGAAACCATCCTGTCCTTGCGGCAGATCACCCCGGCCTTGCCGATGATCGCCGCCCTTTCGGCAGCCCATCTAGGAGCGCTGAACTTTCCCAGCGGCCTGAAGTGCCTGTATGTCGCGCGCGACGACGACCCGGCGGGTGCGGCCGCCTTTGCGACGCTTTGCGACCGAGCCCCGCCGCTCGGCATCGAAGTCATCGGGCTCGAAGCGGATCGGGGCGACTTCAACGCCGATCTCATGACACTCGGCCGGCAGCGGATGATCGGCTCGCTTCGATCCCAGCTCCGGACTGCTGACCTTTCACTCCTGCTCTGACGGCTCAGCATCGGCCGGAAGGAAGGCGGGTGAGGGAAGGACCGGCGCTGATGCAGCACCACCGGGTGGCCGCGCTCCGGCCTTCGCAAGAGGGCGACTGCGGCGAGCCGCACCGGGCCCGCAATGGCGGGCGGGCGGCTATTTTCCGCAGGGGCGCGGGGCGCCCCTTTGCATCGCGAAACAAAATAGCCTTCGCCCGCCATCCTCCGCCTTCGGCTTCGGCCGCGGCCTGGGCCACGGTGCAGTTCGGTACGGCGCGCCGCGAGTGGTCGCCGCGAAGGCCGCGCGAGCGCGGCAAAACCCGACTGGAGACGATCATGTTGAGCCCCACCGAACCCGCCGACGATCCTGCCGACGCCGGCGCCACCCATCTCCTCCTTCAGGAGATGCAGCTCTTTGGACATCGCCCCTTCGAAGACGAACCCGACCCGCGCCCGCTGCCCGATGCCCGCCTGGCGGCCGGCGCTGTCGCTGATATCTTCGATGCGCTGGCCGGCTGTCTCGACGATACGCGGATAGAGCCCGATCTCGAAGAGCTCCTCTGGAACGTCGTCAACCTCTTCCACCGCGCGGGGGAGCGGGTCGAACGCAGCCTCGACGACAATGAACAGGCGCAGCGCCGGGCCCAGCGCGAACAGGACGGCAGCGAGATCCGGTCGGTCGAGCTCGAACGCCTCGTGCAGCAGGGGATCAGCCTGATCGAACGGCGCGACGCGATGGAATTCTTCCGCGAGAGCGCCGCCGAACAATTTCGGACCCATTGCCGCAAGGCCTGGTCACCGCGCGCCGGATCGCGCGCGCAGCACCGGTCGATGACTGCGGCCATGATCGATAGCCGCGACTTCCTCGACGCGCGGTTGCGCCAGAAAGCGGCTGCACTTCTTCCCGAGGGCACGCGCATCCTGTTCACCGGCGGCGCCGATGTCGACGATCATAGGGCGATCTGGGATGCTCTCGACCGCGCACGCGACCGCCATCCCGATATGATCCTGCTCCATGGGGCGACGCCGACAGGGGCCGAGCGCATCGCCGCCTGCTGGGCCGAAACCCGCAAAGTGACGCAGGTGGCCTTCCGGCCCGACTGGAGCCGCCATGGCAAGTCCGCGCCGTTCAAGCGCAACGACCGGATGCTCGAAGCGCTGCCGGTCGGGGTCATCATCTTCCCCGGCACCGGCATTCAGGACAATCTCGCCGACAAGGCTGCGAAGATCGGCCTTCCAGTCTGGGATTTTCGCAAGCGCGGCCGATGATGGCAGTCGGGGCATTCGGAGGCTTTCGGCAAAATGGCCCCAATCTGGTTCTATCTCCCGAATATATTTGAAATATATTCGTAACATCCGCAAATTTGCATCATTGTAGATCGCTATGACCAGCGGCGATCACCCGTCGCCGGCGGGACGGCCCATTGAGAGGGCCCCGCTCGCAGGCCATGACGAGGAGCAGGGACGGTCGGCCGGCTTGGCGACGACTGCCGTCTGCTGCCATGGGTCGCAATGCCGACGATGGACGCTGCGCATGCTTTTGCGCTCGACGTCACGCGGGTGAAGGATGCGGCGGGTCTGGCCGATCTGCTGGCGGAAGCGTGTGCGCGCATGGGCTGTTCCTGGTTCGCGCTGAGCCATCACGTCGACTTCCTCGCCGCGCCGGACAGGGGCGTTCGCGTCCACAACTATCCCGAGGACTGGGCGCGCTGGTTCGACGAGCGCGGCCTTGGACTCACCGATCCGGTGCATCGTGCCAGCCACCGCAGCCTCGAAGGTTTCTTCTGGCGCAACATGAAGCCGCTTTCGGGCGAACGCCCTGAGGACGAACTGGTTCTCAGCGAGGCGCAGCGGCACGGGATCGGTGACGGGCTTACCATACCGGCGCACATCCCGGGCGAGGCGCATGGCTCGGTGTCCTTCGCCTGGACGCCTGGGATCGCCGCCAATGATATGGCGCTGCTCTTTGCTAGAATGATCGGTGGGCCGGCCTTCGAAGCCGCGCGCCTGCTCGCCAATCCCGAACTCGCGCAGGTCGGGCCGCGGCTGACGGACCGCCAGCGCGAATGCCTGATCCTGTCGGCCAAGGGGAACAGCGCTCCGAAGGTCGGACGGATCCTCGATCTCAGTCCCGACACGGTTCGCGAGCATCTTCGCAACGCGCGGCAGCGTTACGACGCGAATGGCGGGATCACGCTGACGGTGCGCGCGCTTTATGCCGGCGACCTCAGCTACGAGGATATCGCCAAGCGCTGAACTTTTTTCGCCGACACCCCCCGATCGTGCTATGGTGGAGCGGCAAAAAGCCGTTCAATTGGATGGTCTCTTTCGAAAAGGAGACACATCCATGCTTTCGGTAATCGACCATTCCAACCGCGCGAACGAGCATCAATTGCTTCGCGCGATGTTCGAGGCGCGCAAGCGCGTCTTCATCGATCTTCTGAAATGGGACCTGCCGGTGCTCGCCGACCGGTTCGAGATCGATCATTTCGACGATCCCCACGCGACCTATCTGATCGTCGGCGACCAAGACGGCGGGCATCTCGCTTCGGCGCGCCTCCTTCCCACCACGCGCCCGGCTCTTCTCGATGGTCTCTTCCCCGGCCTCGTTAACGGCATCCCGCCGTCCGGTCCCGACATCTTCGAAATCACCCGCTTCTGCCTGTCGCCGGGGATCGGTGCGCGCCAGCGCCGCACCGCGCGCGACACGCTTCTTGTCGGGCTGGTCGATTATGCGCTCGCCAACGGCATCCGCTCTTACACCGGTGTCGCCGAGCTCGACTGGTTCGCGCAGATCCGGACCTTCGGCTGGGACTGCACGGCGCTCGGCGAACCCGGCATTTACGACGGCCGCGCGCTGACCTCGCTGCGGATCGAGATCGACGCCGACACCCCCGCAAGGCTCAAGGCGGCGGGGATTGTTTCGGGCAGCGCCGCGACACCGGTCGCGGCCGACGCAGCGTGAAAGGAGCGGGGCCATGATCACCAATATCGCTCCAGTCGATAGCCATCAGCCACCCTCTGCTCCGATGCGGGCGCTCAAGGAAGACGGCTATGCGATCGTCCGCAACGCCGTTCCCGCCGAGTTGATCGCGGCGATCGATCGCGACCTCGATCCGCGCTACGCCGCGACGCCCTTTTGCGAGGGCGGCTTCTATGGCGAGCGCACCAAGCGCTTCGGCCGCCTGCTCATCCGCTCGCCGCACGTCGGCGCGCTCGTCATGAACCCGGCGATCCTCGCTCTCGCCGAGGCCGCGCTCGGCGACTGGTGCGAGCGTATTCAGCTAAATCTCGCCCAGGCGATCGAGCTGCATCCGGGAGCGCTTCCGCAGTTCCCGCATCGCGATCAAGATATGTGGCAGGGCACGCTCGGAGAAGTCGAGTATCTCGTGAACGTGATGTGGCCGCTGACGCCCTTCACCACCGAGAATGGCGCCACGATCATCTGGCCGAAAAGCCATGGGCTCCCGCCGCGGAATCATCGTCAGCTACTGCCTCGGCTGGCTGAAACCCTATGAGAACCAGTGGCTCGCCTATCCGCCGGACGTCGCGAAGGACTTTCCACCCGAGCTGGCGGCCTTGACCGGTTATGTCCAGCATCGCCCAAATCTCGGCAACTTCGAGGGTCAGTGTCCCTCGATCCTATTCCGCGGCTATCCCCCTGACCCGATCGCCGCCGTGGATGCGCTCCGGCCCGATCAGCAGGCGCTTCTTGCCGACTATATCGGCGACCGACGATCGGCGGGCGGAGACGGGACGCTCGCGGCATGAGCCCGGGCACCACGATGGAGCGGGTCTATCTGGACCTCAAGGCGCGTATCCTGTCGGGCACCTATCCGCCCGGTACGCGCCTAGAGGCGGCGCAGCTCGCAAAGTCGCTGGCGGCCAGCGCTACCCCGGTTCGCGACGCCCTGTATCGCCTGTCGGGCGAGCGGATTATAGAGAGCTGGCACCAGGAGGGGTTTCGGCAGCCCCTCCTCAATGAGGCGGACTTGGTCGAACTCTATTGGTGGACCGGCGCTCTCCTTTCGCTGGCGCTGAAAGGGAGGACGCCGAGGCCCGATTTGCCCGGTGGTCTAATCTCGCTCGCGAATCACCAGGCCTATCCCGAGGGACTCGATGGCCTCTTCCGGACCATTGCAATCGGCAGCAGCAATGGCGAACTTCGCGCTTCCATCATCAATTGTGTCGAGCGAAGCATGACATTCCGCACATTGGAGGCTCGTGTCGACGGGTCCGCCAATGATGCGCTCACCGCGATGGCGGACGATTACCGGTTCGGCCGATGGAGCGCTTTGCGCAGCAAAATCACGCGCTTCCATCGCCGCCGCGCCTCCTATGCCGGCCGTGTCGCGGCCGAGATCCGGCGGCGGTCCGAGCCGCTGGATAATATTCGGAGAATATGAGTCGTATTTAATTCTTATACGGCGCGGCCTCCCTAGCTTTGAAGGGGCCGCAATTCCGCGGCATCATGGAGGAAACGATCATGGATCGCGAAACCAACGACCTCGTCGAGCTCGGCAGCGTCAGCGCAGACACCCTCGGCGATTTCGGCCCCCCGGTCGAAATCGGCGGGAAGGACCTGCAGAACGGCATCAGCCTCGACTGAGCCGATCGTTCGGGTGTCGGCGCGACCCGCCGGCACCCGGATACGGTATGATGCGATGAGCTGGAAACTCGCGCCCGGCGTGGGCTTTTGCACCGTTGGCCCGGATATGATCTTTCTCGATCTCCGGCGCGACCGCTACTTCCTTATGACCGATGTCCGGCGCGCGGCATTCGATCGGCTCCTCGCCGGCGAGCCCAATGACAGCGATGCTATGACGCTGCTCGTCGACACCGGCCTGTTCGTGCGCAGCGATTTGGGGTTTCGCATCGAGGCGCCCGCATTCGACGTTCCGGCAGACGATCTCAGCCGCCCGGACTCCAGGCGGAGCGGCCTTCGATCGATCTTCGGCGCCTGGTGCGCATTGGCTTGGGCGGCGCGGGCGCTGAAGCCCGACCGGCTACCTTCGACCATAGAGCAACTGCTCCGCGACAAGCTGCTTCTGGACAGAAGCGGGCAAGAGAGTGAACTGCGAGCGTTGGGGACGGCATTCGCCCGCGCGCGGACCTTCGTTCCGATTGCGCCGCGGTGCCTTGTCGATTCGCTCGCCCTATACCGGATGGCCCTGCGCAGGAGCCTCGCGCCAACGCTGGTCTTCGGAGTGCGCACCAATCCCTTCGCGGCGCATTGCTGGCTCCAGTCGGGCGCATGTGTCCTGACGGGAACGGCGGAGGAAGCCCGAAACTATCAGCCGATTCTGGTCGTATGATGCGGCGCGCTATCCTCGGGTTTCTGGGCGGCGACCCTTTGGCGACAGATCTTGCGTTGGCAGCCGGTAGGCATGGTCTGAGTTCGTTGGACCCGCTCGTTCCAAACCTGGCGCTTTTCGCAGGTAAAGGCATCGGTATCGCGCTCCGCGATCCGGGACGCCTGGTTCTCGGGGATTGCTTCGAGGATTCCGCCTCGACCGCTTGGGGCAATTATCTCGAGTTGATGGCGGACCAGGCCGAAGGCCTGACGATCAGCCGGGCTCCGATCACCGGGATGCCGTTATACTGGCTGGAGGCGGCGGGAGGAGTTCTGCTCTTCTCGCACCTCGAGCTGATTGAAGGCCTGGACGTAGCGCTCTCGGTCGATGAGGAATATCTTCGTTACCTCCTGTCATTCAGCAACTTTCGCACGGCGAGAACTGGGCTGTCGGGGGCCCAGGAGCTTCTGCCGGGAACGGCGCTCATCCTTGGCCGCGGCATTCCGGCAACTGAGACGTTCTGGTCGCCATGGCCGCATGCGCGAGGTCGCGTGGGCGAAAGTGATGCCCCCATGCTTCTTGAGCAACGCATTCGCGCATGCGTTACTGCTTGGGCCAACAGTCGCGACAGCATCGTTGTCGAGTTGTCCGGCGGCCTCGACAGCTCGATCGTCGCCGCGGCGTTGGCGCAGGGCGGACACACCTTTTCCGCCGCGACGATCGCGACTGCCAGCCCCGATGGCGACGAACGACGCTTTGCTCGCGCCGTCGCCAAAAGCTGCGGCATCGACCTCGTCGAATATGTGCATGGCGACGCTGTGCTCGACCTCACCGCAGGCCCCGCGTTCCTGGCACCGCGCCCGGCAACCTATGGCGTCCTCGCGGGGATCGACGCGGCTCTCGGTTCCGCGACCAATGAGATGTCGGGGGGCAGCATCTTTACCGGGATCGGTGGAGACAATGTCTTCGCGATCAATCGGTCGATCATGCCGGCGCTCGACGCGTTGCTCTCGCTCGGTCCGCGCCCGCGCAGCCTTGCCGCTCTCGGCGACTGCGCTCGCCTCTGCAATGCAACCGTCTGGAGGGCCGCACGGGCCGTCTGGCGGCAATGGCGCGCCGGACGAGATGCCGATTGGCCTCGCGACGATGGCTATTGCGTGCGGACCATGCTCCCCGATGAGCCGTTGGCGCGCCCATGGGACGAGGTCGTGGATGACCTTCCTGTCGGCAAGATCCGTCACGTCCAATCCATCCTGCGCATTGGCGACTTTCTGGATCGTCCCGGGCGCTGGTACGGACGCGATGTCGTCGCGCCGCTGTTGTCGCAGCCGCTGGTCGAGCTTTGTCTCGCGATTCCGTCTTGGGCTTGGGTCGCCGGCGGCCGCGATCGGGCGGTCGCCCGTGCGGCCTTTGCAGACCATCTCCCCGGCATCGTCGCCTGGCGCCGCAACAAGGGACGGCTCGAGACGATGTGCGCCGAAGCGTTCCTGGCGCAGCGCCGCGCCCTTGCGCGGATATTGCTGGAGGGTCGGCTCGCACGCGAGGGTCTGATCGATCGGGACAGGGTTGAAGCCTATCTGGCGCGCGAGCGGATCGAGGGCGACTATGACTATTTCCGCTTGCTCGAACTCGCCGATATCGAGCTTTGGATAGTATCGGTCGCCGGCTTGGGCGCCGGGAAGTTCAGGCCGGTCCAACGCGCATATTGATCTGCCTTGGCAGGATCGGGATCGATGTAGCCCTGCAGCCAGAAGCGGAACCAGTCGAGGTTGCGCTGGTACACAGCAAGCTTCTGTCTCGGCTCGGCCTTGATGTGCGGGGCGAAGGGAAAGACGTGGAGTTCACCCTTTCCGCTCGCGGAGAGGCGGGCCTGCAGCTCGGGCGAAAGTCGGGCCTCCTGCTCCGGGAGCTGCATCAGCACGACGGCGGTGATCTTGTCGACCTGGAGCGAGGGCGAGCGCCGCTTCCAATCGGCTGCATCGATGTCGGGCGCGCCGAGACCCCATTGAGTCTCGAGATTCTGGCGGAAGAAATCGCGTCCGATGCCGGCGTTGAACCAGTAATAGGCGGGCTCGGCCTGCACCGACGCGATCGAGACCGCACTCAGAAGCTTGCTGTGGGTCGCTGTCCACATCGCAACCTCGCTGCCGAAACTGAGACCGCCCATCCCGACGCGGCCGGGGTCGACAAGCCCGCGGCGATCCAGCTCCGCTACAGCAGCGCGCACCGCTGCGAGGCCCAGCTCATAACGGGCTTCGGCTTTCGCCCCGCCCGATGGCAGCTGGTTGATGCAAAGCGCGGCAATCCCGCTGGCGGCCAAGGCGCGAAGTGGCCACTCATTGCCGAGCCCGCCGCGAAGGTAACCGGCGCAGCGATAGTAAGTGATGAAAAGCGGCAGCCGTCCGGGGAACTTCGGGCGGACGAGCCAACCCGACGCACGGCTGCCGCCCACCTGCCACTCGATCGCCTCGGTGAGAAGATCGTCGTGGTCAGGAAGGTCGTTGGGTCGGTCGAGGACGAGGGTCCCGCTGCCATCCAGCGCAATTCGCTGCAGTTGTGGAGGCATGGCGGCGCTCTCGGCTACGCAGAAGGCCGCCGTTTGCGACGCCGCACATGGCGCCATCTCACCGCCGCCGCTCAAAAGGCCTGGGCTGGCCGCGAGGCGCGTCAGGCCGGTCGCCTTACCCCAGAGAAAAACGCTCTGACGAACTTTCCGGTCGCGCGTCGTCACCACGAAACGTCCATCGCCGACTGCCATTCCCTTCCAGATTTTTGGCGCGTCGGGATCGCCGCAGGGTGCTTCCACAGCGCAGATGCCGGCTTGCGACGCGGCCGCGCGAAAAGGCTCGGGAAGCGGTTGCGGCGATGGTCGGAGAAGCTCCGCCTCGATAGCGTGGGCGGGTCGCTCTCTCGCCGTAGTCGGATCCCGACGAACAATCTGTCGCGGCAATCGGTCGAGGAGCGCCTCCCGATCGAACCAGTCGCCATTGAGACGCTGGCTTGCGGGTCGGCCCGCGATCATTGCCCCTCGATAAAGCGTCTGCGCGAGATCGACCCGTCCATCGGCCAAAATGCCGCTGTCCCGCTCATTCTCTTCGGCCCGCGCGATCGCGGCACGCGAGGGCCCGAGTTCGAATATGATGCCGCCATCGGGGGCGACTGCAAAGCGTTCGATATCGGCGTCGCGAACGATCAATGGTGCGAGGGCGCCGCTGGGGCGGCCTTCCCATAGTCCCGTGGCGCCGTCCACCCGCGCGCGGAAATAGAAGCGGTCGCTTTCCGGCGACCAGGCGGCTGAGCCCGCCTCGACGATCCCGGTTCCATTCCAGCTCGCATGGCCGCCATCGCCGATCCTCCGTGGCGGTGTGGCTCCATCGGTGCCGACGAGATACCAGGCGGTCTCAATCTGTCCGCTCATGGTCGACGGGCGCTCGCGGCGGTAGAGCAGCCAGCGCCCGTCGGGAGAGACCGCGAGCCCAGAAAAGTCGGTCATCTCTACGAGCTCGCGGGGACTTGTCTGGGCGGCGGCCGGCGAAGCCGCCGCAAGGAAAACCGCCGCCCAGACCGCTTGTCTCACCACCGGATCGTGGCCTGCAGCGAGATGGTGCGTCCGAGCGGATTCGCCTTTTCGGGGTCATAGGCGAGCGCCGATGTATTGGTCCGGTTGTTCACATAGGGCGGATCGCGATCGAACAGATTGAGGATGCTCAGCCCCAGTTGCAGGCCGCGTTCATTGTCATCACCGCCGAAGCGTTGGGCGAGGCTGAGGTCGAACGTTGTCCAGGACGATACGCGCTCCGGGACCGCGGGGATCTGGTTGAGATAGCCGCCGACATAGTTGGCGAAGAGGGTCGCCGCAAAACCTCCGCGCGACCAGCCGGCGCGTCCGCGCAGCCGCCACTTCGCCGGATTTGCGAATGTGCCCACGACGTCCACCGCCGGCGTGCCCGGCGTAAGCTGCCGATTGATCCGGAAGATGTGGCTTCCCGACAGACCAAGGTCAATCTGGCCGCCGGCGAGTTCCGTTGCGTAGCCAAGATCGAAATCGAGCCCGGTCTGGCGCATGGCGGACAGGTTGCGGACCTGACCGTCGAGAATGGCATCGACATCGCCCGGCGCGAGGCCAAGCTGATTGGTGAAGGTCGGGAACGAGAAATAATAAGCGAGAAGTTCGGCCGACGGATTCTCGGTTACCACGCCGCCGAACAGGTCGCGGCGGGACAGGAAGCGAAGATAACCCTCGCTGACCGAGCCGATACGGTCGCGATAGTCGACATCATAATAGGTGACCGACGCTTTAAGCCCGCGGATCGACGGGGGCGCGACGTCGAGGCCGACCGTCCAGGTGGTAGCTTTCTCCGGCTTGATGCCGGGACCGTAGCCGAAGAGCCCGATGACGTTGGCGGTGCCTGTCGGCGAGCTCGGGTCGGGTACGCGCAGCGTCGTATAGTTCGAGACAGCCGGGCCAATCAGTTCGTCGAACGCAGGTGCGCGGAACGAGGTCCCGTAGCTGCCGCGCACAGCAATGCCGGGGAGCGCTTCCCAGCGGAGCCCGAGCGTCGGGTTGGTCGTGCGCCCGACGTCGCTATAGTCCTCGATCCGGCCTGCAAGCGAAAGGTCGAGCCGCTCGATGCCGGCAACGCTGTTGTCGGGACCAAAGAGCGGCACGAGAATCTCGGCATATGCGGAGCGTACGTGGCGCGGCCCCGGCAGCCCGGTGAGCGCGGTAGTGCTGGGCGTCGCACGGCTCAGGTCGTTGACCGTGAAATTCTCATAGCGTTCGCGGCGGTACTCGGCGCCGAAGGCGACCCGGATGTCGCCGCCGGGCAGGCGAATGAGCGAACCATCGACGCGAAGCGCCGCGGACCAGCTTTCATAATCGTCGCGCGATCCGATGCTTCCGCGAATGGCCGCTATGGTCGCGGGATTGTTCGCGGTTCCGTTACCGAAAACATTGAATGCCGTCGCGCGGTTGGTGTCCGCGATCGCCGCCGCAAGGCGCGCGCGGTTCGGAATGTTGATACTGTCGCTCCGGCTCTTCTGGCGCCCATAGGCGCCGCCAAGCTGGATCCGCCACGCGCCGATCGCCTGCTCGAGGCTGGCCGAACTGCTGATGCCTCGCACCCGTCCCGTGTCGATGGGCGCGCCGAGATCATTCGCGAAATTATAGTTCACGCTGACTTGTTGCCGCGTCCCGATAGGATCGACGTAGAAGGGGTTGGTCACCGGCACCCGCACGATGCTGAGATACTGGTTGAGCGCAACTTTCCGATAGTCGCGCTGCGCAGCGAGCGTGCTTGCCCGGAACGTGAGGCTGTCCGTAAGGTCGAACTCGAGCGCGGCATAGGCGCTGTGGATGCGCTGGCGAGGAAGGAGATCGCTCGCCGCGCGGCGGTCTCCCGGATTGCGAGTTCCAGCGACGAGCTGGCCCGGAGTCAGCGCCGTCCCGTTCTGCCCGGCCGGAATCGCGAAGGTCTGCCCATTAGCCGCGGTGATCGTCCCCGGCACGGCGAACAGCGAGCGGTAGTCCGGCCCACCGAATGGACGCAGGTCTTCGGTCGCAAAATCCCGGTCTGCTGCGGCAAGCGCGTCCCGTTGGCTGAACTGGTAGGCGAGCACGAGATGGCCGCGGTCCCATTTTCGTCCGAATAGCTGGCCGATCTGGACTTCGCCCATATCCCCATCAGCGGTGCCGACCCGAAAGAGGGTTTCGGCTCCCTCGAACTGGTTCCTCAGCCGGATGTTCACGACGCCGGCGACAGCATCGGCTCCGTAGATCGCCGAGGCGCCATCGGTCAGGATCTCGACCCGGTCGATCGCGCCTAGCGGGATCAGCGATACGTCGGCGAATACGCCTCCTAGCCCGCCGAGGGCGGGCCTGCTGCCGTCGATCAGAACAAGGGTCGAGGATGGGCCCAGTCCGCGCAGGTTGACGCTCGAACCATAGGTGCCGTCGGTTCCCGCGCCGTTTCGAGTGGTCGCTCCGAGGGTCGTCTCGTTAGGTCCGCCCGCAAAGGATTGCGGGAGCGCTTGAAGAAGCTGCTGCACCGATCCCGTGCCGCTCTTCTCGATATCGGCGCGACCAAGCGTGACGACTGGCGATCCCACCGGTCCGGCGCCGCGAATGCGCGTGCCGGTCACAACGATCGCTTCGTTGACCCCGTCAGTCGATCCCGCCTCCGCCGCATCGCCGTTTCCCGCGCGCAGCACCCACGCGCCTTCCACCAGTTCAATGGTCAAGCCTGTGCCGGAAAGGAGGCGGGAAAGGGCGGCGTCGGGAGAGAGGCGCCCGCGGACACGGTTGCTGCGTCGGCCTTCGAGCAGGCTCGAAGCCGCGATGACCTCGCGGCCGGAAATGTCCGAATATTTGCGAAGTGCGTCGCTAAGGCGCTGGGCCTCGATATTGTATGTCAGCTCGCCCGTCTGCGCGCACGCGCTGGGTGCATAGAGTGCGGTCGCCGATACGCCCGAAGCCAGAACGGCCGCGAAAAATTTCATCGTCATTCGTCCCTCCCGTGCGGCCGATTTTGGCCGTCTGAAGGGAAAAAATGACGGGTGCTCCGAACACCCTATGGGTTTTTCTTGGGTGCCCTACTCGGATTTCGCGCCCAGAATTGGTCCGTTCGCACCGAACTCGACCTTGAGATCGAGCGCGGCGCCGAGCTTCAGTGCAAGTTTCCGGGCATCGGTCATGTCGAAGCGCCCCGTCACCTGCAGCGATGCCAACGCCGGATCGGCCAAGCTGATCTTGACGCCATTCTCGCGGCCCGCGCGGTCGAGAATCGCACCAAGCGGGAGATTGTCGGCCCACAGCGATTTGGCCGGGGCGTTCGCCTCCTCGCTCTTGATCGGCTGGGGACCGGTCGACCTGACCTCGGCGCGTTCGCCGGGACGGAGGCGAAGTGCCTTTCCGCCTTCGAGGCGCCGCACTTCGACCGAGCCTTCGACCAGCGCGATGCGCGGAACATCCGCGCGGAGATCGACCTCGAAGATGGTGCCGAGCGCGCGCGTGACCGAATCTCCCGCCTCGACGAGGAAGGGACGCGACGCGTCGTGTGCGACCTCGAACCTGGCGCGGCCGTCATGCAGAATGACGCGGCGTTCGCCGTCCGAGAAGCGCGTCTCGATGCGGGCGCCGTCCATCAGCGTCACGCGCGTCCCATCGGCGAGCTGGCTCTCGCCTTGCGCCGAATTGGTGGCGATGATCGGCTGATCGCTGTCGCGACCGAGCAGATACCATGCGAACCCGACCGCGATCACCGCGGCGAGTATCGTCGCGAATGCCCATCGCCGCCCGCCGGGTTCTCGCTCCCGGGCATCGGCCCGCACATCGGAGGCGATCCGTGCAGTCGACATGTCTCCCGCCCAAGTCCAATTGTCGCGCGCTTCGTCATAGGCCTTGGCATTGTCCGGCTTCGCCAGCCACTCGTCGAACGCTTCCCGGTGCAGCTCGGCATCGGGGCCCATCATCTTGTCGAGCCAGGCGGTGGCTTCGCTCTCGGCGCGGCTCACTGCTTACCCCGCGCGCGTTTGATGGCCGCAAGGGCTTTGGTCATGTGGCTTTCGACCGTCTTCACGCTGATTCCCTTGATTCGAGCGATCTCGGGATAGCGTAGTCCTTCGAAGCGATGCATCAGGAAAATCTCGCGCGTGAGCGGAGATAGCCTCGAAATGGCTCTTTCTGCCCGGCGCAGGACGTCGCGCGCCTCGAGCGCGGCGTGCGGGTCGCTTGATCCCGCATGTTCATCGCTGAAGCTGTCGTGCTGTGACCGGTGACGGCGCCCGTCGGCGCGACCATATTCGGCGAGCAGCATCCGGGCGCTCTTCACGAGATAGGCGCCGGGGCCTTCGACCAGCGCAGCGAGGCCGCCGCGCGCACTCGCAAAGCGGCTGAAGACTTCCTGCACAAGGTCGCCGACATCCTGGGTCGGCGCACGGCTCTTGAAGAAGCGGATTATTTGCGGCCGGTGTTCGGAGTAGATCGCCTCGATGCGCGCCGAGCGCCCGACCCGCTCCCAATCCTCTGGCGGCAAGGGATCGCCGCCGGCAACACCGGGTCGCTCGCTGTCCTTGTCCTCGAAGTCCATACCTGCCGCCTTCCCGTTCGGGACAAAGGCGGCAAGCCGGGCGTTGAGAACTTGCTTAGCGAACAAGCGCCGCCGCCTTTAGCCCGAGGGCTTGGACATGCGCAGCGGCCACCCGGCAGGATGGAATAGGAAAACTAAGCTAAGCAGGTTCTCACGCCTGGCACCGTGCGCCTTGCCCGATGCACTTCAAAGCATAGCCTTGCCGCTGCGGCATGCAAGCCGACTGCACCGAGATAGATCCAGATCGAGTCTATTCTCCGGAAACGACGGCAGAAGAGCTTCGGTGCTGCCGGGCGTCGACTATTTCGTTTCGGCGGTTTCGCCAGAGGCTTTTGCAAGCGCGACCCGCTCACGCCGGCGCCGCGCCCAAATATTGAGCCCTTCTACCCCTGGCCGAAAATGCCATGGCGGTGTAGATATAGCCTTTCATCAGCAGGAAGCCGAGTGCCAGCATCACGACGGTCGGATTGTCGCGGATGAAGTTGGCGAGGGGGTCGGCCGCGAGCAGCATGACGAGGACCGCCGAGATCACCGCGATCACCATGATCGGCAGATGTTCGGTCATGCCGACAGCGGTCAGGATCGAATCCACCGAGAAGACGAGATCGAGCAGCAGGATCTGGACGATCGCCGATCCGAAGGTTAGCGCCTTCTTGCCCGCATTGAAGACATCGTCGTTCGGGTTGGGGTCGACATTGTGGTGGATTTCCGAGGTCGCCTTCCAGATCAGGAAGAGGCCACCCGCGATCAGGATGATGTCGCGCCAGGAAAAGGCGGTCTCGAAGCTCGGTTTTCCATAGGCATCCGGCGCGCCCTGCAAGCCGAAGTCGACGACGATGGCGGTCAGCCCGACGAGCCAGGCAATGACCGACAGCAGGGCGAGGCGCATGACCAGCGCGAGCGAGATGCCGATGCGCCTCGCCTTCTGGCGCTGGGCTTCGGGCAATTTGTTTGAGATGATCGAGATGAAGATGAGATTGTCGATCCCGAGAACGATCTCCATCACCACGAGCGTCAGCAGTGCTGCCCAGACCGCGGGATCTTGAAACAGGGTGACCAAGCCTTCCATGTCGAACGCCCTTCCTCAGCGATGCTGCCACTGAACCGGTCGCGCGAAGGTGCAGATCGATGGGAACGCAGACAATTGCACCGAGCGTCGCTCGATGCGGTCCGACATCACGGCCGTCGCTGTACGACCGTCAGAGGGGCCCGGCCCGCGCTTCGCGATTTACGGCAAAACCGTCCTTCTCACAAGGGCTTCGCGGCGGGTCGCCGGTCCTTGGCTCAATGGTGATAGAGCGGGAATTGCCGGGAAGTGACGGGGCACTCGCACGGGGCGAGCACCGATATCGCGCGCGGTAAAACACGGAAATGCGCCGGTGTCGCGGTGACGATCTCGCCGTCGGTGTTCACTGGCATCGGCCGCCGCGTCTCGATATCGAACTCGACGCATTTGGCGGTTCGCACTTCCTTCCACGCCCCATGCGTGCCGGACCGGAAGGCGCGAAGCATGAGGGCGAGCTTCCAGAGGTTTTTGACCTCGAGACTATAAAGATCGAGCGTGCCGTCATCGATCGCGGCATTTTCCTCGACGACATTGCCTCCGCCATAAAGGCGCCCGTTGCCGATCGCGACCTGGTACGTGCTGACGGTCCTCGACTCGCCCTTCTCGCGGATCCTCGCCCGGAACCGCTGGGCAGCCAGGATGACCCGCAGCGCGGCGACGGCATAGCCGAGGCGGCCGAACCTCTTCTTGATCGCCGGATCGAGCTTCTGCGCAAGTTCGCTGCTGATCCCGATGCTCGCGACATTGAAGAAGGCATGGCCATTGACCGTGCCGACATCGATCCGCCGGCTGTGACCCTCGACAATGACGTCGGCCGCCGCCGCGAAATCGAGCGGGATCGACAGGGTGCGCGCCAGGTCATTCGCGGTTCCGGCGGGAATGATTCCTAGCGGCAGGCCGCTCTCGATCACCGCGGGCGCAGCGGATGAGATCGAACCGTCGCCGCCGCACACGACAATGATATCGGCGGTCTGATGCAGGCGTGTCACGTCGCGTGCGATTTCGGGCAAGCTCTCGAACGGCTCGACCGTCACCAGCAGGCCGCCGGCAGCGAGGCGCTCGCGAACGGGAACCAGGGCCTGCTCGCCCTGCCGCGCCTTTGCATTGTGCAGCACGAGGGCGCGCGTACCTTTTGGCCACGGCATCGACACGATCCTGTTCAGCAGAGTTGCGACCGTCGAGCGCGTGCCTTCAGAAGGACCACGTCCGATAGAGCAGGCCTATATATCGCCGCGACGAGCCCGGGAAGCATCCGTATCGATGCAGCCCCTTTTTCGGCTTCGTCATATCCTTGGCGCGATCGCTCTCCCTGATCGCTCTTCCATTGTCGAAGTTCGACCGGTCCCACCCAAGAGCGCTCCGCCAATCTGGTCGGCGGCGTCGCCCGCGCAAGCGAGGCATAGCCTCACTCCTCCGCTGCGCTTCGGCCCTTCGGGTGCGCAAGCGCCTCAAGCCGCCGACCCGCCTGGCTGCACGCCCGGGATGGTCCCGGGCAAATCAGCAGGAGTATCGACATGGCGAGCATCGGCATCGTCAGCGGCAGCATCGAGAAGGGCTTTGTGGGCCAGCTCATCACGCTGTCGATCAAGGCACCGATCGAGATACGCCCCAACCGCGGCAAGGCGAGCGATGTGCAGCCCGACTATCGCGTTTGGTCCGACGGCGTCGAGATCGGTGCCGGCTGGATCCGCGTCGCCGAGCAATCGGGGCGACCCTATGTCTCCCTCTCGCTCGCGACCCCCGAGTTCGGGCCGCGGCGCATCTACGCCAATCTCGGGCGGGCCGCTGGGCAGGATCGCGACGATGTGTTCGCGATTATCTGGACACCCGCCGACTGACCGGCAGCCATCTTGCGGCATCCTTGCGCATCGGAACAATCTTCCGGGTGCAAGGGTGCCGCCACCTTGTTAGGGTGACCTCAATGCAGAGCAGCCTCGAACATCTTCCCCCGCACAAGCAACGCGAGATCGAGCGCGTCGTCGAGATCATCTTCGAGGAATTCGAGGACGCGCTGGCGCTCGCGACGCAGGACTGGAAGCGCAAGGGCCGGATTTCCAAGATCATCCTCTACGGCAGCTATGCACGGGGTGGCTGGGTTGACGAGCCGCACACGGCGAAGGGCTATCAGTCGGACTATGACCTGCTGATCATCGTCAACGACAAGCGGCTGACCGATCGGGCGGACTATTGGTCGAAGCTCGACGATCGGCTCATTCGCGAATTGTCGGTGACGAAGAGGCTGAGGACGCCAGTGAACTTCATCGTTCACAGTCTCGACGAGGTGAATTCCGGGCTTACGCAGGGGCGCTATTTCTTCATCGACGTCGCTCGTGACGGGATCGCGCTGTACGAGGCCGATGGCCGGGAGCTTGCCGAGCCCAAGCCTATGACGCCGCATGCGGCGCTTGAGATGGCGCAGGAATATTTTGACGAGTGGTACTCTGGCGCGACGGAATTCATCGACGGCTACAAGTTTTACCTCGATCGAAGGAGCTTCAAGAAGGCGGCATTCCTCCTTCATCAGGCTGTTGAGAGCTACTATCACTGTGTTTTGCTTGTCGGAACGCTGCACACACCGCACATCCATAATCTCGCCTTCCTGCGCACGCAGGCTGAACGGATTGACGCGCGCCTGTTCGAGGCATGGCCTCGAGAGGTGAAGGCCGATCGGTCTCGCTTCGAGAAATTGAAGGAAGCGTACATCAAGGCGCGCTACTCGAAGCACTACAGCATTTCAGCGGAAGAGCTTGAATGGCTCGGTGCGCGCGTAGAGCGGCTCGCGGAGATCGTTGATGGAATCTGCCGCGATCGTATCGCCGAGCTTGAGGCGACGGCGCGCCGGGCAGGCTGATCTTGCTCCTCAAAGTTGCGCGATGCGCATCAGGTCGGTCGGTGATCTTCTTCGGTACTGTTCGCTAGCTGATTTAGCTCCTCCTCCCCAGCGACGTGTTTGTACCAGTCGTTGTCAAACTGCGTGGCGCTGACCTTGATAGTCTCCACGCGATATGGGGCGCAGCTGATCACATCGACCGCTGATGGGTCGAACACCGCAATATTGTAACCCTCGTCGTCACCGAACTGGCTCTTGTACGCGATTGCATCATAGCCTTGCGCGCGGAAGAGCTCCGCTAGAATTTGGGTAGGAACATAGTCGGCTGAATCGTCCGACAGGGTGACAGGTCGTGAGAACGCGTTGTCGATATCGGTCCAAACGGCGCTCTTCTTCTCCGGCGCTGATATCGGCGTGGTTCCCATAATCTGGCCCATGTTTAGACCGCCGAGTGAACTTTGTCCGTGGCCGAGCGACAGATCCAGCGTCCTGAGATCGCGCAGGATTCTGCACTTTGCCACAGAGACTTCTGCGCCGACCCAAGGTCGAACTTCTGAAATGGCTGTCTCCGCGGTGCTCCCGAGGTAGAGGACCGGGATGCCCGCGGGGTTGGCTCGACCCTCTTTCGCGCGGCGTTCCAGTGGCTTCATCCGCTTTGCACCGAAACCTGAAGTATACTCGCCGATCCAGTTTCCTTGTTCGTCGTGCTGGTCGAAGACCTCGACCCCTTGCTGCGCACGAAACAGAATGCGGCCGGTGGGCAGTGTCTGATCACGCTGTTCGATCGTTGCGATGACTGTTGCCAGAAAGGCTTGGATCGCGGGGTCCCAAACGTACCGGCTCGAATGACGCACTCGATCCGCATAGGTGTCGTAACTGCGCCAAGATGCAAACTCCTTGGCGTCGGGATTGTCGAGTTCCATCACTGGCTCCGATGCGGGGCGGATTTGGCCCTTTGCCGCCGCTCGGCGAGATAGGCAGCCGCCTTACCGCTTTCAACGAAATCAAACGCACTGATCTTTGCATCCAGTAGCGTCGGATGATCGACCTTTCCACGCGCCTCGTCGAGGTGAAACCGAAACTGACCAGGGGCTGTCGAAACGATTACGATCGCAATGTCGTTACGTCGGATGGACAGGCTTCCGTCGCTGTTAGCCTGCCATTTGCTGGAACCTACGAAGCGCTTTCTTCGATCGAGAAAGTTCAGGAAATCGGCATGGCTCTCAGTTCCTACGGTGCCCTCGGTGAGATCATCGCAACATTTTTCGCCAACGACCATCGCCCACCATTTAGGATGGAAGACCATGTGGGCGTAGCGCAGCGCCTGACCACATTGCTCGCATTCGCCATCTAAGCCGCCGAGATCGTCATGCCCGATAAGGACCCAGTCCTTCGATGGCTGGATGACGCCATGCTCCTTTGCGTGGCATCCTTTGCAAAGAACTTCACAGTCCTCGTAGGGATATTCCCAGGGGAGGCGTCCCGCGACATAATTGCGATGATGGACTTGAAGCACGACCTCGTCGCCGGAGCGAAGGCAGTGGGCACATACTCCACCATGCAGCCTGATCTGCTCTGCACGATAGGCTGCCCATTCTTTATGCCGGTATAAGTTCATCTCGCCCCAGATCGCTCTGTCCAATACCTTAGCATATTGGAGCGGGTATTACTTCCTGCCGCGAAAGCGTTCGAAACGGGCTTTGCCCGCCGCTGTTTCGACGGCGACGTTGGCATTGCTGCATTCATCCCCGCCCATATCGCCCGCCTTACAGCGTTTGACGATGTCGCGTGCCTCTTCGAGATTGGCCTCGAAATATTGAACGCTTCGCGGTTCGGGCGGCGCGCATGCTGTCAGGGTCGCGAGGCCGGCGATCGCCAGCATCTTCACATTGATCATCGTCACCTCCAGTGGCCGATCTTAGCGCCAGAGTGTCCGGAACTGCAGCGGCGCGCTGGCAGATAGAACCAGATTGGGGCTATTCTCTTGTGTGGCGACTTTGCCGCCGGCCTCGCGGCGCAATATGGGGTGCAGTAGCCTTGCGAGGATTGCCTAGGGGGAAATGATGTCGAATTTGAGCGCCGCTCTGCCTGCCTCGATTGCATCGAAGGAGACAACTTCTGCCCTCGCGACGATCGGCGACGCTGCCCTCGACGCCGCTATTTCTTCGGGCGCGTTGGACGGCGTGCCCATTCTTGGCGCGGCGACCGGAATTTGGCGGGCGCACAAGGAGGTCGGGCAGCAATTATTCATGCGGAAGGTCGTTCGTTTTCTTCGCGAAACCAATCAAACAGCCGATCAAGACCGGATCGATTTCGTGGACCGTCTGAAGGCTGACGGAAAGACGGAGGAATTTGGAGAAGCGATCCTTCTTATCCTCGATCGGCTCGATGACACGGTAAAGCCTGGCATTCTCGGGCGGCTCGTCGCGGCCCATATTCGCGGCGATCTGGATTATGATAAGATGATGCGCCTGACGTCGATTGTGTCGCGCTGTTCTGTTATGCCGAAGATCTCGAATTGCTGCGTAACTTCAGCAATGGCGTTCAGCGCGAGAAGACGCCGATCGCCGAAAGCCTGTTCGCGGCAGGCCTCTTGTCCAACGGGGGCATGGATGGCGGGAATTTTTCGGACCCGCTTTCGGGCGGAATCATCTTCAATCTTAATGAGTATGGCGACTTGCTCAAGCGTTTCGGGCTTTAGGCCCAAATCGGAAAATCCGGCGGAAAGCGCCCGATCGAGATTTTTTCACTTTTTTAGTGCAAATTTTCTGCGCAGCAAATATCAGCGTTTTTCCGAATATTCACTTTTATGGTGATTTTTGCTGGACACAAAATATGGCCGAATTTGAAAATTCCGGGCGAGAATTGCTCGATGCGCTTCTCGATGCGCTTTTGGCGCTGCCGCAGTCGCACGCGCAGATCGAGCGATATGAGGTCGAAATCGGACCTCGCGGCCAAGCCGATGCGCTGATCGGTGCCTTTATCAACCGCCAGCCGTTGCTCCTGCTTGTCGAAATCAAGGCGCAGCTCTTTCCGCGCGATGTCCGCGAAGCAATCTGGCAACTTCGGAATAATCAGGCCCATCTCAGCAATTCCGGGAACGACCGGGAAATCATTCCCTTTTTTGTCGCCCGTGCCATCTCGCCGGGCGCTCGAGAAATCTTTCGGGAAGAGCGCGTCGGATATTTCGACCTCGGAGGCTCGCTTTATATTCCGGGCAAAAAGGCATTTATATTTCTCGATAAACCGGCTCCGAAAAAAGGGACGAAGAAATTCGATTCCATTTTTCAGGGGCAAAAAGCGCGCGCACTCCATGAAATTTATGAGAGGCGGCAGGACTGGCTGGGCGTGAAGGATCTCGCCGATGCGAGCGGCGTATCGCCCGCTACGGCTTCCGAAACCCTCACGGAGCTCGAACGGCGCGAGTGGGTCGATGTGCAGGGCGCGGGTCCGTCGAAACAGCGTCGATTGCGCGCCGCACGGCCCCTTCTCGAGGCTTGGACCAGCTATGCGAGCGATCAGAAGGCGCCGACGGTGCGGCGTTACTATGTCCCGAAAGGGAGTGACGCACTGGCGCTGGCGCTGCGCCTTGATCAGGCGTGCGACGAGGCGAAAGCCGCCTATGCGGTCACCGGCGAGGTAGCCGCTCAAATCTATGCCCCCTATCTTTCTTCCATCTCGCAGCTCCGTTGCCGGATCGAGCCCGGGCAGAAGCTGATCGAGGCGCTGCTCAATCTCGACGCCCGGCCCGTGGCGGAGGGGTGGAATCTCGGTATCATCGAGGCGAAGAGCCGGCGCGATGTCGCGGTCGGCCAACGGATCGATGGCGTCTGCTATGCGCCGCCGCTGCAGGTCTATCTCGACCTGCTCCAGGCGTCCGGCCGTTCCCGTGAAATGGCGATGCACCTCCGTAGCGAATGTCTGGACAAATAATGCCCAAACCACAGACGATCAGCGGCTATGAGGACATGGTCACCGACGCGTGCGAGCGCGTGCTGGTCACCCTCTTGCGCGGGCTCGGACCATGGAAGGATTCGGTCTTTCTCGTCGGCGGACTCGCGCCGCGCTATCTTGTGACCGCCCGGCCGCCGAAGGTCCCGAAACATGCGGGTACGGGTGACGTCGACATCGTCGTCGATGTCGGAATCCTCACGACCACCGAAGCCTACAGCACGCTAGAAGAAAATCTGAAGGCGATGAACTTCGAGCGCGCCGAGAATGACAAGGGTGCGAAGCAATCCTGGCGGTGGCGCGCCGAGATCGAGGACGGCACGACGATGATCCTCGAGTTTCTGGCGGACTCGCCGGAACTTGGAGGCGGCAAGGTCAAGGAACTGCCTTCGGACGGAAATGTCTCGGCGTTGAACATCCCCCACGCTTCCATGGTGTTCGACCATCACGGGACTGTCGAAATCACGGCGGACCTGCTGAACGGTAAGGGCCGTGCCACCGAGGTCGTGCGCTACGCTGATATCGTCACCTTCACCTGTCTCAAGGCCTTTGCTTTCGATCAGAGGTTCGAGCGCAAGGATGCGCACGACCTGATCTACTGCATCGAAAATCTGGAAGGTGGCGTTGGCGCGGCGCAATCCGCCTTTGCGGCAGCACTGACCGGCCCGCATGCCGACGCCATACGCGAGGCTCTTACCCGCTTGGCGGTTCGCTTCCGCGATCCCAATCCCGACGAGAGCTATTTGCGCGACGGTCCCGTCGCCGTGGCAAGTTTCGAAGACGACGAAGCCGATGTCTCGGCCGACCCCGATCTGCTGAACGCCCGGATCTTGCGGCAGCGACATGCCGCGGAAATTATGGCCGACTTCCTCAGGGTCTTCGAAATCTGATGACGAAGGCTTTGATCGCAGTCATGTTCCAGCGCATTCCAGGAGCTTGACTGTGAACAGAGCGATCATAGTCGGCGCGAGTTCGGGGATCGGCCGAGAGCTGGCGATGCTGCTCTCGCGTCATGGCTACTCGGTTGGCGTCACCGGTCGGCGCCGCGACCTGCTCGCCGATCTCGCTGGCAATTCTTCCGGTTCGATAATCTACGAGGCATTCGACGTGGCCGACACGAACGCGATGCAACGCGGGCTCGCCGCTTTGATCGAGCGGCTTGGCGGGCTCGACTTACTGGTGATCAGTGCCGGGGTCGGCCACATAAATGCCGATCTTGGCTGGGAGGCGGAACGCGAGACGATCACGGTGAACGTGGAGGGGTTCGCGGCCGCGGCCAATATCGGCATGCAGGACTTCCTCGCTCAAGGCACGGGGCATCTGGTTGCCATTTCGTCGATCGCGGCATTACGCGGCGGCGGCGACGCGCCAGCCTACAACGCGTCTAAGGCCTTCGTTTCCAATTATATGGAAGGGTTACGCCACAACGTTGCCCGCCGCGGCTTGCCGATTGCAACGACCGACGTGCGGCCCGGCTTCGTCAACACCGCGATGGCGAAGGGCGATGGACTCTTCTGGGTTGCGTCGCCTGAAAAGGCAGCAAAGCAGATTTACGGCGCCATTTGCGCCCGCAAATCTCATGCCTATGTCACCAAACGCTGGAGGCTCGTCGCGGCCCTGATGAAATTTCTGCCGAACTCCATCTACGACCGCCTCTAGCCGCTCGCGATCACCGCCCGTGGCAGATTTTGAATTTCTTGCCAGAACCGCAGGGACATTTTTCGTTGCGGCCGACCTTTTTCCTCGGCTCAACCTCCCTGGGGGCACCGCGACGCTGATCGAACAGCGCCTGCAAAGGGGCAGGAATCACAACCTGTCGCTGCGGGGGACCGCCTTTGCGCCGAACCTCGCGAATAATGGCCTTCTGCTCCTGGAATGCCGTGCGATGGTTCGGATCCATCGCATCCTCGAACGGCAGCAGCCGCTCGACCTCGTTCGCCGCCGCATCATGGTCGCCGCAGTACGCAAGAACCACCGCATATAGAGCGCGAGCTTCGAGAACGGGCCCCGCGAGGCCCGCGCCTTGCAAGATGGGGAAGATGTTCCGTTCGAAAGCCTCGCGGGCGCTTATGAAGTCGTTCACCCAGACCAGCTCTTCGACAAGATCGAGACCAACCCGGACGAATGACTGGTAGGATTGCGACAGTTCGTAGAACTTCATCGCATGGATGCGTGCGAGAGTAGATCGCTGGCTCTTCCGGCCCAAGGCCTGCGCGAAAAGATCGTGACTGTCTGCAAGGTGCTTCAGCCGATCGGTGAGATCTTCGTCTTTGGGAAGAAGCTCCCGAATTTGGGGGGCGTTCCGTCCCACCACATCGTCGGGCCTGATCCCGAACTCCCGATAATATTCGTCGATGAGGGCGAGTGCCTCACTTACAGCTGTATCGTTGTCGCCAAGCTTGAACAGGGCAAGAGCGCGATTGTAGCGAAACACGCGCAGATGTTCGGGCTGGTCGGGAAGTCGATCCGCAACTTGGTCAAGCATGGCCCGGACGCCACCGATGTCGCCGAGCTCGGACAAAAGCAACATCCGCTTCATGCCCCAAGCCATCCATTCCTCGTCGCCGAGCTCGTTCGCCCTCAGCAGCGATTCCATCTCGTCGACCCGCTCCCGGCCGGCCTCATAATCTCCCTCGCGCAGATCATTGAAGACGAGGCCGTCGAGCGCCCACAGCCTTGTCTCGGCATCCCCGTTCGGATCGGCAGCGATCGTCAGCAGATAGGGTTCGATTTCCGGCCAGACCCCGAGTTCGTGGAACAATTCGTCGGTGGCAAACTGCACCAATATTCTCGCCTGACCGAGAAGCCCGAACAGACGGATGAGCAGTCCTAACTTCGCGAGGCTCCAGTTGGTCCGGATCGAGCCTATGATGACGCGCTGCAGCGAGCCCAAGGCTTTCTGCTCGAAATCCCGCCCCTTTGCCGAGACGTCCGCCTTGCCGAGAACCCTCACCGCGTCGTGAATTTTTAAGCCGCTATTCCCGAACAATTCCAGCGCACCCGTTGCGGGAAGCGCGCGCAACCGGGCCGTGGCCGCTTTTGCGTCGATGTCGCACGCCGCTTGAAGCAAGGCACTGGCTTCGTCCCTCGAGAGCGCGACATCGGCGAGGCTCAGGACCGCGATCGTTTCTCTATCGATCGGCGGTAAGCCTTCGAACGCGCGCCTCAGGATAATCTCTTGAGCCGTCTCGACGATATTGGTCTGCTGCTCGATATCCGCGCAAAAGGCCCGAATATCGCCGCCATATTCGCGCGCTGCGATCGTCGCCGCATTGAGCACATAAAATGGCAGGCCTCCGGTAATTCTGGATAGCCGTTCGCAATCGCCGAAATCGGCACGGCAACCAGCATCTCGAACTGCCGCCGCGATAGTGTCTTCGTCCCAGCCGTTCAGAGTCTCGGCGTGAATGCCCAGTCCTGCCTCGAGTTCGGCGATGTGCCGACCGGGTTGGCTCAGCAGGACAAATCGGAGATTGGGGGCCCGTGCTACCAGCGCCTCTATATCGGCCGCGGGAATGCGGTGACTGTTATCGATGACGACAGCCGCGTGAAGACCGTCTTCGCCGAGCTTGATGCTCAGCGCGCTCACCATGTCCAATCCGCTCGCGCCCGGCAGAAGAATTTCGCCGAGCTTGTCGTTGGAGCGTCCGAACATCTTCGCCGCCACTTCGCGCGCTACTGCTGACGCGAGCGCGGGGCCCGGCGTGTCCCCGACGTCGAGATAGGTGACCGGGAGCGGAGCATGGACTGCGGCCTCGGCCATCCAGGCGGTTTTCCCCGAGCCCGAAAGTCCCGCTATGATGCGGACGGGCTGGTCAGTAAGCAGGGCGGGCTCGTCGACCTGGGCGCGATACACCGGGGGCGGGGTCGGGAGCTGCTGCATCTGCACCACGAGCTGCTCGAACAGGTCCGGCAATTCCTCGCGGGAAAAACTGTGGTCCTCGCGCGGAGGCGTGCCAGCGGATGCGAGCATGACCATGGCGGCCAGCTTCCAGGTCAGCGTCTCCGGCCTGAGCAACCCGAATGGCAGCTGCGCCGCGAGATCCGAGCAATATGCAGCCATACCGGCAACGCTGTCCGCAGGTCGAGGCAGGCATTTGTCGGAAGGCTCGGGACCGCCTGGCCAATGCAGCTCGACATCGTCAGGCCAGTCATCCGCGGCAATCTTCTTGAGCAGGGCTGGCGACGGAAGCGCATTCGTCGCGATCACGAACCTCGCGCCCCCAGCGCGCAGGCCGTTCTGATGCTCCGCACGTATCTCCTCGAAACGCTCGAGCGCTCCTGAAATATCACTCGGATTGAGGACGTCCTGCCGTGTTTTGACCTGCGCATAGACACGGGCATCCGGAAGCTGGACTTCGATGTCTTCGTCCCGCTCGACGATGATATGTCCGGCTCCCGCCTTTCCCGCGAGGAGAAGGCACGCTGCCGCGTAAAGATGCTGGTAGAGGAAACCCCTGTGTACGGCCTCGATCCGGATGAGCTGGCGCTCGTCGAGAACGAGGAATTCGTCGACCGGCGGCTGTGTGCGTTCTGCCGCATCCTCCGCGCGGTCATAGGCCGCATTGCGACTGGAATTGTCTTCAGGATCTCCTGACGCGGTCATCGTGTCGTGAAGGCTGCGACGACCTTGTTCGTCCCGTCCATGAGCAGGCCGCACTGAATGTCGGCGACCAGAACCGTCGAATTCACCGTGATATCGGTCGGATTGCTGATCGTCGTCTTGCCATAGGGGTAGGTGGCGCGAACGACATTAGGGAGCTTCGGCACGACAACAAAGGCAATCCTGGCTTGGGGTTTGAAGGCTTGCGCTTCGGCGACGCTCATCGGGACGGTCCCGATGATCCCACCCTTGTTGGCGATGAAAAGCTCTTCGCCGTAGCGCGCCGGTTCACCCTCGAAGATCGCCTTCTCGGTCCGGGCAATCTTGCTGATGGTGGCCTTTGCCCCGAAGCCATTCTGCGCGGAATAGGTGCCGGTCGTGACCTCGCTGCTCGAAATCGTCACGTCGAGGTTGCTGAGGGTGCTGGCTTTGGGGCTTTCGACCTTGGCGTAATAGAAGGTGTCCCACGCGCTGAAGTTCGTATTGTCGAACAGATAGGACTTCACCACGAAGGCTCCGATATCGGCATTATAGGCCAGATATTCCGCGCCTTCGATCTTCTTCGAGATGATGAGGGGGCCGGAGCCGCCCGCTGCTGCAAGCCGGGCGCGGTATGCATCGCTGGTCTCGAATTCGTCCTTCGGCGCGACGGGCTTGATGGACGCGATAGCCTGATCGAAGGTCTGCGGCTGCACTGTCGTGTCCGTGTAGGCTGTGCAGCCCGATTGCGCCTGCGCCATTTGCGGTGTGCAAAATAAAGCTGCAGTGAGGATGATCTTCTTCATTGGCCCCCGCCCTTGTCTCTGCTCGTTACATCGCTTTCTTTAGCAGAGAGCAGGCCGTCCAAAAGACGACAATTGAAAAATCTAAACCATGGCGGGGCTATTTCATCCCGGCGGGCCCGGACTGACTGCAGCTGTCATCCAGGTTGGGGCTTGATTTCGAAACCGACGATGCTTTCATCACGGGACCATGCTTCATCGAGTGCTTCCGCCCGTTCCTCGCTGTAGCCATCGACGATCGCATGGTATGCGCGCGTCGCTCCTTCGACACGATGGTCAACAGTTATGGTGCGCATTTCATTCTGAGCGAGAAACGCGCTGAATTGATTGCGCGTGACGGCAGCATCCCGGCGATAATTGGCCGTGATATGCGCGATGCGGCGTTGTGGTGCGTGTCTTTCAGTGAAGGAAACAGCAGCAAGAACGAACAGCGTTGCGATCGCGCCGAACATGGCGAGCTCGTAAAAGCCGACCCCGAAGAGCATACCCAGGGTCGATGTCGTCCAGAGCGACGCGGCGGTCGTCAGGCCGCGCACATTGAAGCCTTCACGAAAAATCACGCCGCCGCAGAGAAAACCGATACCCGTAAGGATACCGTGCGCCATGCGGACGGGATCGATACGGATCACCTCCTTGGGTGTTTCGGTGAGCCAGGCCATCTGGTGAACCGCGGCGAGCATCAGCAGGCAGCAAGATAGAGCCACGAGAATATGGGTGCGAAGGCCGGCGGGGCTCGCCCGATATTCGCGCTCGGCTCCGATGATGGTGCCAGTCACGACCGCCCCGACGATCGGCCACAAAAGCTGTGGATTGAAAAGCTCCATATCCTCTCCTCTGCGGCGCCCTTTTTGAACGACGGAAGCTTGGAAAGGATGCGCATCTGCAATCCAGCGGCGGTGATCGCGGACGGCGACCAGAGCGATGGGTGGCGACCGCCCTTGCGATCCGGCAGACTAAGCGACCCCGTAGATTGCGGCGCGCCGCTTAAAGGCTTCCGCCGATCCTTCGAGGATGTCGCAGGCATATTGCCGCGTGTCGGGATGATCGATCGAGCCGCTCGATACGATCCGGCCATTGTCATCCTGCGCCTTGAGCACGATGATTTGTTCAGCATCTCCCAAGACCGCGATGTTCGCATTATGGGTTACGATGATCACCTGACGCCTCTCTTTTGCCCGGCGAAGGACGGGAACAAGCGTCTGATAGATGAACTCACTGTCGAGATGATCTTCGGGCTGATCAATGATCAGGGGGCGGTTTGATTCCGCTGAAAGCATGAGGGCAAGCAAGACCGACTGCTTCTGTCCGAGGCTGAGCCGGCTGAAATCCCGGATCATCGGCTGCGGCCTGCCTGCCATGGTCTTGGCAACGATCAGCTGAGGCTTGTCGCTAACCTCGACTGCCTGAAGTTTGTACATGACCTCTGGAGGAGATAGGTTGTCGATGATGGATTGTGCATCGGCGTCAGAAAAAACCGTTGATCCATCTTTTTCCTTCACGCCCTTGATCGTCGCCTTGTCCTTCTTCAGCACGGCTTGCACCAACACGGGCAACGACAAGGTCTCGATCAGCAGTTCCGCCCTCGGAACGCGTGACGTCCGCCAGCTCATCGCTTCGCTGATGACGGAGCAACCTGACGGCGAATATGCGCTGTGAAGAAACTTCAGCGACACGCTGAGATCGGTGAGGACAGCTTTGAGCGTGGTGCTCGCCTTGACACCGTAGGCGCTTCGCTTTGTGGCAATCCGTTGTCTGATTTCCCAGCGCTTCTTCACGAGGTCAGCGCGTTCTTTACGCGCTTTGTCGAGCGCGGGCTCCCAGGTCTTCAGCTTCCTGAGGCGCTCGGTCAGCTTGGCCTCATCGGTGGACAGGCTATTGATGAAGACAATATCGAGGCGGACGCCACTCTGCTCGAGCGCTTCTCGCTTTTGATCGATTTGGGCCTTGGCTGTCGCTTCCTTGACCCGCCACGCGGCCAATTCACGCTCCATCACCGTGCCCAGTGCCTTGGCTGCGTCCTGAAGATCTGTTTCTGCGGCCACGACCTTCGACTTGAACGCCGACGCCTGGGTCGCGATCGCCTGATACTCGTCCCCGCCAATGGTGAGGTCGGCAGGGTCGACAGACGTCTCGATACTCTCGATACACTCCCGCAGTGCCTCGTTCGAGGTCAGACCGAGAAGCTCGTCGAGGTCGCGGCGAAGCGACGAGCGTACCTCCTTCTCCTTCTCGAGTTTGCGGATGAGGGCGATTACCTCCTTGCCCTTTTGCGCTTCGAGTGCCGCTAATTGGGACTTCTTATATTTGAGATCGCGGTCCACCCCAGGAATGAGGGCGACATATTCGGCAGCCTTTTTGAGCTCGGTTTCGGAATCGAGAAGCGCCTGCCGAACTTCCCTCTCCTCCTTGAGATCTGCCGAAACCCCGATGAACCGATCGAGAAAGCTCAGCAATCCGGCCGGATCGGCAGTGGCATTCTGGCTGATCGTCGCGGCCTCGCTCTGCGCATAGCACTCGACAGCGAAATGGGGCAGCAATGCCTCCGGGTCATCAGGGTCCTCGACGCTAGAATCGCGCCTGCGCTGCATCTTTATCGTCTGGCCCGACTGATCATTCACGACGAGATCGATGAGGTCCGGCCACACCTCGGAGTCTACCACATCGCCGGCGCCGGAGTGACCCGTCAGACAACGAATGGCTTCGAAAGTCGTCGATTTCCCTGTGCCGCGCCCTCCGATGATGCAGTTCAGGTTCGGACTGAAATGTACGCCTTGATCACTGAGGAAGCCGCCGTGCATCGCCAAGGCCCGCACCATGGGTATCCGTGCCGGCACATCTTCTTCAATTCGCACACGAGCATCACTGTCTTGCAGCGCAAGCCGCAATGCGTCGAAGGTGACCTCCTGCATCTTGTATCGGGTGACCTTGCGGTCGCCAGCGGCATTCCGGCCTAAGGCATTGAGCGTGTGCGAGTCCGAATTGAGTAATCGCGCCAGAAATTGCGACTTTCCGAGGCCGAGGGCTTCTATCCGTTGGCGGCCCAAGGTCTTTCGATCACCATCCGGATCAAGGTCGGAATAGGAGATGTCGCTATCGGCTCGCTTCAGTTCGATTCCGAGCAGCGCCGCATGGCAAATTATGTCCTTCTTGTGGGGCGGATTTCCCGGAATCTCGGTCTCGAGGCCTTTCCCGCCGTCAACATGTGCGAGGATGGCAAAGCCTCCTCCTTGTTTCACAAGGTCAAGAATATCTACGACGCCATTGGAGCATCGCGAGTTTGCGGTGTTTCGATCCGCTAGCGAGAGCTTCGCGTGAAAGCGCGTGAGCGCGTCCAATGTGCCAAAATAACAAAGGATATGACCATGGGCCGTCGATAGTTCGACGGCGGGAACGACGAGCAGGCCGGTTCCTTCCGCAGCCTCGATGGCCGGCCCTACACCCGCGATCTCGTTGTGATCGGCGATTGCGATAATGTCCAAGCCTTCCGTCCGCGCGGTCGCAACAATTGCTTCCGGAGTGGCGGTCGCGTCGCTGACATCATGTGACCCTGCGATACTGTGAATATGAAGATCGCCGCGGAAGAACCGTGCGCCATTGTCCAGCGCGAGTGCCTGATTGATATCCATAATGCCCTCCCGATGCCCTTGGGGCTTTATCTCTTTATAGTTCAGCACGGACATGCCGCCAGCGCGGTTCATAAAGATTGTGGCCTTGCCGCACCACTCTAGATGCAACGCTAATTGGTCCAGATCGGCTCGCTAGTTCGTCGAGTTGTTCGATGGCGCTGAGGGGCATTGCCAAGCACTCGCGGCGCTTTCTGGGGAAACCGGGGCTGCGAGCGGAACGAACGTGTCAAGGCGTCGTTGGTCTACTCGTCCCAGAGAGGAATTTGTCATGGCAAGCGCACCGCCCGACCCGCACCCCGATTCTCTGCCGACCGGCCCCGAGCAAATTCCGGAGCAGGTTCCCCTTCCCGACGACGACGGCAGGGAAAGTGGGGAAGACGTACCTGAAGCGGAATGATCGGTGGACTGCGCGGCGGCCTGCCTGCCGCGTCGCGCTGATCTATGGAGCAGAAACGGTAAGCCCCGCTACATCTCTGCAGCGGGGCTTCCCTAGATTGCATCCGAAGATGCGATCAAATTCTGCCATTCTTTCGTCTGGACAGGTAAGTGAAACGTGCCGGGGGCGTGATGGTTCCTTCGGTATCGGGGGGGGCCGGAATATTTCTAGCGTCGCAGCGTGACCGCGATCGGGCAGTGGTCCGAATAATGCTTCTCACCGGGCGCATAGAGCGTTTCGGTGAACGCGGTCCGGTCAGCTGCTGCCCGGCGGTCCAGAACGATATGGTCGATGAAACTGTCGTAGCGCGGATCGCAGGCCGGCTGCAGGCCTGCGTCGGCGGGCGTCAGATCGGCGTTGGCCGGATCGCCATCGTCGATCTCGGTCCAGATCGCGTCGCCGGGAAGCGCGAGCCGCCGGTTCCAGTCGCCCAGCACCGCGAAACGCTCGGGCCCGGCGGCAGCCGCATCGATCCAGGCTTCGAGCGCCGGAATCTGATCCTGGAATATGGGGCAGGCCTTCGCTTCGCTCCCGGAAAAGCAGCCTGACTTCAAGTGGACGCCGAGAAGGCGGATCGGTGTGCGGCCCTCGGGGCGGAGCGTGATGTCGACGCCCGAGCGAAGCTGCTCGTTGCCGCGCATGAGCGACGTCACATCGGCATGGCGATCGAATGCCATGTCCTTGCGGATCGCGAAACCGACCGCCTGGCGGATCACCGTCTGCGCGGGGAATTTGCCGCCGCAGGTCCCGCCCGGCGAACCCTTCCGCGTCTCCATGACCACGATATATTTGGCGGGATCGAAGATCCGCGCCGCCGCCGCCTCATTCTCGGCCTCCTGAAAAGCAATCACATCGACGTCGAGGCCGTCGGCGATGCGGCGCATTGCCGCATAGTCGCTATCGTCCCGTGGATTGCAGCCCATGCCATTATGTTGAGCCAGAAATTCGAGGTTCCAGCTTGCAAGCTTGAGCGGCCTCGACGGGGCGGGCTGGTTTCCGGGTGCGGATGTTGCGGGCGAGCAGGCGGCCGCCAGAAGCAGAAGCGCCGCAGCGATAAGACGGTGGGGAAGCATGGGCTGCTAGTGCCGCACGCCGCCGCCGAGTTCAACTCGCCCGTTCGCAGCTCATGCTGCGGTGCAGATGGTGCGAGCGCACCCGCGGCGCTATAGCGCCCGCCCGGCCGGCATCCTTCCGGCCGCTTGAGGAGAAAATTCATGAACCACGCCGAACTGTCCGACAGCGTCGCTGCCGCGCTCGGAGTAAGCAAGGCCGATGCAAAGAAGGCCGTCGATGCCGTCTTCGCCGCGATCACGGATGCGGCAGCGAAGGGCGAAGAGGGATCTGTCAGCGGATTTGGCAAGTTCAAGGTATCGACGTCGGCTGCGCGCGAAGGCCGCAATCCGGCGACCGGCGAGCCCATGCAGATCGCGGCGAAGAAGAAGCTCGGCTTCGGCGCCGCCAAGGCGGTCAAGGATCGCCTGAACGGCTGAGCCGGTACGTCCCGCCGGTAATCCGGCGGGACGGCCGCGCGGCCGCATGTCGAGCGCGGCATCTGATGAGCGCGCTCTGGCCTCGCAGGCTCGGTCAGGGGTCGCGCATTTGTTCTCGCCGCGCGAGCGCACTCGGCTCGCCTTCCTTGCGCGGCGGCGGCTAGCGCCTGCTGCGGGTACACGGCGCTTCGCGCCGTGCAGGCCATCGCGGGGCGATGGCCGACCCGCTGCACGCGCATCGCACGCCGCCCCGCTGCGGGCTCGCCAAGAGCGCGATTGATTGGCCCTCCGGGCAGCGCGCCGCTTTGCGGCGCGGCGGTCTCTCGGAACGGGGGACGGGGCAACATCGGGGCCGTTCGGGCATTGTTGGGATAGCAAAGGAGCATCCAGCATGGCCGACACCCCCTTATCCGACCGCCGCATTCTCATCATGGCAACCGATGGCTTCGAGCAATCCGAGCTCGAAGTGCCGCTGAAGCGCCTCACGGCCGCGGGGGCCGAGGTCGATGTCGCCTCGATCGGCACCGAGGACATCACCGGATGGGACGAGGACGACTGGGGCGTTGATGTCGCGGTCGATCTGAAGATATCGGAGGCGCTCGTCGACAATTATGACGCGCTCGTTCTGCCCGGCGGTCAGATCAATCCGGACCTGCTGCGCGTCGATCCGGACGCAATCGCGCTCATCAAGGGTTTTGCGGCTGCGGGCAAACCCGTCGCGGCCATCTGCCATGCGCCATGGCTGCTCGTTGAGGCCGGGCTGGCCAGCGGTCGAAACATGACAAGTTACAAGTCGATCCGCACCGATGTCGCGAACGCCGGCGCAAAGGTGGTGGACGAAGCGGTCGTGGTCGACGGCAACATTGTCACGAGCCGCTGTCCCGACGATCTTCCGGCCTTTTGCGACGCGATCATCGACGCGGTAGCCGAGGTCGGTGCGCCCGCATAGTCTCGGGGTTGCGCATTGAGTGACGGCGCCGGTTGCGATGCCGTCGGTGGCTCCGAACGTTCTCAGCCTTGCTCGAGCGGCCACACTTCGATCACGCCATGGGCAACGGCGCACGGCGATTTCGAGACTAGCTCGATCGCTTCGTCGAGATCAGCGGCGTCGATCAATGCAAAGCCCGCGAGGGGGAGGTTGGAAGACAGAAACGGCCCCTCCTTCGTATCCGTGCCGCGGGCATCATGGTTGCGGATCTGTACGGGGCGCCCTGCTATGCCCATGATAGCGCCGCGCGCCTTGAGCGCTTCGTCATGGGCGTGCGCCGCATCGCGCACGTCGGATGGCGTGCGATTATAGCCCGCCTCGTCGCCGTAACCGATAGTGATGAATTTGGGCATCGTATTGCCTTTCTTCTCTCTGCGCCGGTGATCAAGCCTTGCGTCCTTTCGGGAGGGCGCGGGCGAAACGGTAGCTCGTCTCTTCGAACTCGAGGCGCCGGAAGAAGCCGTGCGCGCTGCGGATCTCGATGTCGCTCATCACCTCGATGGTCTCGCAGCCTGCTTTGGCGAGCAGCATGGCGGCTTCCTCGACGAGGCTGCGGCC
>LULE01000036.1_pt1 | contig 52660 bp, 52 predicted proteins | sample 728231 | NCBI WGS metagenome assembly LULE01 (sample SAMN03860297, study PRJNA289734) | marine metagenome | biome: seawater column; feature: ocean; material: water; isolation source: Red Sea water column Station 192 - depth 10m | place: Saudi Arabia: Red Sea | collected 2011-10-15 | depth 10 m | reverse complement strand
TAGTTACTCAAAAGTTTACAACGTGGTCAAGAGCTAAGATCTGGTCAGGTTTGGCTAGATTAAACTTCTTACACGAATATGCGAAGAAAAATTACTTAAATAAATAAATATGGCAGAATTACTAACAGATGATATAATTATCGAAAAACTAAACGAAGATGGCTATATGCAAGAGCCAGATGGTCCTTGGATATTAGAATATATCTACGAAAATCATGGCGGTAAACTAGATAATACAAGTGACTTTGTAGATAACAAATGGACTTTAAAAATATACAGTGAATCTACTTACGATTCTTATGATATATACTTTTGTACTTTTGACGATAGACCTTATGTATCACAAGATGGTTATTACTATGAAGATTATTCCGACTGGTCAGACAGAGCATTAGAAGAATTAGCTAATGGTACAGATGTATGGGTAGAACCTCATCTATGGTCAGATATGGAATATGATTTTAACTACAGATTAGAAGAATGGTGGCAAGATGTATATGAAGAGCTAATGGACGAAAAGAAAGATGAGTTAATAGACTCAGGAGATTATTACGAAGAAAAAGAAAATTAATTATGAAAGAAACAAATCACACATTACCTGACTGGTTTAACGGTACGGTATACGATGAAGGTGAAACAATTACAAATCCTTTTAGCGGTGAGTCTTATGACTTAAATGCCGGTGAAGTATCTATGTATGACCTAATTATGGGAATTAATTATGTTGGTGATCATAGAGGTTGGGACGATGAATTAATAGAAACTCATCAAAAAGCTTTATCTTGGTTTAGAACAGTAAACCCTAAAGCTTATATGGTATTATTAGATTAAACAAACGGGCGTGATAAGGTATTGACCGAGACGTGGTAACAGTAGACACAAAGGCACTTGTGTGGTGTCGAATCCAACCGAGTCATGGTAACGCAGGTTCGAATCCTGCCACGTCCACTAAAATTTAAATTATGGCAACAAGAAACTTAATAATGGTCGTAGACCGCAAACACAGTAGTAAATACCCGGAGGGCTTTGCTGTGCATCCAGATCTTGTACGTAACAAAAGCTATGTAAATATGTACATGCACCATGATGGTTATCCTGAATGGCAAGGCGTACAAATTGCTAACTGGTTACTAGCTAAGAACAATGGATGTCAAGACGGTAGTAGACTAGCTGCTAAACTAGTACATGATATGTATTATGATAGTTGTTACTTATATAGTGATCCAGAAAATATAGATCACCAATACAGATATGTAATATGGAGTGGTGATAAAGATAAAATACACGTAAGTTGTTGGAATATGTATTCTGAAAAGTGTGTATTTGTATTAAAACCTGAAAAAATTATATCTAAATACTATGACGATATGGACTATACTGATTTTGCTAATGGTGAAACTAGATTACAAAGGCATAATATAGATAAAAAAGAAATAGCTAAAGAAATAGCTAAATATAATAAGGTTAGAGCTAACGCACAAAAAATTATCGACATCCTTACAAATTAAATACGAACTATATTAGATAATATATATGACCGATGATGAAAAAATACAATTAGCTGAGTTTATAGCTGATTTAGTTGTTAGTAGATTAAATAGTCAATTTGATTTTAAAGTTACCACACAAGAGGTTGACAACAGTGATAATATACTTGTTGACGACCTCTTACGTGGTCAAACAACTTTAATTGATGATACTGAAGAAATACTTATAGCTGAGTTAGCTAGACTTACTACTCTATTGTCTATATATGAAGACAAAGAGCAATATGAAAAAGCTAAAATAATAAAAAATAAAATAAAATTTATAACCAATAAACTTAATAACCTATGACATTAAAACCTATGCTTGCACACAAGTTTGATAACAGTCGAGTTGACTGGTCATTACCTGTGTACATACAACCTAAACTAGATGGCGTCCGCTGTCTGTTTACCAAAGACGGTGCGTATTCTCGTACCGGTAAACAATTTAAAAACCTAGCTCATATTGAGTTAGCGCTTATATCATTTTTTAAACAAAACCCTGATGTAATACTCGATGGCGAGTTGTATAATCATAAACTTAAAAATGACTTTGAAAAAATTATATCATTAGTTCGTAAGCAAAAGCCTACCGCAGATGATAGACTAAACGCTCAACATCTTGTGCAGTTTCATGTATACGATTATTTTGATGGTGTCAAATATGACAGCTACAAAACTCGTATGCAACAACTTGTAACGTCAAACATATATGACGCACAGATCAAGTATGTACCTGCTAAGCTAGTTGACAGCTACAATTATGCTAGAGAATTACATCAAGAGTTTCTTAATAAAGGTTACGAAGGCTCTATTATTAGACTAGATGGTCTATATAAGCACGGTAGATCTTACGACTTAATGAAATTTAAAGACTTCAGCGATACTGAAGCAACTATCATAGGTTATGAATTAGGTAAAGGCAAAAGGACAGGCACACTTGGCAAGTTCATTATGCTAGATGACGAAGGTGTAGAGTTCGGCTGTCCGCCGGGCAAAGGCTACAGCTACAAGGATTTAGCGGAGATGCTTAACAACATCACTGACTACGTTGGCAAGCGTGCAACCTTTACCTATTTTCAAAAAACCAATGCTGGTAGTTACAGACATCCACTATTTAAATGCATTAGAAACTATGAGTAAATTAATATGGCAACTATACAACGACAACATGATAAGTTACGAGGTAGCAAACCTCTTATTAGACAAACACTATAATAGATTAGAACATAAACGATACAAATGAGTAGAAAAAAGCAATATGAACATCTTATAAGTACCAATGTGTTTGGTATACGTGATAAGATAAAGAAGTTTGTTAAAAACAAACGCATGACAAAAGCTAATAATAATAAATAAGTAATACCCAAATGTCATACCCTAGAAAAATACAATGGTTAAATGATAAGCGTATATATTATAGACAAGATCCTATAAATGATAAGCCTACATTTAGTACAGACACGTATGATTACTATGAAAAAGGTACACATGAGTATTATAATTTATTTAATACAAAAAGCAAAATAACTACATATAAATCATTAAAGTGGCATTTGCTTGTATTATATTATTTAAACATGGATAATATAATTAACTCTGATTTTGTAACTGTAGCTAGATTTATAGCTAACAAAGAAAATGGTTTTGTTACTTTTTTTATAAGTAATAAAATATTAGAAGACATAATTCGAGATGTATTAATGCAAGGTGGTGATCCACCTAAAAACAAAGCTCGTAAAATTATATTTAAAGATTACAATGGTTTATCTTTTAATGAAAAGATGAAGGTTGTAGGTCAATTGTCAGGCAGACAAAAGCTTGATAAAGAAAATATATATAATACTATGCTTTGTATAAACGAGTTTGGCAAACCTATAACTAATAATAGATTAGCTGGCTTGTTAAATTGTTCAGTAAGAACTATACAGAGGCACATGTGTGCTGAGTTAAAACGTGAAAAAGAAATACTAAATGAAGAAGTATAATATAGCTAATTATATCAGATACAAAGAAGATATAAAAGCTATGAAGCCTAAAGGTGAAGTATGGGATTACTTTGATAGAGAAGAAGTAATTAAAATGTATTTACCTTTAGTAGAAAACATAGCACGTAAATTTCCAAGCAGCCAACAAGCTATCGGCGTACTAACTATAATGGACTTAATACAAGAAGGAAGTTATGGCTTAGTTAGAGCAGTTGATAGACTTGATTGGTCAGTACTTGAGAACACAGAAGATATTGAAAAAACATTAAAAAGTTTTTTTAGTAAAAGAATAAAAGGAGCAATACGAAGAAGAATAGATATGTACAGAGGTAACATGAGAATACCTGAACATAAACTAAATGAAATACGTAGCAATAATAGTAAAGACAGATTAATGGTTGAAATGTTTTTTAACTCTATATTTTTAAGTATAGATGATAATAACCCGAACACAAACGAACCATTTGCTGAGTCAGTCGAAGATCCGACTATAGACTATAATTTAGATATACTTAATGTTTATTTATTAGGTTTAATGCAAAAGCATTTAAATGAAAAGCAATATGATGTTTTAAGATATAGCTACGGTATTAACTGTGATAAATTACCAGCTAAAGAAATAGCTAGTAAAATAGGATTATCAGGAACTAGTGCTTATGTAAGAGTTTCTGAGTTAAAAAAGGAAGCAGTACAAAAACTTATTGATAATGTAGATCACTCGCAAGTGGTTGATTATCTGTAAGTTAGATATGTAAATTTAATAAATAATATGTAATTATAATACTATGACCATATACCAAAAATTATCACAAATTCAAACAGAGTTTAAATCGAAAAAAAGTAGATTTAACTCATTCGGCAAATACTACTTCCGTTCAGCCGAAGACATTCTCGAAGCTACAAAACCCTTTCTTAATAAGTTAGGAGTTACAGTTACAATTAGTGAAGAACTAGTTGTTGATGGGCCTATGCCTATTATTAAATCAACAGCTACTATTACTGATGGCGACAATGCTATACACGCTACATCTATTGTTGGTGTTGATGTAAACCAAAAAGGTATGCAGGCACCTCAACAGTTTGGTAGTGCATCGAGTTATGCGAAGAAGTATGCGTTAGGAAATTTATTCCTAATTGATGATACTCAAGATAGTGATGCTACTAATAACCACGGTAAAGATAAACTTACTGATATTAATAAAGCTAAAACTTATATTAAATCAGGTGGTAGTGTAGATGCTATTAAAAAGAAGTATCAATTAACATCAGCTCAAGAAGCTGAGCTTAAAACACTCTAATGAAAAAAGAAGATGTAATTAATAAGTTGCGAGATGATGAACATTACTACGGTGACTTTGGTAAAAAGTATCTCAGTAATTCTGACATTGCAACATTACTTACAAATCCTTTAGCTTTAGGAAAGCCTAGCGAGCCTAGGCCTGCTTTTCTAGTTGGCGGATATTTTCACACCGCTATACTTGAACCAGATAAGTTGAAGAAATACCGAGTAATACCTTCGTCAACTAGAAATACTAAAGTTTACAAAGAGATGTCTGGTGGTGAATTATGTTTACTACAACATGAAGTTGATGCGATAGAAAAATTATCTGACGTTATGTTAGATAACAAAGTATGTCAAGCAATGATACGAGACAGTAATACAGAATATGAAACACCAGGTATTATGGAGCTTGAAGGTGAGATGTGGAAAGGTAAAGCAGATATTATCAACCACAATGAAAAATTAGTTATTGATCTGAAAACTACAAACGATATAACTCGTTTTAAGTGGTCAGCATCTAAATATAACTACGATAGTCAAGCTTATATTTATAGTAAATTATTTGGTTATGAGATGGTTTTTATTGTAATAGATAAAAATACTCATCAACTAGGTATATTTGATTGTTCACCTGAATTTTATGCAAAGGGTCAAGATAAAGTTCAGCGTGCTGTAGAAGCATATAAATTATTCTACAAGCAAAAAGGTTTTGACCCTAAACAATATTTTATTAATAAAACACTTTAATTATGCCAAGAACAAAAAAATTAGATTTAAAAGTATGCAGCGTAACAGGATTAGAAACTAGCAAAACTAATTTCTATAAAAACCAAAACCATGTTAAAGCTGTAGATAATTTAAGAAGAACTACTAATGCTACAAAAGAGCAATTAGCTAGAATGTTTAACCAAATTAACCAATACGCATAGTATGGCAGGAATAATTAAAACAAGTATAAACCTAAACAATATACCTAAAGATAAAATTATCAATGGTAAAAAAGGTAAATACTTGCCAATAGCTATAACCGTAAATGATGAAGTCGACCAGTTCGGTAATCACGGTCCAGTTATTGTAGATCAAACTAAGGAAGAAAGAGATGCGAAAGTAGCTAAGACTTACCTTGGTAATGTAAAAGTTGTTTGGAGTAACGGTACTTTTCCAGAACCAGTTAAACTAGACCAACCAGCAGCAATGCCTCAACCGCAAGCTGCACCGCAGGTAGAAGACGATTTACCATTTTAAATTAAATTAAATGCAAGTAGAAACAACGGAGATTAATGGATTTTTGATTGATAAGTTCAATCAATATGGCCTAGAAGAAGGTAAGAAACAAGGCGTATGTCCTCTTTGCTCACATACTAGGAAACCTAAAAATCAAAAAGCTAAATGTGCTAGCTATGATTGGGAACGTGGTCTCGGTACTTGTCACAATTGCAACACTACTTTTCAACTACACACTTATCAACGTAAAGGTGCTAGTAATAAAGAATATATTAGACCAGTAGAACATACTGATTATAATATACCTAGAACCAAAGTGGCTGAATGGTTTAAAAGTAGAGGCATCTCAACAGATACCCTTATCAACTTACAAGTTGGTGAGGGCGTTGAGTATATGCCACAAACCGGTAAAAAAGAAAATACAATACATTTTACTTATTACGTAGGTGATCAGTTAATAAATATAAAATACCGTGACGGTAGAAAAAACTTTAAACTATACAAAGGCGCTGAAAAAGTATTTTATAATATTAATAGCATCGTAGGTTATGACAACTGTGTTATAACTGAAGGTGAAATGGATGTGTTAGCATTACATGAAGCCGGTATTAAAAATGCAATATCAGTACCTAACGGTGCTACACTTAGTCATAATAATTTGGATTATCTTGATAATTGTATAGATTATTTTGAAGATAAAACTAAAATAATATTAGCAGTTGATACAGACGATCCTGGTTTAGCCCTGCGCGCTGAGCTTGTTCGTAGACTGGGTGCTGAAGTTTGTTTTCTAGCAGACTTTGAAAACTGTAAAGATGCTAACGAATATTTAATAAAGCATGGTAAAGAAAAGCTTAGACAAGCTATAAAACAAGCTAGACCATATCCGTTAGAAAATGTTACAACATTTAAAGATATAGAAAATGATGTAACAGACTTTGTTAAAAACGGTTTTAAAGCTGGTTATCAAATAGGTTTATCTAACTTTGACCAAATATTTTCTACATATACAGGTCAGTTTATTACAGTAACAGGTATACCAAGTTCAGGTAAATCTGATTTTGTAGATCAGATGGTTGTAGGTTATAATAAAAATTATAGTTGGAAGACAGCGTTTGCATCACCAGAAAATGCACCGAACTATTTACACGCTCACAAGCTTATGCGTAAAGTGTGGGGCGATATGCCAAGTAGAGATGATATAGGTTCTGCTAAATGGAAAGAAGTTGCTAATCACGTAAACGATAACTTCTTTTTTATAGATATGGAAAAATATACTCTTGAATCTGTATTACGTAAAGGAGCAGAGCTTGTTAAACGTAAAGGTATTAAATGTTTAGTCATTGATCCTTTTAATAAAGTTAGAGATCGCAATGCTAGTTCGTTAGATGTTAACATATATACTATGGAATATCTAACTAAAATAGAAACATTTGCTAAAAAATATGACGTGTTAGTGTTTATTGTAGCACATCCAACTAAAATGTACAAAACCAGTGACGGTAAAATTGAAGAACCTAATATGTACAACATTAAAGGTGGTGGTGAATGGTATGATGCTAGTTATCATGGTTTATTAGTACATAGGGATTATGAACTTAAAAATACAAAAGTAAAAGTATTAAAAGTAAAATTTCAAAACTTAGGTGAAAATGGTGCTGAGGCTTTCTTTACATGGGAGCCAAGATCAGGTTGTTTTATACCAGACGTAGCACAAGTAGCTAATGAAGAGCCAATGCCATGGGAATAAATGCCTAGAAAAAAAGATGTAATGGGAATATACTTACCAACGCGTAAAGAAAAAGAAGCTTACCATTGGTGTATAAACAATGGTATTTTTATTTCTCCTTTTGCAACTGGTGAAGGCACATGGTATATAGATATAAAATTAAATAATAATAATCATAGATCACCTGAAGCATATAGCCCAATAACTATATGGATAAAGATGTATGAATATTATAAATACTATTATAATAAATATGCGCACAAAATTTAAAAATGCAGATGAAGCTTACAACTATTTTCTTGATAAAATTATAGTTGATGGTGTAGCCTTTGGTGATACTAAAGCTTTATTTAATGTAGGTTTTACTTTAAAAAAACCTATGGAAAATTATATATTTAATAAAGAACGTAATTGGAAACCTGATTATGCTATTGCTGAGTGGAAATGGTATTTATCTGGTGATCCTAATATTTACAAGCTTGGCGATATATACGGTAAAATACCGCCGATATGGGAGCGTATGGCTGATAGTTACAATAAAGTTAGGTCTAACTACGGTTGGCAGTGGCAACGTAACAACCAGCTAGATTACGTAGTCGCTAAACTTAAAAATGAAAAAGATACTAGACACGCAGCTATTAGTATTTATGACTGTAAAGAGCATGCAACTTATGCTAAAGACACACCGTGTACATATGCTGTACAATTTACAATTGTAAATAATAAGCTAAATATGGCTGCTCTAATGCGTTCTAATGATCTCTGGTATGGTTTCTGTAATGATCAATACTGTTTTAGTATGTTACAAAAATTAGTTGCAGATAGGTTAAATATTGAAGTTGGTGAATATTATCATTATGCGCACAACTTACACTTATATAATAATAAATTATAAATATGTATTTTATTTATCACATACCGGGTAAAAAAATTGGTGTTACAAGTAATCTTAATACGAGAGTTACGTTAACACAGGGTTATAGCCCAGACGAATATGAAGTTCTTGATCAGTCCGATGATATAGATTATATATCAGAGAAAGAGATAGAACTTCAAAAGTCTTATGGGTATAGAGTTGATCGTAAAAAATATAATGAATTAGTTAAATTAAATAAAATGAAAATAAACGTAACAGAACAAACTACTACGTTTCCTTATCCAGTTAAAAAATTGAAAGGTAATTTAATGGACAATATAGGTATGGAGTGGGAAACCGAACATGGCTTATTTGTTTTAAATTTAGATTCAATTAGATGGATAATGCAAAACGTTAAAACTTCTATGTATAACGATAATAGATGTTATGTATATAACAAAGCGTTTGCTGAGTGGTTTAAAGCTCCTGAATTATGGGGTGATGATGTACCTGAAGGTAAAAGTGAAGTAATTGAAATTGCATCTATATTTGATAAAATTAGAGCATGGGCAAAAGCAAGAGGCTTATATGATAAAGGCAATACATATGTGCAATATGTTAAACTTCAAGAAGAAGCGGGTGAATTAGCAAAAGCATTACTACAAAATGATCATGATGAAATAAATGATGCAATTGGTGATATGGTTGTAGTGCTTACAAACCTAGCGCATTTACATGGTACAGAAATAGAGTATTGTATTGAAGATGCTTATAATGTTATTAGTGAACGAACAGGTAAAATGATTAACGGAACATTTGTAAAAGATGAATAAATACGTAGTAAAAACAGACGATAAAATCGTACAACAAGTAATCGAAAAGATAGATCAACGTAGTCTGATTGGTCAAGCTAAGTACGGTGCAATGATGATGGAAGAAGTTGAAGGAAAAGATAAAGACCTTAACGATTTTTTAACAGACGTGCAAGAAGAAATAATGGATGCTTTGCTATACATACAAGCAGCTAGAGCTTGCTTACGTGATGAAATAGAAGAAGCTATGTTAAACCGTATGAATATTATAGGTCAAAACGGTAATGACGGCTTACATTATGAAGAAGAAGATTTATAGAAAAAAGAAACGTGGACCTGTACAGGCAAAAAAAGTAACATATGATGGTATCAAATTTGCTTCAGGTCTTGAAAAATATATGTATCAAGCTCTTAAAAAAGCTAAATTAAAAGCTGTTTATGAAGGAGCAACATTTGAAGTATCAAAAGGATTTGAATTTACAAATACTTCATATGAAAGAACAGGTAATGGTAAAGGCGAGTTTAAACAAAGAGGTAAAAAAAAGATATTACCAATTAAATACACGCCTGATTTTATAGGATACACTAATGGAGCTGAATATCATTACATAATTGAATGTAAAGGTAGGGCTAATGAATCTTTTCCAATGCGATGGAAATTATTTAAAAAATATGTTAGTAAGAATTTACCAAATACAACGTTATTTAAACCACAAAATCAAAAAGAATGCGACGAAACAGTAAGGTTAATCCTAAGTTATCTAAAATAATAGCTAGGAAAAAATACGCTGAGCGACAAATTGACAAGTGGGTTAAATGGTCTTGGCAGCAAAGAGGAAAAATAAAATACAAAGAACTTGTTAAATATCAAGATCAATATAATATTAAAGTTTATGGATAAAGAAAAATGGAACTGGTCTTTGTCAATAGGTTTTTATCCGGGTGTATTATTCGGTGCAAGAGCTTATGAAGAAAAAGATCGATTAACTTATGTGTTTTATATCCCGTTTGTGGATATAGCACTAGAAATACCTTATAATTAAATGTTTAGCAATATACCCAAAGATAAATTGTTACACTTTTTTTATGGAACATTAATTAGTTTTGGTTCTATAGGATTATTTGGTGTATATGGTTTGTGGATTACAGTAATTGTAGCTGCAGCCAAAGAAATAGTATACGACTGGTATTTAGGCAAAGGTACTCCAGACTTTAAAGACTTTGTGATTACATGCTTACCAGCATTAATGTTTTTAATAATAGAATACAATGAGTTTATTTAAAGAAAGAATACCCTACAAACCGTTTGAGTACCCTATATATTATACCGAAGGTTGGTTAAAGCAAGCGCAAGCGTTTTGGTTACATACAGAAATACCTATGTCAGGTGATGTTAAAGACTGGAACGAAAAGCTTACACTAGCTGAGAAAAACTTAGTTGGTAATATACTATTAGGTTTTGCTCAAACCGAATGTGCTGTATCTGACTACTGGACACAAAAAGTCGTATCATGGTTTCCAAAACACGAAGTGCAACAGATGGCTATGATGTTCGGCTCACAAGAAACAATACACGCTGTTGCATATAGTTATTTAAATGAAACATTGGGACTTGAAGACTTTGAAGCGTTTCTTCACGAACCTGCGACGTCAGAACGTTTTGACAACTTGGTTGCTTATGACGGCAACGATCCTGTGGGCATCGGTCGTAGCTTGGCAATCTTTTCCGCTTTCGCAGAGGGTGTTAGTTTATACAGTGCTTTTGCTGTTTTATATTCTTTTCAATTACGTAATTTACTCAAAGGAATAGGACAACAAATGAAGTGGTCTGTAAGAGACGAATCATTACATAGTAAAATGGGTTGTCAATTATTTAGACATATGTGTGAAGAAATACCTACACTAAAAGAAGACTGTAAAGAAGATATATACAAAGCCGCTAAAATTATGGTTGAGCTTGAAGAAAAATATATAGATAAAATGTTTGAGATGGGTGATATTGAAAACCTTAAAGCATATGATCTAAAACAATTTATAAGAAAAAGAACAAATGAGAAACTTATGGAACTGGGTTATACAGACAAAAGACGCTTTTTTAGCTTTGACAGAGCTGGCGCTGATGTACTTGATTGGTTTTATCATCTTACTGGTGGTCACACTCATACGGACTTTTTTGCGATTAGGCCGACTGATTATAGCAAAGCTAATGAAGGTGAAGACTTTGAAGATATTTGGTAACGGTAAATTACCAGTGCGTATAGGTTATATGGGTGCTGGTATGATACTAGCTGCACACTGGACATTAGAACCTATATTATTTATATGTGGTTTTAGCTGTGTGTTAGTTCAAGTATCTTATAGAAAACAATGGAATTTAGTAGCGCTAAACATAAATGGTTTAGTAGCTTGGATAATACATTATTTAAAATGAAAGAAAGTAAATTAATAGATATGCAGCGTAAAGTAGAAATACTTGGATCTGCATTAAAAAAAGCTTTGGTAAAACTAGATGCATTAGAAACATTTACACAAGGCATGCTAACATCTTTTCAAATACATATTGGTAAAGATGAGTGGGATAAAATAGTTGAACAATTAAAAGATATAAACAAAAGAGATGATGTGGAACAACCAGTGGAAGAAAGGAGTTGATTATCCAGAGTGGGGTGACAACGAAGTATATAAAAAAACAATAGCAGGAGGATATTTATACAATGGAGAAACACCAAGACAAGCGTACGAAAGAGTTGCTAGAACAATTGCGAAAAGATTACAGAAGACCGAAATGGCAGAAAGTTTTTTTGAATATATTTGGAAAGGCTGGTTGTGTTTGGCTTCACCAGTTCTATCTAATACTGGTACAGATCGGGGCTTACCTATTAGTTGCTTTGGCATTGATGTCGCTGATTCTATTATTGACATAGGACAAAAAAATTTAGAGATGATGCTACTCGCTAAACACGGCGGTGGAGTAGGTATCGGTATAAATCAAATAAGACCCGCCGGATCTAAAATTACTGGTAATGGAACAAGTGACGGAGTTGTACCTTTTTGTAAAATATATGATTCAACTATACTTGCAACGAATCAAGGATCTGTCAGACGCGGAGCTGCATCTGTTAATATCAACATTGAACATGACGATTTTGAAGAATGGCTCGAGATTAGAGAACCAAAAGGAGACGTCAATAGACAGTCACTTAACCTGCATCAATGCGCGGTCGTCGGTGATAAGTTCATGCGAAAGCTTACTGCAGGAGATATTAATGCTAGAAAAAAATGGAGCAAACTTTTACAAAAGCGCAAAGCAACTGGCGAACCTTATATTTTATTTAAAGGAAATACAAACAAGCAAAACCCAGCAGCTTACAAAGATAACGCATTAAAAGTACATATGACTAACATCTGTAGTGAAATAGTTTTACATACAGATGAAAATCATAGTTTTGTTTGTTGTTTATCTAGCTTAAACCTAGCTAAATATGAAGAGTGGAAAAATACTAATATAATATATGACTCAATATGGTTTCTTGACGGTGTGCTTGAAGAGTTTATACAAAGAGCTAAATACAGAAAAGGTTTTGAAAACTCTGTGCGTTTTGCTGAAAAAAGCAGAGCATTAGGCTTAGGTGTACTCGGGTGGCACACATATTTACAAGAAAAAGGTTTACCATTTGAAGGTTTATTATCACAATATGAAACAAGAAGAATATTCAGCCAAATCAAAATCGAAAGTGAACGTGCTAGTATGGCTCTTGCTGAGAAGTTTGGCGAGCCTTTGTGGTGTGTTGGTACTGGTTTCCGTAATACTCACTTGCGTGCTATTGCTCCCACTGTTAGTAATAGCAAGCTTGCAGGAAATGTTTCACCAGGAATAGAACCTTGGGCTGCTAATGTATTTACAGAGCAGTCAGCTAAAGGTACATTTATACGTAAAAATCCCACACTTGTAAAAGTGTTAAATAAACTTAAATTAAATACAAAAGAAATATGGGACAAAATATTAGCAGATGGTGGCTCAGTGCAGGATATAGAAGGTTTAGACGAAGATACAAAAGAAGTATTTAAAACATTTAAAGAAATAAACCAATTAGAACTAGTGAGACAAGCAGGTGTAAGACAACAGTATATTGATCAGTCAGTTAGCTTGAACTTAGCTTTTCCAGCTGAAGCCTCACCAAAATGGATTAACCAAGTTCATTTAGATGCTTGGAAAAAAGGTATTAAAACTTTATATTATATGCGTACTGAATCAGTACTACGTGGAGATATAGCCGCAAAAGCCATGGAAGAGTGTGTTGCTTGCGACGGTTAAATAACTTTATATTTAGTTTTATTATATTTATCTTTGTAGGCTTTTAAACATCTGTTTCTATTATCTTCATCAGATACATATGATACATGTACCCAGTTAGGATTCATATCTGTACCAAACTCCCAGATCATTTGATCAAAGTTTAAGTTTTCTTTTATCCAAGCGTACATTTCAGCATTTGTTTTATGTCCAAATACATCATCAATATCAATTGCTTGGCCTTTACAATGTTGAGATGTTTTACTACCGCCAATAGCAGTGTTAAGTTCAGGTGATCTAAAAAACGAATTAACTTTTATTGGTCCACCAACCCACTTTCTTAGTGGTTCAAATATTTTTTCTGCAGTAACTTTCATTGTTTCTACTTGCGCAGGGTTAGGTGTATTATCTATACCTCTACGCTTAGCAGTATTTGAGTGTATTGCTTCTGCGTAAGTTATGTTATCACTTATCTTCATATTATTCTATTTCGCTAAATACAGCGTATACTCTAATATTTCTATTTCTACCTTTACGTATTGTAGCTATTAAATCTTTTCTCTCTTTTACCTCTTCTTCTTTTACTGGATAATATTTAGGATTTTTACTATTTAATTTTCTTTTTTTCATTAAAACTGGCTAGCAGTACTTACCTCATTAACTGCTTCTTGTATTTCATTTAAATCAGCCGGTAACATTAAATCTAGTCCAGCTTTAAAAACAGTTTCTTTTATCCCGTCTTTAAATATAATTAATGTCGGCGCCATACGTACCTTATATTTCTTTTTAGCAGCTGGGCACGCAGCTATATCTGCTCTATAATAAACAACGTTTTCTAACTTATCCCAATCATCAAACTTATTAATATCGTTAAACTTAGCGTAAAACTCTACAATAACAGGCTTTGTTTGATCATCGCCAAACGCTTGCTTTTGATTTATTTTACTATCAAAATTATCATCAGTAATAAACTCTTGTCCAAAAGTATTAAATGTAATTAATAGTAATACTATATTTAAATATTTCATTATCTTTGTTTACTTTGTATCTCGTACAATCTTTCATCTATTTTATCAATAGTTTCTTTTATTTCTTCTACATCTTCTTGAGTATCCATAATTGTTTGACGTATTAACTCGTCTTTTAAATCATACTCAACTCTATCTATAGCTGGTTCAGGTAATGTTTTAGCTTCTGCTATGTCTGCTTGTAAACCAAACCACATACCTGCTAATGTTACTACAAAACCTACTATCATACCTATTGTTTTTAGGTCTAATGTTACTTTAGTTTCTTCCCCTATTTGTGGTGCTCCTGCCATTTTATCTAAGTGTTATGTTCAGGCCGACTGAACTGTTATAAATTTTACTATCCCAGAATTTAGTATATTCGCCTTCAAAGAATACACCAATTGATCTACTTAACTTCCAACCAAACATTACACCAGCCTGATAATCTTCCCACTGCTCATGTTTAGAGTCTTGCCTTAATCCACCTAAGCCCCAGTTATTTCTATTTAAATAACTAAAATCAACATCACCCTCAACATACTTATGATATGGTAATAAATACGAACCATACGCGTGAAGCCAGAAGTTATTTTTATAATGATAGAAGTCAAAACCGACTACAGGTGATACTACGCCAAATGGATCTAATAAGTCCCATTGTTCATTATTGTATCGATTAATCAATGACTCAAATATAGTATCACGAAACTGTAAATCTGTATAAGCTACAGGATTACCTTGTGGATCATACCAGTAATAATCAAATACTTCTTCACCATCAATATTAATTGTCACCCATTGATCAGTAAAGCCATAGTTATAACCTAGTTGATACCAGTAATTAATAGGAAAACCATTTTCATCAGTTTCATTTAACCATATCTCAATAGGATTATATCCATAAGCTCTTTCGTGTGTACGATACATAGCGCCAGCAGATAAACTAAATTTTTTACCAATAGGTAATTTAGCTCTAACTTCAGCTGATTTATAATTAAAATCAACTTTACCTTGTGCTCTACTTTCAAGCTTAATCATATGGTATTTACCACTATGTTTTAAAAAATATCTATGATTTTCAAATATCTCATCTCTGGATCTTTCTTTTTCATAATGAAATACATATTCCAAACCTTTAATAGCTGAATTAGGAGCTGTCATAGCTACGTTAGATTCAGTACCGTTGTAATAATCTTTAGCTTTTCTTTCATAATCAAACCTAGCGATCTTACGAATACCAAAACCGTAGCGATAATCAAAGTCATAATAATCAGTACCGTCAACTACTACAGGCGGTGTATATAAATTACCATCAGGATTAGTTCTTACAAAATAATCTTTTGGGTTTTCTCTAGGATTTTTAATATCACCAGCTACATAAAACGTACCGTATTTAAACAGTTCTTTATATATAGATTTAAAAAATTTACCTTTTTCTTTCTCTTGTGCGTTAGCAGATACCGCAAATACCGCCGCAAATAGGACAATTAAAATATTTTTCATTTTTCATTTTTTTGTTTTTTTCGTTTTTTCTTTTTTCTTTTAGCTTCACTACCAAAATTTATTGCATCAAGTTTTATAACAATACTAAACGATACACCACCTAATACAGTAGCCGCTACATCATGTTGATCAAATTGATTTTTTTTCTGTAAAGAATCATAAATTTCTTTACCTATGCCAGCTGCTATTGATGTTAATATTCCAGCCGCTAAAGCATGCTCTTTGTTTTGGGTTTTGCTATACACATATTCATATCCGATACCACTAGCTATTGCGCCTGCTGCAAAATGTAGTTTTTTATCATCTTGTATTTGTGCGTTAGTAATACTCAACGTAAAAAATAATACTACCGCTAATTTATTCATTTATTTTATTTTCTTTTTCTTTTTTGGTGGTTTGATTTTTTTATTAATTATTATTGATCCAAATTTCTTTTTACCCTTTGATTTTGATTTTTCTTCTATACCTAATTCCCAGTCTTGCCAACCACCTAGTAAAGCAAAGCGTTCCCATAATTGTAAATCTTGTGATACCGCTGTATTAATATTGTTAGCTTTTCTTACTAATCTATCAATAGGTATATTAGTTGCAGCTGATATAACATTAGCACCAGCCATTAATGCTGGATTATCTATTGCAAAACCTTTTTCACGCATCTCTTCTTTTTCCCATTGAAAAGCTCTACCAGCTTGACCTAGTCTTGATAACTTAGAAGATATAGGTGGTGATATTCTAGCAAAATCTGCAGTAATTTTTTCGTATTTAGGATTATCTTTTTTAGACTCTTTAATAACTCTAGCTATTATATTTTTACCAACAGAAACAAAAGCACCTGCAATACCCACACCTCTTAATAATGAATCTAACATACCGTTAGCAGTGTTAATGTATTTATCTTTTTCATCTTCTTCTTCGTCTATATTACCAAAACCAATAGCAAATATTGCTTGTTGTAAAGCATTGAATATTAAGTTTTGTGCAAAGCCGTAATAAATAATCTTAGATATATTAGTCTTTACATCTCCTCGACGATTTTTAAGATCAGAAGCAGCTTTTTTAATTAATCTTGCATACTGCATAGGTGTATTTGCAAAAGCTAGTATAATTCTACCAAGTGGACCAGCTTGTTGCTGCGATATACGATCTGGTCTACTAGACTGCTGCGACTCTTCAGCTATTTCTCTAAAATCATTAAACGCTTGCTCTTGTGCTTGTTGATCAGACAGCCCCTGTTTTTTATAAGTATTTATTCTATTTCTATAAAATGTAGCACCACCAGAAGCAATAGCAAAACTATCAGCTATTTGTGTAGGTAAAAACCCAAACTCTAACATCTTACTAATAACACCTCTCGCGCCACCTTCGTTAGCCATGTTAGCAATATCAGCTTCATTTACGTTTATTCTTAAACCTCTACGTCTATCAACTAAAAACTCAGAGTTCATTAACGTCATAAAATCAGACCAAAATTGTTTTTGATTAGCATATGCTTTACCAGCTTTAAATATATTATTATCTGAAAAGTTTATAAAATTCACAGAAGATATAGTTTGAAGCAATGCTGATCTAGTGTTAAAAAACATGATAGTACCAATACTATTTGTTAGCCAGTCAGTAACTTTACCTGTAATACTATCGCCTGTAAAAGCTCTGTTTCTACCTGTTTTCATACGCTGCAGTATTCCTTCTAACGCAACTCTATAAGGTCTACCAAAAGCAGCTTCTAGTTTATTTAAATTCTTTTCAGAAAATATTATATCAACATTTTGCTGCCATTGTTGCAAGTGTTTAGCTCTTTTAGTAGTACCTAAACCTCTCATTATATCAGTAGTTATAGTACCAGCTAACCAGCTAGATGTAGGCTCAGTATAACCTTCAGCTTTATTTATAGCTATTAATTGATCACCAAATAATTTTAGCTCATTGTTATTTTCTATATAATCAGTTAATTCTTTTAAATCAGCTTTACTTAAACCAGGGACTGTCATGCCTTGTTTATTCCATATATAAACTCTTACAGCTTGTTCATTAGTAAAAGTTTCACCAGGTATTTTTTTACGTAAATTTTTAGGAACAATACCTAGTTGTTTTTTAAGCGCTTTGTAATCGTCCATTAAAGCTATACGCTCTCTTGATATTGCAGCCATAGCGCTAGCATATGGATCAAGTAAATTCTTTTTATACCAAGCCATTTGGCTATCACCCAACTTACCTTTACCAAGCGTGTTATATAATAAACCTACAAAATCTTCTGCAGATGGTGGTATGAAAAATGTAAACTTACCTTTATTAGCACCAACTACTTGAGCTTTAGCTTTACCGTATTCTTTTTCTGATGCAATACCTGTTTTAGCTTCTAGTATATCATTAAAATCCTTGTCTAGTTTTTTAACTCTATCACTATATGCTAATCTAGTTTTTGATTTAACATCTAAAACTTCTAACGCATCTTGAACTGCTTTTACATTTTTATATACATCATCTGTAAAATAAAAATCATTATAACCTTCAGCTGCTTTACTAACAACCCAATTAGCTTTAGCTTGAGGTGTACCATCTTCTAAACCCGTAATATTTTCTAAAGGTATGTTAACACCTATACCGTCTAAAAATGTTTTTATCGAAGCTGCAGACGCTTGTGGTCTTGCTGTTAATACAAACACATCTTTATTACCAAACTTATCTATAGCTTTTTTAATTTTAGCAATTAAAGGCCCAGGTTTACCATCAACAACTTGATTAAACTCACTAAAATCAAATTCAGCGCCTTGTTCTTCTAATTTACTATGTTGTTTAGCAAACTCTGCTGGTGTTATTTTAGTAGTTTTATTACCAATAGTAACTATTACTTTGCTTTTACTAGTAGCTAGTGTATCATCAAAATCAAATATACTAATACCTTTTTTAGGCGCGTTTAAGTTTCTAGCATTACGTAAAGCTTTATCATAGTTATTTAAATCATTTAACAAACCATCATTATTAATTGCTTTGCTAAATTTTGATTTAGGATTTTTGTTAAAAGCTTTTTGTTTATTAGTTTCTATATTTTTATTTGTTGATCTACCAGCAGCATCAACATTAAAAGTCTCTGCAAAAGTTTTACCATCTAAACCTATTATCGAATTAGGGTCTATACCACCTTTTTGAGCATATACAATATCGTTGAAATATCTTTGCCACCAATTATCTTCTATTACACTCCAGTCATCTGGCATACGTCTTTGTAAACTATAACCTTTTTTAGTTCTAGCGTTTTTAAGCTTATCGTCCATAGCTTTGTCTAAAACTATTAACTTATAGTTTTTAATAATTAAATCATAAGAAGTATTAAAGTCAGAGTCTGATAAAGCACTGTCCATTAAATATAAATAAGCTGCAGTAGCAGGCATAGCATGCTCAAACTCTATATTTTTACCACCTTTTCTATCTGTTAGTTTATTAGAATAACCAGCTATTTGAGCGCCTAATCTATGCCAAGCTTGTTTATCATTTGCAACTAATTTTAAATACGTTCCAACACCTCCTGAAACCACACCATCTTTGTCTTTAGAAATAACACTATTAAATCGACTCCACATTTCTTTATGTATTATTTCTACATTTTTATTCCACTTATCTATATCGCCGTTTTTAATACCTTGTTGTATTTTATTTACAAAATTACCTTTTTTACCAAATATTGTAGTGTAATTTTTAGTTAAAGTCCAATCAACACCTTGTATAGGTTTACCAAAGTTTGTAAAGTTTTTACCTATTGTAAATATTTCATTTTTAAAATTTTCATAAGCTGTAGCTTGATCAACATTTTTAAAACTTCCATCTTCATTTTTACTCATGCTTAATCCATAACTAGCATTACTATATGTAAATGCAGAGCTAGTTACATTACCGTCTTTATCATAGTTAAACCAAAACTCTTTAGGCATTAGAGGTAATAAATTACTTTTAACAAACTCTATAAATTCAGCCCTACCAGTATCGCTTTTAATATCAAATGTAGAGTTTTGACCATATAAATCTAAAAGCTTATCTATACCGTTAGTTTCTAACTCAAACAAACTTCTTATATTTATTATATCTCCAACAGCTTTACTAAATTTTGTTGTAGGATCAACTATTAATTTTTGAGAAACTTTAGCTATATCTTCTTGTACAATATTAGCCCTATTCATTACGCTAGGCACTATATCTCTAAACAAACTAAATGATATAGCGTTTACTAAACCATCTTTTCTAGTTCCTTTTGTACTAGCGCCTACATCAAAGAAAAACTTTTTAACTTGTTCAATAGTAGGTTTTTTTCTAGGATATTTTGAAGGCCCTTGTTTTTCGTTTTCTACATAAAAATCACCTTCATCAATAGCTTTATCTATTTGCGCTTGTGTTGTTAGTCTAGTAGGTTCACCTGTAAATATTCTATTAGCAGCTGGTGTTCTACGCTCCATTGCTACAAGTGTAGCTATAGGCAAATTTTTACCACCAAATAAAACATTAATATTATCTTCTAAAAACTTATCAATATTTTTTAATTTGTTTTTAATAGATTTAAATGATTTTTGTTGTGCTGCATCTTTAACAAACGTTTTAAAATCTTTATCATTAACTTCAGGTGTAACACCTTCAACTATTTCGATAGTATTTGTTTCTATTTCATCTTCTAGTTTTTGATCAACGAATTGTTCACCATCAACTCTTAAACCTTGTTTTAACTCTGATATTGAAGCTTCTGAAGTATCTACATCTAAATCAACTTCATCAGCTACAGGTGTTCTTATAGAACCAGTTTCACCAGCTTGTATATCTAAACTACCAGCTTGTTCTCTTCTATATCTGTTAACTACATCACCTATTCTAAACTGTTGCAACTCACTAACAACAAAACCACCTAAGTCATCATTTGTTTCAGGATTAAACCTAGTTAAACTTCTTTCAAACAACTGTTGCTTAACATCTTCTACAAAGTTATTTATAGGTTTACCAAATACATTATCACCAGTAACACCAAACCTATTTAATTGACCTCTAATTAATCCGTTTAACGTATTACCAACAACTAGATCATTATATACATCACCTATTACTTGAGTATCATATTGTTGTTTAGTAGTACCTGGTGGTACTAAAGCTTTTATTTGATCACCTACAGGTTTAGACAGCTTTGCTTCTTCTTGCTCTTCTGGTGCTGAAGCTATAACTTGTTGTGTTTCTACTTGTCTTTTAAAGTTTTTAGCAAACCTAAATACATCATTAGAATCACTTAAATCAAACATCCAGCTATACTCACCAAATACATCACCAACAAAACCTCTAACAAAATCTTGAAAACCATACATAGTTTCTATGTCAGAAATATCTAATAAACCTAAAACTACAGCATTTTTAATTTGTTCTAATATTTCTTCAGAATCACCTTTATACGCGTTTAATCTTCGTATTAAAGCATTGTAATCGTCTTCTTTTATTTTATTTAACTCTTTCTTTTCATTAAGTACTTTTACAGCTTCTTCTACTGCTTTTTTACTTTTTTTAGTCATTTGACCGTCTTTATCAACAAGTCCGTACGCTCTATTTCTTATATGTGATAATTCTTCTAACGGTGCTATAGCAGCATATTTAGCATCACCTTTTGCGCCTTGAAGTATATTATTTATTAAAGCTTTTTCGTTAATTATAATATTATTACCTGCTTGAGCAGCGTTTGCGCCTTCACTAAAATTAGTTTTTATTTCATCTATTGTAGCTTGATCAATACCTTTTTCTTTTAATTTATTCTCTATAGTTTCAAAATTAGTTAAATTAAAACCTACACTACCACCTGGTTGCATTTGTGTTAACTCGCCGTCTGTGTATTCAATATATTCACCGTTTTCAGGTAACATTATTTTAGCAGCGTCTTTGTAAAAATCATATAAACCTAAATGATAAGCAGCATCAGGACCAGATTTTACGTCAAAACCAAGTTTGCTGGCATATTCTTTTTTAAAATCATCTATTGTTTTTCTAACTTTATTTTTCTTACTTGATAATAATGTTTCTAGCTTTTCTTCTAAAAAATTATATTCTTTTGTAATTCTTTCAATTTCAGTGCTTGCGTTAGCATCAGTTTGACCAGCTTTAGCTATTCTGCCGGCTAATTTATCCAACTCTCTCATCTGCCTTTTTATGTCGGCTGCTTCTTCTATTTGCCCGCTAGTCATTGAGTTTAGCTTTTGTATAGAAGTTGCATTGAGAAGCGCTAGCTCTTGAAGTATTTCGTTTTTTCTTTTTCTTTTATCAAGAAGCTCTTGACCTTCAGAGTTTTTAATATCTACTCTTATATTATCTAGTTCTAATCTTAGTTTTCTTTGATTTAAAACTTCATCTCGTATAGTAAACTCATTAGCTAAAGCTTGCTGCATATTCATTGCAACTTTAGGAGCAGTAATAGCACCAATAGTCACAAAGTTATTAGCAAAAAACTCTTTATCAATACCGCTTAACATACTTTTGTTTTCACCTAAAACAAATATATCTAAAGCATTATGTGATGCTTCAGTGCCTAATTCTTCTAATTGTTCTATTGTACCACCTCTTAATAATACTTTACCACCTTCTTTACCGACGCTACCTAATAAATTTAAACTAAAATTAGGTATTTTACCATAAATTTCTTTTTTAAATTGATTAGGACCAAACTTTAAGCCATACTGACTAGCTTCTTGTAAAAACTTTAATGGTAATCTTTCAAAAGCAGCGGCAAAACCACCTGACCCATATGAAGTTAATGCTTTTTGAGCTAATGAATAACTACTTATTCTTTCTAAATCTTTTATTTGTTGACTAATATTTTTAGCCTCAAAACTATTAGGGTCTAATTTTTCTAGTTGATCTATTTTTCCTGGATTTTCATCATCACCATATAATATTTCTAAAGCTGTTCTTTCTCTAAGCTCTATATCTGTCATTCTATCACCTGTTTCACCTACAAAAAAAGTACTTATTGTAGTATCCATAGAAAGCCTATTATATTTTAAAGCTTTTTTTCTTGCGTTTAAAGTAATTTCACTTGTATATTTAGGTGATAATACTAATGATCTAGTTTTGTTAGCAGCTTTGCTTAATATAACTCTACTACCAACAGCAGCGCCAGCGCCTAAAGTACCTACTAGTATAGAAGGACTATTATTAGCAAAAGCTTCTCCAAACCAATCACCATAGCCTATTTTATTATCACCAACATCATCTAAAGTTATGGGTGCTGGTAAATTAACTTCTCTTTTTTTAGCTAATCTTTCATTATAATTAGTAGCATGGTTTAACGCGTAACTACCAACCATATCAAACATTTCATTAACTTCACCTTCAGTTAAATTATCTATATAATCTAGTCCTTTACTTATTATTTGACCAGGTAGACTACCACCACCTGTTTTTTGTAACATTTTAGTTAAAACTTTACTTGTTAACCCAGCAAACTCAGCCGCGCCACCTAAAAAAAACTCTTCAAAAGACTGAGCTGATCTAGCGCTTAAACTATAGTCTTTGCCTAGAGCATTTGCTATTATAGCAGCATCATTTAGTTGACTATTTTTATTTTTAATATTCTGAAGCATAAAATCTAAAGATTCACTTTGAGATTTTATATCATTAAATCTTTCTGTTAAAGGTGGTTGATATTCAGATATTAGTTGATTTCTATCAGCAACTAGTTTATTAAATTGCTCTATTCTTTTAGGCGAATCGAGACCATCCATTTTAAAATCACCACCAGATATTTTTAACAACTCTTTGTCAATAACGTCTACTTTATCAGAAAAAACTTTTACGTCATTTTTATATGTTAAGTAATTTTTATTATTTTCTTCTACAGAATTTTTATATAAATTACTTTGATCTTTAATAAATTTATCACCTTGCTCAAAACTATTAAAACCAGTTAAATCTTCAATGTCAATTTTATTTCTTACATCTTCATCAACACTTCTTAAGTATTGCTCTATGTTTTTATTTTTTTGCTCAAACTTATATTTATCAGTTAATAAATCTGTTTGTTCGTTTTTAACAAGTTCGTTGTTGTCTTTAAATAAAATATAGTCGTCATATCTGTCTCTATAAAAACTTTTTAAATAATTATCATATTCTTCATCTGATTCATATTTAGGTTTTAAGCCTCTATATCTTTTTTCACCAGTAGGTGTTAAATAATATTCATCTGTAGTAGCATCTTTAGCTTCTAAATTATTTAAATCAAAATATTCATTAGCAACACTAGATTTGATATTTTCACCATCTATATTATTAACAACATTAAAAAGATTTTTAGCTTCAATATTGGCTTTTTCATCTAATTGTTGCTCTCTTTGCTCATCAATTTCTTGTTGTTTAGCAATGTATCTAGGATCTCTTTGTACTTCAGAAGTACTAAGATTTTCTTCAAATCTTAATTGATTTGCAAGATCTCTTAGTTCATTAATGTCTGCCATGTTAATTTATTATTGTGGTTGTGTTGGTGGTATTTCAGAAGGATCTCTTAAAGCTCCTCCTTTAACAACATCTTTAAGTCTTTGAAACTCGTTTACAATACCTGTTACAACAGCAGGTGTTAATTCAGGAGACTTTCCAATTGCTTTCATTTTAGATACAAGTTTTAATACACTTCCTTCATCATTTAAATCATAAGTTATTTCTTCATCAGCTCTATCATCATCACCTGATTTAACCCATTTAACTTTAAGCGCACCAAGACCAGCATCGCCAGGCATACCCCCTTTACCATATCTATCAGGTAAATATTCTATACCTCCAACTTTCCTATTAGAACCAGCTATAGGTAAATCATATTCTTGAAAAAAGTTTTCAATAGCACTTTCGTTTATAACAAGACCTGGTTTGCCTTCTACAGAAACATTTTCGCCAAACGTTTGAACTTCTAAACCTTTATTAAATAATCTAAAGAACCTATCAATTCTACTTCTATCAGGCTTACTTATGCCGCCACCGCCACTATCACCGTCGCTGTCAGGCTTTTGTTCTACTCTTGCTGTTTCAAAGAAGCTAGCGTTTTTCTTTATTCTGGGTATTGCTCTACCTCTTGTCTCTGAATCTTTTTTATTGTCAAAACCATAATAATCACTACCGTTTTGTCTTTTAAAATTTTCATTTAAATAATCTTTAACAACAGCACCTATATAGTTTTGTTGTAATACTTTATAATTAGGATCTTTTGGATCTGCTTCAGATATAGCTTGTCTGGCTGCTATTACACCAAATCTATCATTATCAGCGTTTGTAGGTAATTTAAAAGAACCGTTGTTTACAGCGTCAAAAACTTGGCCTATAGCAGAATCTAATTCACCTGTTGCTTTAATATCTCTATATTCATTACTAACAAAGTTAAAAGATGATTGTTCAAAATTATTTATATCTTTAGCTTCAAAATAAGATCTTTCGTCAGTAACTTGAAAAGTTTTACCTGAATCATCTTGAAAAGTTTTTTCAGTAAATTCAATAGGGTCAAAACTCATATTTTTAACAGAATCATATCCAACTAAAATATTATCAGAAACATTATAAAAAGATTTAACATTAGTGTCAACCCAATTTTTATCCATTGCTTCTAAATTTAAAAACTCTCCAGTTTTAGTATCTACTACTCCATGATATTCTATATTAGTACCTTCAATTTTTCTTGAAGCAGGTGTTAACGTACCATCAGCAAAGCCTTTATACATCATAGGTATTGAGTATGAACTATCTCCATCAAGACCTGGTATTTTTACTTCTCCATTTATATTAGTTGCTCTATAATCTACATCCTCAGGATTACTAATTTTATTATTTAAATAAGCAAGATTAGAATCTTTTTCTCCAAAAACCGAGTTATAAATTCTAACTTTTCCCAAAGCTTGAGCTTTTTCAAAATCTGTAGATTTAGAATCTGAAGCTATATTATAAAGATTTTGCATCTCACCAGTTTGAAAGTTATTCATAAATATTTTTGATTCTTTATCTCCAATACTTACTTCAACTCCATCAACTGTCATAAAATCATTATTTGAAGTATTTTCTGTTGCAAGAGTAACTCCATCTATCGTTATTTTTTCTTTTTTTTGTTGTTTAGGAAGTCTAAAACTAGCTCCAAAGCCTCTTTGAAAACCAGTGTAATCAGATATGCCTAATCTAGGGTTTACATATGATCCACCAGTAGTTGTTCTAGCTCCACTACCTAAGTAACCACCTGTTATATTTCCGTAAGGATTTCTTGTTCTTGCCATTTTTATTTTTATTTAACTTTGATTTGGAAAATTTTTTGCTAAATTTTTAAAAAAGTCACCTTCTCCACCAGTTAAGCCCCCTACCCCAAGAGTAGCTAAAGATCCAAAAGCTTGTCCAAACATCTGTGATTGTTGAGCCCCATAAGCAGCTGCTTGTTGACTAGCTGAGCTTTGCAAGCTAGCCTGTCTATCTAGTTGTTGCATTTCTCTAGTTTCTTGCGCTTGGAACTGAGCCATTTGAGCTCTTTGTCTCATTTGCTCAGCTTGTACTTCACCCTGCGCTCTTAACTGCGCGTTTCTAGCTTCTTGTTGTTGTATACTAGCAGAAACACCTCTTTTACTTTGCGATGCAGCTCTTGCTAAAGCTGTAGCTCCACCAGCGCTAGCGCCTGTAGCTCTTAACGTGTCTAATGTACTAGCTAGTGATATATCTTGTTGTTCTGCTTGCATTTCTGCAGCTCTAGTAGCTACTTGTAAGTTGGCAAATGGATTTTCAAAATCTTGACCAAAATCAGGTATATCTTGCCTATTAGCTTCTAAAGCCATTAATCTAGCTGCTGCTCTTCTTTCTCTTCTTCTAGCTTCTCTTCTTGCCCTACCGGCTCCAATGCCTCCAAATATACCACTAAGCGCGCTAACACCTAGTCCAATTGCTGTTAAACTCATAGTTTATTATTTATTGTGATGAATATACAGTTTCACTACCTACAGCATATAGCTCTGCTTTATTAACAGAAGAAGCTATAGCTTCACTAGGTTTCCAATACTGCATTTTTACTTTATTAAAATATCCTTTTACACCTGATAAATCAACACCTGTTATTTGATTTAATGATGTAGTTGTTGTGTTATTTCTTATATACCCATAATATTTGTTTTCTTTATTAACAAAATTTATAGGTATTGATAACGAAGACACAGTTGTATCACTACTTAATATTGGAAAAGCTTCGTGCATATCTGTTTCAGATGATGCCATTTTCCAACCAGTAGTACCTTCATAATCTATTGTGTGAAAATTTTTAACAGTTGTTGGTTGATCATTAAACACAAACTCTACATTTGCTGGATCACTATAACTGCTAGTGTAAAACTTACAGCGTTGAACATTGTCGCTGTAATGTTTGTATAAGTTTTGATTATCATAAGTATAAAACTCATTATCTAAACTAAAACCAAATGTTGGTTTATATGTATAAAAAGATACCCAGCCTTTTGAACCTTCATCAAACGAAAGTGTAGCATAAACATCTTTTGTTAAATTTGTAGCGCCATCGCCACCGTATTCTGATAAATGAGTAGAGCTAATATTCTCATCGTTTTGTAATGAAATAACGTATTTGTTTTTACGCTCGTCATACATACCATAAATTCGTTTTGTTTTAGGTAAATTATCTCTAAAAAAACTACGCATACTAGCATCTGATATAGGTGTTAAACCGTCTTGCGATAATCTCAATACAACACCTCTATTTTTATCAGAAAAATATTTTCTACCTGCATGAACTGCAAAACTCTCAGGATTTTTACTTATACCATAATCACCACTAAAACTTCCAACTTGTCCTATAACAACTCTAGAAGCAGTAGTAAGTGGTTGACCTTCTTGTGTAAATATAGCGTCTTTATCAATTAACGCTCTACTAACTTTATTTTCTTGAAATATAAGTAAGTTTGTATCTTCTGCATATAATTTTTGTATACTACCATTTTGTATATCTACGGCTTTTGTAATAGGTTCACCTATAGAAAACTGATTTGTTTCGTTAACATCTGTTTTTGCATTAAAAATACCAGAGTGTATTAATGCATTACCTCTTGTTCTTTGAGAATAATTAAAGTCTACTAAATAAGCTTTTACACCAAAATCAACAGATTTACCGTTAAATTCACCTTTTATTCTTGATTCTTCAACGTGCCATTGACCTATATCTTCTACTGGAATAAAATCATTTTCATTAACATCATAAAATAAATTAGCACCACCAGATAATATAAAAGTATTATAATAGCTTATTTCTAGCTCTCTTGCTTGTGCTATTAAATCAGTGTGTAAATCTCTTATTAAACCACTTGTTGATGATTCATAATAAATATCTAACTGAGATTCTACAGGATTTGTTTCTAAAACAGTTAAACCAGTTGTAACTGCTATTGGCTCTTCTTCTATATTTTGTATAATTAATTCATCACCAGCATCAAATCCATGCTCATGTGATAATTTAATTTTTTGATAATATTTTGTATTGCCATCTTCAACTTCTGTTATAGTTTCTACAGATTTTATTGTAAGAGGATCAAATAGTGCCATCATTTGTTTTACACCGCTGTCATGACTTGCGGTAAAAGGTATTACTGATCTATCAAAATGCATTATAGTTCTTTTACTATTATCATTTAATTGAACTTTTTGAAGTATTGGTCTTCTAATATTAAAATCATCTCCATGTTCAACTATAGTAGCTGTTGTATTGTCTTCACTTAAAAATCTTTTATTTTGAGTTTGTTGACCAAAAAGAGCTGATGTAAAAGTAAAAGTAATTTGAGTGTTTTCAATAATATCAGCTACAGTGTGTGGGCTAATAGTAAAAGTATAAATAGTTTCGCTACCTGGAGTAAGTTCTCCAGATCCCAAAGCTAATGAGCTTGTTACTATAAGTGTTGGATTTACTGTGTCAAAACCTTCAACATTACCTTGAGTTGAAAGACTAACTTGTTTACCTACATCTATATTAGTTAAAGTAGCAATATTTACAAAACTAGCTGTAAATAAAAAATTTCTAATAGCAGCTCCTTGAGATCCCTTTATTCTAACAAAACTACTATCTGAACTTAAAGTACCACCAGATCCATCAACATACAAAGGCGCTTTAACTTCACCGCCAGTATCACTACCATCTTTAAACTCAATAAATTGACCAACCCGCATCATAGCACTGTCACCTCTATCACTACTTATTTCTCTACCATTAGTCATTATTGTTTTAGAATCAAGCTCTGGAAAATTTTCTTGTTGACTATTTTCTATTTCTACTTCAATAATTTTTTTACCTATATTAGTTTGATGTTTGTTTTCTCTTAATCCTCCTAAAGGTGAAATAGTTATTTCTTGACCAGCTCTTATATATGGATTTATTGTATCACCATTACCAATTTTTAATAAAGTTCTATCATCATTATTATTTTCATAAACTTTTACAGGCATAGCAAATTTAACCCTATTGTTTGAACCAATAGATTTAACTTGAGCAAGTAAAGGATTACGTTTAGCCATAATAAAATCATGAACTCTATCTTTATCTCTATCATCTCTAGTTAATATACCTTGCTCTCTAGCACTTCCAACAGTCATCACTTCTACAGGATCTCTATCAGAACCTAACATAGAAATATTACTAGCATTGTCGTATATAGGTGATAATGCACCTGTTGGATCTTCTTCTTCAGTAAAAGATTTTTTAATAACTTTTGGAAAAAGTAAAACATCAGAGCCAGCAACACCTTCTCTAACTTCATCAGTTTCATCAACATCTCTAGGTACTTTGTTTATATTATTACCATATAAACTAATCCAAGTAAAACCTAAAATATCATCATGTGTATTAGATTCATTATTCCAGTTATCAGCTGGGTGACTAGTGTATACATTGTAATATTCTTGCTGTTGTTGTTTTACAACTATTTTATAACTATACCAACCATATGGATTATAATCTTCACTATTTATGTCACCATTATATAAACTATCAACTATATTGTTTTCATTAAACTTAATTGATAAAGCTTTACCAAAGGCTTCTTCAAAATTAGACCAGCTATATCCATTATTATAATTTGATGAAAAATCAGTGGTTACAGCTGGAGACGTAATAGTATCAGCACCATTATCAGTATTTTTAGAAAGTATGACAGTAGACTGTCTACCAAATATATCAGATAAAACAACACCAACTTGATAATCTCTTCTTTGTTTTACAGAATTATATTTATAAACTTTTTCATTATTTTGACGAAAACTTAAAGAATCTTTTTCACCTTTTGTAATATTATTAATTACATAATTTATACCTGTTTTACCAAGGTTATCTACAGGTAAGTCGTAGTTTTCTGTAAAATTACCATATATAATTCTATTACCAGATATTTCTTGTGATTTAGCTCTTACTGGCACTTGATCAAAAACTCTAGTTATTTGTTTATCTTCTAATATTTTATATGGCTTTTCAGATTTATAAGTAAATTTATAAACATGTCTATAATAAAACTCTTGAGCTGCGTCGTTTGTTACAGTTACAGTTTCAATTAAATCAGTAAAAGAACTATTGTCGTTAACATCTATTTCTTTTATTACCTTTACAACATCTTGATCTGATTCTTTTATTAATATTTCTAATTTAGAAATTCTTAAATAATTATCCCAATTAGCATTAGGATTTGTTTGATAATTTTCACTTGGCAAAGGTATTCTAACATCTATTTTATTATAATGATTTTTCATTATATCAACAACAGTTTTAGAATAAACATCTTGTACATCTGATTTATCTAAGTCTGAAGTTATGACATTGTTTATATGACCTTCGTTTATTGGTTTAAATACAATTTGCGTAAACGGAGCCATAACCGTATACTCACCATCTTCATATTTATATCTATATGAAAACCTAACAAATTTATCTTTTAAATAATCAGACTGTATTGTTTCATCGTTTTGAAGTGTTACACCATCACCATCACCAGAATCATTTCTTAATATAGGTGCTAAATAAGGTGATACTTTAGCAACAGATATTTGTTCTTCTTTTGTATAATAATTATTGTTTTCTATCGCTCTAGTAACATTTATTTTTCTAGGTTGATTATAATTGTCTGTAAAAAATAATAAATCATCAATTAGGTTTACACCAGTGATTAAATGATTTTTGCTAAAATTTAAAAAATGCCCTTCAACTAATATTTGAGCTGATGTAGCAGTTCCATCTAGCTTACCCATTAATATAGCGCAAGTATTCGTAGACTGTGCTCTAGACATAGTTCTTATATCATTATCATCACCAGTAAAATCTGTGACAAACCAAAAAGCTCTTTTATTTAAATTATCTGCAAAATAACCTATAGTTTCTGCATCAGGTAGTTTTTTTAATAAAGCAGAGCTTAGCGCTAATTCATTACCTTGTATGTTTTCAACAGCGCCTACATCAGATCCTTCTGACTGCGTAATTAATATATTTTGTGCCTCGCGGTATTCACCTTTTGGCACAAGCCTTTCATCAAGGTCTTTATTCATTTTACCTCGTAAAAAGCTATTTTGAATTTTAGGCATATATTAATTTTTAATTCGTTTACTTTGTCCTCTTAATACTTGTGATATTTCAGCTAAATTAATTTTGGATAATCTAAGTTTAGCATTACGCATCGCTGCTCTTCTTTCTTTTCTAAATCTTTGAACTATATATTCTGGTATATTTCTTCTAGTAGATAATATATTAAAAGCTATATGTTTGTATAATGCTTCTTCTGCAAACTTATGTACTTTCATTTCAGCATCAGTACCTAAACTATCAGATACATATTCTATAACTATTATTTTACCTGATAAATCACTACTAAAATTAAAACTACCAGTTCTTTCATTAATAGTAAAGTAACCGTTTATTTGTTGATGTTCAGGCTCAATACCATATCTTCTACCAAAATCAGTACCTAAATGATTGTCTCTACTTATATAATAATCCTCTTCAGTACTTAAATTACCGGTTAAATTATCGGTGTCAAAAGCCTGCCATTGTGTTTCAGTATATGGAGTACCACTAACTATTTGTCCGTTGTTATCAAATATATAGTTATAATCACCATCTTGCACAGGTGCTTCTGTTGGGTTTATAGTTAATTTAGTTGGATATATTATTTTTTTTATACCTGAGTTATCAATATAACAAAGCTTTACATAACTTACATAATCTTGAGGCATTGGTATAGCTAACGATGGACTTAATTCAACTTCTTGTGATTTAACAGTTTTTAATATATCATAACTAAATTCTTGTAAACCTCTTCTAGCATGAAAAACAACATCTGTTTTACTAGCATTATTTATTAATTTACCATCACCTACGTAACCTATTATAAAGTTAGATACTATATCAGAAAGTGAAGTATGTCTATATCCACCAAATATATGATCTCTTAATTCAACTCTTAATACACCTTCAGCATTAATTTCGTTTAACTCATCAAAAGCAGCATCACCATCTCCACCTGCAGCACCTGATGTTAATATAGTTAAAACACCATCAGAAACAGTCCAGTCAAATATTTCTCTATCAGTATAGTTAGAATTATTAGACTCTACATAAACTCTAATATCATCAGCAGTTATTTTACTGCCATGCTCTGTTTGTATTTCAGTTAGTGTATATGTATAAGGTATAGTACCACTAATATAAAAAGACTGACTACCAGTGTAATATGTTTCGTTTGTTTTATTGTTTAATAGTGCCATTTATTAAGCGTTTTCTTGTTGTACTTTTGTTGCTGTTTCTTGACCTATAGCTTGTATAACGCTTGGGTCTTTTATAATAACTCCTGTATATCTTAATATACCTAATACTAAATCTACTTCACTTGAAGAGTGTAAAGTAAAATCAGTTGAACCAGTTGCTGTATAAGTTAAAGCACCGTTTGTATCAGCTTGAGAGTTCCAAACTGGATCGCTAGGTATAGATATATAATCTATAGTAATAGTTGTTAATGTAGTAGGATTTACATTTATATTTTCACCTGTTATGTAATATATTGGAAATAATGTTGACGGAGAAGTTATTGGAGAAGATAATAAATAAGTTAACTTAGATTTTTCTATTCTATCAACTTCTATTATATTTAATGAGTTAATACTTCTGTCTTGTGTTGTTACTCTAACTATGTTATATACGTTTGATCTAGTATAATCATCTACAGTTACAGTTGGTAAAGCACCAACACCACTAACTAATGTTATGTCATTAGTTGTGTAAAATGGATCTATACGATCCTGTATTTTTTTAGGTATATCACCATATCCTTGGGCGCCGCGGCCTACAGTTTCTCTAGATACAGCTCTGTTATAATCATGAAAAGCTTTATCAAGTAGATCAAGCTGTACTTGCGAACCTATTCTATTAAACTCGTCTGGTGTTAAAAAACCTCTTGATTCTTTATTTAGTATTGCTAATACTTTTCTATATACTTTATCTACTGATATTGCCATTTTATATTTTATTATAATCACAGGCCCTAATTAAAGGGCCGTGACTATTTGTTTTTAGTTTAACCTTTTTTGTATTGATTTGTAAACTTCAACACCTTCATCAGTTTTTAACCAAGCAGCAAAAGCACTGTATGGGTTTTCATCAAAAGGTACTTCCATTAATTTTCTATCAGTTGCACCCCAAGTAAACATCCTTTGATCTTGAGATAATGTTATCACACCCATTTCATTAGCTTTAATAGCTAAATTTCTAAGCACAACATTTTCATCATTTACAAGATCTAAAAATAAAACAGGGTTTTGTCTAGCAAATAAATACAAATCTCTTTTTATCTCAGCTGAACTCATTTTATCAACAGTAGAACCTATTTCTACTCTTAATATAGCTTCAGCTTGATCTATTTCTATAGATGTAGCAGTGTTTAAAGCTTTCATTTCAGTTTCAATATCAATTAAATCTTCTTTTGCTTCTGCAACATCGTCTTTTTCAGCATAAACAACATCTTTTTTAGGGTGGTATAAAGATAAAAACTTTTGTAATGGTTGATTTTGTTTAGGAACATATAAAACACCCTCTTCAAATATAACATGTTCCATCATCACGTTATCATCTTGTTCATCAACAAAAACAGACTTTTGATTACTAGCATATCTCATTTCTCTATTAATGCCTTTTGCTTCGTCCCACCACAATAATGGTTTTCTTTTTGTTGATTTAGACTGTAACACATATGTTAACGGTCTACCTTTTTTCTTTAAATAATATTGTCTATCTTTCATCTCCCATTTAGGAGCTTGAGGCTCGACAACCTCAACTTGTTTCTTTTTTGCCATAATATAATATAATTAAATAATTTAAAAATAAACCTAAAGGCGCCATTAAAGACGCCTTTGGTTTAAAATAATTGATTACTATGAATCAATCGCTATTGTACAGCTTAGTATATCTGCATGAGCAAACACAGAGTTTACATCATCACAAACAACTAAGTGATTTTCCGCGTTATAATTACCGATCTCAGCAATTTTCTTAGCTAGTGCTTTAAACACTTTAAGCTCAGAATCAGCAGTAACGGTAAGTGTAACAATATCAGCAGCAGAACCATCTGTACCAAAACTACCAACAGAACTTGAGAACTTTACTAAAATAGTTGCATCAGATGCAACAGTCATTCCAAGAAATCTTGACATTGGGTACATAGCGGCATCATCAGCTGCGTCAATAAAAATTAAAAATTTATCCATTTTTATTAGTTTTAAAAGTTAATAATTACCACTATGATTCTTTTAATAACACGAAGTTGTTAGCAGCTTGTACAATTAAACATCTTTCAGATAAATAATGTACTTCCATAATATCGTCACCGATATATGATGCACCACCAACAGATCCTGTTACCCAAGACTTCATTCTTCTGTCATCAGTTTGAGAAGCTCTATATCTTACGTGTAAGAAAGGTCTCTTAATATTTCTACCTAAGTTTTCATCATATACAGATGATACACCAGCAGGAATTAAAATTCCAGAAATATCTCCAAAACCACCTCTACCAGCAGCATCGTTTAAGTATCTCCAGTCAGACTTGTAGAAGTCATAAGAACCTCTTCTTAGTCCTGAAAAACCTAAATTTAATGCCATATCAGCAGAGTTTTCAAATACACCAAATGAAGCACCTCCTTGGTAACCAGCGTTTAATCCAGCCATCATGTCATCAAAAGTTAATGCTAAATCTCTATTTACATATAAGATATTTTCTTCAATAGCACCTTGCTTGTCAAGATTTTTTAATACTAAATCAAAATCAGCAAGTGAAGCTAAATCTTCAAATACATTACCTCTTGTTTCAACAGCTTGGAATAAACCTTCAGTACCGAAGCTGTCACCAGCATCAATACCTAAACCACCAGTAGCAGCTTCAAGTGTAGAACTTCCAGGAACACCTTTTACAGATTCAATCATAGACATTTCTAAGTAATCTTCAAATCTTAATCTAGTTTCACTAGCAGACTTCATATACCAAGAAAAACCTGATTGCCCAGACTCATCAATTGTTTCAACCCAACCGATTTGAGCTGTGTCAGAACCTGAAATTTTAAAGTGATCTTTAATAATAATTGGTCTGTTATCAAATTTAGTAAAACTTGGCTTAAGTTCTCCTGCCATAGAAGCAGAACCTTTTGCAAATTCAGAACCAAATACAAATACATTACAACCAATTGAGCTACCAGAACCTAAAACTGAAGATAAATCAGCAGTTTCGTATGGTAAAGCTTTAAATGTTTGTCCACTTGTTTCAGTTACTCTACAAACAGCTGTTTTAAGTCCTGAAGCAGAATCAGTAATAATAATTTGAGCACCTACTCTTACAGAGTTAGTGTAATCACTACCTAATGTTACTACGTTAGTACTTGAATTAACAGTTGCAGTTTCGTTACCTGACTTGTTTTTATAAGCAATATGTAATCTGTTTTGCTCAGACCATACTACCTGATCGGATGACATAGGCATTTCTGCCCCTACCATTGCCAAAAATCCGTTAATTGTACGGTTTCCGTATCTTTCGATCTCTTGCTCGTACAATTCTGGTAGGTATTGTTGCGCCCAACCTTGGTTAGCTGTATTAGCTAAATCAAGATAATTGTTGTCGCTTACAGTTTGTGATGGTGACCCAGTTAATGAGTAACTACCACCTAAACCTAAAGACGTATTAAATCCCATTTTGTTTAAATTTTAAGTTGTTATTTATTTCTAATTTTAAATTTCAAACTAGAACTATCATCACCACTTAATACTCTAAACTTTCTACCACCAGCATCAACAACAGGCGCAGCAGTTCTTGGAGACATATCAATGTTTTTTGCATTCATACTTGTTTCCTTTATAGCGTCTGCTTTACCTTGATCATAAAAATGTTTAACAATTTTATCAATGTTTTTACCAGCATATAAAGCTTTGTGATACCCTTTTGCATCTTGCATCATATTTTTATCGTCAAGAAACTCTCTTACGAAATTAGATATATCGCTTTGATACTCTTTAACAACTTGAACATCTTTAATATTGTATCTATAAGTTTTTTCTCCAACGTTAAAGTCAAAACCTTTGAAATTATTATTGAATACAGAGTCAGTAGATTTTTGAAAACGTTCTAGCTGTTGTTTTTGAATCTCACTATTAGTGGCTTGTTCTTGTTTGTATGTATTGTAAAATTCTACTGCCTCTTTCTGCTCGCTGGTCAACTTAGAACCCAACTTGACTTCTTTGTAATACTGATCCTTTAGGCCAGTAAGATGCTTTCGAGCTTTTACAATTTCTTCTTTGAAAGCCAATTTTTTCTTTTTAATATCTCTTGGCTCATCAATTTCCTCATCAAACTGAAATGTATCTTCAATTAAGAAGTTTATTTCTTCCATATTTAAATGAGGCTTAGTCGTTTTATAATATTCTAATAATAAAGCATTGTCGTCTATATTAGAATAATCCGCGTTTAATCTAGCATAATCTTCTAGACTTCCACCTGTATCTTCCATAAACTTAACTAAATCTTTTAAGTTTTCTGGTACAACCACTTGCGGTTCAGGTTGTACTTGCGTTACAGGTTCTTCAATTTTTTCTTCTACAACTTCTTCTTGTTGTACTTCTTCTTCTTCTTTTACCTCTTCAAGAACTACCTCTTCTTCTTTAATTTCTTCGGTAGGCTTTTCAACTTCCTCTTGCTTGTTTTCTTCAGAAACTTCTTTGCTAACGTCGGATTCGTCGCGAACAGAAACTTCATCTGTGCTTTGCTCTTGAACGGGCTCATTTTTCTTTTTTAATTTGATTTTAAAATTACCACCTTCTTGCTCAACTATTCTAGCTTGAACTTTAGGCTCCTCTTGTTTTTGTTCTTCATTAGAAGCTTTTACAGGTGTTTCTACTGTTTTTACTTCTTGAATAACATTTTCTTGTTTTTCAGTGTTTTCCATGATATAATATTATATAATTAGTAAATTACCTAGGATCAAATTGTTCTAGGCCAAAACCATCTAAGTTGTCAAATCCAGCTGATTCAAAACTTTTAGGTCCTGTGTCTTTTTTTCTTTGATCAATTAACTCACTTTGTTGAGTTGCTTGTATCTTAGTTCTTTCGTCTTTACGATCTTCTTTTTGTTTTTCTCTTTGTTTTAATACATCTGCTTCAGCTTTTCTTAACTGCATATTCATTTCAAACTCAATTTGCATTAATTCTTTTTTAAGCTGTGCTTCTCTTTCTAATTTTTGCATCTCAAGCTGAGCTTTAACTTGTTCCATTTGAGCTTTACTTTGGTTTAAAGCTTGTTGTTTTTGCATTTCAGCAGCAGTTGCTCTTTCAGAAGCAGCTGCATTAGCTTGAGCTTGAGCTTGTATATTTTGTTGTGCTATTTGTTGATCAATAGCTTGTTTAGCTTTTCTTCTTATTTTTAATAATTGATTAGCTAATTTTATATTTCTAACTTCACGTATATCAATAGCATCTTCTAAATTTATACTATTTTGTTGTAAAGCTATTTGTATATTATTTTCTAATCTAGCTTTTTCTTCTTCATCAGGTGCTAGTTCTAAGAATATACCAAAATCATGTAAATGTAAACTAGCCATTTCTTCTAACGTGCCAACATTAAATTTACCTAAAGATTTTATAAACGCTTCTTTTGTTGGTGAATATTCTATAACATCAGATATTCTCATAGCAATACACTCTGCAAGTGATAAAGTTATGTATAAACTACCTTGTAATATATGTCTAGTTGCTGTATTACTATTTGCTGCAGCTAGTTTTTGTATACCTACTAATGCATTTTTATCTGGCATGCTACCATCTCTAGCTTCATTAAGTCCGGTAACATCACGCATCATTTGAAGATAATAGTTATAAGTCTGTATTAAACTTTGTATTTTACCGCCTTTAGTGCTAGAATTTATTTCAGTTACTGGTCTTATACCTCTATTCATATCACCATCTTGAGTCATTGATCTACCAATAACACTACCAGTTTGGAAATACATGTTTAAAGCTTCTTGTGGATTATAATTAGTACCGTTACCTAAATCTATTTCGGCTAAAGCATCTGCGTCTAAATAAACACCATCTGGCACCATCTTAGCCATTACTTGTTGAAGTTTTAAATGCGTAAGCTGTATCATATCTGCAAAACCAGTTATACGGCTCACTAAACTTTCAATACGACCTTCGTACATACGGGGCGCGCACATACTATAACTCATAACAGCTTTTGTAGTGTCTGACTTTGGTCGTATCATATTTTTCTTTAACTCCCATTTTAAAAGCTTATCTGAACCACTACCTAATATTTTAGCACCTTCATATATAACTTCTATAACTCTTTCAACTTTTTCAAAGTCTTCGTTTTTAGGTGGATTAAAACCACTGTCTTTTTTAATAGCTCTTTGTCCACCTGTAGCTGTGTTTTTTACTTTATAAACTTCACTCATATAAGTTTTATATTCAAAATATAAAACACTTATTGTATTGCTATCGTCACCTTTTTTATTTACTATGGTTCTTTTTCTATAAGCAGTTGAATAACCTCTATATCTTTCTATATCTTCATCAGTTATTTCTGGAAACTGTTTTTTTAATTCGTTTGCATATACTTGTTTTACTTCACCAACATAATATATATCATCAAAATAAGGTGAGTCTGTGTAAGAGTAAACTAGATCAGCTGGATCAACGTATTCTATTTTAATACCTTCTGATTTATTAAATGAATTTTTTGTAGCACCAATACCTATAGTAACTAAATCTTGATTAACTCGTTTAGATACGTAATCGTATTTATTTGCTTCAAACACACTATTAATAGCTTCTTCTTCTGCTATTTCAATACTTTGTTTGTAATCAAGCTGCATGTGAAGCTGTAGTTCTTCATTTGATTGAGGTAGTTTTGATTGATCAGTTTTATATAAACTCATACCAAAAGAATTAGCTACTTCATCATTAAAGTTTTTAGCTTGCATATCAGCTACTATATTTTGAACATAATCAGTTCTTTCTTTTATAGCAGCTGGATCTTGCGAGTATGCTTTAATATCATATGATCTATCAGCCATACCATTTACAACTATATCTACAAATTTAGGTATAATAGGTACAGGCTTCCAGTCTAAATTAAGATATGATAAATCACCATTTATAGATAATTCATCTTTATACTTTTTAATAGACTGTTCACCTCTTGCGTATAATCTTAATGAGTGAAAAGATTCTTTAAAAGTAGTGTATCGATTAGAGTTTTCGTTATTACTAAACCACTCATGCTCAATAGCTGAACCAACTTTTGCACCGTACTCGGCACTCATCTTTTCTTCATCACTAACAGCTTGGCTAGGAAAAGAGGTTTTAATACCTTTTTTAATCATCTTTAAATTATTTGAGATCTCACTCCTTGATTATCATATTTTTTAATACCAAGGTTAATTGATTTTATTTTTCTTTCTTGTATTGGTTTATAAAGGTTTTTATTACAAGCCATTAAAGCTAAACCAGAACTTATTGACGCATCAAATTTAGTTCTATTATTTATATCAAATTTAGCCCAGTCTTCTAATGTTCTATTAAAATACATATCACCATAGTTATTACTTAATTGTCCTACATAGTTTTCAATATAACTTTCTATGGCGGCTGCATGAGCTTGTTTAATATCTTCACTTGAGTTTGGTATACCACCTATTTCTTTTTCTGTTACAGATAATTTATTCCAAACTTTATCAGGTCTATTCATTGAATAACCTCTATAACCTCGACGTTTTAAATAATATAAAAGCCTTGGTTTATTATTTTCACATAATATTGGCATACCGTAAAATACTAATGCCATTAAAACATCTTCAAAAAATATTTCAGCTGTTTGAGGCCTTGCCACATATTCTAAAAATATTCTATTAGGCGGAGCGTTTTCCATACTAAATTTAGTAACACCATGTAAAGCTCCATTAGAACCTAACCTATCAACAGTACCTGATATATCATAGCTATCACAGCCAAAAGCACCCACGTGTTCATTACCAGGAAACTTAACACCATTTTTAACTATTATTCTGTTTTGCATATTAACATCAGGTGTCCAGCTTATTTTAAATCTACCATTATTGCTTGGCATAAATTCTACTGTTGTGTCTTTTATACCGTTACGCCATTGAAAGCTACCTTGTGTTACAAGACCAGACATTTTAACTTCTTCGTTGTAATCTATTTGCTCGTATATTTTTGTTAAATTAAATAAACTTTGTTTTGTTTCATCTCTAAAAGCATGTTGCTCTGTACGTGGAAACTGTCTATAAAATTCATTTAAAGCATCTTGATCAGACTTTAAACCGTCTACTTCATTATTCCAATAGTCTATAACTCCGTCTTTAATTTTATCGCCATATGGGCCAAAAACTTCTTTTGTTGGATTTTGGAATACAGGTAATCCATAAGAATCAATGTATCCTTCGTAGTTCCATTCCATAGGTATGAACAAACTATATAATCCTGAGCGAGTCTGTCCATTGCGGTTTCTTTTAGTGACATCTGAGTCATAGTATAATTTTTTAAAGTTATCACCACCTTTGTCTAACGCGTTTGATGTTGAACCCATCATACATTTACCAACTATTCTACTACCTAATCTTAATGTCGTTTTCGTGACCCGCCAGTTGTTGAGTATGTTGTTCGGCTTCTCCCATTTACCGGACTCGTCATGTACGAGGAGTTTGAGTTTCTCACCGTCGTAGGAGTTATCACCTGTATTTTTCCAGTCGATCGTGGTGTCAAGTCCTTGTAAATCTTCCAAGGCTTCGTCGTTGGTTGGGGCGGTAAGTTTACGACGGGTGTACTTGGTTGCGGGTACTCTATAGGCAAGCTCGGTCTTGGGCCTGTCCATTCCGTCCTGGGTCGGCTTGAAAAAGAAGGGGTAATTAACTGATATGGGTACCACCTTATCTGTGAACATAGACTTGGCATCGGGTCCAGACTTGGATAATATACCATACCTGGAGTCACTTGATATGGTTGCCAAGTTAACCACCTCTCCTGAGGCCATGAAAGAAAACCCTGACCGCCTATTCTTAAGGTAACACATCCCAAAGGAGCGTGTATCTGCCTTACAAGCTTCCCAGAAAATAAAGAATAATCTATTTGATTCACGGAAGTTTGGTGCACCGACGTCAATCTTAGACCACTGCAAGTACATGTAATGAGTACCACTAATGTAAGTAGGAACGTCTTTGTTATAAAACCAAAAACCTTCTTCCCTACGGGTAAATTCATTATCGATGTAATCATACCATTTTTCTTTAAAATCTTGTGGATACTGTTTAAAATCGTAAACAGTTTTAATTTTTTTTAATTCATCAGGATAATCAAATTTAGTCCAAGTGTTTTGTTTAAACTTATGAACATTTTTTTGTTTTGGTAAAGCTATTTTTAAATTTTGTATTTCATATACTTCACCTATTTCACCTGTTTTACTTATAACTACAAAGTCGTGATCTTCATTATAACCATACTCCCATTTTTTATATCTATTATTTCTAGCTAAAACTTTAGGTTTAATATAGTCTTTGAGTACTTTTATTAAAGTTTGTTCGTATTTCATTTAGACCTCTTTTCAGCAAAACCTTTAAAAGTTTTTTCTTTTGTTTCTTTTTTAGGTTTATCTTCTAGCATATTTTTTTCTTCTTGTATACGTTTAAGTATTTCAAAAGCATCGAATATAGCTAGCTTTTTTGTAGCTGCAGCATTTTTTAATCTATCAGCGCTTATATCATCTTCTGAGTCTACAATAGGTTCTTTAGCAACTTTAATAAGTTCGTCCACAGCCACTTGCCCAGCTTGGATTATATTCAACTTCGTCTCCTTTGTATTCATATTTAATTGTAATATCATTAGTTCGCATACGGTATAATCTATCATTTTCTATAATAAATTCATACTCGCTGCTTGGGCTAAACCCTACAAGACTTCCCTCGTGCACTTTAAAAGCATCTAAGGAACTATTACCATATTTTAGTATACCAACACGAGGACGTTCTTTTTGAACTGTTACAAATTGTTTTTTATTTTCAATAGGTTTTACAAAACAAAACTCAAAAGGTGCTTTCCATTCACCGTTTTGTTTATATAAAAATATTTGATCATAATAACAGAAGTATAAATCTTCTTTAAAATATGATGAGCTGTTTTTTTCTTCGCCTTTTATATTATAAAATCTTCTAAAAACATTATGATGAACTATAACCTCATCACCAACTTTAATATTTGTTTCACCAATTTTAGGTATTGATTTTACTATACCTATTCTACTAACATATTTATGATCGTCCATAGTTGTATTAATAATAAGTTTTTTACCATTAATATCAACTTCGTTTTCGTATCTTTTATTTTTTGGTTGTACTATAAAATTAAATAAACTTTGCATTAATACTCTAAATTGTATTCAATTGATATAGCCATGTTAGAATTAAACTTCTTCCATGGTATAACTTCGTCTTCTTTTTTAATAAATATATTATAAGAATTATCTTTATTATCAAATAATATATCACATATGCAATGTCCTCCGTAGACCTGTTGGCCTACAGAGTAATGCATTGCTTCATTTTTATAGTCAGTTCCTATGCTTATTTTTCTAATTAACTTAGCCATAGGAATTATATTTATTTTTCTTCTTTTACTTCTTCTTCTTTAATAACTTCGTAAGTACCGTCTTCAAGATTAATATTGATCTTACCGTACTCTTTTTCTAATTCATCAGCAGTTTCTTTTGTTTTCTGCATAACGTTATTTAAAGCATGAAGTAGCTCGTGTTTTTGAGCTTCTGTCGCGCCGATGTCAGCTATTAATTGTGTTCTAACTTTTACTTGCGCTTGAACTTTTTTTAATTGTTCTTCTGTAATTTTTAATTCTTTTTCACTCATAATTTTAATTTAATTTAATTTTTATTTCTAATTGTTTGAAATTTTTCAGCGCCACGTGAACCAAAATAAGCTACGTACACTGTTACTAGTAATGTTTGTAATAAATCAACCCAGCCAGGTGAAACACTAAAGCTCCACTCAAAGCTGTCTAATAATATTAACAAAACCATAGATATAGTAAGGAATATTAAAGACATTGGTCGAGTATTTTTACTAAGCCAACTATCTGACTTCATATCACTTTCCCAACGCTTTGATACTTCTTGCATTTCAACTATATCCATCTCTAATAGTTTCATTGCTTTTTCTTTATCTTCAGCTGGTAAAGCTGGTTCTTTTTGTATTAAGTTTTTTACTACACCAAATACACCACTATCTGGTAATACATCACCAACAGTGCCTAATATACCTGGCGCTGCTTTACTTAAAAAAGCACCAACTTTAGTTTCTGAAAACTTTTTTTTATTTTTTGACATTTTTTCTGCCTTTTCTTTTTTTACCTTTCACAGCATCACCAATATCACCGATTTGATTACCGACTTCTTTAGTTGCTTTAAAAACATCTCTAAGCTCTACTAAAACAAGCTTAAATCTTCTTTTTACTTCTATAAAAAATTTCTTCATATTATAATCTTAATGCGTCTATTTTAGCTTTTTCATCTACTGATAAGCCAGATACAAATTGTGTAATAGCCATTTTAAGCTGTATGTGTCTTTCGTTTCTAGCTAATTCATCTACTTGATCTTCAGTTCTATCTGCTTCTTCAACAGCTCTAATTCTTTCAACAATACCTACTGAATCAAGTGTAGCTGTTATTTGCTGTGCTAATTCGTCAGCACTCCATGTTTCTTCACTCATAATTTAATTTTATTTATTGATTATTAATTACTTATATATATTTACTTGTTTTATTTAGTTTTTACTATAATGAAGTAGTTGATAAATTACCTGAGTTATCTACTGTTATTCTAAATCTTGTTCCATTTGGTGATTCTAATATAATACCATCTGAAGAATTTTCTATTTCAAGATCACCATATACTTTTGCTCCAGAAGTAGTTGCTTCTATTCTCAACACGTTGTTTGCGTAAATATAACTATTACCACCGCTAAAGAACTGTGCCATATTACTGCCACCTGCTGAACTTGTTATATGAACATGACTTGATCTTATATCTAAACTTCCTGTACCACCATCTTTTATGATAGAATCACTACCATCGTGATAGATTTCTAAATCATCAACATTACCAAAACTTGCTTTAACATTGTCTAAAAATCTAATTTTTTTATGTGCTTTACTAAAACCATCACTACCATCTAATTGAAAATATGTAGCAAAACTTCCACTACCATCATCTGATTGAAAAATAATATCTTTATCATCAGCTAAATTTCTTAAATATAAATCACCTGTGTTATTTATAATAGTTGAATCAGTTCCATCGTGTTTTATTGCAAGATCACCACCACCACCAAACGAAGCTGGATTATTATCGATAAAATTTAACGTTTTACTTACTACACTGTAACCTAATCCACCATCTAATCTAAAGTATTCAGCTAAACTACCACTTCCATCATCTGCTTGAAAAATAATATCTTTATCAGCGTTGTGGTTTCTTATATTTAAATGACCATTGTAGCTGTCTATAAAGTTATCTGTTCCGTTATGTTGTATTTTTAAATCATCACCACTACCAAAAGCTAAAGGTATACTATCTGGTATATCAATTGTTTTTGTACTACCATCTAATCTAAGATATGTTGTTACCCCACCAGAGCCGTCGTCACATTTAAGTAGAATATCTCCATCATCAGTTTCTTGTTGTATAATTAAATGACCACCCGCGCCTTGTTTAATATAAGAATTACTTGCATCGTGATAAATTTGCAGATCGTAACCAGCTCCAAAAGTTGCTCTTGAATTATCAGGAAACACAGTGTACACGGTACCTCCAGTAGCTAAACCTCCATCTAATCTAAAATATTCAGTTTCTCCGCCTGAACCATTATCAGATTTAAATTTAATATCACCATCATCATTACTATTTTTAATAATTAAATCGCCAGTAATGGTAGTTAAAAATGTATCAGTACCATCGTGGTAGAATCTACCATCTGTTGAACCTCCAACGTCTAATCTTTGATTATCAATTAATCTTATACCTTTACTAAATATAACTTTATCTGCACTCCCATCAACTCTAAAATATTCAGTAAAACCACCACTTCCATCATCACTTCTAAATACAATGTCTTTATCATCAGCTTTATTGCTTATATATAAATCACCTGCATTGTTTTCAATAACAGAATCAGTACCGCCGTGATATATTTGTAAATCATCACCATCACCTAATATTAATTTTTTACTATCGTGTATTTTTAAATTAACATCATATTTTACTTGTGTTGAACTTCCATCTAAAAAGAAATATGTAGTTGCGCCTCCCGAACCATCATCAGACTTAAATATTATGTCTTTGTCGTCAGCTAAGTTTTCAATATATAAATCTCCTGTATAATTTTGTATATAACTTGAATTATTACCTGAAGAGTGTTGTAATCTTAAATCATTTGAACTACCAAAATCAGCTCTTACGTTATCAGTAAATAACATAGTTTTAGAAACCACATTTAATTCTATACCACCATCAAGTCTAAAATATTCAGTAGTACCACCACTACCATCATCAGATATGAATGATATATCACCATTATCAGCGTTGTTATATATTTGTAAATGACCAGTAGTATTATTTATAACACTATTTGTTCCATCGTGATATATTTGTAAATACCATCATCTGATCTAAATATTATATCTGCGTCATCAACTTGGTTTTCAATATATAAATCACCAACAGCTGTATTTTTAATAAATGAATTACTACTAACATGTTCTAATTGTAAATCACCACTAGCACCTATTTTTAAAGTTGAGTCAGATGGTATTCTTACGTTAGCTATACTACTATTACCAATTGTAACTTCGTTAGATACATCTACAGCTGAAGCAGCTGCATTATATCCAATAATTGTATTATTGCTACCAGTTGTTAAAGCATCACCAGCTTTACCACCTATTATTGTATTGTTTAATCCTGTAGAAACATCATGACCTGCTTCATATCCTATAGCTACGTTATAAGTATATTGTTGACCAGAAGGTTCCTGAGCAAGTAAAGCTTCATATCCTAAAGCAGTAGCTCCAAAACCGTCAACATTAGTATTTAAAGATCTATAACCTATAGCTATATTTCTAGCACCTGTAGTTGTACTAACCGCTGCTAAACCACCAATTAACACTTGTCTGTTACCAGTTGTAATTGCTTGTCCTGCTGTGTGGCCTATAGCTATATTAAACGCGTCGTTACCAGTGTCTTGAGCTCTTAGAGCATGATATCCTAAAGCTATGCTTTTTCCATGTTCATCTTCTGTAAATAAAGCCTCATCACCTATAGCTACATTAAAACTACCAGTGGTTATATTTTCACCAGCTCTATATCCAACTAATATATTACGTGAACCAGTTGTTAAATTAAAACCTGTTCTTCCGCCTAAACCAATATTAGCATCACCACTAGTTAATGATTTTAATGAATTTATACCTACACCAGTATTATTTTCTGCAGAAGATAATGTACCAGTAGTACTATGTCCAACAAGTAATGAACCTGTAAAGTTTGTACCTTCTATTTTATGTAATAAACCACCAGTACCGTCATATAACTCTGTAAAATTGTCATTACATATATCAAATGCTGCTCTGAGCGTAGATCCAGTTCCGTCATTAGCTGAGGTTCCTATATTAATAGTTTGTTTAGCCATTTATTTGTTTTTTTAATTCTTTTACTTCTGCACTTAACTCTTGTATTGCTTTTGTTAAAATTGGTATTAATCTACCGTATGTAGCTTGTAGTTTTTCTGGATCACTAGACTCAACTAATCTTGTGTATTTATCATCAACTTCTTGCAAGTCTTGCGCAATAAATCCTACGTCTTTTAAACCTTTTCTATTACCATCTCTTTGATTCCACTCAAATGTTACAGGTTTTAAATTTTCTATTATATTTAAACCATATTGAGAATCTTCGATATTTGTTTTATCTCTTTTATCTGATAGAGCAGATATGCTGCTTACTTGACAATGTAAACCACTTATAGATCCATCACCTAATGTAACTGTATTACTGCCATTACCTGTAGCTCCAGCACCTATAACAGTTGAGTTGCTTTGGCCACCTCCCCCAGGATCAGCATTGCTACCTACAATTGTATTATTATTACCAGCATCTAAAGCATCACCTGCTTGATGACCTAATGTAGTATTAAATTGACCAGTTGTTATATTTAATCCTGAACTAGTACCTACAGCTACGTTACCACCTTCACCATCAGCTCCATCATAATCTTCAAGAGCTTTATGTCCTATAGCTACGTTACTGTCTCCATCTATATTATTTCTAAGAGCGTCATAACCTACAGCTGTATTAAATTGACCTATATTTGTGTCAGCCCCGGCTAAATAACCCATAAATGTATTTCTAATACCAGTAGTTAAGTTTTCACCTGCTAAACCTCCTACTAGCGTGTTATGCGTTCCTGTAGTAACATTTAAACCAGCTTGATAACCAACAGCTGTATTATAAGCGTTATTATCTCCAACATTTTGATCTTTTAACGCATTATAACCTATTGCAGTGCTTCTATCACCTTGAGTTTCAGCACCTAAAGCCCCATGGCCCATTACTGTATTTCTTTCACCACTAGTTAACGCGTCCCCAGCTAATGCACCTATAATATTATTTCTAATACCTGATGTAATTGATAAACCAGCTGAATCACCTATCGCTACATTATAAGCGTTACCATCAAAGTTTTGATTTAACAAAGCATCATTACCTATTGCTACACTTGACCTACCAGTATCTTCAGTAGAAAGCGCTCTATATCCTAAAGCTACATTTTGATAACCCGTAGTAATTGCATCACCTGCTAAACCTCCTATCAAAGTATTTTGAATACCTGTTGTAACTTGTTTACCAGCGTGATAACCAACCGCTACATTATAAATATCTGCATTACTAGTGTTATTTTGAACTTCTAAAGCGCTAACACCTATAGCTACGCTTCTATCACCTTGTGTTTCGCTTGTTAAAGCTTGATACCCTATAGCTACGTTTGTATTACCACTAGTTAACGCATCGCCAGCTAAACCACCAACAATAGTATTATAAGTACCTGTTGTAACAGATAAACCAGCAGAAGCACCAACAGCAACGTTGTATGCGTTAGCGCCTGCATTTTGTACTTTTAAAGCGCCGTGTCCTACTGCTGTATTGTAACCATGCTCATCTTCTCCAGACAACGCGTTGTAGCCTACAGCTGTATTAGCTAAACCTGTAGTAACTGCGTCACCTGCTAAACCTCCAATAAAAGTACTTTGTATTGCTGATGTAACTTGATTACCCGCGTTGTAACCTATAGCAATATTATAAGCTTCACCGTCATAATTTTGATTAGCAAGAGCTGATTTACCAACAGCTACGTTTCTACTACCTGTGTCTTCAACAGTTAACGCGTTTAAACCAACAGCAACATTATCAGACCCTGTTGTTAATGCATCACCAGCCAAAGCACCTATCAAAGTATTTTGAATACCTGTTGTAACCTGTCTACCAGCATTATGGCCAATAGCTACATTATAAGCATCACCATCGTAATTTAAATTTTCTAAAGCATTACCACCAATAGCTATATTTTTACTACCTGTATCTTCGTTTCCTAAAGCATTTTGTCCAATAACAACATTATTAGTTCCTGTAGTTAAAGCATTACCAGCTAAAGCACCTATAATAACACCACCACCAGTTGTCATTGCTTGAGCCGCATGATAACCTATTGCTACAACATTTCCATCACCACTACCTTTATTATAATTTTTTAAAGCATCATGTCCTATAGCTGTTATTTGACCAGCACCTGTTTCAGAACTTAAAGCTCTATGTCCTATCGCTACGTTTCTAGTACACGTAGTCAAAGCATCACCAGCAAAACCACCTATTAAAACATTTTGAGTACCTGTTGATATACTTACACCAGCAGAACTACCAATTGCTACATTATACGCGTCAGCGCCAGCATCTTGTGCTCGTAAAGCATAGTATCCTATTGCAACATTATGTCCATGTTCATCTTCTGCGGACAAAGCTTGAAACCCAATTGCTATATTTCTAGAACCTGTAGTTAAAACATCACCTGCAAGACCACCTATTATTACGTTTTCTACGCCTGTTGTCATTACATCACCAGCCATAAATCCAATACCAATATTATAAGCGTTTGAATCTACGTTTAATTTACGAAGAGCGTTCCAACCGACAGCAACATTTCTTCCACCTGTGTCTTCAAGTCCTAATGCGTTATATCCAACTGCAACATTACCTGTCCCTGTAGTTAATTGATCACCCGATAAACCACCTATTAATGTATTATTTGTACCTGTTGTAATTGATTCACCTGCTGAATCACCTACAGCTACATTATAAGCGTCGTTTGAACCAATATCTTGATTTTTTAAAGCTTCAGTACCTATAGCTACATTTCTACCATTACCAGTCTCTGTAGACAAAGCTAAATATCCTAACGCAACGTTTCTTGAACTAGTAGTTAATGCATCTCCAGCTAGTCCACCTATGATAGTGTTTGATATACCTGTTGTAATTGAGTAACCTGCAGTATGTCCTATAGCCACATTATATCCAGTACCATCATAATCTAAGGAAAATAAAGAAGCATTACCTATAGCAACATTTCTAGAACCAGTATCTTCTGCACCTAAAGCTGCATATCCTATCGCTATATTTTTTTCACCTGTAGTTAAAGCATCACCCGCATTACCACCTATAATTGTGTTTTGAACACCTGTGGTAACAGATAATCCTGATTGATAACCAACTGCTACATTATAAGCTTCATCGCCGGCGTTTTGATTTAATAAAGCACTTTTACCAATAGCTACGTTTCTACCATGGCCATCTTCTGAACTTAAAGCTTGATAACCAATTGCAACATTAGCAGAACCTGTTGTTAAAGCGTCGCCTGCTAAACCTCCAATAATAGTATTTTGTGTACCTGTTGAAATTTGTGCACCCGCTGTATAACCTATTGCTACGTTATATGTTTCAGTGTTTGTTGAGTTTTCGTTCATTAACGCTTGATAACCTATTGCTACAGCGTTTCTTCCTGATACAGATGCGCTAAGAGCTTGAAACCCTAAAGCTGTATTGTAATATCCTGAAGTTAATGCATCACCTGTTAATGCACCAATTAATGTATTTCGTGTACCTGATGTTATAGCTTGTCCAGCATAAAAACCTACAGCAGTATTATAGCTATCAGTTGTAGTCGCGCTTGTCATATTACTTAGAGCTGAATGCCCAACCGCTACATTTCTATCAGCAGCTACATTTGCACTTAAAGAATAAGCACCTATAGCTACGTTTTGATTACCAATAGTCATAGCGTCTCCTGCTTGACCACCAATTATTGTATTTTCTGTACCTGTTGTAATTTCTTTACCAGCCGCTCTACCAATAGCTACATTATGAACTTCACCGTCTACGTTTTGATTTAACAACGCTTGATAACCTATAGCAACAGAAGAATTACCTTCATCTTCAGCTGACAATGCTGAATGACCTATAGCTATATTAGCGTCACCTGTTGTTAAAGCATCACCTGCTAAACCACCCATAATTGTATTAGCTATACCAGTAGATAATGAACCACCTGCAGAAGAACCAATAGCTATATTATACGAGTCAGTTCCTGCATTTAAAGCTGATAAAGCATTAGCACCAATAGCTATATTATGACCATGCCCATCTTCAGCGCTTAATGCAGATTTACCAATAGCTATATTGTTAGAGCCAGTAGTTAATGCGTCACCCGCTAAACCACCTATTATAGTATTATTAATACCTGTTGTAATTTCTTTACCAGCTTGATAACCAATAGCTATATTATATGCGTGAGCCCCAGCGTTTTGTACTTTTAAAGTTTCAGTACCTATACCTATATTTCTACCATGCGTATCTTCTGCGCTCAACGCAAAATGACCAATAGCGACATTACCATTACCTGTTGTTAAAGCATCACCAGCTGCTCTACCTATTAAAATATTACTTGCTCCTTCAGTTATAGCGCTACCAGCTAAATTTCCTATAGCAACATTTGAGTCACCAGAAGTTAACGCGTCTAATGCGCCTATACCTACACCTGTATTGTTTTCCGCAGATGAAATAGTTCCAGTTGTACTATGACCAATTAAAAGTGATCCTGAGAAGTTAGTTCCTTCAGATTTAAATCCTAAGGCTGATGTTGTACCACCGTAAAGTTCCGTGAAGTTGTCATTACAAATGTCAAATGCTTCCCTGAGCGTAGAGCCAGTTCCATCATTAGCACTTGTACCTATGTTTATAGATTGTTTAGCCATGTGTTATGTGTTACATTTGGTTAGCATCAGCTGAGAAAAGAGTTGAATCAGCTTTCAGTTCAGTAAAGTCTGCGCGCAGATTAAACGCGTTTGTTCTAGTGTCAGCATTGATTATCTGCTCACTGTATACTATGTTTGATTTTATACCTAATAAAGCCATGCTCTAGTATATAGCCATTATGTCATCAGCAGTAGTTGCAAATGCAAATACTCTGTCAACCTCAATTGGTAAGAAAGAACCAGCTGCTATATTTTGAAATACTATTGGTCTGTGTATTTCATATGCTTCACCGCTAGCCATAATATCTGAATTACTATTAGCAGCATCTACTAAACTAAGTGTAGTATCACTGTCTACAGCTCCTACAAAAGCAACTGTACCATCAGTAGTATTAACTACTAAATCTCTAACTTGAACTGTACTTGTAAAGTTTTGTGTAGAATCAACTAACTTGTTTGTTGTAGCGCTTGATGTAGCACC
>LULE01000031.1_pt2 | contig 53643 bp, 56 predicted proteins | sample 728231 | NCBI WGS metagenome assembly LULE01 (sample SAMN03860297, study PRJNA289734) | marine metagenome | biome: seawater column; feature: ocean; material: water; isolation source: Red Sea water column Station 192 - depth 10m | place: Saudi Arabia: Red Sea | collected 2011-10-15 | depth 10 m | reverse complement strand
CCCTCCCACCTGACCTGTACCCGCCGCGGTGTCTCGCCGCCCTTCAGCCCTCCGAGCACTTCGACGCCACGTGGTTCTTCAGCGAACCTTCACAAGACGGCGCCGGTCACCTTCACCCCGCGGCGAGACCCTCGAAGTGGACCGAGGAGACCAGCGGTCCACCGAAGTTGGAGGAAGTCATGAGAAACCGTTGGAGCATCAACATCACCCCCGCCGAACGCGTCGCTCGCGTCGCCATCGGCGGTCTCGCCGCGATCGCCGGCGCGTTTCTGCTGGGCGGCGCCGCCTCCACCTTGGCGGTCGTCCTCGAGCTGCTACTCGTACTGGCAGGCCTCGACCTGGTCGTCACCGGAGCGCTCGGACACTGCCCGCTCTACGCCAAGCTCGGCCACGTGCCCGCATCCCTGAAGGGTAGGACGTCATGAGCACGCCGAACGGCATGGACCGCGAATCCCTCAGGAACTCTCGGCAATTGCCATACCAGCCAGAGTCCTCGACACCGACCGAGACCCACCACGCCGGACAGGAGCCCGACGGCGGCGCTCACGGAGCGCACGGTGGTCACGGGTTGATGATGATCGTCTGCTGCATCCCGATGCTGGTGATCGCGGGTCTGCTCGTGCTCACCGGGGTGGCCGGCTCCGGCATCATCGTCACCGCTCTGCTGTGCACCGCGATGATGGCGGCCATGATGTTCGCGATGCCCGGTGGGCACGGCGGCCACAAGTAGCACGAGCGCCGAGCCAACGTTCGGCAAAGGAACGTGAACCGACATGACAGGTCGCAGCGAAGGATCGGTCGCGATCACCCGCCGCTTCCTCATCACTCGTCCGGTGCGCACCGCTGCCGGAGCCGCCGGGATCGGGCTCGCCCTGATGCTCATGCTGCTGCTGGCCGGGCTCTGGGTCGGCGTCCAGGACCGGGTCACCACCTACGACGACCACCTCGGGGCCGACCTGGTCGTCGTCCCGGCCGGCACGCGCAGCCTGTTCGCCGACCCAGGCGTGCTCCCCGCGCCCGCGGTGGACACCATCGCCCAGACACCAGGCGTGACGGCAGCGGCGCCGTTGCGGACGATGTACCAGATCCTCGAGCTGCCGCACGGCAAGGCCGCCGTCGCTGCCGTCGCCTTCGACCCCACAAGCGGTCTCGGCGGCCCGTGGGCCTTCACCGACGGTCGGGCCCCCGAGGCCGCCGATGAGGTAGCCGTCGACACCCTGTGGGCCGACCAGCACAACTTCGCGGTCGGTGACCGGCTGCCAATCCTCGGACACCCCATGCACGTGGTCGGGCTCACCGACGACACCGCGCTGTTCATGACCCCCCTGCTCTTCACCACCACGTCCGGCATGGACCAGATGCTGCGGGCCACCGGCACGACCGGCGGCGTCCTCGTCACGACCTCGGACCCCGCAGGCGTCACCGCACGTCTGCGGGCCGACGGGTACTCCGTGCGCACGCCGGCACAGCTGCGAGGGGCATCGCTGCAGCTCGCCACCGACATCTACGGCTCACCGGTCCGCCTCATGGTCGGTGTCGCCTTCGCCGCGGGCACCCTCATCGTCGCGCTCGTCGCCTACACGCGGGTCACCGAGCAGCAGCGCGATCTCGGTGTCCTCAAGGCTCTCGGCGCCACCCCGGCGCGACTGCGGCGCATCGCCGTGGCCGAAACGGTGGCGCTGACGGTGCTCGGGACTCTCGCCGCCGTGGTCCTCCTGGTCCTCACGAGGGAGCTCCTAGAGTGGTGGCGGCCCGCCTTCCCGGTCTTGCTGACCCCCGGCACGATCGCGCAGACCGCCGCCGCTGCGGCCGCGATGGCGCTGCTCGCCGCATGGCTGCCGGCGCACCGGCTGAGCCGGCTCGATGCCGCCTCCGCATTCCGGAGCGGACGATGACCACCACGTCCGCCAGCCGCACGGTGCCGCCCCGCACTCGCGCGCGAGGGATGCGCCCATCGGGGGCCGTGCCGGTGGGTCGACGGCTCGTGTTCGCCGACCGGCGCCGCGCCACGTTGACCGTCCTCGGCGTGGCGGCGTCCCTGCTGCTGGTCCTTGTCCTCGGCGGCATCTTCGCGGGCGCGGTTGACCGGGTGACCTACTACATCCGCACCTCGCCGGCCGACGTGTTCGTCTCCCAGGCCGGGGTGCGCACCATGCACATGTCCGCATCGACGCTCCCCGCCGACGCCCCCGACCGCGTCGCTCAAGTGCCGGGCGTCGCCTGGGCGGCCCCCATCGCGTTCGCCTCCGGCTCGGTAGCCGGACCACAAGGGCGACAGCTGACCTACCTGATCGGCTACGACACCCAGACCGGTCGCGGCGGCCCGAGCGCCCTGATAGCCGGACGCCTCCCAGGCGCCAGCGAGGCGATCATCGACGAGCAGGCAGCCGACCGGCTCGGCATCGGCCTGGGCGACCGGTTCACGGTGATCGGCATGCCTGTGCGCGCCGTCGGGTTCTCCACCGGCGGCAGCAGCATCACCAACACCACCGTCTTCGTGGGCCTCGCCGAGTTCGCTCGCATCCACGACGAGCGGGTGTCATACGTGCTCGCGGGCATCGACGCAGACGCCGACCAGAACACCGTGGCCGACCGCATCCAGGCCGAGGTAGACGGAGTGACCGTACAGAGCCGGGAGCAGTTCGCCGAGTCCGAGGCGCGCATCGTCACCGACATGAGTGCCGATCTCCTTCGACTGATGTCCACCATCGGGCTGGTCATCGCGCTGGCCGTCATCGCCCTCGGGCTGATGACCGCCACCTTGAACCGGTTGCGGGACTTCGCCGTACTCAAGGCCCTCGGCGCCCGGACCCCTCGCCTGGCGAGAGCGGTGGCCATGCAGGTCCTGTTGACCGTCGTACTCGCCTCGGCGGTCGCCACCACCGCGGCGGGGGCTCTCGCCTGGCTGCTCCCCGCCGCCCTCGACGCGGCAACCGCCTTCCGGGAGACCCGATGAACACCGCTGACAACACCAACGGCACCGCAGCCTCCGACACCGCCGTGACCCAGCGCCCCACCGCAGGCTCCCAGGCCTCGTCCAGCGCACATGGCGGAGTACCTGTCCTGACCGTTCGAGGGCTCACCAAGACCTACGGGGCGGGCGAGACCGCAGTTGACGCGGTCCGCTCGGTCGACCTGGACGTCGCCTCCGCCGAAGTCCTGCTGGTCATGGGACCGTCCGGGTCGGGCAAGACCACTCTGCTGCTGATGCTCGGCGCCTTGCTCCGCCCAACCTCAGGCTCGATCACCGTCACTAGCCGCGACCGACGTGACGTGAACATCGCCGCCGCGCCCGAGAAACAGCTGCCGGCTCTGCGCTCTCACACCTTCGGGTTCATCTTCCAGGACTACGCCCTCTTGGACGCACTGACCGCCACCGAGAACATCGCCGTCGCGGCCAACCTTGCCGGCACCACCGGATCCGCCGCCCGCCACCGCGCCACCGAGCTGCTCGAGCGGGTCGGCCTCGCGCACCGAGCAACCGCGCGCCCGTCGCAGATGTCTGGTGGCGAACAACAGCGGGTCGCCGTGGCCCGCGCCCTCTCCAACGACCCACCCGTCCTGCTCGCTGACGAGCCCACGGCCAACCTCGACGCCTCCCGCGGCCGTGACCTCGCTCGGCTGCTGCGTCGGCTCGCCGACGAGGACCATCGCTCGGTTGTCATCGTTAGCCACGACGACCGGCTTCGCGAGATCGCAGACCGCGTCTTGTGGTTGGAGGACGGACAGTTCCGCCAGATCGCGTCGATGACCATCGACCCCGTGTGCCGAATGTCAGTTGAGCCCACCGGTGCCCACTTGGAGTGGCACGAGCAGACGATCTGGTTCTGCTCCGAAGGATGCAAGCGGGAGTTCGCCGAGGATCCCGCCAGATTCGAGCCCTCAGCATGACCTGGGGCCTGGCCCTCGCCCGGGCGACCCGTCCCCGAAGGCGCGTGCGCGGCGGCGCCGTCATGGCCCTCGGCCGTCACCAACCGATCGGCAGCACGGACGCACTGAAGGCGATCAGCCCGACACCGGAGCGGCGCCCTACAACGGCTCGTTGCGTCAGCCCGGCGGCCTTCGCCGAGACGGTCGAGTCCGAACTCTGCTACGACATCTGATCCCGCGTGGGCGACGCCCACCGGCTAGGTGTGATGCCCAGGCAGGTTGTCCAACCGGCTGATGGGTGGCAGGCCACCGAGGGCTGAGTGGGGCCGGTGGTGGTTGTACTGGTGGAGCCATCCTGCCAGCGCTGCTCGTCGAGTGTTCTCGGAGCGGTAGAGCTTCTTGTAGGCCCAGCCGTCGGCCAGGGTGCGGTGGAGTCGCTCGATCTTGCCGTTGGTCTGCGGTCGGCGCGGTCGGGTGCGTTTGGGGGTGATGCCCAAGTCGGCGCAGGTGTCTCGCCACAGGTGCGAGATGTAGGCGGAGCCGTTGTCGGACAGGACGCGTTCGACGGTCACGCCGCGTTCGGCGAACCAGGCGACGGCCCGGCACAGCACGGCCGCTGCGGTCGCGGCGGTCTCGTCGTCGTGGCACTCGGCGTAGGCGACGCGGGAGTGGTCGTCGATGACGGTGTGCACGAAGCAGGTTCCGAGCTTGGGCTGCCGATGTGCGTTGGTGACGCCGGTGCGGTCCCGCGTCGCCTGCCGGTTCCAGTCGCCCTGTTGTTTGCCTAGATAGCGCCAACCACCGCCGTCGGGGATGTTCCCGAGCTTCTTGACGTCGACGTGGATCAGCTCGCCTGGGCGTGCCCGCTCGTAGCGGCGGGCTGGTTCGCCGGTGATCCGGTCGATGTGGGTGAGCCGGTTGAGCCGACACCGGGTGAGCACGGCGTGCACGGTCGAAGCGGGCATGCCGAGCTTCGCCGCGATGGGCACCGGCCCGAGGCGTTGCTTCCAGCGCAGGTGCACAATCTTGCGCACCACCGGGCCTGGGGTCTTGGCGTGCTGGGTGTGCCGGGCTGAGGACCGGTCGTTCATTCCGGCCGGACCTTCCTCGCGATAGCGCTGCGCCCACTTGGCCGCGGTGCGCCAGGAGACGTTGAAGAACTCCGCCGCCCGTGAGGCCGGCCAGCCGTCTTCGACAATCAGCCGCGCCAGCCGGAGACGGTGTATCGGGGTCAGTGCCGCGTTAGCGTGAGCCATGAAGGCCTCCTCGTGTGGAGAGGTTCCTAGACAGCTCCACTCCACATCCGGGAGGCCTTCACCTATCTACGGCTCGCCGTACCCGATCGCACAACGTGCCTGGGCATCACAGCTAGGTGCCTGAAAACGACCCCTGACCTGCGAAGACACATTCCAACGTCTTCTCACGTCAGGGGTCGTTTTCGTTCGTCTGCGGCCCCAGTGCGGCCCACGCGGCCATCTCCGCCAGTACCTCGCGGCAGCGTTGTGCTCGGCACGACAGTATGCGCTCGGCAGCACCAACCCGCCTCTACCGAGCCGACCGCAGGCTACTGCTCCCTGTCACGATGGAGCACAGTTGCAGCCAAGATTGCGGTCTACCTCCTCACACGGATGCGTCACCGTTGGGCGGACCGCAACTTTCGCACGGACCCAGCGCTAGACGAAGTCCTCTTGGCGCACATCGAGAAGCGTTGTCCTGCCGGGCGAGCGTTCCTGCAGTTTCCTGGCAAGAGTCTCCTCGTAGGTCGTGACGACGACTTGGTCGAGCGAGCCGTCGGCGGTGACCTTGGTCATGAGACTCGCCACGTTTCGCCGCACGTCAGGGTCGAGATGCTCGAGTGGCTCGTCAAACCACGCGAAAGTTGCCTTCGTGGTCATCTGGGCGACAAGCAGGCGCATGATGATCAGCGCGGCCGTCCCCTCGGCTGTGCTGAATGCTTCGAAGGTCAAGTGATGTTCGCCCACGTCGCGCGAGATGGTTCCGTCGGGTTGGGTTCTCACGCTGCCACGACCAGGAAAGAGGCTTGACCATCGGAGGTCAATGGCCTCGGCGAGCGGCTCGACGATCTCGTTGAGGATCTCTTCGCGCGTGGCCTCGGCTGCGTTCTTCGCGATCTCTAGTCGCCCCTCCAAGGCGAAGAGACCTTCGAGCCTTCTCATGCTTTCGTCTGCGGCGCGTGCTTCATCCAAGGCGGCTTGAGCTCGTTGGTGGGCATCGCGGGCGAGGGCGTCGGCCTCGGCAGCCGCCCGATAAGCCTGTGTCGCTTCCGGTGTCGGCGGCGCCACGAACTCGTCCGCGTCGGCAGGAGGGGGATCCAGGGAACTGGCGCGCTGAGCTATGCCGGCCAGCTCTCTTCGCGCCTGCTCGAGTGCGGCCACTCTTTCGACCGCGTGGGGCTCGGCTTGGCGACCAGCTTCCTCACGTTCCTCAAGAGCGGTGAGTTCTGTCCTCCAGAGCGCGTGGGCGTGCTCTCTCGTGTCGTCGTCGAGGGGACGTCGGCAGGTCGGGCATTCGTCGGTTGCGGCATCGAGCCCGGCTAGGTCCCTTTCGATGTCTTGCCGGCGGCGTGCGACCAATTGCAATTCGAGGCGAAGGGCCTCGAGGTTGCTTTGAGCACTGCGGGCGCGCTGGTCCAAGACTTCGGCGACGCTTTCGGGCGTGAGGGGTTCGCCGAGAAGCTCGACCAGGCGCTGCAGTAGCTGGTCGTGCGCTGCGTGGATCTGATCGCGCTCGCGTAGTCGGGCTGCTGTCCGTTCGAGCTGTTCGTCGCGAAGCCGCGCTTGGTCGAGTTGACGCTCGGCTCTCTCGACGGCGGCCTTGGTCTTGGCCAGGTGTTCTGCGCTAGCGTCGACCCGGGCTTGCAGGGCGTCGAACTCCCCCGCTTTGACGGCGTTGGCGTTCTTGAGCGCCGCGATGTCCTTAGCGACCCGGCGCAGCTCGGCGCTCAGGCGGGCGGATGCCGTACCGAGATCATCGACTCCGTACAGGGCACTGAGATGTTCGTGGAGGCCAAGGCTCGACGGAACGGCGGCTCCGAACGTCGGCATGGTGAGTCGCTCGAGGAGGTCGGGGCTACAACCGAAGAGTTCAGAGCACAGCGCCTGCCAATCCTGCTCCTGAATGGCGTGGCCATCACGGGTCAGGGACAGTTGATGGATCGGCTTGGTCTTGCGGGGGTCCCACACGCGGGTTGCGGTCAGCACGCTGCTGTCTGGAAGGAGAAGCTCGACCGTCGCGCTGGTTCGTTCGCTCCGTCCTCGGGCAGGGCTGCTGCGAAGGTGTGATCCAAACAGTGCCCATCGGGCCGCCTCGACGAAGGAGGTCTTACCGACACCGTTTGAGGCCACCACAAAGGTGGTGCCTCCGGAAAGGGGAACGTCGGCGTTTATGTAGTTGCGCCAGTTCTCGAGGATCAGCCGCCGAATCACTGGTCCTCATCCTCGATCAGGCCCTGGAGGGCAGTCTCGACGTCTCCGCGCGCGACTTGCAGGATGAAGGTCTCCACAGGTCCGATGTCGAGCGCGGCATTGCTGTAGCCGATCTTTTTCGCGCGCTGGTGCGCGGCCCGGCCTTTCGCGGCGACGGCTGCGGCTGCCGTCTGCACCCGCTCGGAGGCGAGTGCTCCGAGGTCACGCTGTCGGACGTCGGGCATTTCGTCATCCGCGGACCACGAGATCGCGAACGCGTAACGGTCGAAGTGCTTGAACAAGATGTCTATGAGCGGCAGATCGCTGAGGTACGGTCCCGGCGCAAGTGAAGCACCGCTGGGGAGTCCGATGGCGCTGCGCATGTCGGCTCGTCGGACGACCACGGCGTCTTGCCTCGGGGTGGCGGCAAAGACCGCCACCGCGTCTGCGTCAGACTCCTCCGCGACCATGCTTCGACAGGCATCGACGACTCGGTCCGTGTGGCTCAGGAACGCCGGATCACTGATTCTGCAGACGAGCACCACTGAACCGAGGTAGGCACACTTCAGGGTTGGGACCAGCTCGATCCCCGGGGCGAGCAATCGGGGAAAGCCGGACCACTCGACGAACTCGATCCCATCGAGCCGCAGACTCAGTTCGTCGCGGGGCACGTCCCAGTAGTCCGGGCTCTTCGGGCGGCTCTCGGCCCAAATGCTGGGCGCGTAGACGCTGAGCTCGTGGCGCAACTTGTCGCGGTACTCGATCCGTTGATCATGGGGGTCAAGAATCGGCGCACCTGCGCGGTCGGCGCGTGGCTCCAGGTTGTCGTCCAGGATGGCCTGCACATCAGTTGCCGCGTCAACCACACCGACTCTCTCGGCCAGCGCATCGACGTGAATATGGGTGCGGTAGTCGAGGATCAGGACGGCTGGGCATCCCCACGGCGTGTCCTGCGGGCCGACGACCAGCGACATGTTGTCTGCGATGTCTGGGTCGAGGGTGAGTGGGACCGCCTCCACGGTGTCGTCGTCGACAACTTTCCGGACCCAAATCAGGAGAGACGCGGGGGCTTGGGTTCGCCAGACGTCTCCTTCGGCCGGCGCACGGGCGGTCGTATCGGACGTGTTTAGTCTTACTGTCGGCGCCGCCTCGCGAAGCGCGGATACGGTCGCGTGCGATGGATCGTTCGGTCCCGGCAGCCCTTCGCGTAGCCGCGAGACCAGGACCTGGCACCTTAGACAGGCGGCAATGTGCCGATCCGTGGCATCGGTTGCGTTGTGCGTTGCTGCCTCGAATAGTTCTTGGGAGGTTGGGTGGTCGCTCATGTCCTAGTCACCACCTTGGTCAGCACGTATTTCTAGAGACGTCACACCGTCGCCGGTTGTCCGTGATCGAACCCACGCCGCGCACAACGCAGTCAGTTCTTCTAATACGGCCGGTGCGTCTTCGGACTCCTCCAGCGTATTGCGCAGGTCGGCGTAGAGACGCCGCCGCTGCTCTGCTGCCTGGGACTTGCCCATCCCGACGGCGAGGCCGATTTCACGCACGGGTTGGTCGGCGACGGTCAAAATGATGCGGGCCACGTCACTGAGGTTGTTGAAGATCGCGACTGCCTGAGAATGCCCGATCACGCGCTCTGCCGGGAGTGGTTCCGGCGCAGCCGGCTCAGAGACCGCCTCCAAGGTCTCCAACTCGACGGTGAGGGGAGATCGCCTGGTGTCGATCCGTCGTGAGACGAGCTCCGCGAGATCGGCATCGGTCAGGGCCCCAGCTGCGCGCTGGAGTGCCGCGAACAGCAGGGCGGTGAGCGTACTGCGGTCTGCGACGGGCGCGTTGCGCTCCTCACTGCTCCAGCGCGGCACCACGACCTTCACGTTTCGCAGCTCTGGTTCGATGTCCTCGAGCGGAACGGTGCTCGCGTGCGGCGGCTGGTCGGCCAGGTGCCACCAGTCTTGTCCTTGTGGGGCGCGGACGAAGCGATCGTCATCGGACATGACCTCTTTGATGCGACGGATCAGTCGTCCGCGGTCGGTTCGCCGCGCGATGTCTCGCAGGTGGTTCAAGACGGCCGCGTCGAGCAGGCGCGCGAACGACCGGTCGTCGTGAGACCGCAGCGCGAGTTCTGTCATCCTCGCCAGGCCCTTCGGTCCGGTCAGGAACTCGTGGGCCACCTCGGCGACCGCGGCTTCGCCCCAGTGGTCGATGCCCGCAGGAGGCGGGAAGTTGTGGGCCAGGGCCGTCACAAGCACACTGCGGTAGAGCGCCTCGGCGCCCAACACGCCGAGCTGACCGGTCTCGCACAGCTCCGTCCGCGCGGTCATGCGAACCTGCCCATGACCGCGGCCATCGTGTCGCTGTCGAGCGACCCGATCAGCGAGACCCGTGGACTGCACCACTCGTTCTTCTTCACGAGGTTCAGGTCAGAGAACACGCCCTCCTCCAGGCCCCATTCTGGCTGGGCGGCGTGCCGAACCCCGCGAACCTCGAGGTTGGTGGTGCGTGTCGCGATCCGGATCGGGCTGTGCGCCGGCTCCGGCACGTCCACGACGACGGCGGGGCGTCGTGGGGCGGGGTCCGAGGCCGTGTAGAGCAGGGTGTCAACCCAGTAGATCTCTCCCTCCGCGGGGAGGAACGAGGGTGACGGCGGGCCGCTCGGAGCGACGTACGTCGCGTGCGCCTTCTTAGGCACCTCCGGCTCCTCCCCGTGCTCGAACCTCGGCTGCCAACCCTAGCGGCGAGATGCCCGCTCCAGACGGCTTTCAAGATCGGCAGCCAGGAGTCCCGGACAAGGGAGCACGGTGCGACGTCAGGAAGGGACGTAAGGCCCCACGGGCCTGGCCCTGAGCAGGGCCGACGACATTCAACTGGCGACAGGAGCACGACATGCAGGACGGCAAGCAGGCAGAGAAGCACCACGGGGCCACTCCCCCCGGCCATCTGGTCATCCAGGTATATGACGAGGACGCCGGTGGCCCCCCGTTCCCCATCGACGGGGGACCTGGCGAGAAGGTCTCCAAGATGGTCGCGGCCGTCTACACCAAGGTGGGAGTCGGCCCGAAACCCGAGGACCGACTGACCTGCCTGGCCACCGGTGAAGACGTGCGCCAGTACGGCGAGATGCACCTGCGCGAGTACGCGTCCGGCAAGTGCAGCGACCTCGTCTGGACGTTCGCCCGAGACACCGGCGGCGCCGGTGCCTGACCCAGCTCCGGTCGACCCCGAGGTTGCGGCTGCACTCCTGCGGTCGCACCTCGAGGACTTCTTCGAGAACTCCCCTCGTGTCGCGCACGCACCAGGTTGGCGCCACGAGCAGACCGCTGACCCGCTGATCGCCATCGTCCACATGCCCGCACGAGCACTCGCTGGCGCAGACCCTGACCTCTACGCGCTGCGCTTGGACGGCTCCCATTACGACACCTGGCCGGTCTCAGCCACCTTCGTCGAGGCCGACGAGGGAGGGTGGCGCCGTGCCCGGCTCGGCTCCCCGGCGTTCCCGCTCCTGCGAGGCTCGCCCGGGGCGCCCCCAGTCGAAGAAGCCCACCAGGCCATTGGCTTCCAGTTCGCTCTGCACGACGACTACAGCTGGCCGGACCAGCACACCGACCAGCTGATCTGCTTCTCTTACAACCTCGGGTTCTACACGACCAACCACACCGCGACGGCCGAGCAGACCTGGCGGCCAGGTTGGGATCGGCTCGATGCGACCCTGAGCCGCATCCACGCTGCCTTGAACAGCCCGGCCTACGCCGGCCCGTCGGACCTGGACGTGGCCGCATGAGCGCCGACCCGGCGAGCACCGAGCCGCGCATCACAGGGCAGCCCAACACGGGGCAGCCCAGCACAGGTCTGCCGGGCATCGAGCTCCGGATTCCTGAGGCCGTCTGGCTGGCCATCCTCGACCTGCTTGGCACGCACCGGCCCGGGGTTGAGCGCGTCGCCTACCTCGACGGATTCCGGATCGACGAAGCCGGATACCCCGACGTCGCACTTGATGCACAGGTGTTCGTCGCCACGACCGTGGTCGTCCCGGAAGCAGTCCTGCGGCCGCGGAACTACGTCGTGCCGGCCGAGGCGGTCAGCGCGGCCGGACGCCACCTCCGTGTCGGACGAATGACCCGGGTGTCACAGATCCACACGCACGGTAACGACTGGGTCGAGCACTCGCCCACCGACGACGACCGCGCCTACAGCCAGCGCCCCGGCGCGGTCTCGATCGTTGTCCCGTTCCACGGTGCTACCCGTCCCGAACTCGAAGACTGCGGCGTCCACGTCCGCACCGCGACGGCATGGCAGCGGGTCCGACCTGACTCCGTCATCAAGATCATCCCCTCAGTCCTCGACCACAGGAGCACGACATGGGAACCGGCCCGGAACAGCACCCACAGTGGCGCCACCTGCTCCCGATTCCGGGAGTGGATCAAGACCGCGTGGATGCGTCTCGTCCACTCCGGGTGGTCGTCAACCTAGACCCCTCGCTCACCCTCACGGTGGGAGCGCAGCGGTTGGTTTGGCTCCTCGTCACGCTGCTCACCCGAAGCACCTCATCGGTCATCGCCTCCATCGGCCTCAGCATCGAGGACGGGCCACTGCACCCTGACGTCGACCCCGCGGAGCCACACGGCGGCCCCTCTCTCCTCGCCGCGCTGAGGTCGACAGCGCCCGTTTTCGGACCGGACGCAGCCCCGGTCGGCGACGCCGGCGACCTTTCTGAGGTTGACCTCGTCCTACAGATCGGCGCTGCGAACCGAGTTCGGCCCACGACGCCAGTTCTGCATGTCACGGCTTCTGAGTGGGCGGGTGCGGTCGCGCCCGACGGGGTCCCGCTTCCCCAACTGGCGGTCGACACGAACCCGTTCGGCCCCTACGTTGCTGCCTGCCTGGCCGCGGGGCAGGTCTACATGTTCGCCCGCGTCCGTGATCATCGCCTGGCGCCGATCGCGTTGAATGCGTGGACCCTTGTTCAGGAGACCGACAGTCTGGCTGCGGTCCTCACCGCCGACCCGGGTGAACCGGCCGTCGAGATCGACCACGTGCTCGCCGGCATCGGTGCCGTGGGGTCAGCCCTCCTGCTCACCTTGTGGGCCTACCAGAACGCGTCCGGCACCATCCGAGCCGCCGATGACGATGAGGCCGGCGTAGACGCCACCAACCTGAACCGCTGCGTGCCGTTCTGGTGGGCTGATCTCGGGCGCCCCAAGGGGCAGGTCGCTGCCGAGCGGCTCAGCGGTCAGCACGGCCTAGTCATCGAACCGACCACCGGTCGTGCGGAGCAGCTCGTCGATGCCCTGACGCATCTGATCTGCGCCGTCGACACACCCGAGGCCCGCCAAGCACTCCAAGACAAGTACGCCGCGTCCGCCGTCCAGGCCTCCACCTCGGGCCTCCGGTTGGAAGTCCTCCGCGTGGATCCGACCGCCGGCACCGCCTGCCTCAGGTGCTTCAACCCACCACGCAGCACCACCTCCGATGCCACCATCCGGGCACGAGTTGCGGAACTGGACGACGCCGCGATCGCTGCCCATGCACAGGCTGTGGGCACAGATCCTGACCGAGTCCGGGAGTGGGGCCGAACCGGTGGGTGCGGACAGATCGGCGACGCGTTGCTGGACCGGATGCGGCCCTCGGATGGGGCCGCGGCGCAGTTCTCGGTCGGGTTCATGTCGGTCCTCGCCGGGGTCCTTCTCGCCGCCCAGGTCATCAAGGACGCCGTACGGCGCTCGGACACGGTCGATGCCGCCGCCCGGAACCCCCCACTCATCGGCTCCGAGGCCCGGTTTGTGACGAACCTGCTGGATTCGGCGAGCGCACCCGCCGGGGTCCGGCGGTACGGGCGAGATCCGGAATGCCCGGCATGCCGCGGAGCTCGCGCTGAGATCTGGGCGCGCCGCTGGACGGGCTGAGCAGGCACGAGGTGGTGGTTTGAGGTGATCGATGTGAAGGGCGATCTGGAGCACGGGAGGCGGAAGTCCGGCGAACCGTCGGTGTCCTCCCATAGCCTGCCGGGGCAGACGAGACCAAGGGACGGGGTATGAGCACGCAAGCGAGCAGAGAGTTGTACATCGAGAAGGCCTTGGCCGCGTACAAGGACGCGGCCGTGAAAGAGACCTACCGCGTCCCCTTCCGGGACGGCATGGTGATGGAGGTCATCGAGGTTCCGCTCGACTTCCCCGTCCTCAACACCGAAAGCTCCCGTATCGCACCGCTTCTCGCCGACCATCCGGAGGCGGACACCGTCGCTGCTGATCCAGACGGGGACGAGGCCCAGCGGGTTGTCACCAGCCTGGTGCTCGCCTCTCACCGCAAGCTCGAAGGGCTTCGAGACAGCCTTGTCCACTCGCAGAACCAGCCAGGCGTGATCACCAGGTCGGGCAAGCTGATCAACGCCAACACCCGCTGCGTTGTCCTCCGCGAACTCGCCCGCGAGGGCAAGGTGCCCAGCGACCGACGACTGAGGGTCGCCGTCCTCCCGGCCGATTTCACCGCGCCGGAGGAGACGCAGCTGGAGAACGTCCTGCAGAAGCAGGTCGAGCACAAGGACGAGTACAACTTCGTCGGTGAACTGATGCTGCTCCGCAAGCTGGCCGAGTCCGGCCTCTCCGACGCCGCCATCGCCCGGCAACAGGATCTCGGCAAGCGCGGCCCTGCCCTCGTGCGGGACCTCCGCGAGATTCTCGACCTGATGGAGCACGCGAGGCGGTTCATCGATCCGCCCATCAAGTTCGAGGAGTTCGTCAAGAAGGAGGACCAGCGAGAGAACTGGATCGGCATCCTCCGCGAAGTCCGAAAGCTGCGTAAGGAGGGCAACACCGCCGCAGCTGACGACCGGCTCCGGGGATTCCTGATCGCGAACTTCGTCGACCTCGGCTCGGTCCACAAGGGCGGTCGACTGATCGATGAGAACTGGGTCGCCGATGACCTCGTCGCCGCCTTGAAGCAAAGTGATGACTCGGTGGCAAAGGCGATCGTGGAGCACATCGAGACAAAGGCGACCGACGCACGCGACCCGCTCGATGTTCCCGACGGAGCCGAGCTCTTCGGTGACGTGACTACCGAGCCGGAGTCACCGGTCACCTCCGCGGCCCTCGATATCGTGGCCGCCGCAGCCGGGGCCGGAGCGGGAGAAATCCCCCTACTCGACGGCAAGGAGATCTCCGGCGCCGACGTCCTGGTGGCCGTGAAGACAGCCGCGAAGAAGACGTTCGACGACGCCGCCCGGAAGGAAGAGGCCGGTAATCGGCTCGAGCGACCTGTCAACCTGCTCAACCGAGCACTCACCTACGTCCGCGACGCCCGCGACGCATTGGAGGAGGTCGTCGGTGAGTCCGAGTTCGCGCCGTTCCGTGAGCAAGTCGAGAACCTTGCCGAGGACCTCGAAATCGCTCTGGATCGGGTCAGCGAGCTGCTCCCCAGTGATACGGACGCTCCGTGACCGCTGAGTCGCCCTCGCACGCTCCTGCTCCCGCAACCCTGAGCCTCACCCTTGACGGCTCTCCGCCCGTTGTCCGATTCGAGCGGGGCGCCATCGACGCCGAACCCTGGTACCAGATCGTCCTCCAGTTCGGCGACGGCGCCCAGCGGCTCGCGCCCGTCCTGCATGTTCCACCTAGCCGCTTGCTGCAGGACAAGGCAAGGCTCCAGCAGATCCTCATCACCCACCGAATCGCCACCATCGCCGACTCTGGTGTCACCAGACTGCTTCAGACAAGCAATGCAGATGCGAGTGCGTTCCGAGACGCGCTCGCTGGATCTCCGCACCCGTTCGGGCCGGCCATCGAACGGCGCTACACCCTGCTGCGCGAGCTTCGACCATTCCAGTTGCGCGACCTGCGCAAGCTTGCCGACCTCATGCACGGCGCGAACTTCTCGGTGCCTGGTGCTGGCAAGACCACGGTCACGCTCGCCCTGCACGCCGACGCCACAAACGCTGGCGAGGTGACGAAGCTGCTGGTCGTCGCACCGTACTCGGCGTTCTCGGCTTGGGAGGAGGACGGCGCCGAAGTGCTCGCCCCGACGCCCCGGATCACGCGCTGGCGCCCCGGTGACCCGCCGACCGGAGACGTCCTGCTCGTGGCGTACCAGCAGCTGCCTGCTGCAGCACCACATCTGATCGAGTGGCAGCTCGCCCATCGGACACACTTGGTCGTCGATGAAGCGCACCGCGCCAAGCGAGGGCAACTGGGCGAATGGGGCCGTGCTCTCGCGTCCATCGCGCCGTTCTCGGTGCGCCGCGACCTCCTGACGGGAACCCCAGCACCTAACCACCCCAAGGACCTAGCCGCGTTGTTGGACATCTTGTGGCCAGGCACCGCAGCCTCCCGGATCCTGCCTCGACAAGCGCTCGCCGCGGACCCGCCGGAGTCGGCGATGACCGTCGTGCAAGCTGCGATCGCACCTCTCTATGTACGGACCACGAAGGCCGAGCTGGAGCTGCCGGACCCGCGGATCGTCCGCGAAGTTGTACCCATGGGCTCGCTGCAAGGCCAGATCTACTCCGCATTGCGCAACCAGTACGCCGGCAGCCTGGCTTTGGATACCAGCGACCAGACCATGCTGTCCATGATGGGCGAGGTCACCATGTACCTTCTCCAGGCCGCGTCCAGTCCTAAGCTTCTCGGCGACGCCATCGGCCCCCGAGCGTACCGGTTTCCGCCCTTGGCCATACCCGAAGGCAGTCGCCTCGCCGGGCTCATCGAGACCTATGACCAGCACGAGGTGCCTGCCAAAATCGAGACCGCGTGCCGCATTGTCCACGAGAACGCGAGGCGAGGACGCAAGACGCTCGTCTGGTCCAACTTCCCGGGCAACCTGCTCGACTTGGAACGCCAGCTTGCCGCGCTCCAGCCCGCACTCGTCTATGGCGCCATCACCACAGACAACGACGCACCCCGGTCGCGTGACAACGAGATCAACCGCTTCAAGACCGACCCAGACTGCCTGGTGCTATTGGCCAACCCCGCGGCAATGTCGGAGGGGGTGAGCCTGCACCAGGTCTGCCATGACGCGGTCTACATCGACCGGACGTTCAACGCAGGCCAATACCTTCAGTCCCTCGATCGCATCCATCGGCTCGGACTGGCTTCCGATACCGAGACGAAGGTGACCCTGCTGGTGTCTGAGGCCACCATCGACGGCCGCGTCGACGACCGCCTCGAAGTGAAGACCAAGCGTCTCTCCCGCATCCTGGCCGACCCGGCGCTGATCCAGATGGCACTGCCCGATGACGAGGACCCCGGCGTCTTCTACGACGACGAGGCGGATCTCGCGGAGGTCCTGACTCACCTCGCCACCGGGATGCCGGAGAACATGGCACCGTGACCGAGGGCGGGGCACTCGAGCCGACCGACTACCAGGTCCGTGCCGCCATCGAGGTCGCACGCCTCATGGACACTGCGGGAAACGCGGTCGTGGACGCTCGCGATGCCTACCAGCACACCCTCACGCTCGGTGAGCACACGCCGCGATCGCTTCGCGCGGGAGAAGCGTTGCTGCTTCGTATGGGTCTCCTCCGTGAAGAGGACGGCCGGCTGTTTCCAGCGAGTGCGCTGGGGGTGCTTGCTCGCGTGGATGACGCCGAGTCCGCGGACCTGATCAGGGCGTGGCACCACAGCGCCGTCGCCGAGGAGCTGCGTGAGCTGATCGGGAACGCCGGTGAAGAAGCTGTGCTCGCTGCTTGTCGAGAGAATCTCTTGGCGCTCGGTCGTCGTGACTTGGCGGATCGGGTCCAACAGGTCAGCCTCATCGACGACACCCGCGGGTACGACGTCTACGCGCCCTCATTGAGGGGCGCTTCTCGGTTGCTCGAGGTCAAGACCAGCGGCCGGAGCGTTCCCGGCGCATTCGCGTTTTGTATCTCGCGCAACGAATACGACACCGGCCGCCGGAACCCGGACAGTTGGGCGCTGGTGGCCTGCACCTGGGACGGTGCGAAGGCGGACGTCATCGGCTGGTGTCGTGCCGCGGCACTCACTACCTACCTGCCGCTGGATGGATCCGGCCGCTGGACCGAGGCGCTCGTCCACCTTCCGCAAACCGTTCTGACAAGAGGTCTGCCCCCCGCCGTGTGAGCGGACCAGTGGCTTGACCTCCACTCCGCTCGCTCGCTGGCCATGACGCGTTTCAACTCCGAACGGACGTGTACATGGACTACTTCTCGAACAATGCCGCCGGAAGTTCCAGGCCCGCGAGGGCAGTAGGTTCAACCTTGCTCAAGCCGTTCCCCTGCCTTCGGGCGACGGCGAGCACCGCGGCCTGACCATCCTCACCGCGCAGCCATGCCAGCACCGCCGCCCGCTGCCTCTTCGTCGTGACTCCAGGCTTCCACATCCACCCGTAGAGATTGTTCGTGATGGCAGCCTCGATGTCGTTCTCCACGACACGGAAGCCGCCACGGCTCATGGCGGTGATAATCACATCCGGGACGAACAAGTCGTGGTTCAAGTCGTACCACTCGCCGGCTCGTACCCGGCACAAGTGCCGTTGGTCATACTTCTGCTCTTGTCCGTGTGCAACGTACGCCGAAACCGCGTGGTGCTGCGCATCCATTTTCGTCGCGAGCAGTAGCCACGAACGATCTGCGGCTGACTGTGCCCTAAACGCGGCGCTGGTGACCTTGTTGGCATAGGCCGAGAGGCGCCTCACCACGGGAACGAGCACCTTGTCAGGGAGGCGGAACTCATCCGCCATGTCGTCCGAGAGAAGGAAGAACTCGTTCGCGCCCGTGGCGGTGCCGCGTCGCACACGTGCGATGTCTCCTAGCAGCCGCACGTTGCGTGGACGGTGTGTGGGCGACGCGGGAAGCTCGTTGAACCAGCTTCGCCAGCTCCGCGCTTGCGCGCGCGTCCGGTCGACAGTGTTGACGATGTCACTGCCCCACTCGGCGATCGTGAACGGCTCGTCGTGGTCTCGCTGAGTGCCGACGAGGAGAACCACCGCGTCCACCGTGGCGTCCTTGAACCAGGCGGAGCTCACCAGCCTGACATCGACGCGCCTCCTGCTGGCGGTTAGCAGGTGGCGACGCAGGTTGAGCGCATAGTCGGCTTCGAGCCATTGAGCCGGCAGCAGGAGGCACAGGCCGTCATTCGGTTCGAGGTGTTGGAGACTCTGAGCGGTGATGTACGTCGAGAGGCTCGCTCGGCTTCCGCATAGCTGTGCTGTCTCTTCCGCGAGACGTGACCGTGTCTCGGCGGGTATCAGTTGGCCTCGGGTGTATGGCGGATTTCCCAGGATCAGCCGCCTGATGCCGGGAGAAGGCGTCTGTCGTGGCAACCAGGTCGTAAAGTCCTCCAGGACCAGTTCCACCCGGTCCGTGTTCTCCAGGACGTCAGGCTGACTCATGCGGGCACCTAAGAGCGCCAGCGTCACAGGATTTACATCGATCGCGGTGACGAAGGCCCGTGGCCATCGACTGGCCGCAGCTGCAGTGAACACACCCACCCCGGCTCCTACGTCAATGACATCCGTTGGGGCTTCCTGAGATGCGTCCCAGAGCTCGAGCAGCGATGCTGCCTCGAGGACCGGCGTGAAAAACGTGCCAAGTATCCGTCGGCGCGGTCCGGCCACGAGGCTGGCGTACAGATCCGCAAGCGCTTCGTCCGGGGACTCATTGAGCGCCTTGTCGAGCTCCTCCTGGACTTCAGGCGGCACCTCGATTGCCCCATCTATCCAGGCCCGCATCGCGGGATCCCAAGAGTGGGGAACGGGTATCCCTAGCGCATACGCGCATGCGGACGCAAGTGTCCCAAGTGCTCGACGCTCGTCCTCCGCGGCCCCAGGCACCCACTCCTTGGGAATCGACTTGGTGGTGGTCGTGCGAAGCCACGCCAAAGTCGCAGTGAGGCTCGGGGTCATACGAGACATCCTCCTGCACGCCACCGACGGTTTGTCTGGTCGTCGTCCCGGACTGAACTCATGCAGCGACATGGTCGCGGAGCGATCGGACCGAGAATACGGTGTCACGGCTCAGTGATGGCGGACTCGCGGCCCGCGAACTGCCGTGCGATGCCGCTGATCCATCGAAGTGTGACTTCGACGGCAAGCCATCCGACCTTGAGCGCGTCCCATGCGAGCACGAGGACGACCAAGTTGAGCCACCCAGGTGCACCGGCCGAGACCGCGTCGGCGACGACGTGCATGGTCAGAAGCAGGACCGTTGCTAGTCCGAGAAGAACGGCCCCCGTGCGCCACCGCGGCTGCGCTGCGCGCACCCGCCTGACAAGCAGGTTGGACGGCGCGACGGCCTGGACCAATCGGTGCACAAGGGCGACCGCCACGATGACGGGTATCGCAAGCAGTATCAGCATCGGGACCTCCCGTGGAGCGGTGGACACGCCTGTCATAGGGCCAGCCGCCGCCGAGTTGCCGAGCCTTACCTCTGGCTGTGGAAACGAGGCAACTGAACAGACCTATGGGACTGAAATGGCATGCGCAGGTGTCGCGAGCCTGCGGTCAGTTCCGGTCTCGGCTGCTAGGCGTTGCGCCTCCTGGGCAGCCCACTGCGCCCGCCTCCGGTCGGCCCGCTGTGAGTCGTGCGCGGTTCCTCCCCCGACGGGCAGATCAGACTCAACCTTGTAACGGTCGCGGTACGCCGCGACTGTAGCGGCGGCGAGCATCCAGGCCGTCTGGTCTTTCGGATCCGTCGGCGGCCTCCCCAGTCGGCGAGCCCATGCCGCGCCGGCGTTGACAGCTGCCGTCGCGAGTGCGAGGGCCCGTGCCTGGATGAGCTCGGTGCGTTCGTCGATCGCCTGGCGGTCCTCGGCGGACATCTCCCCCAACGGCTCTGGGATGAGCCCTGCGATCAGGCGTGGGTGAAGGCCGCAGCCCCGGGGCGCGGACGCGGTTGCCTCATCGACCCGGTACCGAAGCACTGCAGCGATGTCGTCCGCATCGTCGAGCGCGTGCTGCCCGACGACGCGCGGAACCAGCTTCTCGAGGTCGTGATGGTAGGCCTCCGCCCGGCGGAGAGACGCAGTGAGCGGCCCGAAGGCGCTCGACTGGACGGCCGCTTCGTGCTGCTCGAGGGTGAGGCCGGACCGTCGTAGTAGTTCGACGAACCGGTCGCGTTGGGCGTCCGCCGCTATGGTCTCGAGCTCGGCCGCGAGGCGGTCGATGCCGCCATGGATTGCGTACTCGGCCTCCATCGTCTGGTGTGCGGACATGCTCGCTCCGCTGTGCTGGAGCACCCCGAAGAGCACGGTACGAGCCGTGACATCGTCAGTTTCCGGAGTCGAGTGGCTGTCGTCAAGCTGATCAAGAGCCACGTACGCGATGTTCGACTCCCGGCCGCGGCTCATGGAGACGTAGAGGTTCTCCCTGGTCGTCGACGGCGTGACGACGACGTGGGACGTGTCGACGGTGATGCCCTGTGCCCGATGGGCGGTGACGGCGTAGCCGAGGTCGACGTACTCCCCAACGTAGTCGGCCGGCAGCACCGCCTTGCCTCGACGCCGCGGATCGAGCCGGTCGACGAGCATCGAGCCGTCGCTGCGGATGTCGACCACGCGCCAGCGGTCGCCGTTCTTGACCCAGCCACCGCGAGTGGTCCGGAGGGTTCGCTCGTTCCGCCGGGTGATGACCACGTCTCCGATCGAGGCGCTGTTGCCGGCGGACAGTGGGATCTCATGGCCATCGACGGCGCCGTCGAGCAGCAGGCGTTCGGCGCGGGCCCGCTCGTTCAGGGTTCTCACGGCGTTCGACGACTCAGTCACGAGGATGCTGGCCTTGCCGGCCCTGCAGTCCGCGCGCCACGCCTCGTAGGCCCGGTCGAGCATCTCGTCGGTCAGTCCCTCGCGAATTCGATTCTGGCGGACGTACGTCGAGATGACCTCGACCTCACCCCGGCGAAGGGCGAGGGAAGCATGCTTCTCCCACTCGTTCACGAAGCGATGGATGTCCGTCAGTTCAGGGGCGTCTGTGCGGCGGTCGACCAGGAGCGCGAAGGCGCCCCCGGCTTCGACGGACTGAAGCTGATGGGGATCACCGACGAGCAGGACCTTGGCTCCGACCGCCTCGGCGACGCCACTGATCCGGTCGAGCGTGGTTGTTCCCGCGAGCGTGGCCTCGTCGATGATCACCAGTTGCCCGGCGCGCAGATCCGTGCGCCCTTGGTCGTACTCGTGCAGCCACTTCGCCGTGTTGTCGCAGGCGACCCCGAGATCGTCGGCCAGCGCCTGGGCAGCTGTCGCCGACGGCGCCAGCCCGATGACACTCCCCTGCCCGTGCTCGACGATCCAAGCGGAACGGAGGGCGCGCATCGTTGTGGTCTTGCCGGCACCTGCCGGACCGACGAGCAGGTCCACTTGACGGCCCGACGCGGTGATGCTCTCAAGCGCGGTCCGCTGCTGAGTGCTGAGACGACCGTTGGAATGCCTCACCACCCGCACCAGTGTGCTGTCCCGCAGGGTCGGCGCGGTGGTGGCTTCTGTCCGGTACAAGAGCCGTGATTCTGCCTCGATGATCGCGGTCGATGAGTACTTAGCCGAGTGGCGCGGCCGGAAGACGCTCGTACCGTCTTCGCGCTGGAAGCGAAGAGGGCTGGTCGCCAGCTCCGGCGGAGTCAGCGACACCGACTGACGCAGAGCTGCATCGACCACCATGGAGACGACCGCCTCGCGATCCGAGGTGGTTGCGAACCGAAGGTCCATCGTCTGCTTCGACGCCTCAGCCATAAGGTTCCAATGGGTCCACACCGCCCTCTTGACCTCGATCGCAGCCACAACATCGGCGGCGATCGCCTCGATCGCCGCCAGAGGAACGTCGTCGACGGGGAGCGGAGCGCCACCAGCACCAAGGAGCGTTGCTGCCCACGCGGTTGGGTCCGCGCCCAGTCGCTCAGATGCGCGGCGTCGCCACTCGGCTGTCAGGTCAACGAGCGACCGCAGTTCCTTAGGAGGCCGAGTCGCCAAGGTCGCCTGGGCGCGCAGCTCCACGATGGTCCTGGCGGACGGCATTCGACCGTGCCTTGCGACGTACTCGGCGATGAGCTCGTCCTTCTTGAGCTCGATCTCGCGGATCCGGCTCGAGAACTCTGCGATGAGGCCGTCGCTGATGCCGGCGATCTCCCATTGCGGGTTTCGGTCGGCGCCGCGTTGGCGGAGCTCCCATTCGACGCCGACGTCTCGGCTGAGTCGGTCGGCTACTAGGGCGTTGTAGTGCGCTGACAGTCCCGTGACGGAGGAGAACACCGGGCGGCCGTCGAGGCTGCGCCAGCGACCGTCCATCACAGTCAGCACCTTGTTGGACACCACCACGTGGGTGTGGAGCTGTGGGTCTCCGGCCCGGGAGTCGAAGTGGTCGTAGGCGACGGCGGCGACCCCCGCGACGCTGACCTGCGCCACGGCACCATCGCTGTCCGAGATCCCGGCCCTCGTCGCGGCCACCTCCCGCTCGAAGAAGTCGATGACGTCGGCGACGGCCGCATGATGTGCTTCCGCAATCCGTTCCTGGGTGGCCGCGTCCGCGACTGCCCACAGCACCGACACCGACTTGGGGACGCTGAAGGTGAGATCGAAGCCCGCCACGGCCTGGCGCATGCCGGCAGCGGTCTCCTCGGCTTCGATCCGGCTCGTCTCGGCCGCGCAGTCCTCCTGCGTCATCTCCGGATCGAGAGCCGCCACGCGCTCGTCGATGCGGTCCGCCAGGCGCTTGTACGTCGGATACGCACGCCCGAGCTGCTCTCCCGTGATCGGATCCCGCCCCATGCCGATCAGCAGCGCGAGCTGCTCCTCGGTCACCTGCATCCCCGCAGCCAGCTGACCGCTCCCCAGCGCACGGACTCCGGACCCGAGCCAGCGGCCTGGCGGCGTACCGACCTCGGAGTAGTACCGGGTGAGCGGCGTCGACAGGGCCCTGCTGCCGTCACCGACGGCGACGCTGCGCAGCAGGTACTGGTAGCCGCTGCCCGCGGACATCCGCCGCAGCGACACCGTCACGGCCGTTTCCGTTCCACAGCCTTCAGGTGCGCTTCTCCATCCACAGACCCCTCGATCTGCAAACCGTGTGAAGGCGAGAAGGGCTGGGGTGAACTAGGTGGAGCCGGAAGGCGAAGAGCAGGGACGGAGCGAGGGCGGGAGCGGAAGGTGGCGGCAGGAGGTGAAGAAGGACCAGGGAGAGGTGGAGTTGCCCGAGTTGGAAGGTAGGGAGCACCTGAGCGGTGGCCCGGAGAAGCAAAGAACGGACGGGCCGAAACCGAGAAACGGGCTTACGATGAGGCCCAGACGATGCACGCACCGCCCGCTGGGTGTCGTCTGCGCCTCGAGCCGAGCGGCGAGAGGATGCGAGCAAACGCCATGAAGATTCGACTCGGGTTGATGTCCTGGGCGACCGGCATGCTGATGTTGGCCGCGGTCTCCGCCTGTGGCGGCAGCGATCCTGATCCCCCGGCGACCGCCGAGCCGTCGTCGACACCGTCGAGCTCAGCGGCAACGCCGAGCGCTTCGCCGAGTTCCCCGTCGGACGAGGCGAGCGCCGGTGCAACCGACGCGGTTCGGAGCTACTTCACGGTGGTCGACCAGCTCCGCAGCGATCCTGGGGCCGACCTCAGGAAGCTGAAGACCGTCGCGACTAGCGCGCAGCTCAACGCCGTCACGACCCTGATCGACCGGTCGCGCGACGAGGGCCAGCGCCAGACCGGCACGACAGCCATCAACGAGCTGCAGGTCCAGTCGGTCAATCTCGACAACTCCGACCCGAAGGCCGGCAAGGTACCCACGGTCGTCATCGACGTCTGCTGGGACGTCAGCAAGGTCGACGTGCTCGACAAGAGCGGCAAGTCGATCGTCTCCCCCGACCGCCCGGACACCGGGTGGACGCGTTACACCGTCGCGAACTACAAGTACGCCGCCGACCCGACCGGCGGTTGGCGCGTGGCGACGGGCCAGGACCTCAAGCAGACGCCATGCGCGGCATCCTGACTCGCCTCCTCCTCACTGCGCTGACCGCCGCCGGCCTCTCCGTCCTCGCCCACACTCCGTCGCATGCGGACACCGTGTGCTCGCAGACCGACCCCGCGACGGGCGAGTGCCTCATCTGGATCGAGGTGCCGGGCACGCCGGGTACGCCAGGTGAGCCGGGCGACGACGGACCACAGGACACCGGAAGCGGAGCCGCCTGCTACTGGGACGGCACGAGTCAAGGCATCACCAAGCCCCCGCCCGGACCGGTCCCCTGCACGAAGGACGGCGCGTACTGGTCGAACGCGTACCACTGCTACATCAGCCCGGTCGAGCCTCCACCGCCTGCGGGCGACCCGAGCTGGCAGGGTCATGAGCCCGGCGACGGCGCTGTGTACTACTGCGACCAGCCGCAGACGGGTCTGCTCATCACGATCTGGACGCAGGACCCGCCGCCGAACTCCGGCACCGGACCGACACCACGCGAGGTGGCGCAGATCGCGATCGAGGAGATGCATCTGTCCGCCATCAACATCGGCATCGCGCCTGAGCCAGGTCCAGACAGCGTCGGCCTGGTCGGGATGCCGGTCTGGATGTGGGCCAAGGACCCGAACGCGCACACCCTCGGCCCGATCACCGAGAGCGCCTCCGCCGGGGGCATCACAGTCACGGCCACCGCGAAGGTCCTCCGCATCACCTGGGACATGGGCGACGGCACCGAAGTCGTCTGCGACACGGCGGGCACGCCGTACGAGCCGTCTTACGGGAGGAATGACTCCCCTGACTGCGGCCACACCTACACGAAGTCGAGCGCGCACGAGACCGACGACGCCTACACCGTCACGGCCATGTCGAGCTGGTTCATCACGTGGTCGGGCGCCGGCCAGACGGGAACGATCCGGCTCGACGGCCTCAACCGCTCGACACAGATCCGGATCGGCGAGGCGCAGGTGCTCGTGAACTGACGAGCTGCGCGGGAGGTACGACGAAGTGTCCACAACTGCCCGAGAGGACCGGAGGACCGGCCCACGCCCGGCCACGCCGGAGACCGCGTCCACCATCACGCCGCCGCCCAAGCTTCGGAGACGCCCTGCGCTGGTCGTGGCCGCGGTCATCGTGACGGCGCTCGGATGCCTGCTCGGCGCGTGGGCCTGGAGCGCGACGACGAACACGCAGGAGGTGCTCGCCGCCCGCGACACCATTCACCGCGGCGAGATGATCGAGGCCGAGGACATCCAGCGGATCCGGATCAGCGCCGACCCGGCGCTGTCACCGTTGCCCGCTTCGGCGTTCGGCGATGTCGTCGGGCAGCGAGCAGCGCTCGACATCGCGGCTGGCGGCCTGCTCACCAGCGAGTCGACGGCCGACGAGCCGCTACCTCCGCAGGGTCAGTCGATCGTCGGGATCTCCCTGACACCCGCGCAGGTCCCCGGAATGCCTCTGTACGGCGGCGACAAGGTCCGCATCATCGTCACGCCGGGCGACAACGGAGAGGCACCCGCCAACTCCCCGCAGTTCACGGTCGCCGAGGTCGTTGACACCTATCTGGACGAGACGACCGGCAACACGGTCGTCAACGTCCTGGTCCCTCATGCCGATGCCGGCGTCCTTGCCGCGCGAGCCGCTACCGGGAACGTCGCCCTGGTGCTGGACTCCGGAGCCGAATGATGGCCGTCGTCTGCCTGACCTCTGCATCGGGATCGCCCGGCGTCACCACGACGGCCGTGGGTCTCGCGTTCTGCTGGCCGCGCCCTGTGCTTCTCGTCGAGGCCGATCCCACCGGCGGCTCCGGCATCCTCGCGGGGTTCATGAAGGGCACGACGCCGTACGACGCCGGACTCGTCGAGCTGGCGCTCTCCCCACTGAGCACGGCGGATGCGCTACGGGACGTCGTCCGGCCGCTGAGCCCGAACGTCTCCCTTATCGCGGGAACGCGGGCACACGCTCAGGCGGCGGCACTCCGCGACGTGTGGGAGCCACTCGGCTCGGCCTTGCGCGACCTCGAAGCGAGCGGGCAGGACGTCATCGTCGATGCGGGCAGGCTCGGGCTGACGGGGTCGCCACAGCAACTCCTGGACTCGGCTGACGCAACCCTGCTGGTCACTCGAGCCAACCTGCCGGCTATCTCCGCGGCACGCTCATGGGCCGAGACTGTCCGCGAGCCCGGGACCGGATGGAGATACCCGGGCCTGCTCCTGATCGGCGAAGGTCAGCCGTACCGCGACACCGAGGTCTCCAAGGTGCTCGGCATGCCCGTGGTCGCCGACCTCCCCGATGACCCGGCGGCGGCCGCCGTCTACCACCGTGGCGCCCAACCGCCCCGCCACTTCGAGACAGGCTCCTACGTCCGGGGCCTCCAAGCAGCAGCCCAGTCGGTCCAGGCGCACGTCGCACGCGGTCGGTTCGCGATCGTCGAGGAGGCCAGGCGATGACCGAGGCCTCCCGCTACCTGAGCGAGTACGGCGACCTGTCGCGCTTGCCGCTGTTCAGCCAGTCAACCAACGGGTCGACGCCAGCAGCCGCCAAGCTCGGCGGGCCGGTCACCGCCCCTCCGCCATCGGGCCCCGATGTCGACTGGTCCGTCGTGTCAGAACTGCGCGCTCGAGCGTCCGAGCGGCTGAGCCAGGCCGTCGCCTCAGACCGCAGCCGACTCGACAGGGCAGCTCAGCAGGAGCTCGGGCGTTCGATCGTGCTGGACCTCATCGAGTCAGCGATGGCTGACGACGTCGACGCAGGTCGCGGCGCTTGGAGACCGGCGCGCCAGCAGGCCACGGCGCAGGCGGTCTTCGACTCGCTCTTCCGCCTGGGCCGACTGCAGCCGCTGGTCGACAACGACGACATCGAGAACATCGTCATCGTCGGCCACGACAACGTCCTCCTCGAACTGGTCGACGGCACCTTGGTCGACGGCCCACCCGTCGCTGACTCCGACCAGGAGCTCATCGACTTCCTGGTCTTCCTTGCCTCGCGCAGCGAGGTCAACGCTCGGTCCTTCTCCGAGGCCCAGCCGCGGCTGCATCTGCGATTGGACGGCGGCTCCCGCCTGGCCGCTGCGGCATGGGTCACGCCGCGTCCATCAGTCGTGATCCGTCGGCACCGGCTGATGCAGGTCACCCTCGACGACCTCGTCGCCCGAGAGATGATGACGCCGACGGCAGCATCGTTCCTGCGCGCCGCTGTACGGGCACGACGCTCGATCGTCGTGGCCGGCGCCCAGGGAGCGGGCAAGACCACCCTTGTCCGCGCGCTCTGTGCCGAGATCGACACCATGGAGGCGATCGGCACCTTCGAGACCGAGTACGAGCTCCACCTCCATGAGCTGGGCCGCCACAAGGTCGTCCATGCCTGGGAGGCCCGGCCGGGCTCCGGAGAGCGCGGGCCTGATGGCCGCCAGGCCGGCGAGTTCACTCTCGACGAGGCCCTCGTCGACTCCTTCCGGTTCAACCTCTCCCGTCAGATCGTCGGCGAGGTACGAGGCAAGGAGATCTGGGCGATGATCAAGGCGATGGAGTCCGGCACCGGCTCCATCTCGACGACCCACGCGGCTGATGCCGTGTCGGCCGTCCGCAAGCTCGTCACCTGTGCGATGGAGGCCGGGCCACACGTCACCCAGGGGCTCGCCACAAGCAAGCTCGCGGCCACGGTGGATCTGATCGTCCAGCTGAGCATGGAGACCACGGCCGTTCCCGGGGGCGCACAGCGGACGAGGAGGGTCGCCGAGATCATCGCGCTCACACCCGGCGAGAAGGAGGTGGGGTACGCGACCACACACGTCTTCCGTGCCGATGCGTCAGGTGTCGCCGTACCGGACGTGCTTCCCGACGAGTACCGCGCACTGGCCCACTACGGCTTCGACCTTGCGGCGTACCTCTCGACCCAGCCGTACGGAGCCCAGCCATGACCCCCCTGATTCCCGCCCTGGCAGGTGGACTGGTCGCCATCGGCATCCTCGGGGTCGTCCTCGGCCTGCTACCGACAACCGAACGTCCTCGCGAGAAGCGCATAGCGCGAGGGCGCCGCGTCAACCTGACTTCGCGCACCCGGCTACTACTTCTGATGGGCATCGGGCTGGGCGTCCTCGGCTGGGTCATCACCGGCTGGGTACTCGCTCTGGTCATTGCGCCGGTGGCGGTCATTGGACTGCCCGCCCTCCTGGGCGCTCCGCCCGCCGCCACCCAGATCAACCGTCTCGAAGCGATGGAGGAATGGACGCGCTCGCTCTCCGGTGTCCTCACCGTCGGGATCGGTCTCGAGCAGGCGCTGGTCGCGACGCTGCGCTCCACTCCAGCGCCGATCAGTCCTGAGGTCAGCCGGCTCGTCGCTCGCCTTCGTGCCCGATGGGACACGGAGACGGCGCTCAGGGCCTTCGCGGACGAACTCGACGATGCGACCGGCGACCTGATCGCCGCGAACCTCATCCTCGGAGCACGCCGCCGCGGCGCCGGGCTCGCGAGCGTTCTCGAGGGTCTCGCGGAGTCGGTCGCGGCCGACGTACGGGCTCGCCGTCAGGTGGAGGCTGACCGAGCCAAGCCTCGAGCGACCGCTCGATGGGTGACGCTCATCAGCGCCAGCGTCCTGGTCGTCCTGGCCCTGTCCGGCCAGTACGTCGAGCCGTACGCGACCGCCATCGGCCAGGTGATCCTCGTCGTGCTTCTGTCGGCGTACGTCGGCACGCTTATCTGGATGCGGCGCATGGCCACCGGCAAGCCGCTGCCGCGCTTCCTCGAGCCCCGATCCGATGCGGTGGCGACGCCATGATCACGGGTCTGCAGTTGGCTGTTCTGTCCGGCGGCCTGATCGGCCTCGGACTCGCTCTGGTCGTCGCGCGACTCCTGCCCGCGGAGCCGGACCTCGCGGACGCGTTGGAAAGGATCTCCTCCACGCGCAACCGCGCCAGCACCAATGCTGCGGCGGCGCGGACTGGCAGGGAACGACTCGGACTCTGGGGCATGCGGGTGCTGCCTCCGGGATTGTGGGTGCGGACGCCGACCCGCGAAATCACCCTGCTCCGGATATCCGTCGCGCAGTTCTACGGCGAGAAGCTCACCTTCGCGGGCCTCGGTCTCCTCATCCCACCCGGGCTCACGCTGCTCTTCAACTCCCTCGGCCTCGGTCTGCCACTCCAGATCCCGGCGCTCGCATCGATCGGCCTAGCGGCCGTCATGTTCTTCATCCCGAACTACAACGCACTCGATGAGGCGCGGAAGGCACGCGTCGAGTTCGCCCGCGCCCTCGGCGCCTACATCGACCTCGTCGCGCTCGAGCGTCACAACGGCATCGGTGTCCGACAGGCCATGGAGGCAGCGGCGGAGGTCGGCGACTCCTGGGTCTTCACCCGGCTCTCGGAGGAGCTGACGCGGTCGCGGTGGTCGGGCCTCCCGCCTTGGGACGCACTGCACACCTTGGCAGAGGAGCTCGGACTGCCCGAGCTCGACGACTTCGCCGACATCATGCGGCTCTCCGGCGAGGAGGGAGCGAGCGTGTACGCCACCCTGCGTGCCCGATCCGCCGCCATGCGCACGGCGATGCTCAACGAAGAGATCGCCCAGGCGAACGCCGTGGGCGAGCGGATGACCATCCCCGGCTCGCTGCTCGGCGTCATCTTCATGGCCCTGCTCGTGGCCCCCTCACTGTTTCGCATGTTCACGACCTCGTGACACGGAAGGACAGATCCAAGGAGGAAATCATGTTGAAAGTCCTGATCCTGCTTCAACTGGCGGTCCTGACCGCGTACAACGACCTGCGAGCCGCTCGGCGAGACGAGCGTGGCTCGGTGACCACGGAGCACGTGCTCTGGGCTGTCGCCGTAATCGCCATCGTTGGGATCGTGGTCGCGGCCGTGACGACGTATGTCAAAAGTCAGGCCGGCAACATCAAGTAGCCGCCGCCGGCGGCGCGACGACCGGGGCTCGGTCTCGATCGAGCTCGTCATCCTGCTGCCCGCACTGTTCGCGCTCATGTTCCTTGGGATGCAGGCCGCGCTCATCTACCACGCGCGAACAGTCGCCATCGCCGCCGCGCAGGAGGGCGCCCGAGCGGCCGGCGCTGAACATGGCCGGGAGGCCGACGGCATCGGCGCGGCTAACGACTTCCTCGCAGAAGCTGGCGGCGAGGACGTCATCACCGGGACGTCGGCCACCGCCAACCGCACGTCCACGACCGCGACGGTCACGGTCACGGGGTTCAGCCTGAGCGTGATCCCCGGATGGAAGGTCCGGATCACACAGAGCGCGTCGGTCCCCGTTGAGCGACTCACTGCTCCCAACGCGGCGGGAACGTCATGACGCGGCGAGACGAGCGCGGCTCGGCGGCGATCGAGGCGGCGATCGGCGTACCTGCCTTCGCGCTGTTCGTCGGCCTGATCATCTTCGGCGGGCGTACGGCGACCACCCACGAGGCGCTTCAGTCGGCTGCCGCAGACGGCGCCAGATCAGCCTCGCTGGCGCGGGACGCGCAGACCGCGCGCGCCGATGCTCGCGCGGCTGCCGTAGCGAGCATCTCGAACCAGAAGATCGGCTGCTCCGACGTCGACGTCACCGTCGACACCAACGACTTCAACAAGCAGCCCGGTGTGCCCGGCTCGGTCGACGTCACGGTCTCCTGCCGCCTGAACCTCTCCGATCTGGCGGTCCCGGGCGTCCCCGGCTCGCGAGTCATGCAGGCGACCATGTCCAGCCCGATCGACACCTGGCGGGAACGATGAGCCGGCGGCGCGACGAGCGTGGCTCGATCACCGTGTGGCTGGCCCTGTCGAGCTTCGTGATGATCTTCCTCGTCGGACTCGCCGTCGACCTGGGCGGCCAGGTGCATGCACACGAACGAGCCCACGATGTTGCAGCCCAAGCGGCTCGCGCCGGCGGCGAAGAGGTCGAGGGCAGTGCGGCCATCCAAGGGCGCGAGCTCACCATCAGCTCAGCTGCGGCTCGTGCCGCGGCTCAGCGCTACCTCGACTCCGCGGGCGTCACCGGCACGGTCGAGATCACCAACGGCGACACGATCACGGTCACCGTGCACGACTCGTACAACCCGCAGTTCCTGGGCTTGATCGGCATCCATCGTCTTGACGTGTCGGGCACCGCGACGGCTCGTCTGATCCGCACCCTCGGAGGTAACGAGCGATGAGCACGCTCAATTCCCGCCTGCGTGGCCTGGCGGCCACGCTGGCCCTTGTCGCTTTCGTGCTCGGCGTACCGACTGTCCTGGTCGCGATCGACGCGGTTCCGGACCTTGCGCAGTTCGCGTGGTCGCGACTAACCGCGCCGGATGACGGGACGCTCGCGGTCGATTTGGTCGCCGCGGTCTGCTGGATCGCCTGGGCAGTGTTCACCTGCCAGGTCGTCGCATCGACCGTCGCCCAAATCAGGGGCATTCGCACGCCACGGTTGCCTGGACTGGCCGTGCCGCAGCTCGCGGCCGATCGACTCGTCGCGGCAGCCGCCCTCCTCTTCGTCGCCTTGCCGACGGCGACCATGTTCCTGCCCCAACCGAGGGCCCAGGCCGCTGCGACGGCTGCACCGTTACTCGACGACACCCGAGTCATGGTGGAGCCCGCATCCGCGGCTGCACCTGCGCCAACGCTCCAGCGCCAGAAGGAGAAGGAGAAGGAGCCAGAGGTCGAGCGGTACACCGCCAAACGTGGCGACAGCCTCTGGAGGATCGCCGAAGAGCGCCTCGGCGACGGAACACGGTACGTCGAGCTCTTGGCGCTCAACCAGGCCGTCCTCGACGGGCGTCCCGACTTCCTCCTGCCGGGCACCATCCTGCGAGTGCCGGTCGCCGAGACCGCCCCGGCGGACGCCTACGTCGTACGGCCCGGCGACACCCTCTCGGAGATCGCAGAGACTGAACTCGGCGACGCAGACGCGTACCCCACCATCTACGAGGCCTCCCGGAACACCGTCCAGCCCAACGGAGACCGCCTCACCGATCCCGACCTGATCCTGCCCGGGTGGAAGCTGGCCATTCCCGGACAGACGCCGCCCGACTCACGGGAACCCAAGCACGCGACGCCGCCCGAAGAAGTTCCCGATACAACCCCACCCCCGCCCGAGGTCACGCCTACTGAACCGGTCGGCGAAGCGGAGGCCGACTCCGACGATTCGGCCCACAGTCGCGATGACAGCGTCGTGCCCAGCTGGCTCGTCCCCGGCCTAGCCGGCGCGGGAGCGGTCCTCGGCGGCGCGCTCTGGATCGCACTCCGCTCGCAGCGACGGACCCAGCTGCGCCATCGGCATCCGGGCACGGTGATCCCTCCCCCGCCCGCCGACCTCGTTCCAGTCGAGAAGACGGCGAGGGCCTCTGCATCAGTGATCGCGCCCCGGATCGACGCCCTGGACGCCGCACTGCGATCTCTGCCGTCGCTGCGCCTGGTCACGGCGACGCTCTCAGCCGACGAGATCTCCCTCGCCCTCGGCGAGCCAGCCCAACTGCCAGAGACATGGTCCGGGGCAGGCACCGAATGGCGGATCGATCTGGCCTCGGTGCCCGAGCGCCCCGAGGATTCGTTCCCGCCGTACCCGCTTCTGGTGAGCGTCGGCCAAGGCGACGACGGCTCCTTCCTCTTCCTCAACCTCGAGGAGCTCCGCACGGTGACTGTCACCGGAGATTGCCAACGGAAGACCTCCTTCGCACGGCACGTGGCGGCTGAACTGGCCGTCAATCCGTGGTCAGTCGTGACGACTGTTGAGGTCCTCGGTCTCGGGTTCGACCTCTCGTCGTTCAACCTCGGCCGCGTGCGCACTCACCCTGCTGGAGACACCGGATTCATCGGCGAGCTGGCCCGCGAACTGTCTTCGATCACCGAGCCGGTTGATCCCGACGACTTCCACGCGGTGATCATCGCCTCCGCGGACCGTCCTACCTCGGATCTAGATGCGCTCGCCGACGTGATCGAACGGATCCCTGGTCGTTCGTCGGCAGTGCTCCTCGATCTCCAGGGTGAGCCTCGGCCCTCGAGCACTCAACTGGAACTGACCGATGGCGGGCGCCTCCGAGCGCCGAGCCTGGGGGTAGACGTCCGAGCGGCAGAGTTGAGCGCCAATGAAGCCCGCGCTTGCGCTCTGCTCCTCGACCTCACTCTGGATGAGCAGCTCGTTCCCGTCCCGCAACCCGACGGCGCCAGTGCGGTCACCGACTTGGCGGGTGCACTAGCGGAACGGCTCACCGAACCGCGGCCGGAGGTCGGCGCGGCCGGAAAGGAATCCCTACTCCCGCTCGACGCGGTCGTGTACGCAGACGCCGCCGCGACGACCATCGAGGACGTCGAGGTGCTCGCGCCGCGGGCGGCGCCAGAGGCCCGCCCAGCCGTCGAGGCCGCGGACCCGACGCTCGACGAGGACCTCGCTCGCTGGGAGTCGCCAACGCTGTCCGCGGCGAAGCTCACCCTCCTTGGGCCGGTCGGCGCCCGCACGACGGGCGACACGAAGTCAACGGCGCACCGGCGGCCGTTCTACGTCGAGCTGTTGGCCTACCTCGCGCTCCATCCCCGCGGGGTCTCCGCACATGAAGTCGCTGACGCGTTCGGGATCCGCCCGGAGCGAGTTCGGGTGGACATGAGCCAGCTGCGTCGGTGGATGGGCACCGATCCCCGCACTGGCAAGTCCTATCTGCCGAAAGCGCAGCCGGGCCCAGGCTCGGAGTCGCGTGCCCTCTACAAGCTCGACGGCGTGCTGTGCGACCTTGACCTGTTCCGGCGTCTCAGGGCACGTGGACAGAGTCGCGGGGCCAGCGGAATTGACGATCTGATTTCGGCGCTCCGGCTGGTTACCGGCGAACCATTTACCGAGCTCCGCGAGGGCCACTGGAACTGGCTCCTCGACGGTGATCGGTGGGACCACCTCATGACCAGCGCCATCGTCGATGTCGGGCACGTCGTCACCACTCACGCCCTTGCCGGCGGCGACCACGGGCTCGCGCTCTGGGCAGCCCAGGTGGCCTACACTGCGGCGCCGTACGACGAGGTCGCGCAACTCGACATGGTCCAGGCGGAGAAGGCCAACGGCCACGACGGCGAGGCAGACCGGGACCTGGCCGACAAGGTGTTCAGTCGCCGCGACGACGAGCTGCCGCCGATCGAGGTCCCACGGCGCACTGCGCAGATCGTTCACGACAAGGACTGGGGAACACGCCCGCCGCGCCCTCGGCGAACTGGCTAGTCGCCGTCTCGACGCCAGTCGACATCGGGCGATTCCGGACGTCCGTCATCGCAGCGTAAGCAGGATCTGCTGGTCCGGCTCGAGGCGGAGGTCAGCCGGGTTTCCCGAGACCTGGGCGCCGTTGCTGGTGATCACGACCTGTTGCCCTGGCTCCGCCCGCACGCCGCCGATCTGCTGCTCGGTCAGCGCCACGCCCCACTGGGTGAAGAGCTGGCCGAGGGTGAACACCTCGCCGACGGAGTCGGCCTCGATGTGGATGGTTCCGTCGCCTTCGTGTGTGTGCAGCGCCGACATGGCGCCGGTGGACGGGTCGACGCCGATGTTCGGCGGAACCGGGACGTCGACGCCGTCGATGACGATGCGGAGTTGGGGGTGATAGTGCTCAGCGGTTCCCATCGGACCGAGATCGAGTCCGGCGGCCGTCACGCGCGCGGCAACGTCGGTCGGTGCCGGCCACGGCGGCATCGACGTGTCGTCAGGCGTCGGGGTGCCAGTGGCACTCGGCGGCGAGGCTGCCGGTTCCGAGCCGGAGCTAGTGCGGTCGGTGTCGTTGGCGCAGCCGCCCAGACCGAGGAGCGCCGTGAGTGCGATGGCGGCGTAAGAGGGGTGCTTCATTCCGACGATCTCCTGGTAGGGAGCGATCGGTGGTTCAGCCACCGGGGCGTGGTGGCAACGTATCGGTCCCAATCCTTAGCGAAGCTGGCGGCCATCGCGCGCTCCTCCTCTTCGATCTGGGCCTTGTTGATGAGGAAGACGAAGCCGGCCATAGGTACGAAGCCGCGGATCGAGCGTCGGGCGACCGCGTTGGCCACGAGAACGCCGGCCATCGCGACGTACATGGGGTTCCGGGTGATCCGGAACGGCCCGTCACTCACCAGGCGGCTGGCGCGCTCTGGAGCGAGCGGATCGACGGTTGTCTCATGGCGTCGAAACGAGGTTACTGCCCAGACGAGGAGTCCGAGAGCCGGCGTGAGGATCAGTCCGGCCAGCCCGAGCGATCTCCAACTCGGCCGACGACCACCGGAAAGCAACTTCTGCGTCAGCAGCCCCACCGCCAGCCATCCCAGTGGCGGCCCCCGCCGCAGCTCACCAGCCAAGTTCACGACACTGCGACCCTTCAACCGCTTCGACCTGGATCGTGGCATGCTCGATGTGGTGACGGTCGGCGAGAACGGCCTGCGCCGCCGTGAGCACGGCCTGAGGGGTCGCGCCGTCGGACACGACCAGGTGTGCGGTGGCGACATTCATCCCGGACGTGAGGGTCCAGATGTGCAGGTCATGAATGTCGCTGACACCCGACACGGACTCAAGGTCGGCGACGACCTCGTCGAGCTGCACGCCCTCCGGAAGGTGCTGGCCCAGTACTGCGAGGACCTGGCGGCCGAGGACGACAGCGCGTACCGCGACGAAGATCCCAATTGCGAGAGCGACCAGGGTGTCCCACAGTCCGTTGCCGGTCGCGGCGACGAGGAGCGCGGCGGCGATGACGCCGACGCTGCCGGCGGCGTCTGCGACGACCTCGTAGTAGGCACCCTTGACGTTGAGGGACTCCTTGGAACCGGCGCGGAGCAGGAGCATGGAGGCGATGTTGATCGCGAGTCCGAAGAGACCGACGATGAGCATCGTGCTTGAGCCGACCTCGGGTTCACTGTTGATCCGCCCGATGGCCTCGATTACGACGTAGGCGGAGACGCCGAGCATGATCAGGACCGTGAGGCCGGAGGCGAAGACCTCCGCGCGGTAGGAGCCGTAGGTGCGGCGGCCAGTAGTGTCGGGTCGGGTGGCGATCTTGGTGGCGACCAACGCGGCGCCCAGTGCGACGACATCGGCCACCATGTGTCCGGCGTCGGAGATCAGGGCCAGTGAGCCCGAGAAGATGCCGGCGACGAGCTCGATCACGAAGAACGCCGCAACGAGGCCGAAGGCCACCGCGAGCCGGGTCCGATAGCGGCCGCCGGCGTGTCCGGCTGGTGCGCCGTGCGCGTGTCCTGCCCCCATCAGCGGCCGCCTCGCTCAGTCGTCGTCATCGTCGTCCTCGACGAGTTCGCCCTCCCAGGCTTCGCGACCTTCGTGGATGGCGAAGAGGGCGATCACGAAGCCGGCGACCGGGTCAAGCCACGCGGCGCCGGTGAGGGCGTACAGTCCGAGGCCGAGCAGGGTGGAGATGCTGAGGAGGACACAGATCTTGGTCTCCGCGGCGTCGGCGAGGATCAGCTGATCACCGCCGAGCGCTTCCCCGACTCGACGCTTGGCCCGAGCGAGTAGTGGCATCACGATGACGGAAGCGGTCAGCAGGATGATGCCGACGGTGGAGTTGTCCGGCGCCTCCCCGTTGATCAGCGAGCGGATGCCTTCGATCACGACGTAGGCGGCGAGCACGAAGAAGGTGACGGCGACGGCCTTCAGCGCCCGCCGTTCCTTGGCTTCGTCGGCTTCGCCATGCCGTAGCCGGGCCGCGAGGCGCAGCCCCACGAGGACCGAGGCAGCGGACTCGATTCCGGAGTCGATCCCGAATCCGACCAGCGAGACGAGGCCAGCCAGCAAGCCGGCGGTGATCGCGACCGCACCCTCGACCACGTTGTAGGCGACGGTGAACTGCGCGAGGCGGAGGCCTCGACGGGTCAGGCGTTCGGTCTCGGCGGCGCCCGGCGCCTCCTGTGTGGTCCGCGCGGCGTGGTCCGTCACTTCGCGTCCTTCGCATTGGTTCCGTAGGTGGGGCACAAGACGACAGCGTCCCCGGTGGCGGCGAGCAGTTCCTCGGCGGCGGCGAAGACCTTGAGTACGGCTCCGGGATAAGTGAGGACGAACATCGAGGCGCGGCCGACCGGTCGGGACTCCACAAGTCCACAGTCGCGCAGACAGGCCAGGTGCTTGGAGACGGTCGACTGAGCGAGCCCGAGGTGCTGGGTGAGGTCGGCGACGTTGTGCTCGCCGAGCAGCAGGTGGCGCAGGATCGCCACCCGCGATGGGTCGCTCATCCCCCGGAACAGACAGGCTGCCGCGCGACTGGCCGCATTCTCGTCGAGTCCGTCAGTGCCAGCTGAAGCCGGGGCCTTTTTCATCGCCATGTGGCGATATTAGCGCCACGGCTCCGTGAGATGTCAAAGGGCTCGCGACCCGCGCACGCACCATTTGGGCTGGCCGCGCCCCCGGTCGGGCCAAGTTGAACCACGTCGAAATGTCAGGCGCCGGAGTTGGTGGCAACGCGGTAGCCCATCCTGTTAGGGAACGCGTCTGACCTGCGGAAACGCAGCGTTCCCCCTCGCGTTCCCCCTCCTTGTTACCGGATTCCGGTAACACTGCAGGGCCAATCTCGGGGCATGTTCGACCCGGCAACCCCGATCCCACAGTGGAGCGTCTCGACGATGCAACGGGTCGCCGCCGAGCCCACCTTGGCCGGTGCCGCGATCCGCTACGCCAACCTCGGAATCCCGGTCTTCCCGTGCGTTCCCGGCGGCAAGCGGCCGCTCACGCCCAACGGTTTCCACGACGCGACGTCTTCGGCTCGCGTCGTCCATGAGTGGTGGCAGCGGACACCCGAGGCGAACATCGGGCTACCCACCGGCGCCCGTACCGGCGTCCTCGTCGTCGATATCGACGTTCATGCAGGCGGCAGTGGATTCGCTGCGTTCGAGCGGGCTCGCTCCGAAGGGCTTGCCGACGGCTGGGGCTGGCTGGTCCGCACCCCATCCGGTGGGATCCACGCCTACTACCCCAACGAGCCGGACCAGGAGCAACGGTCCTGGCAGGTACCGTCCGCCCATGTCGACTTCCGGGGCGATGGCGGTTACGTCATCGCTCCCCCGTCGCGGATGGAGGTCGACGGCGCGATCGGGGCGTACGACGTCATCGCGGTCACGACCCGGCCGGCGAAGCCGCTAGACGCGGTCAGGCTTCGCCAGTTCCTGGAGCCGGCCCGGCGGCCGGTAGCCCCACCCTCGAGGCTTCCTCCGAAAGGTTGCCGCCCTGAGGCGCTGGCCAGAGTGGTCGCGCTGACTCCGGAAGGCGGTCGCAACCGAGCCCTCTTCTGGGCGTCATGCCGCATGGCCGAGGACGGCCAGAGCCGCGCGAACGCTGTCAGCTACTTGATGCCCGCCGCCCAGTACGCCGGCCTTCCCGATCGGGAGATCGAGTCGACCATCGACTCCGCCTTCCGGCTCGCGTCGCGACTCGGCCCGGGGAGCCGCCTGGGCCCTACTCAGAGGAATGAGGCGATCCAGCTGTGAACACCCACGCCGAGTACCGCCGTCACAGCTACCGTCCGCCCGAGCCGCCGTTGCCGAACACCGAAGCGGCGGCGAGCGCCCTCGCTTGTCACCGTGATCCGTCGCTGTCGGCGACTGAAGCGCATGCTCCGGCAAGGGCGCCCAAGGGCATCGCCTGGATCCGGCCGACCGAGCTCGCGTCGTACGTCACTCCAATGGTCGGGCGGGGCATCGACCTCTATGCCGAGTTGATCCGCCGCGCACGGCGTACTCCCGTCACGACGCGGCGGGCCCTCCAGCGAGGTGTCCCTTCCCCCGCGCCGACACCGGCGGCGAACCGAACGGAGGGACTGTCGCTGTGAAGCACTCGTTCGAAACCGCGACCGGGCTGCGCCGGCTTCTTGTCCGTCTACGGGTGTCCGGACCGAACGCGTGGGAGCATGACGCCGAAGCCCACGACCTCATGCTTTACGCCGCCCGGAAGTACGAGGCGCTCGCGATCAAGCACCGCTGCGATCCGACCGCGGGAGCCGCGGCAGCCTTTGAGGCCATGCGGACCTACGCCGTCCGCACAGCTGGCGACCCGTGGGCTGTCGTCACCATGGCGGTCAAGGTAACGCTCATTGCCGAGGAGCGCGCCGACGGGCTCCTATGCTCGGTCGACCAGGCCAGGCGGCCGGAGATCTCCAGGCACCACGACGTACGCCGGTTCTGCGACACGGAAGCCGACCTGCCCAACTTCCTTCCCGCGCTCTCCGTCGAACCGTTCAACCCGGACGAGACTCCGCCGACTGGCGCCTACGAAGCGGTCGACGCGACGATCGACCTCTTCACCGCCCTGGGCTGGCCGCGGGACGCAGCCACGTGCACGCTCGACTACATCTCCGCCCGCCTCGTCGAGTCCGGATCACGTCCCAAGGCACACGCGGCCCTGCGGCGCGACCACACCGCGCGGGCAATCCTCGACATCGAGCAAGAGGCATGGTCGACGGTGCTGCGGATCGTGCTTGGCAATCCGAACCCCGACGAGGCATGTACGTCGGACGGCCACGGCGTCCTTCTGCGACTTCTCATCGGCCACCCGGTAGCCGAACTCCTGGACGACGACCTCCTGGTCTTCGAGATCAGCGAGACCGCTCCTCGACCGAAGGCTCGGATCCGTGCCTGACACCCGCGGCCACATCGAACTCGACCGAGCGCTCGACTCGATCACCGTCGGCGTCCGTCACCGCAAGGACCCCGGCGACCTCAAGCCACTCATGGAGTCGATCGAACGGCTCGGCCTGCTCCAGCCGATCACGATCACCCCTGAGGGCGTCCTCGTGTGCGGGTGGCGGCGCCTCGAGGCGGTACGCCGGCTCGGCTGGCGCACCATGAAGGTCTGGGTGCGGTCCGGGATCTCCGACAAGCTCTCGCTGCTGCTCGCCGAGCAGGATGAGAACCAGCTGCACAAGCCGCTCAACGAGCTCGAGAAGGCAGCGCTCTACCGAGAGCTGAAGGCGCTTCGAGCCGAGGACGCGGAGCGGCGGATGCAGGCGACGCAGTTCGGGGGCTCCGGGTCCGCACCCGGTGCGGAGCCGGGCGAGACCGGTGACGCTCGGTCACATGCGGCCATGGCGATCACCGGCAAGGCGTCGTACAACACCCACGAGCGGGTCTGCGCGCTCATGGACTGGGCCTCTCGAAAGGCCACGCCGCCGGAGATCCGCGCGATGGCGAACGACGCGCTGCAGAGGATCGAGCAGGGCGAGCCCGTGAAGCCGCTCTACCTCAAGGTCAAGGAAGCCTTCGACAAGGCTCAGCAGCCTCAGCCAGAGGAAGAGACGGATCTCGCTCGGCTGGCGCGCGAGAAGGGCCGCAAGAACCTCAAGCGCAGCCACGGACCGAGCAGCCACTACAGAAGCCTCCGGTCCTTCAACCTGACCTGGACCGAGCTCGACGGGTGGACGGAGCTGTACGACGTCGACGCCCTGGCGGCCCAGCTCAGCCGCGCTGACTGGGAGCGGTTCGACCGCGTCGTGACAGCGACGATCGCGTTCCGCGACCAGCTGGTTGCCGCGCGTCGGCACGCCGCGACATCGGCATAGCCGGCGCACCTATCGGACGTCCCTGAAACACGTCGCTCGGAGCTCCGATGTCCAACCTGACCGGCCGCCAGATCATGCTTCTCCTAGGTTGCGCGCTCGCCGCGATCACGGCCGTCGTCGGGATCTACGGGCTCGTGCGAGGACCGGGAGGAAGTCCCGGCGGGGCACCTGATGCCCCATCGACAAAGGTCCAGGCCGTTGCTGATCCGACCGACGATGCCGTCACGCTGGAGAACCGGACGCTCCCGCACACGAGCGACGCCGTTGCATACGCGCGTGCCGTGGCGGTCTCGCTGTTCGACTGGGATACCACGGCAGGGTTCCTTCCGACCGACTACACCTCGGCAGTCCTGTCCGACGCCGATCCCTCCGGCGAGGAGACGCCCGGCCTGCTGGCCGATGTCGCGACGTACCTCCCGACAGTGGAGCAATGGCTCGACCTCGGTGCGATGGAGGTGAAGCAGACCATCGAGATCGATGAGGCGTACGTTCCCGACTCCTGGGCCGACGCCGTCGAGCAAGCCCACGGGCATCTGCGTCCGGGGACGACAGCCGTGACGATCACCGGCACCCGTCATCGCACCGGAGTCTGGAACGGCGAGGTGGCCGAGTCGTCGTACCCGGTCTCCTTCACGATCTTCGTCGCCTGCCAGCCGTCCTTCGAGCGCTGCCACGTCCTGCGCCTCTCCGAGCTCGACAATCCTCTGAGGTGAGCCCGGATGGGCATGAAGGTCCTCGCCGTCGGCGCCGCGGCCGCAGTCCTGCTCGCGCCTGGAGCCGCAGTCCTCGGGGTGGCAACACTCGTGAGCCCGGCAGCCGCAGGATCAGGCAGCTGCATGTGGGACGGCCAGGCGACCTCGAGCCTCGGCGTTGCAGGCCCCATCCCGGAGGGGCTGTCCACCACCAACAAGCACGGCGAGACAGTTCCCCTCAACAAGCAGCAGCTCACGCGGGCAGCGACGATCATCGCCGTCGGCAACCAGCAGCAGATCCCGGCGCGCGGTCAACTCGTCGCGATCATGACCGCCCTGACGGAGTCGTCGCTCCGAGTCCTGTCGAACACGAGCGCTTACCCCCATTCCGCGGACATCCCCAACGACGGTGACGGCAGCGACCACGACTCCGTTGGAATGTTCCAACAGAGACCCGCCGCAGGCTGGGGCACCGTCGAGAACCTCATGGACCCGGTCTGGTCATCCCGTGCCTTCTACGGCGGTCCCAACGGACCCAACCACGGGTCTCCGCGCGGCCTCCTCGACATCCATGGCTGGCAGTCGATGGATCCTGGAGCCGCAGCGCAGGCGGTGCAGGTCTCCGCGTATCCGGATCGGTACGCGGTCAACCAGCCGATCGCCGAAAGCGTCCTGAGCACTCTCAGCGGTGTCTCGCTCACCAGCGACCTGGACTGTGCCCAGCCCGCCAGCGAGCTTCCCGCGAACCTCCCACCGGGCTTCCCTGGAGTCTTCGTCACTTCGGCAGCCACACAACTCGGCAAGCCGTACGTCTGGGGCGGAGGCAACTTTGAAGGACCCACCGGCGGAGGTTTCGACTGCTCCGGCCTCGTGCTCTACGCCGCCTACCAAGCCTCAGGGGGACGCATCCGACTCCCCCACTACAGCGGCTCCCAGATTCACGCCGGACAGGGCATCGCGTGGAGCGACAAGCGGCCCGGAGACCTGATCTTCTTCAGCTATCCGGGCGCCGGCCGCCCACACCACGTCGCCATCTACGTCGGCGGCGACCGGATCCTGCACGCGCCCCGGACTGGCGATGTCGTCCGCTACGGAACGATCGGTGAGTTCGCAGGTGAGGTCATGACCGTGCGCCGGCTGGGTTGACCGCCAGGAAGTGCCCACCGTTTGAGGGCTCGACCCCGCCAGATGCGCTCGGTCTCCGCGGCGCACCTGATGACCGTGAGCCCACGCAATCTGGTCCGGGCTGAAGTTGGCCCAGACTTCGGTGCAGTCGGCGGCGCCGGTGACCTCCGAGCCATCGTCGGTGCCCTCCTGACCTATGGCCTGATCATCGCCGTACTCATGCTCGTCATCTCGGCGACGACCTGGGCAATCGCGTCCAACTCCGGTAGTTGGCACGCCGCCCAGAAGGCGAAGGTCGGCTGCTTCGTGTCTATCGGCGGCGCCACGCTCACCGGTGCCGCGCTGGCCTGGGCGAACTGGCTGCTGGACATCGGCGCACACCTCTAAGACGTCCGCCCGTCCGACGTCAGGAGCCCTCCGATGGACCTTCTCACTGCAGCTCTCCTGCTCCCCCTCGACATCCAGATCGATCCGAACTCCAACGGCCTGCCCGGGATCGGCCAGCTCAAGAAGATCGTCGGGGCATCGATGACGGTCGGTCTGGTCCTCGCCGTACTCGCCCTGATCATCTCGGCCATCGTGTGGGCGTTGGGAGCCAACTCGTCCAACCCGCACCTCGCCGGTCGCGGCAAACTCGGCGTCCTCGTAGCGCTCGGCGCCGCGATTGTCTGCGGCGCCTCCGTGACCCTGGTGAACTTCTTCTGGAACGTCGGCCAGCAGGTCTGAGGAACCTGTCATGAGTGTCTGCGACGTCCCGGTGATTCACGAGGTCTGCAACGCCGCTGGCGATGCGGCCGGCGCAGTCGTGACAGCGCCGTTCGATTGGCTCGCCCAGGGCATGGGCGGTGCGGCCGAGTGGATGTTCACCTCGGTGTGGAAAGTCATCGACACCACGACCGTCGTCGATGTGACCAGCGGTGAGTACACGAAGGTCTACAACATCATGTTTGGCGTCGGCGTCTTCGTGATGCTCGGCTTCTTCATGATCCAGGTCATCGGCGGCATGATCCGCCGCGAGCCAGCCGCTCTCTCCCGAGCTGCGCTCGGGCTCGCGAAATCGATCCTGGGATCCTTCGTCGCCCTCGCTCTGCTCGCTACGGCGCTCGAGATCACGGACCAGCTCTGCATCGGCATCCTCAACGCCGCCGGCACCAACATGAACGAGATGGGCGACAAGGTCGCCGTACTCGCCGCCGGACTCGGCGCGATCAACCTCAGCGCCCCCGGCGCCGGCGCGATCCTGACGATCTTCCTCGCCAGCCTCGCCATCATCGGCGCGATGGTGGTCTGGATCAGCCTCCTGATCCGGAAGGCCCTTCTGCTCATCGCGATCGTCTTCGCGCCCATCGCGCTCGCGGGTGCCAGCTGGGACCACACCCGCACCTGGCTGAGCCGCTGGGCCACGTTCGTGATCGCGATGATCCTCTCGAAGGTGGTCCTGGTGGTGATCTTCCTGCTCGCCACCGCCCAGGTATCCGCTCCCATCGACGCAGACCTGGAGTCCGTCAGCCAGCCGATGGCGGGCGTCGTGCTGATGCTGATGGCCGGGTTCGCGCCGTACCTGACCTACAAGGCCATCGCCTTCATGGGCTTCGACATGTACCACGCGATGTCCGCCGAACAGGAGGCCAAGGCGTCGCTCAACCGGCCGATGCCGATCCCGCTCTCGCGCCGCACCGGCGGCGAGCCCACCAAGATCCTCGGGGACGGGGGCGGAGGTACGACGACCGGTGGGTCGCCCGCGGTCACGCCAACGGCGGGCGGTGGCAGACCGGCCGGGACGACGTCAGGCGGCGCCACCGCTGGTGGCGGTTCCCGTGGCCTGACGGCAGCCGGTGCCTCGGGGGGCGCGGCCGCCGCGGGCGGTGCGGTCGCCGCGGGCGCGGTCGTGGCGAAGGAAGCGGCGGCTGCTGGGCCGCGGCTCGGAGGCTTCGTTGCCGCCCAGGCGACGGGTCAAGCCCAAGCCCACGATCCGGCGGCGCCATCGACGGTCCCGCCGCCGGCCGCGGACTCGAAACTTGCCGAGTCCGCAGGACGGAAGTGATCGGCAGTGAGTACGTCGAGCAGCGCCGAACCGTCGCTGACACCGATCAAGTTCTCGCGGCTCACCAAGCGCGGGATCCTCCTCGGGTTGTCAGGTCCGCAGCTCGTGATGGCGAGCCTGGCCGCCGGGACCCTGATCCTGGGCCTCTATCTGGGCGCGGTCGTCATGACCTTTCCGATCATCCTCGTCTTCGTCGTGCTCGGATTCCTCGGCGTCGGTGGCCGGAAGATCATCGAGTGGGGACCCATCGGAGCACGCTGGCTCTGGCGCTCCGCTGGCGGTCAACTGTTGTACCGACGCCGCGTGGTCAAACCGCGCCCGGCAGGAACACTGGCGCTGCCCGGCGACGCCGCTCGGCTCAGGCAGTGGGTCGATCCGGAGACGAGCGCAGTCATGGTCCACGACCCGCACGCCGCCACACTCACCGCGATCGTCGGCGTCTCCCACCCCGCCTTCGTGCTGCTCGACCCCGCGGAGCAGGAACGTCGGGTGGTCAGCTGGGGACGCGTGCTCGCGACCGCCTGCCGATCCGGACGCCTGGCTTCGCTCCAGGTCATGGAGCGCACGCTCCCCGACTCCGGGAAGGGACTCGCGGACTGGTGGGAGCGGCACGGGAACCGGACCGAGACCTGGGCGTCGAGGACTTACGGCGAGCTCGTCGACCGCGCCGGCCCGGCTGGCGAGCGCCACGCAAGCACGATCTCGATCTCCCTCGACATCAAGACGGCTGGTCGAGCGATCCGGGCCGCAGGTGGCGGGAACCGCGGTGCTGCCGCAGTACTCCGCCAGGAGATGGCGACTACGCTCGCGGCCCTTCGGTCAGCAGACCTCTCCCCCTCGGACTGGCTTACGCCTGGCGACCTTGCCCTCATTCTTCGCTCGGCCTACGACCCGGCCGTCGCGGGCGCCTTGGAGCGGCACGGCGATGTCGGCCGTGATCTGGCGACAGCCGGCCCGGTAGCTGTGACCGAGTCGTGGGGCAGCCTTCGCAGCGACTCCGCGCACCACTGCGTTCTCTGGATCAGCGAGTGGCCGCGCTCACTGGTCTTCCCTGGCTTCCTGGCACCATTGCTCCTCTCCTCCGGGATCCGGCGGACGTTCTCCATCCTCTATACGCCGATGCGCACCGACAGAGCGGCTCGGGACATCCGCAAGAAGAAGACGGAGTACATCTCCGATGCCGCCCAGCGACAGAAGATCGGGCAGATTGAGGACGCACAACAGGCGGCCGAGTACCAGGACGTCCTCCAGCAGGAGGCGGACCTGACCGCCGGCCACGGCGCGCTCCGGGCCACTGGCTTCGTCGCCGTCAGCGCGAGCGATCCTGACGAGCTCGAGCGCGCTGTCGCCGCGATCGAGCAGGCGGCGATCCAGGCGTCGTGCGAAACCCGTCGGCTCTGGGGACAGCAGGCTCAGGGCTTCGCCGTAGCCGCGCTGCCACTCGCGCGAGGCGTCTAGAGACGCCGGAACCACCTTGAAATCTCGATTCCGGGGACACCGGTCGACGGCATACTCCAGAATTCTGCCCAGACCCCGCAGGTGACCCGAGACGCCTGCGGGGTCTTCCGTTCCCCAGAAGGTGTCGAACGTCCCGCGTAGCCTTCCTCCATGGCCTCGATCCCGGACCAACCCCGCCCTCCGTGGCGGGTGTTGTTCACGGATCAGAGTCGTCACCTTGCGCACTCGCCTCACCGGCAGCACAAGGGCTGCCAGCTCTGTAAGCCCCACAAGAACCGTCGCAACGGGCGCGCCGTGCGCGAGCCTTGGCCCGTGCTTCGCAAGACGGGCAAGCGCCGCCGTGTCCGCCGCCGGGACATCGGCGACGCCGCCGACGAGTAGACCGGCTCAGTTACAGGGGGCGCCCTCACAGCAAGGCCGTATGTAACCGCAGCCGTCGCAACGCTCGTGAGAGGTCTCCCAGCGCATCAGGGTGCCGCAGTTCGGGCATGGCTCAGTCAGGTCGGCCACGGCCCTAGGGTAGGTCGGCCCGCGAGCCCGACCCCGGCGACACGGCGGACCGTCACGCGCACCTCATCGATGAGAAGCCATCGACTGCAGGAGCACCAATGCCGACCTTCAACGACCCGGTCGCCGACGCTGACGAACTCCGGGAAGCAGTCCGCGGCCTCGCCCACGCGACGCGCTCGATCGAGGATCCGACCGCGATCTATGCCGTGCTCGGGTCCATCACCTCCGCGCTCGCGTCGCTGAGCCAGTCGCTGCACCAGCTCGGCCAGTTCCACGATGGCCCAACTCGCAAGCAGGCGTGGATGAACGGCGATTCCCACGCCGGGCGGGCGGCGTCGTACAGGGAGTCCTGGGAGCTGCATCGCGCCGCCGAGATGATCCACCAGGTCGCCGAATGCGTGGACCGGGCGCACGAGATCGAGGCGACGATCGCCTACGACATCCACGACTACCCGTCATTCGCACCGGTACAGCGCTCGCCGCACCAGCCAGGGATGTCGCTGTGACCGGGTGGCAGGACGGGCGCCTCCACTCAGCCGTCCTCGTCTCACCAGGCCGCGAACGGAGGCACGATCGCAAGCTCCGCAAGGCGGCTGCGCGAGACCTCCTGTCCACGGATCGCGAAGCCCGGCGTACCGAGGCGAAGCGCAAGGCTGAGCAGCTCTCGGCTGAGAGGCGGGCAACGGTGACGCTACCCCGCCCCGGCGAAACGGGCCCAGCCGCTCTACGCACGCCCGGACGATTCCGAGTCCCACGCCATCAGGACACGTCAGCAACCCTGGCGGGCGCGTACCCGTTCCTTGCCGAAGGCGGCCTGGGCAGCGAGGGCGTATTCGTCGGCCAGGACCTGTACTCCGGCAGCTCGTTCGTCTACGACCCCTGGATCCTCTACGCCCGCGGCCTCATCACCGCACCAAATCTGGTCCTTGCCGGCATTGTCGGTTCCGGCAAGTCCTGCCTCGCCAAGAGTCTCTACACGCGATCCATCCCGTTCGGCCGCCGCGTGTACGTGCCCGGCGACCCCAAGGGCGAGCACACCGCGGTCGCCGACACCGTGGGTGGGCGAGCCATCGCCCTCGGCCACGGGATGCCCAACCGACTCAACCCGCTCGATGAAGGCCACCGACCATCTGGCCTCGACGATGCGCAGTGGTCCAACCAGATCGCCTCCCGCCGCCGAGACCTCGTCGGTGCGCTCGCCGAGACCGTGCTCGACCGCCGCCTCAGCCCGCTCGAACACACAGCCATCGACATCGCGATCGACCGCACAGTGCGGAGCACCGACGTACCCGTCCTCCCGATGGTCGTCGACCGGCTGCTCGCACCGGACCGCACCGATGACCCGGATGGGCGCCTCACCCAGGACGGGCGACTCGTCGGGCACGCCCTCCGTCGGCTCGTCGCCGGCGACCTCGCCGGCCTCTTCGACGGGCCGTCCACGGTCACTTTCGACCCAACGCTCCCGATGATCTCGCTCGACCTCTCCCGCGTCACCGAGAACGCGACCCTCATCTCGGTCCTGATGACCTGCGCGTCGGCGTGGATGGAGTCAGCGCTCCTGGATCCCGCCGGAGGTCAGCGCTGGGTCGTGTACGACGAAGCGTGGCGGCTCATGTCGCACCCCGCCCTGCTGCGACGGATGGACGCCCACTGGCGGCTCGCTCGCCACTACGGCATCGCGAACATGCTGATCTTCCACAAGCTCACCGACCTCGACAACGTCGGCGACCAAGGCTCGGCGATGCGTGCGCTCGCCTCCTCGCTGCTGGCGAATGCCGAGACACGGATCGTCTATCGCCAGGAGTCTGACCAGCTCGGCGCAACGTCAGCCGCGCTCGGCCTCACCGGCACGGAACAGTCCCTCATCCCAACTCTGGGCACCGGTCAGGGCCTCTGGCGGATCAAGCACCGATCGTTCGTCGTACAGCATCAGATGCATCCCGCCGAGCTCGACCTCTTCGATACGACCGGACGGATGACGGGAGCTCTTTAGAAGTTCCCGCGAATATTGACGGTTCTGCGACGAACCTGAGCATACGCAACCTCGTCGACGCGGCGCGGACACTCAGGTTCCGCGAGGCGGTGGTTGCGTACGTACCGGATACGGAGCCGTCACCGGAATCCTCACCGGACGGGATATCCGGGACGCTTGGGTAGCGGCGAGCCTGCTGGCCTGCTGCTTCATCGTTGCGGGTTCCAGTAAGGGACGGCCCCAGATCGCCGATGTGCTGCGTGAGTCAAGGCCCGCTCGTGCCTACCCGTCGGTTTGCCGTCGAGGTACGCCCTCTGCCTACCGCCCATCCGGCCTCGACGGTCCCGGCGACGGCGAGCCCGAAGACCAGGTGCGCGATGACTCCGCGGAGGTGCGTGCTGAGCGGATAGTCGAGGTTTGCTGCGGAGAACCCGAAGGCGGGGGTGATGAGTTCGTCGGCGACGATACTCATGGCGGCCCCGGTCGCGAGCCCGGCGATTGGCGGAGACCACCCGGTGCTACGCCGCAGGAGGGGATAGAGCGGCGCCCACTGGATGGCCAGGCCGTAGTGGAAGGCCAGGCTCAAGCGATCCAGCTGCTCGTCGCTGAGATCCAAGCCGACGTGGCGGCTGAGCTTCTCTGCTGCGATCCGGTACGGCGGTCCCGGGCGTACGGCGTCCTCGCGCTCTCGGTCAGCCGCGGACTCCATGTCGTACAACTTCATGCTGACCGGTTCCATGGCCTTGGTGCCGACGTATCCCGCGGCGGCGGCAAGGATCAGGTCAAGGGCGGCTTGTCGGATGTGCACTGTTCCTCCAAAGGTCGCGTTGAAAGGTTCTCACGGCCGCTGAGCATCCGCGCCGGGATGTAGCCGTGGTGTGCCTGCTAGTCACGCCATCCCGCGGCGTCGGGCTGGGTCGCGGGCACGACGGCAACGGCTTCGCGACCGCGGCGGCTGGGTTGTGCTCGGCGACCACACGTCCGCGAGGCGAGCCTGATGAACGGGCGGCCCGGAAGGTCAGAGAGTTCTCACAGCATCGAGCCCAGGTCGGACCCGACGGTGGGGTAGGCGGCTGTCGCGGATTTGAGTTGCCGAGTGGTGAGGCCGAGCTTGATGGCCAGGCCGAGGGTGTTGATAAGTTCGCCGTATTCGGGTCCGAGGAGGTGGGCGCCGACGATCTGGTCGTTGGTCTGGTCGATGAGGATCTTCGCGGCTGCGGTTGTCTCCCCGATGCGGTAGTTGGAGTACCAGTCGCTGGTGTCGTTGTAGCGGACGATGAGGTCGATGCCGATGTCGCGGGCCTCGGCCTCGAGCATGCCGACGCGGGCGAGTTCAGGGATGGTGAAGACCGCGGTGGGGATGCCTGAGTAGTCCGGGGCCGTGGTGGTGTCCTTGAGCATGTTGGAGGCGGCGACCTTGGCTTCGGAGACCGCGACCGGGGTGAGCGGCATTCCCGCTGTGTCGGCTGAGTCCCCGGCCGCCCAGACGTGGGGATTCGTGATGCTCTGCAGGTGGTCGGCGACGTGGATGCCGTGCTCGCCCCACTCGACGCCCGCGGCGTCGAGTCCCAGGTCGGCCAGGTCCGCGACGCGTCCGGCGCCGTGGACGACGAGGTCGGTCTCGACCGTCTCCTGGTCACCGTCGTGTTCCAGGGTGACCTGGTAGCCATCACCGGACGGCAGTACCTCGCGGATGGTGGTGGTGCGGCGCAGCTGGATGCCGATCTCGTGGCCACGGTTGACCAGCAGCTCGACGAGGTCGGGGTCGAAGTTCTTCAGTGGGCGCTCGCCACGGTCGACGATGGTCGGCGAGCTGCCGGCACGGACGGCGATGTGGGCAAACTCGAAGGAAATGAAACCGCCGCCGACGAACAGGATCCGGGAGGGGAGGTGCTCGAGGTTCAGGAAGTCGGTGCTGTCGATGAGGTGCTCGTGGCCCGGGAAGTCCAGGGGGCGGGGGCGGGCGCCGGTGGCGACCAGGAAGCGGTCGGCGTCGTAGGCGGTGTCCTCGATCTCCAGTTGGCGTGGGCCGGTGAATCTGGCGCGGCCGTGCAGGGTGGTGACGCCATGGCTGCTCAGGCCGTCTTCCATGTTCTGGGGCACGGGGTCGGTGAAGCCGTGCTTGTGCTTCATCAGGTCGGCCCAGTTGATGGAAAGATCCGCGTCGTCGATGCCCTTGCCGCGCATCAGCCGTGCGCTGTCGATGACCTCGGCCCCGCGGCGCAGGATCTTCTTCGGATCGCACCCCCGCAGCGCGCACGTGCCTCCGTAGGGCAGGGAGTCCACGATGGCCACCTTCCATCCCTGCGCTGCGCACTTGTTGGCGGCGGCGACACCGGCCATGCCGGCGCCGATGACGATCAGGTCGAACTGTTCATTCATCTGCATCTCTCCAGAGTGGAATAGTTGTAAGAGGCGGTGGGTGGGGCGTCCAGGCAAATGTTTGGCGATCCGTTGGCGACGAGCAGCAGCCAGCTACCCTTCAGGTACGTGCTGACGAGCTCGATCTGCCCGCCGCGCGCGCGGGCGGCAAGTCGGGGCCGAAGCGCCGCGGTGCAGCATCCACGCTGCGGCGAAGAGCGCGGCAGCGCCGAGGAAGAACGGCCAGGACGCGGGCCCGTCCACGCTGGCCCCTGCGGCAGCCGTACCGGCGCCGGCCACGGCCAAGGGGGCGCCACAGCAGAGGCCGAGCATCGCCAACCCTGCTCCGATGAAGGCGGCCACAGCGCCGAGCCCTGCCGCGATGACCGCGAACAGCCGCAATGTGAGACGGCCGGCGGCTCCGGCAAGGTGGGGTGAGGTGGCTGTCGGCCTCACCGCGAACGGCCCTCGCGACGATCCTGGTCGCGCGCGGGTGTCTGCGGTCTTGTGAGCGCGGGGGCGCAGCAGCCCTCGGGATCGGTCACCATCGGATCCGCGGCCTCCCCCGGGTCGGTGATGCGGCGGGTTCGGTGGTGGTGAATGACCACCGCGAGCGCGAGCAGGACGGCTCCCGTCGCGGACAGGGCGATGAGCGTGCCGTGGGCTTGCACCCAGGTGGCGGCGGTGGCGGCGACGCTGGTCAGGCCGGTGCCGCTGGTCGCGCGGTCACCCGTCACTGCGGTCGGGTACCAATACCAGATGAGGTAGGTGCCGGTGACCGCGAGGACGATCGCGGTGAGTGTGGGGCCGTACCGGGCCAGGGAGGCCGTGCGCCGGGTGAGGGCGGTGCCGGCGATGGCGGTGGCGATGGCGAGGAGCAGCAGGACGGTGGCTGCCCCCGCGGCATAGACGGCGAAGACCACGATCAGGCCGGTGTAGGTGGCGGTGGCCTGGGCCTGAGCGATGACCGCGAGGAGCACCCCGAAGGTGCACGATAGCGAGGCCCCGGCGAACCCGACGCCGTAGGCGACCGATTGGCCCACCCCGTGGCCTCGCGCTGCGGGCTTCGCGCCGATGCCGGGCAGACGGAGGCCCAGTGAGCGACCGGTGAGCATCGCCCCCGCGAACAGCAGCAGCACCACTCCTGTGGCCAGCCCGAGCCAGGGCGCCGCTTTGATGACCGCGTGGGCTCCGGCGCTCACGATGAGTCCGACGGCCACCAGGGTGCCGGCGAACCCGATGGTCAGCGCGACTCCGGACGGCAGGGCCCGGGCTAGGCGGCCCGCCAGGGCGGTGTGGTGGGTGGTGTCTCCCAGGGAGAGGGTGATCCAGGCGGGCAGGAGCGCGAACCCGCAGGGGTTGACGGGGGCCACCATGCCGGCGGCGAAGGCAAGCGCAAGCAGCCCGCCCATCAGCCCGTCACCTTGTCCAGCTCGGCACGGATCTTCTCGGCGTTGGGCTCCACGCCCCGGAAGACCACCTTGCCGTCGGGGTCGACGATTACCACGGTGCTCAACTGGGTGACCCCGTAGCGGGCGGTCAACGTGCCGTCGGGGTCACTGGCGTAGGCCAGGGCGGTGGCGTCGTAGTCCTTGAGGAATCCTTCGATGTCCTTGGACGTCTCGTAGGCGGCCACGTCGATGACCCCGAAGTCCGCCGCCTTGGGATCCTGGGCCCGCGCCTGGGCCAGGGCGTTGGCGGTGGGTCCGCAGCCGCCGCACTCGACGGAGAAGAACAGCAGCACGCTCGGACGCTCACCGGGCAGCGTGATGGAGCTGCCGGCGATGGTGCGGGCGGTGAAACCTGCCGTGGAGGCGCCTCCGTCACCTGCCGGGGAGGGGTTGTCCTTGGTCAGGCCTCCGCAGGCGGTCAACAAGACGGCGAGCACGCTGATCATGCCCAGCGCAGTGAATCGGCGCCGAAATGGGCGGGCGCGGCGAGCAGTACCGGTGCGATCGGGAGTGTCAGTGGGGTGCACTGGTCAGCGGCCCTCTCCTCGGGCGCGGCCCGGCGTGGATTCGTTGCGGGACGGGTCGGGTGCGCAGCAGTCGTCGTTATCGCGCTTGTGCCGTCGTGGGACGGCCAGCACCGCAACGACGACGAGCAGGACGCCTGCCGCAATCACCCACGGGCTGCGAATGAACCCGCCAATCCCAGCGAGTGCTCCGCCGGCGATGAGGAGGGGAAGGGCGCAGCAAGCGACCATGAGCAGCCCGGCTCCGGCGGCCATGAGCAGGCCACCGCCACCTGGTTGGTTGTCGCGGTTTGATGTCATGGGTGTTCCTCTCTCGTTCTCTCGTCGGCCCTCTCGTCGGCCTTGTGTCAGCAGCAGTGGGGGTCCTCGGACCCGGTCGGGTCGGCCTGGAGGCGGCCAAGCAGGCTGGCGGTGAGGGCGGCGCCGAGTTGGAAGGCGTCGGCCACGGTGACCACTTCGGCTTCGGGGTGCCCGGCGAGCCAGCCCGCCGCGTCCTGGGGGGAGGTGAAGTAGTGCACCTGGTCGCAGAACGAGGAGCGGATCGAGGTGATCTCGTCGGGGTTGACCAGGGACACCACAGCCGTGGAAGGCTCGACGCTGGTGACACCGCCGGCGGGGTCAACGGCCACCCGGATCGCGCCACCGCCGACCGGCGAGACCGACTCGATGCGGGCGGCGCGTTCGAGCAGGGCGGGGAACATCAGGGTGTCGAGGGCACACCAGGTGTAGAGCTCCTCGCCGGCCACGGTGAACCGGTGCGCGGTGGGGCGCAGGGTGAGGCCTTGGCCGATGATCCGGCCCTGGTCGTCGTACTCGGTGTCCGGCACGGCGGCCAGACCACGGCGCACGTCGTCGACGGTGCGGCCGGATGCGGCGGCG